>ERZ838827.10-NODE-10-length-313581-cov-38.795184_pt1 | contig 313581 bp, 237 predicted proteins | sample MGYA00519881_ERZ838827 | MGnify/ENA primary metagenome ERZ838827 (study PRJEB31850, sample SAMEA3708842) | human gut metagenome | biome: human gut; feature: human-associated habitat; material: faeces | place: China | collected 2014 ...
CGCCCCACGGATAGAAGGCCCGTGGACACGACGCGGCCTGTTCTGCCCGGAAGGCAGGCTCACCTACAACTCGCAAACCACTTTCGTTTTCCCCCTTCGGCGCGGCAACGACACCATTCCGCTGTTCATGGGCGACCGTTGGTCGTATCCCCGTCAGGCTTCTGCCGCCACATACGTGTGGATGCCCCTGCAGGCGGAAGGCACAAAACTATCCATGCCTGAATACTGGCAGGCATGGGACATGCGCACGCTCCGCCCCACGGATGCCCTGAAAGGGGGCAAGATGCTTCCCTCCGGGAAAATCAGGTGCCCCGCACATTGGAGAAGGGAGGACGGCGCGCTCGTGTCGGACACCCCGGGCGGCAAAATGGAGATGGGCTTCGAGGGCACCCACGCGGCAATCATCGGAGAATCCGGCCCGTTGGGCGGATATGCCCGTGTCAGCGTGTTAGATTCCCAACGAGATACGGTATATTCCTCGCTCGTGGATTATTACAGCAAATACCCCGAAACGGCCATCCGCATCATTACGCCCTGCAAACCTCGGGGCAAATACACGCTTTGCGTGGAAGTGACCGGCATCAGTCCCGTGTGGACCGACAAGTCGAAGAGGATTTACGGCAGCAAGGGATGCCGCATCGGCATCAGGCAAGCCTACATCTTTGAAGAATAAACAAAACAGCCTACCAATCGTCCATGCAGGCGGGAAGTAACTTGAAAGCATCCTTTTCGAGGATGCTTTCATTTTGACAATCTGTCACCCATGACCTCACGAGAATCCTTTATCCATACCCTGCACGGGGCAAGAACGGAAATATGCGATTCTCGCGCAGTGTGAAGGAAACTGTTTGCGAGCCATAAGGGTGTCCCGGCTGCCATAAAGCGACCCGAAAAACCGCAACCTGCGCCCACGCCCCTCGGGCACGTAAGCAAACAGGCAGAATGACACGACAAATTGGCATCCGTCCGGGACAAGCGGAAACTCTTCATACAGAAGAAAAAATCAACGATTCAGGGAGGTCATGACTCGCTTTCAGTCCGGTTTCGGACCGACATGCAGAGAAAATCCGCACGACATGCGGAGAAAAAAAATGTTTCTTGCGCCAAACGAAAAATCGCTTGGCTGAAAACGGTTCGCCTTTTTGCTTAAAATAAGTAAAAAACAGGGCTGAATGGTAAAAGGATGTATCCAAAAAGCCTTCCCGACCTCCCTAAAACAGATGTAGAACACGAAGATTCCGGCCTGCCCAACCGGGATTTTACTGTCATTTTGATAGCAAAACGGCAAAAACGGCAGAAGAATCCATCCTGAAAGGCAAACGGAAAGGGGCCGCCTGCGGCAATACCGCCGGACGGCCCCACGCTGTTTCATGCCACAGCTTGCCTGCCGCTCCTTACGGAAGGTACAGCATCACCTGGTCCAAGACTACGCCTTCGTCCAATGCACGGACAGCAAGCCGGTGCTTCCGCTTCCCACCGAGCGGCAACGCGACGCGGCGGACGGCCTGGTTCCGCAGCACATTCTCTTTCCACTCCTCGCTACGCCCCAGGGTCTCATAGCCAACCGGAGCGGAATCCGTCCCGTCCAACGACAAGAGGAAACGCAGGCGGTTCCCCTCCACCGGATGGTTGGGCAGCAGACGGACCTCCACCTCCACGGAATCCTGTCCGGAAAGGTTGAAATCGAACGACAGCTCCGCGCCTTTCTTCACATGGACGGCCTTCCCTTCATAGCCCAAGCCCTCGCATGCCACGTAACAACCACGGCTACACTCATTCCCGTTCCAACGGAACAGGACCTCACGTCCTTCCGGCAAAGCATCCTGCGCAGCCTCACGCTTCACAGGCTCGAACACCGGCAAACGGCGCGGACGATAGTCCATCATCCCGTTCCACTTCCCGCCATTGGCTATGCCTTCATTGTACCGCTGCGTCAAGGCCACAATACTGTCGTAGGCCATGTCGCTCAAATTCCAACCGGCCTCACCGTGGCGTGCCAGTTGGGCGTAAAGCATTTTTTTGTTCATTTCCGCAGCCGCCTGCACAGGGTACTGCACCAACTGGTAGTAAGCATCCCGGCGACCGGCATCCACACGTGAAGCCCACCGCCCGGCCTCGTCGGAAATCTCCCGGTAGTCCGTCAAGCGTTCCTGTATCTCCCTACGGCTCCAAGGCAAATCCTTCACCACGCGGTAAGCCCGGTCACGCTCTTCCTCGCGCGTATTGCCCATAAACTCCGGTTTGCGGACGTATGCCAGACGGTAATGCTCCTCCATGACCGGACGCAGGGCTTTCCCGGCCTTCCGGCCAAACTCCCGGCACAGGAATCCCTCCAAATGGGCAGACACGCCTTCTGCGGCCACCTTGTCCATGTCCCACGCCATATCGAGGAACAATTCCGTCTGGTATTCAGCCGGTTTGATGTCACCCACGTTGAGCACCCACACTTTCCGGATGCCACGGTCGTACGCCAGTTTCATCTGTTGGAAAAGCAAGGCCGGGCTGAAAGTGCCCAACCAAAGGTAGTCGTGCGGACGCCCCCAATACGACACATGGTAATAAATCCCGTTGCCGCCCTTCCGGGCACGTTCCTCAGGCGTGGGGAAGTGCCGGATATAACCGTAATTGTCATCACACCACATCAGGGTGACATCCTCCGGCACCTGAAGCCCTGCACGGTAGACCTCCAACACCTCTTTGTAGGGAATGAACACTTGCGGCACCGCCGTCACGTCGGAATCCACGTGCTGCCGCAGCAAATCCCTCTGGTCGCGGATGACCCGCTCCAACACGGCCTTCTGTTCGTCCACGGTCTTGGCTCCCTGCATCTGCCCGTCGTGCACGCCACGCATCCCGATAGTATAGAAGATTTCCTGCCCGGCCACTTCTTTCACACGCTCTTCCCAAAAATCGCGCACTGCCGCATGGTTGCGTACATAGTCATAATCTCCTTTCCCTCGCCTACGCCATTCCCCGGCCGTACTGGATGCCATCGGTTCACAGTGTGAACCACCGATATAAATTCCGAACCGCCGGGCCACCTCGCGGTTCCCGTCCGTCAGGAAGAAGGGCTCGGTGCATTCGTGCATGGCAGGCCAATAGAGGTTGGCCCGCAAGCGCAGGAGCAACTCAAAAATGCGCTCGTTCGTGCGCGGCCCGATGCGCCCTTTCTTATGCCAAGGTTCGTAACAGGTGCTGCTCCACGGCATCAGTCCCCAATCCTCGTCATTGATGAAGATGCCCCGATATTCCACGGAAGGGAATTGCAAATCACGGTAGCCCGCAGGCAATTCAAAGTGCGTACGAGTCTCGGGAGTGGCATCCGCCCACCATTCCCACGGCGAGACACCCAACAGCCGCGACACTTCCATCAGGCCGTATGCCGTGCCGTGGCTGTCGCTTCCGGCCACAAGCAGCCGCCCGTCGGGGAGTACCGACAAAAGGAAAGCCTGTTTCCGCCCCTCCAAGGCATCAAGGTCAGCCCCCGTTTTCTCGACAAGACCACCCTCGCCGACCGTACCGGCCACGATGTCTCCCCCTGCCGACAAAATCCGCAGGGAATCGCCCAAGACCGCCCGTACGTCGCGCTGCAAAATCGACAACGCCGTATGCACCACGGGCTTCTCGGACGGGGACAGTTCCACACCGGCAGCCCTCCCGGCCTGCAAGACGAAAGCCATGCCACGCGCCGACAACCGGCCGGGCCACACACAACACAACAGTCCACAAAAACTCACTATAAACTTCTTCATATCCTTAATTGATTTACCATACATCCATACTCCGGCCCGCTATGCCATATCATTTATTCACGTCCAAACCCTCAAGCCAATTTTCCAGTTCGTACATCCACCGGCCCTTATAAGCAAAAGAGTCCTTCATCCCCCATCCATGGCCGCCATCGGGGTATATGAACATGGACACGGGGACATGATTTTCCCTGAGGGCATTGAAATAGCGCAAACTGTTCTCGGGACTGACGGCAGGGTCATCTGCCGAAAGTATGATGATGGCGGGAGGCGTCTTCCCGTCCACTTGCCTTTCAAGCGAATAGCGTTCTGCCAATAAAGACGGGGCATCCATGCCTATCAAATGGTTGCGTGTGCCCCAATGCGTTATTTCCGGCGACATCGATATGACCGGATACATCAGGATTTGAAAATCCGGCCTGCCCAAGCTATCGCCCAACGTGGCCACGCTTGCGGCCAAATGTCCCCCGGCAGAAAATCCCATGATACCGATACGGTCAGGACTTATGCACAACTCATCGGACTTGCCGCGTAACAGGCGTATGGCATCCCGGGCATCGTCAAGGGGAATGTTGCTTTGCCCGCCGGGCAAACGGTATTTGAGGACAACACACAAGTAACCTTTTCCGGCAAGCCATTCGGCTACTTCGTTCCCTTCATGCCCCATGGCATGATGCCCATATCCACCCCCGGGACATATTACAACCGCCTTGCCATTTGGGATTTGGGGATAGTGCCATGTCAAAAGACTGTCCACCCCATTGGCAACCGGCGGACGGGACACACCTGCCGAAGGAGCATCTACAAGCCCTAACCCGACCAGCTTATCAAACATGAGCTTACCGACATATTCCGTCCATGCCCCGTCGAAGTGCAACCCGTCGGCCTGTAGCCCGGCATCGCTCAAGTCTATGGCATGGACATTGGGCAACTCCCGGGCCACCTGAAGTTGGGCCGCCTCCACAAGCGGGTCATATTGGCGGGAAGCATGGGGTACAGTCCCGAATATGAACGGCAATGTCTTATCCTTTTCCTTACCGGTCACGGCATATATCCGTTCGCGCATGAACGTGATCATTTCCTTGAAATTCCGATAATAATCCCCGGCCTTGGTACGGTCGCTCTCCCCCTGATGCCACATGATGGCCTTCACATCATAACCGCCTGGCAATTTAGACAGGGTCGTCCCTGCACACTTGGCAAAACCTTCGGTAAGCGAAAGAGCCAACGACATTCCCCCATGGGCATCACTGTGGGCCTTGTTCTTCCTGAGCCATTCCCTACCGGCATACCATACAGGTTTGCCAGGCTCAGTCGCGCCGGGAGCAATGGATGTCCCTCCGTAGGTACATTTGATGGCATAGAAATCGGCATCCATGGCCCGGTCTATGAAATAGTTCGTCACATCGCAAAAGGCGAAAGTATCCCCAAACCTGAAATCACCGAACTTGCCCGTCTGCGCGGAACGTACAAAAGCGTAACGGAGATGGCCGTAAGAGAAATCCTTAAGGTATACGGGAAGGTCTTCCACTGTCGCCCTCCCCTCTGCATTGGACTGCCCGGCCGTGATGAAAACACTTGCCGGGTTCTGCGGCAAGACCGTAACCGTACACATCGCCAACGCCAATGAAAAAATAAGCTTACATCTATAACCTCCCATAATTGCATGCAAATGCCCCAACCTGAAATCCATATATGTTGTCATGTATTATAAAAAGCCAACGTGCATTGTTTCCCGATGCCATAAGCTATTCAAACGCTCCACGACATGAAAGAAAGAAGCACGTTGGCACTCAACAAAACTAATTACCTATTCACGAAACATTATTTTAGTATTACTTGCTTTGCCTTTCACTATATAGACACCTCGCGGCAATCCTTCAACGGCTTCTTCCGGCATGCCGTTCCCCGATTTCACACGGATGCCTTGAAGGGTGTACACCTCAAAGTCCTGCGGGGCCGCGCCGGAATCCGTCAAGCCGAAAATCCCCGAACCCACCGGAACAAGTTTCACATGGTCAAACTCAATGGTGGTCTGTCCTCCGTCTGTCTTGATGTCCAACCCTATGGGCAGGCTACCGTCTCCATTCACCTCAGCTTCCACTTCATAAAAGGCAGAAGCCCCGTTACGCACGGGCGCCTCCGCATCCCCGGCAAAAAGCCGGATGCTTCCGCCACCAAAGGAACATACCAGACCGGCAGACAAGCGGTAGCGTCCCTCAGGCAAACCCGTGACCACCTGCATTATCTTGCCGTCAAGGCCACCACCGTGCCACAACTGCCAATGATTCTCGTTACCTTTTATCACAGTCCCGTCGCCTTTGGCTTCCACACTGATCTTAGAGGTCGACGCATGGGTCGTATTCGTCCAACCATAAGGTGCCCCGTCCACCATGTAACTGTTGTTGAACTCGGGGTTCACCACGTATATTCCTCCCTCCCCCGTGCCTTCTTCACCTATCTCCAAACGCACGCAAGCCGTTCCGTCCAACGTGACTTTCCTGTTTACGACTTCCCCGTCGGTTTCGCGTACCCACCGTCCTTCTTCATCCATATAGCCGAAAGAGACATCCGTAACTTTCATGGTGGCCGGCAACACGAAAGTCCCCCGGGCCGTGGAAAGGAGCAATATCTCATGGGCACTATGCCGCACAGCCACAGCCTGGACCCGCGATGAAGACGGAAGGAAGGAAATGCCTTCAAGACCGGTTTCCGCAGACACTGAGTTTCCTGCATAATTATAGACGTACAAACCTTTCCCGTGCGATTTGACGGCAATGTCCTGGTTGGCCAAGTTCAGCATTTTGTTCCTTTGGCGCACTTCTCCGATGTGCCCGCGTTCTACCAGTTTATGGCCATCCGCCCCATAAAGGGCATTACCGTCCACCACACAATAATTATAGTAATCGAACGACTTGTCACCGGCCAAGGCCGCCATCTGGTAAACAGGCGAGTTGGCATCCTTGGCATCTATCTCCATAATCATACGGAAATTCTTCCCGTTCGTCCCCAACTGCCCGTCCATGTTTCCTTTTACCTTTGAGGCATTCGTGCCATAAATGTCAATACCTACAAAGTCTATGTTCGTCCCTCCGCTATTGCGTTTTCTTTCGTTGGCCGAAGTCCGTCCACTCGTTTCGTAACTCACGCAATTCAAACGTGTCCAGACTTTGTACTTGGATTCCTTCACGGCAGCCCCCACGTGATGGTAATAATTGATGATTTCATCCGGTGTGGCCGGATTGCCGCCATGCCCGCGGGCCTCGTTGCCCAACTGTACTCCCACCACGACATGGGGCGCCCCGTTATTGGCATCCCAAAGGGCCACATGCTCCATCACTTGGGACAGCACGTAACGTTCACGGTCGCGCAGGTCCGTGTCGCGCCAATCCAACGAATATTCAAAAGTTTTTTGGAGCATATTAAACTCAGATGTGCCATCGATGGAACATACATAATCCGGCGTACGCAGTTCCTTCCGTCCATTGCAGTTCCAAAGGTATTGCACACGGCCGCCACTGCTCCAGCTAAACCACAGAAGCTCCATCTTCATGCCATATTTCTTGCACCACCCCATATACTTGTCCAAAATCTGCCAGTCGAAAAGGTCCTTCTCTGGTTCCACCTCCCGCCAGAAAACCGGAATGGACACCGTATTGAAGCCATCCGATGCCGCCTGTTCCATCACGGCTTCAAGCTCACTGTCGTTCCACCCTTCATAACCGTAAAGCTTGTCCAAACGGACCTGCACATTGGTCATGTAGAAAGGATGCCCGTCCACACGGAGCACATATTTCTCCACTCCATTCCCCAAGTCATAGTCCACCTCACTTACCGTCTGTGCCATTGCCGGACGGGTGTACTGGGAATCATAATACCGTGCCTGTGCCATGCGGAGTTCCTTCATCACGACCGACATGTCTTTCCCTACCGGCGAATCGTAGGCAGCCTGTGCCCCGGCTATGGCATCCGCAAAATCCTGCCTGCCCGGATAGTCGGATTTGTCCAACATGGCTTGGGCTTTCTTTATCGCGGCTTTCAAATCGGCATGAGCCACCAATTCCTTCTGGTCTGCCGTTATCCGATCCAACATGGGAGCTATTTCCTCCCGCCGGTCTTCCTTGCTTTCATATAAAGCATGTGCTTCCGCCAACGTCTGCAAGAAACGGTCTTTGACGGCATAATCCGATGTTTCCACAATTTGTTCCAAACGATTGAAAGCATCCTTTAAGACCTTATATTCGGCCACAATGCCATCATATTCCTTCATCGCAGCGTCCAACAAGCCGACAACTTCGATTAACCTCCCGGCAGAAGCGTCTTCTTCAAGCGACTCGGCCGCATCGATAGCCCGGCGATATGCGCCAAGATTATTAAAACCGGGCAAGTCATCCGCACCGGAAACCATGACGAGCGTATCGGCTTTCGCTTCCTCGAGCATGCCTTTCATTATCTTCATATATCCTTCCCGGTCGTTTCCGCAATAGGTCAGCTCGAAATTATCCATGTCTATTGTCGGGCTTCCGCTTGCATCCACTTCCAATCCCAATTCAAGCGTACCGTTGAACACGATTCCCGAAGTTTCATATATTTTAGGATTGCCAGACAGGACGGAAGTCCTGCCCTCGTTCGCAAAAAGTTGCACTTTGCCATTAAAGGATGAAGACACTGCGGCCTTTACACTGTATTTCCCGTTTGGAAGACCGCTTACGGCCTGACTGGCCTTTCCGTCCATTCCACCGCTGCCGGTCCACAATTGCCAATGGTTTTGTCCGCCAGGAATAATCCCCCCGCCTTTCTCCCCCGTACTGATTTTAGACTGTGCGGAAAAGGAAAGCGTCCAACCCACAGGGGCGTTGCCCGCAAATGTCCCGTCCGAGAAACCGGCATTCACCAAATAATCCGTCATCTCCATGCTGTGGCCGCCACTCAATACAAGATTGTCTGGCGCAAAGGCATATCCCCCCAAATAAACCACGTTGCTTACTTGTCCTTCAATGCCTTTCGTTTCCGTATCCACTTCCACCAGTTCAATATCGTCAATCCAATCGACTTTCGACTCAGCCCGATACAAAGAGAACCATATATTTTCCGGCAATACCTCCGGGGTCTGTATGAGCAAAGCATAGCTGCCCTTGCCCATGCCGTCTGCCGGTGTGACATGCCCTTGCAAATCCGCAATATCGCCCTTGCAACGGTCGGTACCTAACAATATACGGTAGGCCGCATTGCCATTGCCATATCCTTCGGAAGTCCAGTAATCGTAAGTCAACAAATAGGCCGTGTTCGGTTTCAACGCCTCCGGTTCCAACTGCTGCATCAGGTAACGGCTTTCGCTATGCATGACCAAAGACTTCAAACCGTCACTCCGGTAGGACGGGTTTTCCCTCACGTTCGTCTTGCCGGTTTCTCCTCCCCAGGTTGGCTTGCCTCCGTCCCATGTTTCCCACACGTCCGGTTGCCAACGACCGCCCGAAAAGTCCGTTTCCACTTCCTCGAAACTGCCATTACGTATGACGTTGGTTTCCGAAAGGGTGTATTGTGACTTTACCGCCACTTTCTTCTTGTACAACCCATTCTCAAACACATAGGCTGTGCCATCGTGGCAGGCTACACGCAACATACCGCCGTCTTCCATCGTATGTTCCACATTGCCAAAAGCAATTCCTACCGGACATCCGGCCGGAACAGACATTTGCAACGTATAATCACCGATATTCGGAATGAAACCCTCGACATCCGTCACGTTTGCCCCGCCAAAATCTCCTTTTAAAGGCATGTAAGGCAAAACCTCGGCCCTTCCGTTACCGGAAGCCGCCACCAGAATGGCCATGCCTACAAACACGCTACTGATTTTCATCGCTTTCCAACCTTTAGTCCAACAATTTCTTTTCCACTTTCACGCTCCCGTCGCCATAACAGGTTTTCACGACATATATGCCTTTCCCTAAAGGCTCGGACACTTCCATACCTTGTAACGTGTAATACTTCGTATCCACTACCGCCAAGCCTGATTCGACACTTTCCACATCCGTCCCACGGATAGATAATTGGAAATCCACTTTGGCACTTTGGCAATACTGGTCGCTATATATAAAGGTATAAACGCCCACGTTCTCATCCGACACTTTATCAATCCGGTATTCGTTTGTATGTCCCATTTCCCCGTCCGGACCATAGAAAGCCCAACTTCCACCAGAACTCCCGGTCTTGGCCGTAAGGGTCACGGTACTCCTTTTACGTACCGTCGGATTTGTATTATAAAAAGGAGAGCTTTCTCCCAAACGCCATGATCCATTCACCGATGCAGGTGCAAAAGAATCCGGTGCCTCTTGCAATATATCGATTTCAGAGATGCTGGCATACTGCCCCGCCAATGCCACCAACCGGAAATAACGAGCCTTGACAGGCTCAAAATAAACCCCGGCATAATAAGGCAACCACGTGCCTCCGGAGACAGCCTCCCATTGTTCTCCATCGGTACTTACCAAGAACATATAGTCACGCACCAAGCCATTGGAAGAATTGTCCATGCGCGGAGCACAAAGGAAACCGGCAATCTCATGTTCTTCTCCCATGTCAACCTCGATGTGGTGGGGAGCCGGTGCCACGCCTCCGCTATACCGGGTGTGCCATTTCGTCTGTAGGTTCCCGTCGATGGCATTGGCTGCCGCTCCGTTCTCCGAGCCGGTCTCCTGGCTGCTGAATGCCCTCACTTTCCATTTGCCTTTCGGGACGTAGCATGACTGCGCGACATCCCGGCATTGCCCCGTGGACAAATCCAAATCAAACTGGGGCTTATAATCGAATACGATGGAATTTCCATTAAAAGATATAGGGAACATGATGGTCTTGGATTCAGCCAATCCTGGGTCTTGCCAACGGTCGCCGACATACACATACGACGTGCCTTTGGAACCGGTAACCGTCAGGACAGAAGCCGCCTGGGTGTCATACGCGACAGAGTTACCGATATTTGCACGCGAAGACCATCCGGAAGTAAGCGATTTGGAATAAGAAAAAGTCGCTTGGTTCGGATCCCAACCGGAACAAGCCGAAAACATCATGAAATAGGTATCGCCATGGCGCACGATGGCCGGTGCTTCGCGCGACTGCCACTTAAACAGTTCCGTGTATTCCACCGCACTTAAATAATCGTCCGACAGCCTAAAAAGCCCCAAATGCTGGTTCTCCTCGATGGTGGATATGAAATAGGCCGTACCGTCATTATCCACAAAGACATTGCAATCCCGCGACTTGACCCCCAACGGACGTCCTGCCCAATGGAACTTATAATCCCCGTTCACGGAGTCGCAATAGAAAACAGCTGCTTCGGAAGCCCCGTAGTTCCCTTGTTCCCAATGGCACCACACGACATACTTTCCCGTCTTACGGCAATACATAAGTTTGGGACGCTCGATGAAACGGCCATTCCCCAAAGACGGGTGCGTCACACCGTTCTTAATGATCTTACGCTCAAACTTCCAATGCACGAAGTCTTTGGTTGAATACATGTTCACATCTGGATTCCATGTATTATTACGGTCTTCGCCTATCATGTACCACGTGTCGCCGACTTGCAAGAAACCTGCTCCGTGAGCCTGTACCGGCTCACCTCGGTCGTCCACCCATAAAGCCCCGTTACGGATAGTCATCCAATTGGACGGACGGGTGTCCAGATAGTCCTGTGTGGCTTTCTCCAATTTGGAAACCGCCTCCATCAAATCTTGCCCTTCCGGATTGTCAGCCAAAGGTTCAAGTTCCTCTATCACTTTTCCAAACAATGATTTTCCGGCATAATCGCTGCCGTCATACAACTTCTTCGCATTGAGCAACACCCGTTCAAAAGCCCCATACTGCACAGCTAACCGGTCGTATTCATTGATAGCTGCATCCAATCCTTGCAGTGCGGCTACCAACTCATCCACCGAATCCCCTGTTTCCTTTGCCGTTTCAATCGCCTTGCGAAGGCTCGTCAGGTTATGGCAGTTTTCCTGTACCGCGTCTTCCTCTGCCACAGCCAACAGGATGTCCAGTTCCTCTTTATAAGCCTCCACATCGTGTCCTTCATACAACAAACGGAAATGGTCGACCGCTGCCCAATTGGCATCCGTACCTTTCAGCCTGAACCCGATTTCCAATGTGCCATTCACGGCTACGGCACGAACTTGGTATTTCCCACCCTTATGGACAGCCGTTTCATGCCTGCCGGCATACAGGAAAGCCCCTTGACATACTTCCGGTTTCCCACTCTGATTCACAGCGTGCGCATCGGCTGTCATTGTAAACACACCGACCGGAAGTTCCGACACGACTTGGCGCAAATTGGCATCAGACAAGGTTTTGGAATCGGCAACCCACTGTTCCATATAAACCTTGCCATCCTTCGCCCATCCTTCTGCTGTAGGTGAATCATTCGTCTGTGTCCAGAAGCCGGCATTTGTCCAACCGGTCGTCCCGTCTTCAAAACTCGGATTGATAATAGAAGCCGTCATTTCGGTAGGATTCTCCCGAAATGCGGCCTCAGACATACTATGGCCAAAGATTAACGCAACCAGTAAACATAATTTCATCCTGTTCATAGGTAATACTGTTTTTTTAAGATTAATGTATTCTTGGTTCTGTACCACAAAGATAAGGGTATAGCAAGGAAAGCAAGGAGCAGAATCGTGCAAAAAAGAGCCAAAAATCATTCATAACCTGTTTTTAATACTTTTTTCCCCATCCCCATCCCCGGCAAAATAGAAAAAAATGCAAAAATCTTTGTGATTCAGATTTTAAAGCTTAACTTTGCATCGAATCATTAAAGGAAAAGGCAAAAGGGTTCCGGCTGATTAAGGCCGGAATTCTTTTGTTTTTATCTTTTCAAGTAAAAACGCATAATAATAATTAAGGAGGAATAATTATGGCTTATATGTCACAAGAGGGCTACGACAAACTGGTGGCCCAACTCAAAGAAATGGAAACCATCGAACGTCCGGCAGCTTCGGCAGCCATCGCAGAGGCACGCGACAAGGGTGACCTGAGTGAAAACTCGGAATACGATGCCGCCAAAGAGCATCAGGCTATGTTGGAAATGAAAATCAACCAGCTGAAAGCAGTCATCGGGGATGCCAAAATCATCGACACCTCGAAACTGAAAGCCGACACAGTACAAATCCTGTCCAAGGTAGAAATGCGCAATGTGAAGAACAACATGAAGATGACATACACCATCGTGTCTGAAACGGAAGCCAACCTGAAAGAAGGCAAAATCTCTGTGCAGACCCCCATCGCGCAAGGCTTGTTAGGCAAGAAAGTAGGCGACGTGGCAGAAATCAAAATCCCGCACGGCACCGTACAACTGGAAATCACGAACATTTCATTTGAATAACCGCCATGGCTACCATATTCAGTAAAATCGTAGCCGGAGAGATTCCGAGCTATAAATGCGCAGAGAACGACCGTTTCTATGCTTTCCTCGACATCAATCCTTTGGTGAAGGGCCATACGTTGGTCATTCCCAAACGCGAAGTGGATTACATCTTCGACTTGTCAGACGAAGAAATCGGTGCGATGCAAGTCTTTGCCAAGCACGTAGCAGAGGCCATCAAAAAGGCTTTTCCTTGCATCAAAGTAGGACAAGCCGTTTTGGGACTGGAAGTACCCCATGCGCACATCCACTTGATTCCCATGCAGAACGAAAAGGACATGCTTTTCAGTAACCCTAAACTGACGTTCACGGATGAGGAGTTCAAGGCCATTGCCAAAGCTATCTCGGATAACTACATGGCAGGTATTCGATAACACAAAACACACGACAAAATAAAGGCGCGGCTTCGTGAGAAACCGCGCTTTTATTATACCTTATATATAATAAGAAAGCTAAATAAACTCTTCTCCCAACTTCATCTGGGCATCTGTCATCATACGCCTTAATGCCGCACTGTCATCCTTGGGGCAAATCATCAGCACATCGCCTTTTTCTGCCACGACAAAGCCCTTCAATCCATCAATAACGGCTATCCTTCCCTTAGGCAAACAAATGACATTCCCTTCACTGTTGTACAGCAAGGCTTCGGTATTAAGCAACACGTTGTCCTGCCGGTCGTGCTGCGTATCATTGTGCAGGGAGCACCATGAGCCCAAATCCGCCCATCCGAAGTCGCACACCTGTACATAGACATTCTCGCTCTTTTCCAAAATACTATAATCCAATGAAAGGTTCGGCAAGGTATCGAAATGGGCCGGCACGCGACAGAAATCATCTTCGTCAATGGCATCGATGGCCTCCGTCAGGCTGTCCCGATAGTCTGGCACCAAATCATGAATCGCCTTCATCATGGTACGGACGTTGTACAGATATAACCCTGTATTCCAGTAAAACTCCCCGCTTTCCATGAATACACGGGCAAAATCCAACGCGGGCTTCTCCGTAAAGGACTTCACACGGGCAAACGCCCCTTCCTCCATATTCTCATGGGCTTGGATATACCCGTACCCGGTATCGGGACGGGTCGGCTTTACTCCCATGGTCAGCAGACAATCCGAATGCCCCACGAAGTCCAATCCTTTCAGCACGTCATCATCGAAGTTTTTCTCCTCCAGAATCAACTGGTCGGCGGGAGAAACTATCACATTGGCGTGCGGACAAAGGTGGCTGATGCACGTCGTAGCCCACGCCACGCTCGGCAAGGTGTTCCGCCGGATAGGTTCTTTCAATATTCTGTCTTGTGCCACATCCGGCAACTGTTCCCTTACCAAATCCGCATAATGCTCGTTGGTCACGATAAAAATATGCTTGGTATCGATAATCTTGCGAAAACGGTCGTAGGTCTGTTGCAATAAAGTACGCCCCGTTCCGAACCAGTCGAGAAACTGTTTGGGCAACTCTTTACGACTTACAGGCCACAAACGACTGCCGATGCCGCCGGCCAATATCACACAATAATTCTGGTCTTTTGCTTCCATAATTCAAAGGCTAGTGTAAACTGTCGCTAAGTTAACCCTTTTCACGAACAAACTCGAAAAAGGAATTTTAAAATCACTTAAATACACAGTTTATTCCACAAACTTAACCTTCTCCGCATCTCTCGGTTTGGCAGCGGGAGACTCGTCTGGATAACCCACAGCAATGGCATACAGCAGAACATAATCTTCCGGGAGTTGCAAACGTTCCAGATAAGAAGCGGCCTCCTGATTGCCTGTCATGAAAGCAATCGGACCGCCAAGGCAACAAGTTCCGAGTCCTAAAGACTGTGCTGCCAACACCATGTTTTCACCTAAAAGCCCGCAGTCCAACTGGCCGCTTCCGTCCTTCGGGGATGCGATGAATATTACGGCCGGAGCATTCCGGAACATATTCTTGAAACCGGGTTCTTCGGCCGCCTTCGGATTGGCTTTTTTGAAAACCTCCGTGATTCCATTGATATAATCGGCATTGTCCACCACACGCACCTGCCAAGGCTGACGGTTCATCCCGCTGGGCGCATTGATACCGCAATTCACAATAGTCTCCAGTTTCTCGCGTTCCACCGGTTGGTCTTTGTACTTACGAATACTGCGCCGGGACATTATGGCCTCGACCACCGCATTTCCTTGCTCTGTATCCACACTATCGGACATGACCGCCTCCGTCTTTCCACCCGAAGATGTACAAGAACCCAACAGGGTCAGCCCCAACCCGAATGTGCCGCACAAGCACATACCGAAAACAAAATTCTTCAATGTATTCATACGCTTCTTCTTTTGATAAATAATAAATAAGTAGTCTTCGCAAAACTAATAAAAAACGCCTTCAAAGCCAACTTTTTCCTCATAATCTTCCGGTAAGAAGCCATAAATACTTTCAGCTATAAACTTTTATCCCCTTTTTGCTTGTTATTCTTGCAGATTCATCGTACTTTTACCCCATCAACCTGATTTCAAATTCAAAACAGATGAAGAACAGACTTTACACTTATCTGGCCGGTTGGATATTTCTGTGGTTGCCGGCCCTGCTTTTGGCACAAACCATCAACAGTCCCACGGCATTTTTCCTCATGCACTCCAGTGGAAACCATGTGGCCAAAGACGCCCAAGGAGGAGCGGTATTGGAAGCCGCAGATGCCCCGTCGCCCCAAAAACTTACATTCATCCCCGACGGCAACGGATATTATGCCTTGCAATCGGACGACGGACAAGGTTATCTGTCACTGAGCGGACAATGGAACACGTCCTTCACAACCGACCCCTCATCGGCAAAAGCCTTGTATGCCATAGAGAACTCCGGAAAGTTCTTCATCAAGCTGCGCTGCAAATACAACAACAAATATTTAGGAACGGACGGGACAACAGCGTCGTCAGCCGTGTATTCGGACAAAGACGGGACGGACACCCGGCACCTGTGGTACCTTACGACCGACGTGCATCAGGCTCCGCCTGCCGACACCTCGGTCTACGTCATCAACCCGGCCGTTACCCGCCAACAGTTCGAGGGATGGGGCATCTCGCTCTGCTGGTGGGCCAACATGTGCGGGAAGTGGAGCGACGAGAAGATAGACGAACTTGTGGATTGGCTGGTCAGTCCGGACGGACTGGACTACCGTATTTTCCGCTACAACATCGGTGGGGGAGACGACCCGCAAAACCGGAACTGCACGCCGCACCACATGGGAAGCGGAAAAGGCCTGCGTGCGGAAATGGAAGGCTTCAAAGACAGCCCGGACGGTGAATACATTTGGAACCGTGATGCCGCACAACGTAAAATCATGCTGAAAATCAAAGAGAAGCGTCCGGATGCCATATTCGAGGCCTTCAGCAATTCCTGTCCCTACTACATGACTTACAGCGGATGTTGTGCAGGCCATACCGATGCGTCGGCCGACAACCTGAAACCGGAATACTATGAAGCATTCGCCCATTATCTGGTAGACGTGTGCCGACATTATAAAGAGGAATACGGCATAGAGTTCCGTACGCTTTCGCCTTTCAACGAACCGATGACGAGTTATTGGGGAGCCAACGGAGGACAAGAAGGATGCCATTTCGACATTGCCTCGCAAGTGGCTTTCCTCAAAGTGTTGCACCCCATCCTGAAAGCCTCCGGCCTGAACACCGTCATCTCGGCCTCGGAAGAAACCGATGCCGCACAGTCGGTCAGGGACTTTGAAGGTTATCAGGCCGCCGGAGTGCTGCCCCTCGTCGGACAATGGAACACGCACACCTACTCGGCCACCACGCAGGCACGCAGCCAAATCAGCGCCCTCTGCAAGGAACAGGGCATCCGTCTATGGATGAGCGAAGTAGGCAGCGGCGGAAGCGGTATTGCCGGAAACCTGAACCTGGCACAGAAACTGATGGACGACATACGTTACATTATGCCTGTGGCGTGGGTGGACTGGCAATACGTGGAGGAGGGCAACGACCAATGGTGCCTGGTGCAAGGCGACTTCACGAAACAGACCTACCACAAGGTGAAGAACTATTCCATCCGCCAACACTTCAGTAAATTCATCCGTCCGGGCTACACATTCCTCACGTCGTTGAACGGACAGACACTGGCAGCCCGCAACCCGGAAGGCGACAGCCTCATCATAGTGGCCATCAATCCGAACGCCTTACCCGTCGTGCATCGTGCCGATTTAAGTTTTTACGAATCCATAAGCAACGGGCTGACGGCACTCCGCAGCTCGGAGACCGAGGATTTGTCCCCAACGGCCGATTACACACTCGAAGACCGCATACTGACCTACAAGCTCCCAGCCTACAGCATCATCACGTTCGTCATCTCCGTGGAAGAAAGCGCGGATGCCGACAACGCCATACGCCCCGGCCTTCCTTACTGGATATGCCCCCGTAACGCAGCCGACCAAGCCCTGCAGGCATCCGGCGGCAAGGTGACTTTACAACCTCTGTCATACACTCCGGAACAAACTTGGAAACTGCAACCGGACGGAAACGGATATACCTTTACCAACGGCAACGGTGATATCCTGACCGACCACTCGCCGGACTATGCGTTAGGATATGAAACTTCTCCCCAAGCCGGACAAAGCTTTACCCTCACTCCCATCGACCGGCTCTTTTATAAAATCATGACAGAAGACGGGTCGAAGGCTTTCGACTTGGAAGGCGAACATCATACGGCCGGCACAACAGTCGGTCTGTGGGAATACGGTTCCGCTCCGACTGCCTGCCACCGCCAATGGTTCTTTATGCGCCAACCGGACAGCGGAAACCCGGATGCCGTTCCGGGCATCTCCTTTCCCGATGATACATCCCGGCCCCTTTTCCGTCTCACTTGCGAACCGGGAAACATACTCCGGGCAGACAAACTTTCGGATACCCCTTGCAGGCTCGGCATCTATGCCCCTTCAGGAGGCTGCATTTACCAGACCTTACTTCAGGACGAGACCCTACGAGTCCCGCTCCATCCGGGCATCTACATCGTCAGTGGCATAAGCCGCTCTGCCCGCTTCCATCAAACGATTTTCATAAAATAATGCCGGAATAAGAAAAAAAACCGGCTAAAGTTTTGCAAATATAAAAAAAACGCCTACCTTTGCACTCGCAATCAAGAGAGATGCGCCCAGATGGCGGAATAGGTAGACGCGCTGGTCTCAAACACCAGTGGGGCAACCCATCCCGGTTCGATCCCGGGTCTGGGTACAAAGAAAAAGTCAAACGATTTTTATTATCGTTTGACTTTTTTCGTTTTTTCAGGAGAATTCCCCCAAAAACATCCTGTTTTCATTTTGCCGGAAAGTAAAAACGACGTATTTTTGAACCGGAAACCTTCAAAAGGCATTCAAAACAACCCCAATATAATCATACCATTTATGAGAAAAGCATTTATCCTCCCGGCACTTATCGTTACCGGACTGGCTGCGCAAAGCTGCCAACAAAAGAATCAGGGAAAAAACATGGTGGAAGAGGTCACGGCCGACACTACGGCAGTTTCCGCCAAAGTAGCTTCCTGCGATGTCCGCATGGATGGCATCACTTTCACGGGTGCACTCAACGGGGCAGACACTTGCGTCACCGTGAAAGACGGACGTGCAATAGAATTCCGTTGTACGGAGAAACTCGACTTCTTTTGCGACCCCAACGGCGGACAGTTGAGCAACACCACCCTGCCTATCCTGCTCACGGAAGTGGACAACAGCCAACCTTTCACGCTCACGGCCAAAGTGACGCCGGGATTCACCACGGAGGGGACGTACAACGCGGCCGACCTTTTCGTGTATGCCAACGACACGTTGTGGCAGAAGTTCGCTTTTGAACAGGACGAGCGCGGAAACCACCGTATCGTCACGGTGCGCACCCAGGGGACTTCCGACGACAACAACCATGAACGGCTCACCGTACCTTCCGTCTATCTGAAGATTTCGTCGGACACTCGCACAATAGCCAGTTATTATTCCCTTGACCAAAAAGAATGGCAGATGGTGCGGCTCTATAAAAACTACTATCCCGGCAAGATATGGGTAGGCATCGCCAGCCAATGCCCCCAGAAGGGCGAATGTACAAGCCTTTTCGAGGAAGTCTCGCTGCAACAGACTGCCGTGAGCGACTTCCGTATGGGAGAATGACAAGGCAACCGTTTTCATTCTGTCACCGTTCGCCGTGACCGACATGGCAAAAAGTCAGCCCAAACAGCTTCTTACGGAATCTTCCCAAAGCGGAAACGGGCAGGATAGGAACGCATGGCTGCATAAACATTCACTTCAAACTGCATATATGCGGAAAAATATCGCATATATGCAGTTTTTTTCTCATGAGAATAAAAAATCATTCGGCTGAAAGAAAAAAATCATTCTCAGCAGATTGAAAAAATGAAATGACGAAAAACGGGAAAAAACCTCTCCCAATCCGTTTTCCAAACACCACAAAACGTATTTTTTCCTCTATTTGAACCTCTCCGGCTTGTCTAAACAGACTGTCAAAAAGTAAGGCCTAACCCACCGACGCCGACAGGCCGTCCCGAACCATACAGGCAATTCCAGACATGCCGTTCTTTTATGACAGTCCAACGCCTTTTCAGCTATCTTCGTGCATGCCCGCCGAAGCCCGAGATTGCGATATTTCAAGTCACTCCCCGACCCTACGCCAAATACGCGAGCCACGCACAGGCCGGAATGACATTTTGACAAACGGCATTCACCCTCTTTCGGGCTGCACGAGATAGAAACAACTTGTACTGAAAAAATTACGCACGTATGGCAGGACGGAAAGCGCACCATGGAGCTTACGGGGCTTCAGGCCGAATTTCGTCTCGTAATGCGGATTGATGAAATAGAGTTGCCGGTCTACGACCCGATAGCCGGTGGCATACAATGCCGCCTGAAACTTCTCTATGGGGCAACGTGTGCGCTTGATGTTCATCAGTTCGCGGATGGTCGGCCCGTCTTCACCGGCTGCGGCCAACACGCCCTTATAGAGTGGAAAAGGCAGAAGATGAAGGAACGGGAAATGAGACACCACCTTGCTGTGCGCTATTTGCTGGTGGCCGCCGAAAGGCATTTGCCATGCCGGAAAGGCCATAAACACCACACCGCCCGGTGCCAGATAGCGTTTCAGGCCTTTCAGGAAACCGGCCTTGTCGTTGATATGCTCTATCACATCGTGCACCAATATCAGGGAGAATTTATGCTCCAGTTCCGTCAATTTGAAAATGTCGGACGCGACAAAAGTACCTTCCGCCCCTCTCTCGGCAAAAAACTTACGGGCCTCGGCAACACGTCCGGCAGCAATGTCCACTCCTGTCACCGAACAACCCAACTTCGCGAACGAGAACAGGTTACCCCCTTCGCCACAACCCACTTCCAACACCTCTTGCGGAAGTTCAGGGAAGCATTTACGGATATAAGGAATATAATATTTCTCTGTCGTACGGGCCTGCTCGTCAAAATAACGTTCGCGGTCGGAATGGCGCTCTTGCATGTTAAATTCTCATTTTATTTGCGCCAAAGTTAATAAAAAACTATTATATTGAAGGGGCTGTCCGGATAAAATCTTCCAGACGACCTCTTTTTCCATCTTACCGTTCAGGCTCTACGGTGGGAACCGGACTGGTTCAAAGGTTCCTTCTTCCTTTTTTCTCCAAATATTCAATCAACTCTTCCGGACGGTCGGTCTGTATGACAGTGGCCCCGCGATCGAGCACCCAGCCCCAGTGGGCATCGGGGTCGGACAGGGCTTTCTCGTCTTCATGGCCACCGCACAGGCTCGCCCACAACGTATTGATCCAGACACGGCAATCCGATGCGGCTATCACCGGCAAGTAGGACAACTTGGCAAAACGGTCTGTCTTGAAAATAACCTCCACGGCCTGCGGGCGGAATGCGGAAAGGAACGAAGCGACGTAGGGTATCGCTCCCTCGCCATCGAGATCCACCACGGGCATATAAAGAATGTCCTTGTAGCCGGAAAGCTGCCGTTCCACCTCCTCTACCGTGCCGCGCCCCTTCAGCACCACATGGTCTTCCGTACCCGTCTTGCGGATAATCGGCGCAATCTCGGACAGGTAATCTCCGCCCTTGTCGATGTTCACCAGCACCGCCCCCTTGCAAGCCGTCAGGGCTTCCTCCAGCGTGGGTATGGTCTCGTCCGAAAGATTTCCGTCCGCCCGGCGCAGGCGGAAACGCTTCAGCTCCTCCACCGTGTAGTCTGCCACGTTGCCTTTGCCTTCCGTCGTGCGGTCGATGCTCCCGTCGTGCATCAGCACGAAACCGCCGTCCTTCGTCCGTTGGATGTCAATCTCCACCATGTCCACCCCCATGTCTGCCGCCCCTTTGATGGCCGCCACGGAGTTCTCGGGCGCATGCCGCCAGTCGCCCCTGTGGGCCACGACGAATACATAATCGGAGCGGCTGTCTTGCAGTTCCGCCCTCAACCGGCTGATATGCCCGTCAGCCTGTACGCACAGTGCCAGACACCACAGCCCAACCGTAAAAAGAATCTTTTTCATTTCCCTTTCATGTTTAACCGGAGTAAAAGTAGTCCTTTCCGTGGGAAACGCCGGAAAAGATTTACGTCTAAGATTGACAATCTTGTGTCTTCGGGACGCAAATCAGAAAACACGTACCAGAAAATGGCCGAACCACACGGCCAACAGCCCCAAGGCAAAGCTCAACACCGCGTATGCGGCAAACGACCAGAACTTGTCTGAAAGGATAAGGATGTAGTTCTCGTGTACGAACGTGGAAAAGGTGGTAAACCCTCCGCAAAAGCCCACCGTGAGGAACAAACGCCACTCGGGGGACAAGACATCCGCCCGCTCAAACCAACCGTACAACAAGCCGATGAACAGGCAACCCGCCACATTGACGACCATCGTTCCCAACGGGAGATGAGTAAAATTGCCCGCCGAGACCCACCGGGTCAGCCCGTAGCGGGCCATGCCGCCCACGAAACTACCGGCTCCGACGCACAACAAGGTCTTCCACATTTGCCTCCTCCCGTCATTGGGCCAATGAAGAACGCAAAGCCAAAGCCTTGTCTTCGGCCGCCTCCATGATTTCACGTTCGCCCGGCCCCTTGTCGTTAATGCCGCAAAGGTGCAGGATACCGTGTATGATGACACGGTGCAGTTCCTCTTCGTAGGTTGCCCCCACCTGCTCGGCGTTGGTCCGCACCGTGTCGAGGCTGATGAAGAGGTCGCCCGAAATCACGTCACCTTCGCAATAATCAAACGTGATGATGTCCGTGTAATAATCGTGCCCGAGATACTGGCGGTTCACCTCCAGAATCTTCTCGTCATCCACGAAGATATAGGCAATCTCGCCTACCCTTTTGCCGTAACTCGCAGCCACGGCTTTCACCCAGGCCGTGTTTTCGCGTTTCTTGATGGAGGGCATCTTCACGCCGTCCGTATTGTAAGTAACCATCTCTTTCCTATGTTTTAATCGTCAAACAAACTGCCTTGCAACTCCGTCGTGAAACGGCTGCGCCCCAAATGCTTGTAAGCCATGTCCGTCACCTCCCGTCCGCGCGGCGTGCGCTTGATGAACCCTTCTTTGATCAGGAAAGGCTCATACACCTCTTCCACCGTCCCCGCATCTTCCCCGATGGCCGTGGCGATGGTCGTAATGCCAACCGGCCCGCCCTTGAACTTATCAATAATGGTAAGCAGAATCTTGTTGTCTATCTCGTCCAGTCCGTAGCGGTCGATATTCAGAGCTTCCAATGCATAACGTGCAATGGCCATGTCCACCCGTCCCGTGCCGCGCACCTGGGCAAAATCGCGCACGCGCCGCAAAAGCGCATTGGCGATACGGGGGGTTCCACGGCTGCGTCCGGCAATCTCCATGGCAGCATCGTGCTCGATGGGTACGGAAAGAATGTGCGCCGAACGTTCCACGATGCGCGAAAGCACCTCAGCGTCATAATACTCCAGATGCAGGTTGATGCCGAAACGGGCACGGAGGGGAGCGGTAAGCAGGCCGCTGCGCGTAGTGGCACCCACCAACGTGAAGGGATTCAAATCGAGTTGTATGCTGCGCGCCGACGGGCCTTTGTCTATCATGATGTCTATCCGGTAGTCCTCCATGGCGGAATAAAGATATTCCTCCACTACGGGACTGAGCCGATGGATTTCGTCGATGAAGAGCACATCGTTCGGCTCCAGCGAAGTCAGGATACCGGCCAAATCGCCCGGCTTGTCCAGTACAGGGCCGGACGTGACCTTGAAACCCACGCCCAGTTCGTTGGCTATGATGTTGCTCAGCGTGGTCTTCCCCAATCCCGGAGGACCGTGCAACAAAGTATGGTCGAGGGGCTCGCCCCTGTACTTGGCAGCCTCGACGAAAACTTTCAGGTTTTCCACCACCTTCAACTGTCCGCTGAAATCCCCGAACTGGAGCGGACGCAAGGCATTCTCGAACTCGCGCTCGGCAGACGAGTTTGAGGAACGGCGTATGTCGAAATCTTCTTCCATTGTGCGGCAAAGATAACATCTTTTCCCCACAAAACGGGCATGCGTCCCATTTTTTATGTAACTTTGCCTTTCAATCATGTAACGAGAGATTTCTATGGTTCTGAATTACATCTGGGTGGCATTCTTCGGCATCGCATTCCTCATCGCGGCAGGGAAGTTGGTATTCGCAGGCGATGCCGGCGTGTTTCCGGCCATCATGGACTCCACGTTCAGTTCCGCCAAGACGGCTTTCGAGATTTCCCTCGGCCTGACCGGCGTGCTCTCGCTTTGGATGGGCATCATGAAAATCGGGGAACGGGGCGGAGTGGTCAATATACTGGCACGCGGCCTCAGCCCGCTCTTCTGCAAGCTCTTCCCGGACATTCCCAAGAACCATCCCGTCATCGGAAACATTTTCATGAACATCTCTGCCAATATGTTGGGACTGGACAATGCGGCCACGCCCTTGGGACTGAAAGCCATGGAAAGCCTTCAGGAACTGAACCCGAAAAAAGACACAGCTAGCAACCCGATGATCATGTTCCTCGTGCTGAACACTTCGGGACTGACCATCATCCCTGTCAGCATCATGGTTTACCGGACCCAAATGGGAGCGGCACAGCCCACGGACGTGTTTATCCCGATTCTGTTGGCGACCTTTGCCTCCACGCTGACGGGTATCATCGTCACCAGCCTTTATCAACGCATCAACCTGCTGGACAGGGTGGTCGTACTGGCATTGGGAGGGGCCTGTCTGGCCGTGGCCGGCATCGTGTATGGCTTCAGCCGGTTGGACAAAGAAGAAATGAACTTGTGGAGCACGACTATCGCCAACGTGTTGCTGTTCTGCATCATCATCGCTTTCATGGCTGCCGGTGTCAGAAAACGCGTTAACGTGTACGACGCTTTTGTCGAAGGAGCAAAAGACGGTTTTACCACAGCCGTACGCATCATTCCCTATTTAGTCGCCATCTTAGTGGGCATCGGGGTATTCCGTGCTTCGGGTGCCATGGACTTGTTGACAGACGGCATCGCCGCTGTCGTCAAAGCCTGCGGCGGCGATGCAGGCTTTGTCGGTGCCTTGCCTACCGCACTGATGAAACCGCTGAGCGGCAGCGGGGCGCGCGGCATGATGGTGGATGCCATGGAAACCTATGGCGCCGACTCCTTCGTGGGGCGGTTGAGCTGTATTTTCCAAGGCGCGACAGACACCACCTTTTATATATTGGCCGTTTACTTCGGCAGCGTGGGCATCACCCGCACGCGGCATGCCGTGGCTTGCGGCCTGTTGGCCGATTTGGCAGGTATAGTGGCCGCCATCGGTGTGGCTTATCTCTTTTTCGGGGCATAATAGAAACAAAACGGACGAAATATGGCAGAATTGAAATCGGTGGCCAAAGACACCGCCATCTACGGACTAAGCAGCATCATCGGACGATTCCTGAACTATTTGCTGGTTCCGCTCTATACGGCCAAGATGACCGTAGAAAGCGGAGGCTATGGCATCGTGACCAACATTTATGCCTACGTGGCGCTTTTGATGGTCATCCTCACGTTCGGCATGGAAACCACGCTGTTCCGTTTTGCCAACAAAGAGGGGGAAAACCCGCAAACCGTCTATAGCACGACACTCACCATGGTAGGTGGCCTGTCTCTGTTGTTTGCCTTGCTCGTACTCTCTTTCCTTAATCCGATAGCTTCTGCCATGGGGTATGCCGAACACCCGGAATACGTGGGTGTCATGGCGGTCACGGTAGCCTTGGATGCCTTTCAATCTATTCCTTTCGCATGGCTGCGCTACCAACACCGTCCCATCAAGTTTTTTGCGTTGAAGATGCTGTTCATCGTGCTCAACATCACGTTGAACATCCTTTATTTCGTCGTGCTTCCGGCATTGTACGTCCGCCACGCATGGGTGGGCGCAATCTATGACCCGTCTGTCGGACCGGGATATGCCTTCATCCTGAACCTTGCCTGTACATCGTTCATCACCTTCTTCTTCATTCCCGAACTGACAGGATTCAAATATCGGTTCGACACCCGGCTGATGAAACGCATGTTGGGCTACAGTTGGCCCATCCTGATTCTTGGCATTGCAGGCATCCTGAACCAGACGGCCGACAAAATCATCTTCCCGTTGGTGTACGGTGACGCAGAAACGGCCAAGTCCGAACTAGGCATCTACGGTGCCTGCGTGAAGATTGCCATGATAATGGCCATGATTACCCAAGCCTTCCGCTATGCTTACGAGCCGTTCGTGTTCGGCAAGGCTAAGGACAAGAACAGTGGGGAGACCTATGCCTCAGCCATGAAATTCTTCATCATCTTCACCCTTCTGGCATACCTCTGCGTCATCGGCTACATGGACATCCTGAAACGCATCATAGCACCCGATTATTGGCCTGGCTTACGTGTTGTCCCCATTGTCATGGCTGCCGAAATCATGATGGGGATATACTTCAACCTTTCGTTTTGGTATAAGCTCATCGACAAGACGATTTGGGGGGCCTGGTTCTCGACTGCCGGTTGTTTGGTCCTCTTTGCGGTCAACATCGTCTTTATCCCGACATACAGCTACATGGCTTGTGCCTGGGGCGGTTTCGCCGGATACGCCACAGCCATGCTCCTGTCCTACATCGTGGGACAGAAGAAAAACCCCGTCCGCTATCCGTTGAAATCCATCGGCATCTACGTACTGATTGCCGGGGGCTTCTACGCCATCATGGCCGGTACACCCGAAGAATGGCCCGTATGGACACGGTTGGGCATCAACACGGTGCTCATCCTGCTTTTCGTCGGACATATCCTGAAACACGACCTGCCGGTACGAAGCCTACCGGTCATCGGCAAATATTTTCGTAAACCTCAAAAATAAAAGCAATGGAAAACAAGACAAAAAAGGAACAAGGTTACCTCAACCTGTTCATTCGTAGGTTGCTGAGCCTTCGTAACGACAAAGCTCCCGAAGAAGAAACGATAGCTTCCATCAAGGCCAGCGTGGAATTCCGGGGTGCCAATCTATGGATTCTGATTTTTGCCATCTTCGTGGCTTCTTTAGGGCTGAACACCAACTCGGCCGCCGTCATCATCGGTGCCATGTTGATTTCACCTCTCATGGGACCTATCATGGGCATGGGATTAGGCGTAGGTATCAATGATTTCGAATTGCTCAAAAGGGCGTTCCGAAGTTTCGCCACGGCCACCATTTTCAGCGTACTCACTGCCACGTTCTATTTTGCCATCACCCCGATAGATGAAGCCCAGTCGGAACTTTTGGCCCGCACCTCGCCCACCATTTACGATGTGCTCATCGCCTTATTCGGCGGATTGGCCGGCATCGTGGCCTTGTGCAGCACCGGACAACGAGGCGGTAACGTAATCCCAGGCGTAGCCATAGCCACAGCCATCATGCCTCCCCTTTGTACCACAGGCTTCGGCATAGCCACCGGAAACTGGATTTATGCCGCCGGAGCTTTCTATCTCTATCTGATTAACTCCATATTCATAAGCCTTGCCACTTTCATCGGAGTCAACATCTTCGACTTCAAGAAGAAGGTGTTCGTGGACAAACAACGGGAAAAAAGAGTGAAACATATCATCGTCACCATCGCTGTATTGACGATGTTACCCTCAACCTTGCTGACTTACATGTTGGTACGTGAAAACTTTTTCACTAGCAAAGCCAACAACTTCGTGGCACAAGTCGTCACATCGGAACAAACTCAGGTAATAGCCAAAGAAGTGGACTATCATACCAAAGAAATCCGCCTCGTGACCATCGGTGAAGAAATCCCCGAAAAAGAATTAACCCGAATGAAAAGCCAAATGGAAAATTTCGGACTGGAAGATGCCAAACTATCCATTGTACAAGGAACAAAAAATCTTAGTGCCAGCGAACTGAAGACCATGCTGAATGATCCGGCAAGCAGGCAAGCCGACAAAAACGCGCAACTCTTAGCCAACGAACAACAACGTGCGGACAAACTGCAAAAAGAACTGGACGTTTACAAAAAGACCGAATTACAGGCTCAGTCCATCAGCGCGGAAATGGCTACGCTCTTTCCAGAAGCGGCTCGTGTCAGCATTGCCCGCACTTTCTCCTATGCTGTTAGTGACAGCCTGCAAAAGGATTCACTGACCTTAGTCAGCCTCACCCTAAAAAAGAAACTGAATACCGAGACGCGCGAGAAGATGGAAGAATGGCTGAAAACCAGACTTAAAACACCCGACATGAAACTCATCGTCGGGACTAAAATAGAAAATAACGACAAATAACCCTATTAACAAATAAACATGAAGAAAAAGTTTTTAACGTTACTCGCTTTCGTTTGTGGCCTCAACGGTATGAAGGCCGACGAGGGCATGTGGATGCTCAGCCACATTTCACCCAAAAGCATGAAGGTCATGAAAGATTTGGGACTGCAAATGAGCGAAAAGGAATTGTATAATACGAAAGGGACCTCGCTGAAAGACGCTGTGGTAAGTTTTGGCGGTTTCTGTTCCGGTGTCGTTGTCTCACCGGATGGTTTGGTCTTTACAAACCACCACTGTGGCTTCGGCAACATACAGGCTTTGGCCACACCTGAAAACGACATCCTGAAGAATGGATTCGTGGCCCGCACCCAAGCGGAAGAACTTCCGGCAAAAGGTCTCTATGTACAGATACTGCAAAGGACGGAAGACATCACTAAACGGGTAAACAAAGCTTTGGACAAATACTACAAGGAACATGCCGCCGAGATGGCCACATTGGGTGAAAATGCCAAGGAAAAAATGCGTTGGAACGGTGTGGATTCCATCTGCCTGGCCATAGAAAACGAATATGCGAAAAAATACCCGGAGTTGGTTTGCGAAGTCAGTCCTTATTACACGGGAAACGCTTTCTACGTCAACGTATATAAACAATACGATGACATCCGCCTTGTGTTCGCGCCGCCTCAAAGCTTAGGCAAGTTCGGCGGTGAAACGGACAATTGGATGTGGCCGCGCCAAACCTGTGACTTCAGTGTCTTCCGCATTTATGCCGATAAGGATAACCAACCTGCCGGATACAATGCGGACAACCGTCCGTTGAAAGCCGAACGTTATGCTAAAGTATCTTTGGATGGTTTCAAGAAAGGAGACTACTGTATGACCATCGGCTATCCCGGACGTACTAACCGTTATCTCTCTTCTTACGGAATCGTGGAACGCATGGAGAATACCAACGAATCCCGAATCAATGTACGCGGCTTAAAGCAAAGTATATGGAAGAAATGGATGGACAGTGATCCGAAAATCCGTTTGCAGTACGCTTCCAAATATGCCAACAGTTCCAACTATTGGAAAAACAGCATCGGCATGAACAAGGCCCTTAAAGAGTTGAAAGTCGTAGAACAGAAGAAAAAACAAGAACAACAAATCAACGAATGGGCACAAAAAAGCAAAAAAAGACAGGAAAACTTTGGTAACTTGGCTCCCGAACTCGAAAAAGCGTACGCAGCCCGCAAAGACGGTAACCGTGCCATCGCGTTCCTCAACGAGTCTTTCCTTGGAGGTCCCGACTTGCTGCGTATCGCCATGTACTTCAACAACCTGCAAAGCGCAGGAGAAGAAACGGGAAAGGAAACGTGGAAAAACCGTCTGCGTCAACAATACAAGGACTGGAACAAAGAGGTCGACAAGGAAACGATGACGGCCTTGATGGACAACTACGCCAAACAAGTAAAACCCGAATATCTGCCGGACTTCTATCAGACGATAGAAAAGGAATACGATAACGACATCAGCGCCTACGTGGATGCCATGTTCAAACAGTCGGTCCTGACCGACACAAACTGTGTCAACCTGACGCTGACCCAAGAACAAAAAGATAATGACATGGCACTGAAATGCCTGAAGAGCGTGATGGAACTTGGCGGAAAGGTATCTGACGGAATCAGCCAGTACAACATGGATGTGGCAGAAAAGGAAAGACTGCTTTGCGAAGCCATACTTGAAATGGAAATGGACCAACCGCATTATTCGGATGCGAACTCGACCATGCGCCTGAGTTACGGCTTCGTAGACGACTACACCAGTGCTGCCGGACACCAGAACTACTTTACTACCATGCCGAGCCTGTTGGATAAAGTCGCACAAAGCGACAAAATCGACGAATATAAGGTGGAACCGGAAGTAAAGGTCCTGTTTGAAAAAGGCGACTTCGGCCCTTACAAAGACAAGGAAAGCGGCGAAATGCAGCTCTGTTTCCTGACGAACAATGACATCACCGGCGGAAATTCCGGTAGCCCGATGTTCAACGGCAAAGGCGAACTTATCGGACTGGCTTTCGACGGCAACTGGGATGCCTTGAGTAGCGACATTACTTTCACACAGGATTTGACCCGTTGCATCGGTGTGGACATCCGTTATGTACTCTACATCATCGACCGATGGGGAGGAGCCGAACGTCTCATCCAAGAAATAGGTGCACGATAAAAAACAAAGAAACGGCAAGCAATAATGCAAGACTCCCGGTTTGCATATCTGTAGCAAACCGGGAGTCTTGCATTATTGCTTATTTTTTCGGGAAGCGGCGTGCCCATCCTTCTTCCGAGAAGTCCGGCTCATCACCTACCAAATCCTTTCCTCCTTGCGGCAAATCTTTTCCGCCTTGTGGTTGAAAGAACTGTTTCCAATCATCTTTCGTATATTTCTTACCACGTGGTTCGGTGTAACCCCGTTCCTCACGAGACGGCTTGGCTGCTTTCCGTGCATTATCCTTATTGGCAACATCCTTGTCCTTCTTGCCTTTCCTTTTGCCGGACATGGCCTCCTCATAGGTTTTTCCTCCACCGCGTCTCTTGCGGTCGCGACCACCCTTTGCGTCACCACCGCCCCGACCGCCACGGCCGGACCGACGGTTCGACTTACCATCTCCGGCCTCGTGAGCCTCTCCGGTAGCCACTTCCACGTTGACTTTACGTCCCTTCACCTGCACACCGGAAAGCCCGTGCAACACGCGGTCGGCCTCACCGTCGGGCACCTCAAAGAAAGAAAAGCTCTTCATCAGGTCGATACGCCCGACTTCTACCTTGCCTTGCACATGGTCGTTCACCAGTTTCATCACCTCTTTGGCATAGAAACCGTCCACCTTACCCACGTTAAGGAACAACCGGGTGTATCCCTCTTCGGGCTTGCGCCCGCCGCGTTGGCCTTTCTTGCCGCCTTTCTCCCCACGTCCCGTCGGTTCGCTGATTTCAGGCGCGTTGGCATAGTATTGCAGGAAACGTCCGAACTCCCGGCTCACCACACGCTTGATGAGGTCTTCCTTGTCGAGCCATTCCAACTTGCGGTACACTTCGGGCAGGAACTGTTCGATTTCCTCCTCATCCACTTCCACGCGCTCGATGTCGTCTATTACCTTATATAATTGTTTGGCGCAGATTTCCTTGCCACTGGGCATCTCTCCCTTCACAAACTCCTTGCCGATAACCTTTTCTATCTCGCGGATTTTGGAACGTTCGCGCGTGTGAACGATACAAATGCTCGTCCCTTTCTTGCCTGCACGCCCTGTACGCCCGCTGCGGTGCGTGTAATTCTCGATGTCGTCCGGCATACCGTAATTGATGACGTGCGTCAAGTCTTCCACGTCGAGTCCTCGCGCCGCCACGTCGGTAGCCACGAGGAACTGTACGCGGTGTTGGCGGAATTTCTGCATCGTCAGGTCACGTTGTTGCTGCGAAAGATCCCCGTGCAACGAGTCGGCATTGTACCCATCCTGTATCAATTTATCTGCCACTTCCTGCGTTTCCAAACGCGTGCGGCAGAAAATAATGGCATAAATCTTGGGATAATAGTCCACGATGCGTTTCAATGCCAGATATTTGTCCTTGGCATGCACCATGTAATACACATGGTTCACCGTTTCTGCTCCTTCATTACGCGAACCTACCACGATTTCCTTGGCGTCGCGCAAGTATTTCTTCGAGATACGCTCTATCTCACGGCTCATCGTGGCAGAGAAGAGTAATGTGTTGTGATTTTCGGGCACTCCGGCCAGAATCTTGTCGATACTCTCCGTGAACCCCATGGAAAGCATCTCGTCAGCCTCGTCCAACACCACGTTTTCCACATGCTCCAGCGAAGCTGCCTTGCGCTCCATCAGGTCGATCAGACGGCCCGGCGTAGCCACAATGACCTGTACGCCCTTCCTCAGCGTACGGATTTGCGGTTCGATGTTCGCACCGCCGTACACCGGCAACACGCGCACACCGGGCAAGTACTTGGAGTAGTTCTCCAAATCATCCGCTATCTGCAAACAAAGTTCTCGGGTGGGACTTAAGATCAAAGCCTGCGTTTCGTTCCGGCTAGCATCCACTTTCTGCAAAACAGGAAGGCCGTAAGCCGCCGTCTTCCCTGTACCGGTCTGCGCCAGTGCCACAACATCGTTATTCACTCCCAGTAAATAAGGAATCACTTCCTCCTGTACCGGCATCGGGTGTTCATACCCCATTTCCTCAATAGCTTGTCTGATTTCCGCAGAAACACCAAGCTCCTCAAAAGTTTTCAATACGTTAATTATTAAATTAGTACACCAAAGGCAGCGCACGGCGCATACTACATACAAAAACAACCCTTCAGTGTATCATCACGCCTGAAAACCGCCTTCCCTAAAAATTAGGTGCGCAAAGATACGACAAATCTTCGTTTTTTTCACTTTTTTCTACGACTTATTCCACTTTTTTATCGTATGTTTGCATTCACTTGTTTCTAAACTAGACATTCATGCGCAAAGTCATTGGGATGGGCGAAACCATCATGGACATCATTTTCCACGGGGAACAACCCACGGCAGCTGTACCGGGAGGCTCGTCGTTCAACAGTATTATCTCCATCGGACGGGCAGGCATCCCGGCTGTTTTCGTCGGCGAAACGGGACACGATGAAGTGGGACGGCGTATCGCGGATTTCTTGAACGCCAACCATGTGGATGCCAGTTTCCTGCGGATGCGCGACGATATCCAGTCTGCCGTGTCGTTGGCTTTCCTCGATGAACGGAACGATGCCCATTACATGTTCTACAAACAACCGCCACGTACGTTGAAGGGCTTCATCCACCCCACGGTGGAGGCCGATGACATCGTGCAGTTCGGTTCCTACTATGCACTCAATCCGCACATCCGCCCGCAGGTCAAGGCTTTTTTGGAATACGCGCACGGACAAGGTGCCATCTTGTATTACGACCTGAATTTCCGACGCACATACCAAGACCGCATAAAGGAACTGCTTCCGGCCATCCATGAAAATTTCCGGTTAGCCACTGTGGTACGCGGTTCGGCCGACGACTTTGAGGTTATGTACGGCCTACGCGACGCGGAAGAAATTTACCACCGCCATATCGCGCCCTACTGCCCGCTGTTCCTCTGTACCTGCGGTGCGGAAAACATCATGCTGTGCACCCCAAAAGGGAGTTCCCGTTTTCCGGTACCACCCGTGCGCACGGTAAGCACCATCGGAGCCGGTGACAACTTCAATGCCGGATTCATTTACGGATTGATACGCTATGGCATCCGCCGTACCGGTTTGCCAGACCTTTCCGAAGCACAGTGGGAACACGCCGTGACATGCGGCATCCGGTTTGCAGCCAACGCCTGTGCCAGCATACATAATTCCATTGACGAAGACTTCGGACGGCAAATGTCCCGAAAGATGCCATAACGGCAAAAAGAGGTCTCCGGAACAAGATAAATCAACATAGTTACCATCATTTTCAACATAATTGACATGCCTTAGACACTTTAAAAGCTAATTTTGCGTACAATATTGAGACTTTATTCAAACCTGTTCCAACAATCACACCAGGAAACAGGATATTATTATTAACTTAAATTTCTGTGGAATGAAAAACAGATTCTTCCATCTCTTGATGATTGGGACTTTGGCTTGTTGGAGCCCCCAACCGATTTTCGCACAAACGGATGTGACGGAAACCTATTTGAAAAACCCAAGTTTTGAAAACCAGTTCACGGATTGGGAAAACAGCGGCATGCAAAGCCAGACCAATACCTCTTTCCAGTTAAAAGAGGGTAACACGTACGTGGAACGATGGACAGGACAAGGCGGCCAAGTGGCCGACTGCCATGTCAGCCAAACTCTGACTACGCTGAAGAACGGAGTCTACAAGTTGACTGCGGCTGCGCAAAACATCCAACAAAACAGCCCTGCCACACAAAGTGGAGCGTATGTCTTTGCCGGCAACGCACAAGTAGCCGTCGGAGCCGCTAACGATTACTCCCTTGAATTCACGGTCATCGAAGGACAAGCCACCATAGGTTTCAAGACCGAGAACGCCACAGGCAACTGGGTTGCCTGTGACAATTTCCGGCTTTACGCACTCAATAACGATTTGGCTGAAATCCAAGAGGAATTGCAACGCCGCATTGAAAAAGGCCAGGCACTGGTATCCGAAAAGATGCAAAAAGACGTGCTCAAGGAATTGAACGCGGCACTCGAAGCCGCACGTCAGGAACTAAACAGCACTACGGACGACAATATGGCTCCCGTAGCCATTCGCCTGCGCCAAGCCACCGAAGCCGCGCAAACCTCCATCCACGCCTATCAGGAATTGCAAGCCGCTATAGACAAGTCACTTGAGGCTTACGGTGACGGAACCCTGAACGGGGCGGCTGAATTCCACGCCGTCATCCAAGAAGCGCAAGCCTTGGCTGAAAACTTGGATGCAAACGCGGAAGATTTAGCAACAGCCGTTGAAAAATTAGGGACAGCCCTTTTGGCTTTCCGAATAGCTAACCCAACCGGTGACACGCCTGCCGTCGTGACCGACACGCGGTATGCACGCGGTTCCACCATGGCATTCGGACGGAGTACCATCACAGGGGGGCCTGAAACAGAACTTGTAGAACATGGTTTCTGTTGGAGTACGGAACCTGAGCCTACCATATTGGACAACCGGACCACCGAATATATAGAGAACAACGGACACATCTACGTATTGAGGAACCTGACCCCTTCTACCATTTATTACATACGGGCGTATGCCTTGACCAAAGGGTACGCCGTGGGTTACGGCGATGCCATCAAAGTCATCACCATACCAAAAGGAACCATTACGTGGTCCTACAACAACGGGGGAGATGCCGAATCCAATGCACGCATCAACGCAGCCGTAGGTTCCGCCGTAGAGTACTGGAACAACCTGACCAGCATACAAGGATTGCATTTAAGCGTCAATTTCGGGTCGGGCACTCCCACGGCAGACTGCAGCTATGGAGGATGGATGCGCGTAGGCCCCAACGCCAGTTACCAACGCACAGGTACCATCATGCACGAAATGGGACATGCCATCGGTGTAGGGCAACACGCCATTTGGTGGGACGGCAACATGAGAGCCAACGGTGACCGGGGCGACTGGTTGGGAGACCGCGCCAATGAAGTACTGCGCTTCTGGGACAACAACCCCTCAGCTGTCATGACGGGAGACAACACCCACATGTGGCCTTACGGCATCAACGGTGCACACGAGGATACAGGCAGCGAAGCACTTTATATCGCAAACGGCCTGATTACGCAAGGACTCGGAGAAGACGGATTGCCACCCACCGGAGGATTCTCTACCCCCGCTTACGTGTTCGAACAGGAGGACAACGTAAAGTACTACCTCAAGAACGAGGACGAGGATGCCGGCCTATATTCCTCCTATCTGGTGGCCAACCCTAACACGACGACCGTCAAGTGCGAGGAAATGACAGCTGCCGAAGCCGAAGCCGATGACAACGCGGCATGGTATATCACTTTCGACCCGAAAACCTCTTACTACTCGCTCCAAAACGTGGGGACAGGCAAGTATCTGACCTATAACGCTTCAAGAAAGAAATTCCTCACCAAGGAAAAAGACCTTCCCGCCGTAGACGAGAAATTCCATTTCATGAAAGGGCGCATCGACGTCAACATCGGCACCGAAGGCCATGCCCTCACGACACGGGGATATTGGATCATACATCCGGAAAAGGTGCTCAACCCGAATTGCATGGGTTCCAATGCCGGAGGAAGAATCGTCACGGAAGCATTCAATATCAGCAATTCGTCCAAGGGGCAACGCTGGGTCATACTCTCCGGCGAAGGGCTTCAGGCATTCGACCAGGCAATCAAGGACGAACGCAAGGCCGAACTCGAGGAAATGTTGGCACATATCAAGGCATTGGCAGAAACCCCACACACGGAAGACGCAAGCGGAACGGATGCCGCGCTACAAACCAAACTCTCGGAAATAGAGGAAAAAGCCAACCAGGCTGAAACCACCACCGAAGCCATCGCCACACTGACCGAAGAAGCCTTGGCTGCCGGTATGGCATTTCTGGCCGAAGCCACCCCCAAAAGTGTGGAGCACCCCTTCGACATCACATTCCTCATGTCTGATGCCAGCCTCAAGGACGGAGAAGGATGGTCCACCAAACCGGCCATCTCTTTCTCCTGTGGGGAATTCTTCGAGAAAGCATTCGACTTCAACCAGACCCTCACGGCACTACCGGCAGGAACTTACCAGTTTAAGGGACAAGCGTTCCAACGCCCGGGAAATACAGAAGACGTGTACAAAGCTTTCACCGCAGGACAGGACAATGTCAACGTAGTCATCTATGCAGGCGACGAAGAAGCCAAAATACAAAACATCGCCGCTGAGGCACAAACCAAAAAATTGGGCGGAAGCGAAACGGCTGTAGGCTCCAACCCCACCCGTTACGTGCCGAACAACATGCAAGCCGCCAGCTTTTATTTCGCAGCCGAACTTTACGATAACGGAGTCGTGACGCAATTGGATGAGGATGATTCCAAAATGAAAGTCGGCATGCGGTGCGAGGAAGTGCAGGCCGCTTACTGGACCATTTTCGACAACTTCCGCCTGTACTATTACGGCACCATGTCGCCCGACCAGGTGACTAGCATTCGGCAGACCGTGGCCGACAAGGCACAGTTGGACGGACCTTTCGCCACTCCTGCAGACGTGTACAGCCTCAGCGGAATCCGCGTACGCCAACAGGCCACTTCGCTTGACGGACTGCCACAAGGCATCTACATCGTAAACGGATACAAATTCGTTGTAAGGTAGTAAGGCCAAAAGATGCAGGCATAAAAATCTCCCGGTTACGCAACATACGTGACCGGGAGATTCTTTATGTCCTCCCGCAAAAAAGACATAAAGACCTAAAAATAAAATCGCAGTCCGCCTGTCACGAAGAAATGGAAACAACCGTCCAACCCTTCGTGTTTCCCAGAATCGCCTAGTTCGCCCAAGCCGTCACCGGAGAAGAACTCCCTTGCAAAGTCTTTACCGGGAAACCAACCCAGTACGTACCCTCCGTTCACCCCAACACCGACGTGCTCGGCCAGACGGTATTCCAGTCCCAACTGGAAGTGCCCGCCCCAACCGTCCAGACCGTAATCCAACCGCGAGTTCCCGCGCACCTTTTCGCGCGAAAAGAATGCCCCCAAGCCCAAACCGGTCTTCACAGACCAATAATCACTGAAAAACAGCCGGGCTACAAATTCCGGCCCGATATAGAAGAAGTTCATGTGGAACCGTTCGTCTGCCAACTCCAACGGCGACTCGATTCCATAAGCCCGGGAATGGTAGGCCGAGAAGAACAGGCCACCGCCAAGCCCCCTCTGCCCCACCCAGTCCCATCCGGCCTGCACCTCCGTGCCCCGGCGCGGATGTCCCCATACGCCCACCCCTCCGGGCGTGCGCAACTCACTGGTAAGGAAACCTCCCCCTGCATTCAGGTAAAGCGTGCTCGTGCCGTCTTTCTCTTCATCCTTCACGACCTCATGGCCCGTATCCGTCCAAAAACGATTCGCGGCAAGCCCGCCCAACGCCAGGTCCACTTCCAGACGCGTACCCGGGAAACGTAACATGTAACCATCCATCCTGCACGACCGTCCCATGAAAGACGAAGATTTTTCCTTCACGGCAAAGGCGTTGCCACCCACCTTGGCCGTCTCCACCTTGACCATGGTCTCAACATCGCTTTCCGTACCCTTCTCCACAGAGGCACGCCCCAACACCTCGGCCACGGAAGGCAAGGTATCCTTTGCCTCGAAAAGCCGTACGTCGTATGCCCGCGTGACGGGATAAGACTTCACCACTTCCGTCATCACTTTCGGACTACATCCCGCGATGAAAAAAGACACACACCCAAAAACAAAAAACGTATTCTTCATTGCATTTTGTTTAACCGTTATACATTAGCATGATTCTCCCCTTGGAAGAAACGGACAGAAACGATTCCCTATAAATCTCCCCAAAGGCCGAAAGCCAATGCCCCAATTTATTATTTTTATTTTTAAGAAACAACATCATACCGCACTTTTAGGCCAAACGGTAACAAAATGTCAGCCTTTCTTTGTAAAAAGGGAATGAAAAAAATGAATTCCGGAAGCAACCGGAAAGACTTTTTGCATATTTATGCGCATAGTCCACCGATTTCCACCTAAAAAACTGCATATATGCAAATCAATCACAGGCGAACGATTTTTCGTTTGGCTGAAAGCGAAAAATCGTTCTCCGCATAACTTTCCGAACCTCACCGCAGAAAAGGGGAAAGAACCCGCGTGAACGGAAAAAAGAGGTCTCGGAAAAGCGGATTTTTCATCTATTTGCCCTGCCTCAGCCTACATAAAATCCCTGCCACATCTCCATGAAAATCCGCATGATGCTTACCCATATCCTCACGGTATGCCATACCACGGCTTTTCCTGTCCTCCGGAAAGAAAGCAAAAAAAGGAAACGGGTGACATTACGTCAAAAGGGAAACCGCCATGGTTGGCATATTTGCGGGCAAAGCCTTGGCCGGAACGATATGAGCCATTCTCAGAAAGCCGGATTTGACACTTTGGCAAAAAGCCAGTCCGGCCTTTTACATCCTTACCATGGGCTTCAAAAAAACTACGCCAAGACGGCCTGGAGCTCTCCCCACGAACGTGCCACGACAAGGTATTGCCTCAAGGGAACATTGACGAAGCCTCGCCGGTCCATCTCCTGCAACACCGCAACCAACCCGTCCCAAAATCCGTCTAAAGCAAACAAAACCACTTTCTTCCGGTGATAACCGATACTATTCGCAGCCATCACGGTGAACACCTCGTCCAACGTCCCGATACCGCCCGGCAAGGCCACCAACACGTCGCTACGTTCCACCATGATGGCCTTACGGTCGCTCAAATCATGACACGGCACCACCTCGTCCACATAACGGCTCACGCGCCGGCGCGTTTCCAAGACAGACGGTACAATGCCCACCACATGCCCACCGGCATCTTTCACTCCGCGTGCGGCGCTCTCCATCAGACCGGAATCGGCTCCGCCATACACCAATGTCAGGCCGCGCTCTCCCACGAAGCGGCCAAAAGCCCCGGCCAAGTCATAATAGCTTGCCTCAAGCCGGTCCGAAGCGGCACAAAAGAGTCCGATATGTTCCATGTCTACCTAATTTAAAGAAAAGGCATTCACCCTTACAGTTTCACATCTTCCAAGTTAATCAGCCCGTTTACAATCGCATAAATGGTCAACCCTGCGGGAGAATGAATCTGGAGTTTACGGCTGATGTTACGCCGGTGCGTCATCACGGTGTTGACCGATATATACAACTGCTCGGCAATTTCTTTGTTCGACATGCCTTTCACCACGCAAACGATAACTTCTTTCTCCCGGTCGCTCAACGCATCATTCGCGCTATCCTCCCCGTCCTGTTCCTCTGTCTGGGGATTTTCCTCGCGGGCCTGTTCCTGGCGTTCGTCTTCCAACCGCACCACGGCTTCCAGGAACAAGGTGTCCTCCAAATGGCAATGGCTGAACAGGTCTTCTTCCGTCATGAAAAGGTCTATCAACACGTCGTTGAGCAACTGCGCGTTGCTATCCGTGGGATAGTACTTGATGATGATGCTTTTCAGTTCGGACAGGCTTTTTTCAAGCTGCGCGTGGTTGTCGTGATGCTGATGGGACAGCTTGTGGATGTTCACGTCCGGACTGGTTTTCACGCCCTTCATCAAATCGGTCACATACGTATGGATATGCTTGTCTTCGTAATCCATGTGGCGCCCGACTTCCGAAGCGAACTCGTCGTAAAACTTCAGGATGAGAAATGCAATCTGGTTGCGTGCCGAACAGTCTATCGCTTCTATCAATTTGCGCCGGATGGCCGGCAAACGGAACTTCACAAAGTAATCATGGGAACGGCGAAGGTAATTCATCAATGCCGTGAGCGACAAAGACTCCACAATATCGGACAGATTCGACGTCCGCCCGTTGGAACGTATGAAATTCACCACTGCCAAAAAAGTGGGGGCATCTACTCCCGCCGCCAAACAGGTTTCGCTCACCGTATGGTCGCCAAACCCTAACGTAAGCCCGAACCGACTAATCACCTGCAAGATGCGGTAATCATCGCAAATGATATCTCCCATACGGTCGGTCTCTTTATATTTTTCAGACATGATACCTTAAATCGTTAAACTTCTTGCAAAGAACGGAAAAAAAAACGACCCTGACAATCGCTATAGTTGAGTATTATCAAAAAATATTAGGTAAAAAACACCTCATGTAGGTATGCCGCCCTAATCCCCCCTCAAATGAGATTGCCCATTTTTGTGTATTGTTGTTTTTTAACCAACCCGGTAACTTTGCAGCGTCAAAACAAATAAAAGTGTAAAAAGACAAAAAAAACAACAACAAGATGAACCAACAGAAGAATCTGCTGACCGCCGCATTGGCCGTCCTGACAGCCTTTAGTAGTGTTTCGGCTCAAGGAGACGAAGACGGCAGCAGCACTTACGAGAAATTCCGCGTGGGCGGATATGGAGAAATGGTAGCCAACTTCAAAGATTACGGCATCAACCGTTATTGGGGCAACAAGATAGGAAATACCAAAACGAACCGTAACACCATTTCCATTCCTCGCTTCGTGGTCGCTTTCGATTATAAGTTCGCTCCCCAATGGGTGTTAGGAGCCGAAATCGAATTTGAAAGCGGAGGAACGGGAGCAGCCTACGAACTGGAAAACAGCGAAAACGGCGATTACGAAACGGAAATAGAAAAAGGCGGCGAAGTGGCTTTGGAACAATTCCACATCACGCGCCTCATCCTTCCGGAAATCAACGTGCGGGTAGGCCACTTGATCGTGCCTGTCGGCTTGACCAATTCCCACCACGAACCCGTCAATTTCTTCGGAACGAGCCGCCCGGAAGGGGAAACGAAAATCATCCCCTCCACTTGGCATGAAACGGGTCTTGAATTGTTCGGTACGCTAGGTAAGGGATGGGCTACGTTCGACTACCAGGCTATGGTAGTGACCGGCCTCAACGCCAATGGTTTCGACCGGAAGACGTGGGCCGGAAGCGGCAAGACCAGCATCTTCGAGTACGACAACTTCACCTCACCGGCCTACGTGGCACGTGTAGATTACCGTGGAGTACCGGGCCTGCGCGTGGGAGGTTCATGGTATTTCTGCAACAATATAGGTGCCAATGCAGACAAGCCCACGACTTACACGAGTTACGGCGATATCCCGGTAAGGATATATACGGTGGATGCACAGTACATCAACCGCTTCCTGACATTCCGTGGAAATTGTATCTTCGGCAATCTCGGCAAGAGCGACAAGCTGAGCCAAGCCAACCTGAATTTAGGAAACAATAGCCCTTATACCCGTGCCGTCCCTATCGCCAAGAAGGCAGTGAGCTACGGCACAGAGTTGGGCTTGAACTTACAGGGCATAGCAGGCACTCCCAAATGCCCTGCCCTCTACCCGTTCGCCCGATATGAATACTACAACCCACAGGAAGAAGTAATCGCCCGTCAAGGAGCCGATGACCGAGAAAAAGTAAGCATGTGGACAGCCGGCCTGAACTGGAAGGCCCTGCCGAACCTGGTGTTCAAAGCAGACTACACGACCCGTAAAATCGGCAGCGGCAAATACAACAGCGAAAATGAATTTGCCATTGGCGTGGCCTATGTAGGTTGGTTCTGGAGCAAATAACAAGAGACTATATCATTTCAAATCATATCAAAAAAAATCAAAGTCATGAAAAAGAAATTTTTCTATTCAGCCTTATTCCTGATGGGAATGGCCTTTACAAGTCTCACAACCGCTTCTTGCAGCGACGACGATGGCAACAATGGCGGTCCGAAGCCTGACGAAAAGTTCGACGCTGCCGCAAATTTGAACTATACTCCGGAAAACGCCGCCAGTTGGCGCAACTACTCACTCCAAGTAGCCAAGCTGTTGCAGAAGGATGCCACGACCCTCTATGACAGTTGGGAGACTTCGTTCCAAGGCGGAGAAGCTTTCAAAAAGACTTTCATAGAACACAACGGCGGTACTTACACTTCCGCATTGAGCTGTATCGAACAGATTATCGACAAGTGCGTGGAAATCACGGACGAGGTGGGCAACTCCAAAATCGGCGACCCCTACAACAAATGGACGGCCGGACAGCAGACCGAAGCCCTTTACGCCGTGGAATCTTGGTATAGCTTCCATTCACGCGACGACTACTCCAATAACATCCGTTCCATCCGTAACTCTTACTTCAACAGCATGGACAGCACGGTTAGCCAGTACTCATTGTATAACTTGGTACAAAAAATCAATCCTGCGTTGAACACGAAGATTGCCAACGAAATCGAAAGTACTAAGAATGCTATCCTTGCCATCCCGCAACCGTTCCGTAACAATATCGGTGACGCAAAGGTACCTGTGGCACAATCGGCTTGTGTCGCCTTAGGGATAACGCTCACCCAAGAATTAAAAGGTGCCATTCAGGCAGCATACGCAAACGGAACCATTACCGACGCGGAAATGGACAGCGTAGTCAACGGCTTTGTGAACAAGGTGGTGTTGCCTACTTATAAGGACTTGAAAGAAAAGAACACCGCCCTCTGCGCTGCCGTCCAGAACTTCTACAACAATCCGAGTGATGCCACTTTCGAGACAGCCTGCGATGCTTGGTTAGTCGCACGTACTCCGTGGGAACAGAGCGAAGCTTTCTTGTTCGGTCCGGTAGACATCCTCGGTCTTGACCCGAACATGGACAGTTGGCCTTTGGACCAGGTTGCCATCGTCAACATATTGGAGTCTGGCAATTTCGACGACCTGAACTGGGAAGACGGTGACACGGAAGAAGAAATCACAGCCTCACAAGAGGTAAGAGGCTTCCACACCTTGGAGTTCCTGCTGTTCAAGGATGGTAACCCGCGTACCGTTGCCGCACAGTAAACCCAACTCATAACCGCACTGTATAAGTGTAAAAGTGGAGACAGTCCTCACAACGGTTGTCTTCACTTATGTGGTATAAAAAAGACTTATAAAAAACAGACATATCACAATGAACCATACTGTAAAATATTTAGCCCTGTTCTCCTTAGCCTTTAGCCTCGCCGCTTGCGACGACGGATTGGACGTGAGGGACGTGGAAATCCCGCAAGGTTACGCCCTTTCGGCCGGAATCTCTACCATTTTCCTCAACAGTTCCGTGGCCTATGACACGCAGGCCGACTGGATTGATGCCGACCCCGATTATGCCATGCGCTTCCGCGACGGCGACGGGCTGTACGACGACACGCGTACCATCTCGGGAGGTCTTGGTCCGGTCTATGCAGGATATTCCTGCGGAAGCTGCCACCGCAATGCCGGGCGCACGAAACCGGAGTTATGGAACGGTGGAGGCAGCTTCGGCGAAGGGGGAAGCGGCTCTTACGGTTTCTCTTCCATGTTGGTGTACATCAGCCGCAAGAATGGCGCATTTTTCCAGAACTACGGACGCGTACTTCATGACCAAGCCATTTACGGTGTTAAACCGGAAGGCAAGCTGAACGTCAAATGGCATTACGAAAAAGGGGCATTCCCCGACGGGGAATACTACGAACTATGCTATCCCGAATACAGCATCAGCGAATGGTATGCCGACAGCATCGCGCCCGAAGACTTGTTCTGCACTGTCAGAATCCCGTTGCGCCATGTCGGCATGGGGCCGATGATGGCCATCGACCGCCACGAAATAGAACAACTGGCCGCGAAGAGCAACTACCCGGAATACGGTATCAGCGGACGCGCCAACTATATCACGGAAAAAGGGAAACTGCAATTAGGGCTGAGCGGCAACAAAGCACAGCATGCCGACCTGACCGTGGAGCTTGGCTTCAGCAGTGACTTGGGCGTCACGAACAGCCGCTATCCGGAAGAAATCTGCGAAGGACAGCTCCAGATGCAGGACGGAAGCATGATGGGATTGACCTACGACCAGTTGGACATCAGCGCGGAAGAAATGGAAGATGTAGACTTGTACATGCAGGGGCTTGGCGTACCGGCCCGTCGTGACGTGGACGACCCGACGGTGAAACGTGGGGAAGAGATGTTCTACCAAGCCAAATGCCACTTATGCCATACCGTCACGCTGCATACCCAACCCCGTGGTTCCACCTTGCTGTTAGGTACGCAACTGACCTGGTTGGGCAGCCAGACCATTCACCCTTACTCCGACTTCCTGCTTCACGACATGGGAAGCGAAATCATGGGTGTAGGATTGAACGACAATTACGTAAGCGGGCTGGCTCGCGGCAATGAGTGGCGCACCACCCCGCTTTGGGGTATCGGGCTACAGGAAAAGGTCAACGGTCACACTTACTTCTTGCACGACGGACGCGCCCGTAACTTTACCGAAGCCATTTTGTGGCACGGCGGAGAAGGGGAAGCCTCGAAAAACCTGTTCAAACAGATGAAGAAAGAAGACCGTGCGGCACTCATCCGATTCCTGCAATCCTTATAACAAGACGACGAAAGCCTCTTGACAGAACAAGCATCAAACAAAGAAAAAAACAGAAAACAATGAAAAAAATATTTGCGATGACCCTATTGGCGGCTCTCCCTCTGGCCGCCATGGCACAATATGAAGAGGGCAGCGAAAACGGCGTGGTGTCCCTGGCCGGACGCGAAGGGTTCTCCATCCAGACGAAGAAAGCCGACTTTGTGTTCAAACCTTACCTGTTGGTGCAGACTGCCGCACACATCAACTGGTACGACGACGAAGGGTTGGACAAGGCTTACAACCAAGACAACTTGGCCAATTCAGGGTTTGCCGTGCCGTACGCCGTACTCGGATTCACAGGAAAGGCGTGGGGCAAGGTTTCGTTTAACCTCTCCATCAATGCGGCTGCCAGTGGAGGAGCCATCCTTCAGCAGGCATGGATCGACGTGGCTATGAAAGAAGCTTTTGCTGTACGTATCGGTAAATTCAAGACTCCCTTCTCTCACGGTTACCTGACGACGCTGGGCGAAACCATGATGCCTACACTCCCGACTTCGCTGACTGCGGCGGTCATCATGCCTTATTCGTTGAACGCCGTCACACCGAACATCGGGACGGGATTCGACCTCGGTGTGGAAATCCACGGTTTTGCAGCCAATAAGTTCGGATATGAAATAGGAATCTTCAACGGTACCGGCGCATCGGTCAACACGGCTACGAAAACCATCAGCGACGACTGGCACATCCCGTCCCTGCTCTACGCCGGACGTTTCACCTTCATGCCAAAGGGTATCATGCCCGCCACGCAGGGTAACCCCGACCGCCTGCACGAAGACAAATGGATGTTGGGCGCAAGCGCCAACCTGAATGTGGAAAGCGAGAGTGAAAGCACCAACGACACCCGCGCCGGACTGGAGTTTGCCATGCTGAAAAACAAGCTTTATATCGGAGCCGAAGCCTACTACATGCACGTGGGATTCACCGACCGGCAAAAGATAGACAAGACATACGATTACTTGGGCGGCTACGTCCAAGGAGGTTATTTCGTAGCTCCCCGCGTACAGGTTGCCGCACGTTACGACTTCTTTAACCGCAACGGCGTAGACACGAATGGTTTCCTCAATATGCCGGCCGTAGGATGCAACTATTTCTTCAAGAACTGTAACCTGAAGCTGCAAGCTATGTATCAGTTCATCGGACGCACCGGACACGACACGCAACTCGACCGTGACAACGACGACCTTGGGTTGGCCAAGCACTCAGGCACCATACAGTTGCAATACTCTTTCTAATATTCGTTAATTCAGCCGATAAAGAATTTACAATGAAAAAAAACTATGGTATATTTGTTCTCCTGTCTGTAGCAATGGGACTCACCGCCTGCGACGACGGCTCCATCCCACGGAAGGAACACACGGCTACGCATACCGGCTTTGCGGCCAAACTGACCGGTCACATCACCGGTGCGGACAGTTGGCCGGAATATTACCAACTTGTATTGGCCGGGTTCGGAGACAGCGAATACGCGACCACGCAAGTGCTCGTCAGCCCCGACGCGAACAGCAACGTGAGCCTCACCCTGCCTAACATCGGGAGCGAGGTGAAAACCATCGAGCTATGTGTGACCAACCGGTTGCGCAAACGCGTCCTGACGTATCAAAGCCTGGATGCGGCCTCGATTTCGGGAGACACACTCTACATGGAAGCCGGACAGGTGGATGCCCACATGTATGCGGCCATACAAGAGAACATATTCGACAAGACTTGCGCACAGTGCCACGGGGGAAGTACCTCTCCTGCAGCCGGACTTTACCTGACGGCCGACAAGAGCCATGCCAACCTTGTAAACCAACCCTCCACAGAGGTTGCCGGTGGCATACGTGTCATTCCGGGCAACGCCGAGGAAAGCATCTTGCATAAGGTAATCAATCCGGGCAATGAACTCGGCTTAGGTTTCAGCCACGAGAATATGATAACATCATCAACCGACCTGCGGCTCATAGACGAATGGATTAATGCAGGTGCCAAAAAATAGAAATAACATGGATAAAAGCAAAGTATATTGGGAAGATTTGGGCGTAACTGCGGAAATATCCGCCTTTGCCCCACAAGGTAAAATAGAAGAGTTCCACGCCATGCTGCATGTGGAGCCGAAAGCCGAACTCTTCGACGGCCAACTCAAACGAATCTACGAAGGAGAAAAACGGCTGTTACAGTTGCCACAGGTCATGGGTGCCGATGTCATCCTGAAACGGTACTTCCTTAGCGATTCGACCAACCAACAGCCTTTGATGAAGCAAGAAGCGGACTGTTCCGTGTCCGTCATCCAACAGCCACCGCTTGACGGCAGCAAGGTGGCCGTGTGGCTATATCTGCAAAAAGGCAGTAAAGTAGCCAATGTAAACGGTGTCATCGTAGCGGAACACAACGGTTACCGCCATTTATGGAAGATGGGCATGCACGAACACAAGGGCGACTCGGCCTGGCAAACAGAATCCCTGCTCATCAGTTACGAGGAGACCTTACAAAGCTTCAACGCCACGTTGGCAGGCAACTGCATCCGTACGTGGTTTTTCGTACGCGATGTAGACACCCAATACGCCGGCATGGTGAAAGCACGTAAGGAAAACTTCGCCGAGCAAGGACTCACCGAACGGACCCACTACATCAGCAGCACGGGCATCGGCGGACTGCCTGCGGATACACGGGCTTTGGTACAGATGGGAACGTATGCCCTTACGGGGTTTGAGCCCTCACAACAACGCTATTTGTACGCCCCCACCCACCTGAACCCTACTTACGAATACGGAGTAACCTTCGAGCGAGGTACCGTCATGGAATACGGCGACCGTGCCCATGTGTTCATCAGCGGCACGGCCAGCATCAACAACAAAGGGGAGGTGGTGCATGTGGGCAACATCGTGAAACAAGCCGAACGCATGTGGGAAAATGTAGGAGTCCTGCTTGAAGAAGGCGGCGCATCTTTCGATGATGTCATGCAAATCATCGTTTACCTGCGCGACATCTGCGACTACCAGACCGTGAAAGAGATGTTCGACCGACGATTCCCCGACATGCCGAAAGTCATCACTTTGGCACCGGTATGCCGGCCTACATGGCTTATCGAAATGGAGTGTATTGCCGTGAAAAAGCGTTGCAACGAAAAGTATCGCGACTTTTAAGGACTTATCCGGTATATTCTCCCTACATCATGAAGCCTGTCCCCTTTATACTACTCTTTTTGGCTGCCGCAGGCATCGGTATATCCACGTTTGTGGAAGATGCCCACGACACGCCTTTTGTCCAAACCTACGTTTACGGCACTTGGTGGTTCAAACTGTTATGGACCACCGTAGTGGTCACTTCGGCCGCACTTTTCGCACACCGTAAAACGTGGAAGAACCTTCCGCTTCTCATACTTCACCTCAGTTTCGGCGTGATATTCACCGGAGCGCTCACCACCGCCTTTACCGGACATAAAGGCATACTGCACTTGCGTAAAGGCCAGCCTACAGGAGAATATGTCAACGAAAGGAAACAAGTGGCACGCCTGCCTTTCATGATGCGTTTGGACAGCTTCCGTATAGCATATTATCCGGGCACGGAAGCTCCTGCCGACTACGTGAGCCAAATCTCCTGCCAACATATCGACGGTGACATCTTTGCCCGGCCTATTGTTTCCATGAACCGGATATTTTCTGCACAAGGGTACCGTTTTTACCAGTCTTCCTACGACGAAGACGGGGAAGGCAGTTGGCTTTCGGTAAACTATGACCCTTGGGGGACGGGCATCACCTATGCCGGTTTCTGCCTGATGGGGTTGGGGTGCCTGCTCCTGCTGTGCGCCCGGGACGGAGGTTTCCGCCGTCTGTTAAGGCATCCGCTGATTCGGAAAGGCGGACTGTTCCTGATAACCTTGTTTTGGGGCTTTCAACTGAAAGCCGACCCGGCCTTGCCCGTAGTCAAGCGGATACAAGCCGACAGTCTGGCTATCCAACAAGTGGTCTACAACGACCGCGTCGCCCCGTTCAACACACTTGCACGGGATTTCGTACAAAAAGTATACGGACGGCCAACCTTCCACGGAATCACCCCGGAACAGGTGGTGAGCAGTTGGATGCTCTACCCCGAAGAATGGAACCGCACCCCCATTATCCGCATCAAAAATCAGGAGTTGCGCACCGCTTTGGGCCTGAAAGAAGAATATGCCTCGCTCGATCATTTGTTCGACGGGACACAATACAAGTTGCAGCCTTTATGGCAACGCGAACAAGGCAACCGGAGCAAACTGGCCCAGGCCATACAGGAGACGGACGAAAAAGTAGGACTCATCCTCATGCTCCGGCAAGGCACGCTCGTCCGTCCGCTGCCGCCCGACGTTCCACATCTCAGTAGCCAGAAAGTCAACGCCGAACTGTGGTACAACCGTATTCCCTTCAGCAAAATCCTGTTCATGGCCAACCTCACTTTAGGCTTTGCCGCCTTCGGATTATTCATGTTCAGGATGCTGACGAGCCGTAAGGAGAAAGCCGTAAGCCGACGGGTATGGGGCACAGCCCTCTGCCTCACCACTCTATTCCATGCCACAGGATACGCCTTGCGCGGTTACATCAGAGGCGGTTTCCCCCTGAGCAACGGATACGAAACGATGCAGTTCGTCGCTCTGGCAGTCCTCCTGACCGCCTGCCTGCTCCAACGGAGGTTCCCTTTCACCCGGCCTTTCGGTTTCCTGCTTTCCGGATTCACCCTGCTCGTGGCCTACTTGGGCGAGATGAACCCGCAAATTACGCCCCTCATGCCGGTACTGGCATCCCCGTGGCTGAGTTGGCACGTGTCGCTCATCATGATTTCATACGGCCTTTTTGCTTTCACCTTTCTGAACGGCATCCTGGCCTTGTGCCTGATAGGGAAACAAAAAAACACCGCTTCGCCGGTTACGGGAGAACAAATCGAACAACTCACCTTGTTGAGCCGCCTTCTGTTATATCCGGGCACTTTCCTGTTGGGCATAGGCATTGTGTTGGGAGCCGTATGGGCCAACGTGTCGTGGGGCAGTTACTGGTCGTGGGATCCGAAAGAAGTGTGGGCACTTGCGGCGTTCATCATTTACGGCATCTCTTTCCACCGTAACAGTCTGCCCTGTTTCCAACGTCCATGGGTATTCCATGGCTATATGGTCTTTGCCTTCGCCGTAGTCCTGATGACCTACTTCGGAGTCAATTATCTGCTTGGCGGCATGCACAGCTATGCCAATTCTTAACAAAATCACCACTATCAGGTATTGCACAAGCCGGAAAATGCAAGTAATTTTGCACGCTGTATAATTATATATAAGTAGTAATGATGAGATTATCGGATGTCAACACGAACGAAACCGTGATGATATCGCACATAGAAGGCAGCGGAGCCTTCAGAGCCCGCTTGAGCGAAATGGGGTTTGTTACGGGGAAAAAAGTCAAGAAGTTGTTTTGTTCTCCCGTGGGGAATCCTATCGTCTTTGAATTGATGGGTGGGCAAATCGCACTCCGGAAAAGCGAAGCGGAAAAAATTCAAGTCACCGTTCCGGGAGAAGCGGATGCTTCATCTCCGGTGCAGGAAACGGATGCCCCAACCCCGTCCACAGGCATCCCCACAGACCTCCCGAATCGAAAGCTCCGTTCAGACCGGCATCAACGAAGAAACGGAACCGTCGTGCCGCCATCCCCCCACACGGGATGCCCCAGTTGCGGTCCGTCCAAACACCGTATCACCACCCACACGCCGGCCGAAGCCGGAGTGATTACGATAGCTTTGGTCGGTAATCCGAATTGCGGCAAGACCTCACTTTTCAATGCAGCCTCGGGGGGACACGAACGTACCGGTAATTACAGCGGAGTGACCGTCAGCAGCGTGGTCGGGGAAATGGTCTTCGAGGGTCGGAAAATCCGTCTGGTCGACCTGCCGGGAACCTACTCTATCCGCGCTTTCAGTCCAGAAGAAGCGTATGTGGCACACGAACTGGAAAGCGGCCGGATAGATGCCGTCATCAATGTGCTTGACACAACCAATCTGGAGCGGAACCTGTTGCTCACCATGCAACTGAAGGAACGGAACCTGCCGCTCGTCGGAGCCTTGAACATGTACGATGAGTTTGAAGAAAGCCAAAGCACGCTCGACATCGAGGAACTAAGCCGCCGATTAGGCATGCCTCTCTACCCCACCGTAGCCCGCCAACGCATGGGCATCGATGCCTTATTGGAAAAAGCCATAGAACTGGCAAACCAACACATTGAACTTCACCGTGCGGGCATACAAGGACATACCCACGAGGCAGCCTGTTGCAACGACCCGGAACATTGTACGCACTGTACCGGGAAAGGAGCCAGACCGGGAAATATGGAAGCGGACAAAGGAAGTGGCATGGCCTGTCCCTGCCCCGAACGCGAACACGAAGACGAGGAACGTTACTCCCATATCGGACAAATACTCGACGGGGTCTATATCAAGAAACACGGACGCAGCCACCGCGTCACCACAACGTTAGACCGGTTGTTGGCCAACCGTTGGATAGCCTATCCGTTGTTCGTGGCCATCATGTGGTTCATCTTTTGGGTCACGTTCACCATCGGACAATATCCCATGGACTGGATAGACGGCGGGGTGTCATGGCTCATCGCCCTCTGCGAGAGCCAAATGCCCGAAGGCACGCTGCAAGCTTTGGTTTGCGACGGCATATTAGGCGGTGTGGGCAGCGTCATTGTCTTCTTGCCCAACATCCTGATTCTTTATTTCTTCATCTCCATATTGGAAGATTCGGGCTATCTGGCACGTGCCGCCATGTTGGCCGACCCGTTGTTCGACCGGCTGGGACTGCACGGAAAATCCTTCATCCCCATGCTGATGGGTTACGGATGCAACGTGCCGGCCGTCATGGCTACCCGTACGATAGAAAATCCCAAAAGCCGTATGATTACCATGTTGGTCACTCCGATGATTTCATGCAGCGCACGCATTCCGGTGTATGTGGTCTTTGCCGGGGCATTCTTTCCACAAAACGCTTCCACCGTCATGCTCTGCCTTTACATGTTCGGAACAGGAATGGCCTTGTTTGTCGCATGGGTATTCAGCAAGATTTTCATGCGCCAATACGAAAGCCATTTCGTCATGGAACTCCCTCCTTACCGCCTGCCCAGTTCACGCGGTGTCTGCCGCCATACGTGGGAGAAAGGACGCCAATACTTACGTAAGATGGGAGGCATCATCTTGGTGGCCAGCATCGTGATTTGGGCTTTAGGACATTTCCCCACGGGCAACGGTGAGCTGACGGAAGCCGAACAACAGGAACAATCTTACATGGGCCGGATAGGCCATGCCATCGAACCGGCCATCCGTCCGTTAGGTTATGATTGGCGCATGGGCGTAGGTATCATAGCCGGTGTCGGTGCAAAAGAACTGATGGTCAGCACACTGGGAGTTCTGTACAACTGCGCGGCCGAAGACGCGGAACCGGAAACCACCGAAGACGCTTCGCAGACCCGTCTGGCACAAATACTGAGCCAACACACCGCACCCGAAGCCGCATTGAGTTACATGGTCTTCGCCCTGCTTTATTTCCCTTGCCTGGCCACGATTGCAGCCGTCAAAGGAGAAAGCGGCACATGGAAGTGGGCCATTTTTACGGCGGCATACACCACCGTACTGGCCTACGTGACGGCTTTTGCCGTCTACCGCATGGCACTGTTCTTTTAAGCAAAACATAAAACTTTCCGGCAAGGGGAAAGCCCAAAGGCACTTTCCCCTTGCCGATAGTAAATACCGGACGGACAACTGCGGACAGCAAACGGAATAAAAGGAAAATCGCGATTAAGCGAGCGCAGACCGAGCTTGCTCGAAGTCTGCCGAGTGGGAGCGATTTATGCAAATAACGGCCTGTTTCCTTTTCCTTTCCCGTGGTTTGCAGTACCTTTGTGCGGCTAAACACAAAACATAACGACATGGCAACAACATCTCCTGCTTCGGCTGTTCCCTATACCCATACCCTTCCCTGCGGCATGCGCGTCATCTGTGCACCGTCGGCCACGGACGTGGTATATTGCGGCATCGCCGTCGATGCCGGCACGCGTGACGAACTGCCGGACGAAAACGGATTGGCACATTTTTGCGAGCACCTGACTTTCAAAAGGACGCACCGACGCCGCTCGTGGCATATCCTGAACCGCATGGAAAGCGTGGGAGGAGACTTGAACGCCTATACGGGCAAAGAGGAAACCATTTACTATACGGCTTTCCTGAAAGAACACTTCGCACGTGCCGTGGACCTGTTGGCCGACATCGTATTGGGCAGCACCTATCCCCAAACGGAGATGAACAAAGAAGTGGAGGTGGTCATCGACGAAATAGAAAGCTACAACGATTCGCCTTCTGAATTGATTTTCGATGATTTCGAAAACCTTATCTTTTGCGGGCACCCCTTGGGACGTAACATCCTGGGCGAAGCCGGACGCCTGCGCGGATTCCGCAGCGAGGACATCCAACGTTTCGCCCGGCGGCTGTACCGTCCCGACCGGATGGTCTTCTTCGTCTACGGACGCATCGAACCGGCACAGGCCTGCCGGGAAATCACCAAAGCCCTGAAACGGGTGGCTTCCTCCTTGCCCGAAGGCCATCCTTTCCAGATGCTCCTCCAAACCGACGCTTCCCCAGTCCGGCCTGACAGGAACGATGCCGGACGCACGGCTGTACCGGAATACCGCCCTCGGTCCGTCACACTGCACAAAGACACCCATCAGGCACACGTCATGATAGGCGCACGAGCCTACAGTGCCCGCGACCCGCGCCACCTGAGCCTCTATCTGCTGAACAATATCCTGGGAGGCCCGGGCATGAACTCACGCCTCAACCTGAGCCTGCGCGAGAAGCACGGCCTTGTATATACGGTGGAAAGCGTCATGACCACTTACACCGACACCGGCTTGTGGAGCGTATATTTCGGCTGCGACCCTCACGACGTGGCGCGTTGCCGCCGCCTCGTGCTGAAAGAACTGAGACGATTGGCCGAAGCCCCGTTGGCACCCCATGCGTTGGAAGCCGCCAAACGGCAAATCAAGGGTCAGATAGGCATCTCTTACGACAGCTTTGAGAACGTGGCGTTAGCCATGGGAAAAACGTTCCTGCATTATGACCGGGCACGCGACCTGAACCGTCTATACCAAAAGATAGACGGGCTGACGGCAGAAGGCCTCCATGCCGTGGCACAAGAGCTTTTCCGTCCCGAAAACTTGACATTCCTCATCTACCAATAACCCGTTCAGAAGGCGCGGAAATCACTGTCAGCACAAACGAAAATCAATCTGCGCCAAATGATTTTTCAATCTCAGTCGATTGATTTTTCATTTGGCGCAGATTGATTTTCCACTTTCCGGAAGGTCGTCAACCCTCTTCCGAAACGGGCTTCAGGACAGACTTAACCTACTCTTTTACTTCAAGATAACCTTTCGCACGACAGGCGTTCCGTCCCCATCGGTCTCGCAGACTACAAGATAGAGGCCACGGCTCATCCCGGACACATCAAAAATATATACATTCCCGTCAGGACGGGCAAGGGCTGCCTGCATGCCTTCCGCTGTCACGAGACGCACTTGGCGCAACGGAACGGACGACCGTACCATAACGCGCCCTTGTGCCGTCCCGACCGTCACGTCCGGCATCGCCCCTACCTTTTCCACGCCGGAAGGGTCATACACCAATATGACTGCTTCCGAATCAGAAGTCTCGCCGAAACTTCCGGTAGCCCGCACGGTATAGATATTTTCACCAACAAGCGGCACGGCATCCGTAAAGTTCACATCCAATGTCTCGCCCAATTTGACACCGTTGCGATATACGGCATAACCCTCCACCAAGGTTTCCGACGGAGCGGAATAAATCTCCACGTCATCGATTTGCCACCAATAAGACAATCCCACATCGTTCGTATCGTAGGCATGGAAAGCCACGCGCATGCGGTCGGACTGATAAGCGGAGAGGTCGATGGTGATTTTCACATATTGGTTCAGCACATCGCAGTCTTTGATTAAGTCGTACACCGGTGCCCATGTTTCCCCTCCGTCGGTACTCACTTCCACATAATAGTATTGGTCCTTGATGTCCTTCTGCGGAGCAATGGACTTGCTCCAGAATGACAATTCACGGCCATAAGCGAACACTGGAGAAATAAGGCGTTCGTCCTGATGCTTATCCTCCCAAGCACTCTTCATGTACATGGAATAATTTCCGCTGTAAGGCATGTAATTCTTGGCAGCCTCCTGCCACGTCCATCCCCTGTCACCGGCGTTCTTTATCGTCCAACCATTCGGATTGGCCGTATCTTCAAAACCGTCCGACAACACGGGAGCCCCCTCTTGCGGAGCCGTCCATGCCAGTTCCACCTTCCCGTCCTCCGTCACACGGGCGGACAACCCGGACGGGGGCAGGATGACATTGGACTGTTGATGTACGGTCAATATGGTTTTCAGCCCGGCATCCGAAGGCGAGGTGAAGGCCAATTCTGCCTTGCGCGTCTGCGCAGTGGCATTTTCAGACAGGGTTTCCAACGTGACGGTGGTCTTTCCCGCCTCTCCCTGCTGCGGCGACAGTTTCAACCAATCGGGTAAGCCGGACACAGTCCAGTCCACATCAGCCTCCACCGAAAACTCGAGCTTGTCGCCCGCCGTGCCGCCAAACGTCACAGCTTCTTCGGACAGTTTGATCTGATGTCCCAGGTTCTCCAGATTGAACGAAAGGGTCTCGCCGCACGACGAGATATTCGTCAATGCGAAACGTGCCACCGTACCGTCGCTGTAAAAGGGCTTCACTTCCGCGTCTCCCCCGAAAGCCGTACGCCCGCTCTCCTCGCTGAAAGCCGCCTTTTCTATGTCCCCGTCGGCCGTCACCGTACCACCTGGCCGGAAAACGTATACTTCGTCCAGACGGGTTGTCCCGTTATAGTTCACGTTACCGCCCGTATAAGCCGGATTGATGCGGTAAACCAACAAGCCGGATTCCGGCAGGCCGCTGTCGAACGTGCTGCCCTCCCTGCGGCGGTATTCCACCACAAAATATTCTTCGGAACCGACGGGCTTGATTTTATAAGCCACATTCTCTTTCTTCTCTCCCCCGACCGGGTTCAACACGTATGTGCCCGGTTCCGAAATCTCAGGAATCTCGTCCAACCAACCGCAATAGCGATACTTCGTGTAAGCTGACATCTGTTGGGGCACAAGAAGATTGTCCGACATCAAGTCCCAGACTCCGACGGGATTTAAATTGTCATTCACGTGATATAGGTCATACGTACCGAGAGAATGCGACATTTCGTGGCAAATCACTCCGGTGTTCAACGGTATGGGTTCCAACGAAGCCCAACCGTTCGCATCGTCGAACACCATCAGGTAACCGACCAGTTTCTTACCTTTTATATATATGGCCTTTTCATCGGGCAAAGCCAGGTCGGAACGGTGGGGCCACAATAAATACTTGTTACTGAGGTCCGAACGTCCGCTCAGCACGATACACATGTTATCCACGATGCCGTCACCGTCCGCATCCAACGGTGAGTCCTCCGGAAGCGCATCGGAAAGCCAGGCCGCCACTTCGCGGATAAGGGCTTGTTCCCGCGCCGCTTTGTCCACCTCGTCCTCATAACCTATGTCGTTGATTTCCCCTTTCGGCTTGTAATATCCCCGCTCCCTGTTGGCACGATAAGAAATGACCTTTCCGTCCACCGCCTTCGGATAAAAACTGCTTTTCCAAGAAAGCTGCCCGTAAGAAGCCTCACGAAAATAGCTGTATACGGAATTCGCCCCTGACGTAGCGTCATTAAACAACCGTTCATACATCGAAAAAGGATGCTCGAACATCTCGTCGTTATCCTCATCCAAGAAACGTACGAAACAAACTAAATTACTCAAATTTCCCTTGTTCTTCCCGGCTTGAACTGGAATAACACACAATATCCCCAAGAACAGGAGAAAAAAACTACAAGAATAAACTTTCACCATAACCCTTCGGCATTTGATTGATACTATGCGCAAAGATATTCATTTTTCCATACGACGCCGAGATTTACTTTCTTTTTTTCCATTCTTGGATGTAAAAACAGCTTTAAAATTCCTCATTTGCGTAAATCGGATACATTCCGAACAGTTCTACTCCTACACCATACAAGTTGGCTAAGAGTACATTGAAAACATATCTCTTAATAAGAGAGCGATGTTTCATTTACACCTGGCAGTCACACTTACAAAATGAAGAGTCAAATGCTTATTTGATGAACTTAATTATAGTCTTTGTTATATGAAAACATGCATTTTGTTTTGTGGGTTTCATCCTTTTGCTTATCTTTGAGGGTGTTATAGAGTTGCATAATTATGCAATCGCTCTCTTATTAAGAGAGCAACCGGTTCGCAGGAAGAATAAAAACGGACAAAAAGAGACTAAAAACTATTTCCTAATTAAAAACAAACGTCTATGAAGAAGTATCTACTCTCTATCCTATTCGCCATGTTCGGCATCGTCACTTATGCACAAACCGAACCGGCCATCACGTTAACCGTTGAAATCGACGGTAATGCACGCAATTTGGTCTTTGCCATGACAGAAACCGGTCATAAACTGCAAATCGACTGGGGAGACGGAAAACTCGTGGAAACAGAAGAAATTGCCGTAGCAGACGAATACGGTGCGACTACTACCGTAACCGGTACGCCCACCGGGGAAGGTATCATCAAAATCTATGGCAACGGCATCACTGTATTCGGCTGCGACTCACACCTGGAGGGAGCACATGTAACAGCCATTAACACATCGGCTGCCACCGACTTGAAAGAACTGAACGTGTATACCAACGCACTGAAGACATTGGACCTCAGCCAAAACACGAAGTTGGAAAAGCTGAACTGCTACAACAACGACTTGGAAACACTCGACCTCACGGCAAACAAGAAACTGACACGCCTGGATGCCAAAGACACGCCCTTGGCCAAAATTGACTTGACTCAAAACAAGGAACTGAGCTATTTGTCGCTCAACAACTGCCCGATAGAAGCCATCGACCTGTCGAACAACACGAAACTGTCGAGCCTGTACCTGCTGAACTGTAAACTCGCAAACATCGACCTGAGCAAAAACACGGCTCTCACTTATGTCAACTTGAACAACAACCAACTGACCTCTTTGGATGTGACAGCAAGCGAGGCTTTAGGCACCTTGTTCTGCATGGGCAACCAATTGACGGAACTTAAGGCCGACAATGTGACCAAAAGCGTGAACTGTAGCAAAAACAACTTCACGTTGGCCACCTTGCCCGCACTGCCTTGCAAGACTTACACTTATGCCCCGCAAAACGCCTTGCAAATCATGAAACGAATATGGCAGGGTGAGAAAATCGACCTTTCCGCACAAGACAACCTTACCGGACTGACTACCGAAGCACAAAAAACCACATTCGTATGGAAAACAGGCGACACCGAACTGCAGGCGGGCACGGACTACACAATGGAAAATGATGTATTCACGTTCCTGAAAGCTTTCGACGAACCTGTTTACTGTGAAATGACCACAGAGGCCTTCCCTAAATTTTCAGGCACAAATACTTTTAAGACCGCACAGACTACCATTGAAACCGAGCCGGAACTTTACTTGACGCTTACCGCTGACGTGGACGGCAATGAACGTAACCTCACATTCGCATCCACAACGGAAGCCAACCGCATCATGGTGGATTGGGGCAACGGACAGCGTATGACAACGGACACCATCGCATTGGCAGACGAATATGGTACGACTACCACCGTGACCGGTACACCTGCCGGAGAAGGCCACATCAAAATCTATGCCCGCGAAATCTCTGTCTTCGGCTGCGATTCACGTGTGGACGGCGCACAAGTGACTGCCGTCAACACATCGGCCGCCACCGACTTGAAAGAACTAAACGTGTATACCAACGCACTGAAGACTTTGGACCTCAGCCAAAACGTGAATTTGGAAAAGCTGAACTGCTACAACAACGACTTGGAAACGCTCGACCTCACGGCCAATACGAAATTGACCCGCTTGGATGCCAAAGACACGCCCTTGACCCAAATAAACTTAACTCAAAATACGGAATTGGATTACTTGTCGCTCAACAACTGCCCGATAGAAGCCATCGACTTGTCGAACAACACGAAACTGTCGAGCCTGTACCTGCTGAACTGCAAACTCACAGACATCGACCTGAGCAAAAACACGGCTCTTACCTATGTCAACCTGAACAACAACCAACTCACTTCGTTGGATGTGACGGCAAGCGAGGCTTTAGGCACCTTGTTCTGCATGGGCAACAAATTGACGGAACTCAAAGCCGACAACGTGACCAAAAGCGTGAACTGCAGCAAGAACAACTTCACGTTGGCTACCCTTCCCGCACTGCCTTGCAAGACATTCACCTATGCCCCGCAAAACGCCTTGCAGATTGCAGCGGAAGTAAAAGCGGACGAAACCGTAGACCTCTCGGCACAAAACCATATTACCGGACTGGCAGAGAGCCCACAAACGACCACTTACACGTGGATGACCGAGGACGGCACGGCACTCGTAGCCGGAACTGACTATACCGAAGAAGACGGCGTGTTCACCTTCCTGACGAAGCAAGACTCGCCCGTGTACTGCGAAATGACGACTGAAGCTTTCCCGAAATTCAGCGGTTCAAATACGTTCAAGACCACAACCACGCTCGTGGAAGGCGGAAGCAATATAGAAGGCACTCGCCACAATGCCCCTGCCATTACGGCCACACGCGGCAACGTGTTGGTAACAGGATTGACAAACGGTTGCGAAGTGAAGGTTTACAACCTGTCCGGACAGGCCATTGCCATACAGGCTGCAAGCGGAAATGCCGTGAACTTCAGCCTCGAACCGGGCTTGTATATTGTAAAAGCCAATCACATCTCATGTAAAGTAAACGCCCAATAATATAGCACATATACCGGAGAGGAGGGTAAGACGAGTTCTCATCCTCCTCTCTTATCTTCTGCTGTCTACAAATCAATCATTCAAAAATAAGACGATTATGAGAAAAAGTACAGGAATAACTCTCGCCTTGTTGGCCACTCTGGCTGTCTGCCAACCAACCGAAGCCAAAAGAAAGAGCAAAAAGAACAAGAATGCAATAACGGCATTGGTAAAAGACTCCGTCAATGCCGATTATAAAAAAGTGACCAAAAACGCCGCCGTACAGAAAGGCTTGTTCACCACCTTATACAATGCCAAAGAAGGAAAACTTTACTTCGAAATCCCGGACTCCGCTTTCGGGCGTACCTATATCCTGGCCAACCGCGTAGCGGCTACGAGCAACACACGGGATTTCGTAGCCGGACAGATTGCCACACAGCCGCTATTAATCCGCTTCAGCAAGGACGAACGGAACGTGTACATACACCAAATACAAAGCAGCGACATCGTAGCGGGGACAGACCCCATAGAATCGGCTTTCGACAAGAACTTTTATGACCCCGTGCTGAAAGGGTTCAAAATCGCGGCCCAAAACGGAAAGAACGTGGTAATCGACGTTACGGCTTTCTTCGGTGCCAACGAAAAAGCCATCAGTCCTATCAAGACCGATAATCCGTTAAGCAAACTGCTCGGAGGAGGCAACTCACTCAAAGGAACTTTCGTACCGGATGCTTCTGGCATCGTCAGTTCGAAATGTTTCCCGGAAAACATCGAAATCAAAAGCCGCCTTTCATTCACCCTCACCCCGCTCGGCCAACCTTACTCGGTCATCATGCACCGTTCGCTCTTTGCATTGCCCGACGACCCGATGCCGATGCGCCTGCAAGACAACCGCGTAGGTTTCTTCTACTCCGACAAAAGCATATATACTTCGGAACAAGACCGCCTCATCCGGCGCACGTTCATCCATCGTTGGCGTTTGGAACCGAAGAAAGAGGACTTGGACAAATACTTCCAAGGCGAACTGGTGGAACCGCAGAAGCCCATCGTGTTCTACGTAGATTCCGCTTTCCCCGAAAAGTGGCGCACGGCCATCCATCAGGGCATCGAAGACTGGAATACGGCTTTTGAAGCCGCCGGTTTCAAGAACGCCATCAAAGCTGTGGATTATCCTAAAAACGACCCGGACTTCGACCCTGACGACATGCGCTACAGCTGCTTCAAATATGCTGCGACATCCACGGCCAACGCCATGGGGCCCAGCCATGTGGACCCGCGTACGGGCGAAATCCTTACCGGTGACGTCATCTGGTACCACAACATCATTTCCCTTCTCCACAACTGGCGTTTCGTGCAGACGGGAGCGGTAGACCCAAGAGTACGTTGCCAGGTATTCGACGACGACGTGATGCGCGAATCCATCCGTTATGCAGCCGCCCACGAAATCGGCCACACGCTCGGACTCATGCACAATATGGGGGCCAGCTACTCTTTCCCCGTAGATTCGTTACGCAACCCTTCTTTTACGCAGAAGTACGGCACGACACCGAGTATCATGGACTATGCCCGCAATAACTTCGTCGCCCAACCGGGTGATGTCGAACGGGGTGTAAAACTGACACCGCCCGTATTGGGCGTGTACGACATCCACGCCATCAACTGGGGCTACCGTTTGATTCCCGGTGCCTCAACTCCCGAAGCCGAAAAACCGACATTGGACCAGTGGATAGCCGAAAAGGCAGGAGACCCCATGTATGAATTCGGAGCACAACAGCTTTTCGGCACCGTAGACCCGACCGACCAAACGGAGGACTTGGGCGATGACCATATCAAAGCCGGCAACTATGGCATCAGCAACCTCAAGATTCTAATGCAAAACCTTGAAACATGGAACATGGAACGCGGCGAACGCTACGACGAGATGGAAAACATGTACCGCGAAATCGTCAACCAATACAGCCGTTACCTGCGCCACGTCATGCCTTATATCGGGGGTATCCGTTACGAAGAGATACGGCAAGGAGACGGCAAGGAGACGGCCAAACACTATATCGACCGCAACCGGCAGCGTGAAGCCATGCTTTGGCTATTGGACCAAGCCCGCACTTACAACGAATGGTTGACAGTGAAAGAACTGATTGGTAAATTTGAAATCAACATGAACGTGAACGACAAATTGCAAACCATGATTGTCAGCTCGCTCATCAACTCGGCCACACTTTACCGTATCCAAGAAGGCGGTCTCATGGATCCGGCAAACAACTACCGCCTCGACGAATATCTGGACGAGGTCACCACGGCCCTCTTCAAGGCCCCGACCGGAGGCCGTTTGTCTGATGCCGAACAAAATTTGCAAGCCGCAGCCATCTCCGTCATGCTGAAAAATACGGGACTGGCCCCTACGACAAAAGCCTCGACAAGCCTCGTTGGCTACACGGATGTTGCCCCAAACCCAACCACCGGACAGGAAACTGCACAAGAAGATGCTTTCGATGAAATGGCTTCAAACTTCCCTTGCTCTTGCGGCATGAGCCACGGCAACGAGTTTGCCCGCATCAACTTCGGACTGCCCACGCTGACCAAGGAACAAATCGGCGCTCTCATGACCGGACGCTTGCGCAAAGTGCTCAACCTTTACAAGTCGCGCCGCGCCGCTGCAACCGGTTCCACTAAAGATTTCTACGATTATCAGATCCTGCTCATCGAGCGGACATTTGCCAATTAAACGCATACACCATGGGAAAAAGAATAACTGCGCTGTTCATCGGCGCCTTGTGCCTGGCCGGGGGACTGGCGGCACAAACCCCACAACCCATATTGAAAGGCAAGGTGATAGACCGCGGAGGCGAGACTGTCATCGGAGCCCACGTCAAATGGAAGAATGCACAGGGAGGAGCCGTAACCGACCTGGACGGTAACTTCTCCATTCCGGAAACTGGGACGGAACTGGTCATCTCATTCCTCGGATACAAAACCCAGACCATCAAAATCAAACCCGGACAGAAAAACCTTGTAGTCACGTTGGAAGACGACGCACAGGACCTGGACGAACTCGTCGTAGTGGGATACGGCACGCAAAAGAAAGCTTCGCTCACCGGCTCCATCGAGACCATCAAGAGCGAAGACCTGCTGAGCCTGCCGACGGCCAACCTCGATGAAGCCCTTTACGGGCAAGTGGCCGGCTTGCAAGTCATGCAAACCACCGGTGACCCGAGCAGTGCCAAGGAAGCTAACCTGCATATCCGGGGTATCAATAATTCTCCTTTGCTTGTCATCGACGGCGTGCCGCGTTTTGGTACGACCACCAGCGACGGGGAAATGCGCTTGTCCGACCTGAATCCTGACGACATAGAGAGCATCTCTATCCTGAAAGATGCCGCTGCCGCTGCCGTATACGGTGCCCGCGCCGCCAACGGGGTGATTTTAGTACAGACCAAACGGGCTTCCGGCAATCAAAAAGTCTCGGTCAACTACCGAGGCCAGATGAACATCCAACAAGCCACGCAATTGCCGGACTTCCTTGACGCTTACGAATACGCCAAACTCTACAACCGTGCCGTGGAGAACACGCCGGGAACCACCAATACGGCCTATACTCCCGAACAGTTGGAAATGATACGCACGCACTCCAATCCGAACGTGTACGGCGATGAAAACTTGTTGGATTACCTGGACAATGTGGGGTATACCACTACGCACAGTGTATCGGCCAACGGAGGTAACCAATACGTAAAATACTACATCTCGGGCGGATATACCCATTCCAAAGGTTTATACAGCGGAGTCAACCGCGACCGTTTCAACTATTCGGCCAAACTGGATGCTACCCTGACCAAAGGCTTGGTGCTCTCGCTCGACCTCACCGGTTCGCGCTCCAATAGCAAGAATTCCAGTTATACGACCATCGACAACGCTTATAATTTCTCGCCGTTGCAGGTTTTGCGTTTTGACAATGGTTATCTGGCCAGTGCTGATGGCAGCAACCCGCTCATCAACGTGGAAGGTCTTGGCGGCTACATCAAAGACACGGGAAAGATGAACACCATCACGGCCAACTTGCGTTGGGAGCTGCCTTGGGTGAAAGGCCTCTCCGTCTATGCCCGGGCTACGTTCGACAACAATACCCGCATAGAGAAAACCTTCAATAAGCCTGTTACGCTCTACACTTACGACCAACAGACAGGACAGTTCGATACCGACCCGAACACGGTCTACCCGACCGCCAAAGTCTCCATCGAACAAATCGACCGTTTTGTAGACAACCAACTTTATGAAGCCGGAATAAATTACAACCGTACATTTGCCGCCAAACACGACGTAGGCGCCATGCTCGTAGCCAACTACCAACAGACGCACAACCAATACATGACGGGCGAAAACCAAAATGCCAGCATCTATCCGGAGACCATCGGGACAGCCGTGACCGCACGCCTGTTAGGCAGCGAGACGTACAACCAACGTGCGTCCCTTATCGGACGACTGAACTACGGCTATGACTACCGTTACTTTGTGGAAGCTAGCTTCCGTGTGGACGGTTCCACTTATTTCCACCCCGATCACCGGTGGGGCTTCTTCCCTTCGGTATCGGCCTCGTGGGTGCTGTCTAACGAAACGTTCTTCAAAAACTGGAAACAAAAGGTGCTCTCCAATGTCAAGTTCCGGGCTTCCACAGGTCTGCTCGGCGATGACGGACTGGTCGGAGAGTACTCTTACCTGCTCACTTATATAGAGTCTACAAGAGAGGGTTATAACATCGGGGGGAATTACCGTCCGGGCATCATCATGTCTACAGGCAATTATCCCAATCCCGAACTGACGTGGGGAAAGTCGCATGACTATAACATCGCTGCAGACCTGGGTTTCTGGGACAACCGCTTCGGCCTGACCTTCGAACACTATTGGCGTTACGAAACGGACAAAATCACAGCCGCCCCGTCCTATCTCTACCCGCCCTCGACCGGTGTGGACGGCAACGTACCCAACATGAACTTCAGCAAACTGAAAGCCTGGGGTTGGGACTTGACATTGACCCACCGCAACACCGTCGGCAAGGTGAAGTACAACGTAGACCTGACACTGGCCAAGAGCCAGGACAAATATCTGGATTTCGGCGATGAGTCGAGCGTTACTCCTAACCTGCGCCGTGTGGGACGCAGCAGCATGGTATGGTCGATGTATGAAGCCGAAGGCCTGTTCCAGTCGCAAGAAGAGATTGACAACTGGCCGCTCGATCAAGACGGACAAGGCAATGCCACACTGGCCCCCGGCGACATCAAGTACAAAGACCAGGACGGAAACCACGTACTCGACACCAAAGACTTGGTTTACGTGAAAAACTCTTCCAACCCGGACTTTAATTTCAGCCTGCGCCTCGGTGCAAGTTACAAAGGATTTTTCGTCAACGTCATGTTCCAAGGCGCCACAGGTTACCAACAGAATATCAAGGAACTTTACACCACGAACAGCGGAAGCTTACAGCGGTTCCAGAAATACCACCTGACGGACACTTGGACACCGGACAATCCCGGTGCCTCACTGCCGCGCATCAAATTTGCCACGGCTAATGACAACAACCGTAAAGAGTCTACTTTCTGGGTAAGAGACTGCGACTTCCTGCGCCTGAAATCCCTGTCATTGGGCTACGCCCTGCAACCGGCCGTGCTGAAGAAACTCAAGTTGACGTCGGCCAGCATTGCCTTGCAAGGCAGTAACCTGGTCACTTGGTCTTCACTCAGCGACTTGGGGATGGACCCGGAATCGTTGCGCGGCTATCCTATCCAACGTTCTTACGGAATCACCTTGAATTTAGGTTTCTAAGTCTAACTTCTTAAAACGAATTGTTATGCTTCTCAAAAAATATATCCTCTGCGGATTGTTTGCCGCCAGCCTTACCGCTTTCACGGGCTGCGACGACCTGTTCCGCGACACACCCGTAGACAAGATGTCGGAAAAAGACATCTGGAAGAACCCCATGCTTTTGGACGAATATGTCTTGCCATGGTACCGGAACATGAACTCCGGCTTCTCTACTTACGTTCCCACAACCATCTCTTTGGTCAAAAGTGCTTCGCGTTACTACATGCCCTGGTTCGGCGATCAGATAGTGCCCTCCAAGAACGACTATTACAATGCCGGTTACGGTGATTTACTGAAAAGCAACACCAAAGAAATCACTAACTGGGCACAAGTACAATGGTCGAACTACTATACACAGATACAGTCCGTAAACCGCTTGTTTGTCAACCAAGGCGAGATTGCCGAAGGTAGCCAAAAACAGCGTATATTGGGCGAGGCACATTTCTTCCGCGCCTACTATTATTATATGCTCTGGAGGCAGTTCGGCGGGGTAATGCTCATCCAAGAGCCTCTCGACCCGTTGAATGACAGCCGGAAATATCCGCGGGCCTCATACGAAGAAATAGTACGGGCCATCGTGGACGACGCCCGGGCTGCCGCCACCGTCCTCCCTTTGGAATATGATGCTACGGACGAAGGGCGCATCACCCAAGGAGCAGCTCTCATGTTGGTGGCTAAAACATTCCAATGGGCTTCGAGCGACGTATTTCAGAATCAGGAAAAAACGTATCTGGGCTTCAGCGACGACCGTTCTCACGACATGCTCGACTCGGCACGGGTAGCCTACGAAACCCTCATGGGCCTGCAGCACTACGACTTGATACAGATAGCCGGAACGGATGAGGAAAGTATCAAACAAGAATACCGGAACATATTCCTCACCAAGAACAGCAAGGAATCCATTCTTGAAGTACAGCACTCTGACGACGGCAATTACGACACGGGCTTCGGCCATAAACTGGATCGTGACGCCGCCGCTCCCCACTTTACGGGCACGACAGCCGCTTATACGCCCACGCAGAACCATGTGGATGAATATGGCATGCGCGCCGGCCTCACTTACGATGCACAGCACCCTTATGTGGGACGCGACTACCGCTTCTACGCCAATATCCTGTATGACGGCTCCACCTATAACGGGCATGTCATGGACATACACTACACACGCGAAGGCAACAACGAAATCCCGGGAGAGGACCTGACGGCCTACGGCACGTCCACCACAGCAGCCGTGACCCGCACGGGCTACTATATGGGCAAGTTCGTCAACGAAAAACAACAAATCAACAACGACGAAGCCTACGCCAGCAGCCAGAATTACATCATCTGGCGTTATGCGGAAGTATTGCTGGATTATGCAGAAGTAATGTTCCGGTTGGGCAACACAGAAGCGGCACGTACCCAGGTGAACGCCATCCGCCGCCGTGTACACATGGACGAGTTACCCTCGCTCACATGGGAGCAACTGGTGAATGAACGCCGCGTGGAACTGGCTTTTGAAGAAACTTCATATTGGGATTTTTTCCGTTGGGGCATAGCTGAGGAAAAGCTGAATGGAACGAGCAACCCGCTTAAAGCGATGAAAATCGTGAAACGTGGCGAAACAACCACTTATTCCATCAGCAACATGAACCGTTTCCCACAACGTGTACGCGTGTTCCAAAAGATGCAGTATTACCTTCCCATTCCTTGGGACGAGATACGCTACCACGGCATCGACCAAAATCCGGATTGGGTAGAAGTATAACATAGATATTAGTGATTGTTTAACTAAAAAGAGAAAGAAAATGAAAAAGATTATCAGTACCTTAATTTTAGGTTTGGCCTGTACCATCGGAGTACAGGCACAGGAATACAACCTGTTTTATGATGTCGACGCAGACGGTTGGCTTTGGTTCGACTCTCAGGAGAAGATAGACAAGTATGTAGGCCTTTGCAACGAAGCGGACAATAAAATTGACCCGAATGGCAAAATCATTCAAATGGTACCGGCAGACATCGCTCCCGATTATCCTCCCACTTATGCCGACCCGTTCTGGGAAGGTGCCGGAGAAGGCGGTGAAATCGGCGCAGAAGGTTTCCGTACGGGAGCCATCGTCACAGCGGCCTCATCGGCTAGTATGAGTACAAACGGAGGAGGCTTTGCTGTCCTCATGCCCTCTTGCTCCACATACAGCATTTGTCTGTCCCGTGAAGGAAGTACATACGTACGTATGATGGGGTCTAAGGATATCAATACTGTATTCACCAACTATGATGTCATCAGTGCAGCTTATTCCACTGTATTCAAACCACTGTTTCGCGGAGGGATTTTCACTTGGACAGGCATAGAAAACCTGACGAACGGTAACGAAGGAGCCTATTCACTCAAAAGCAACCAACCGATTTATGCTTATTTCCAGTCGTTGACTGCCGACCCTATTTACATCCACGGCATCCGCGTGACCACTCCGACCAACAGCACGGTGGACATCAAGGAAACCGTAGCCCCGAAGTCCCGCATCTTCTTTGAGGGCAACCGCGTGGTGCTGAATGAAACAGCCGACATCAAGGTGTATAACGCCAATGGACTGCTGATGAACGCCGCCCATACCGACCGTATGGATCTGTCTAACATGCCCAAAGGCATCTATATCGTGAAAGCCGGTGACTCTGTCCGCAAATTAGCCGTGCAATAATCCGCAAACTTTCCGGACTCATGAATACAAAAGAAATCTCCGCTAAGCCACATTCACTTAACGGAGATTCCTTTTTTTAACTTTTGAACACCAATAAAATCCTAATCCACTATTTTAAAATTTTACGACCATTCTTTATGTAGATTCCCCGATGAGGTTCCTTACTTAATTTTTGCCCCTTCAAATTGTATAAACGGCCTTCCTCTGAAACAAACCCTGTTTTGGCTGAAGACACGGCATCCCCACCCTGCTTGGGAGAGTAAAGCAGTTGTACTTCTTTCACACGAAACTCTTGCGTCTCACCACCTAAATTCAAACTCGCTTGCCATCCCACATAAATATCTTGAGGTCTGTCAACCATGAATGTAATGGAACGCCAACGTTCATCCTTTTCTCCTACTTTATTAAGAGAATACTTCGCCAAAGAATTGCGTACAAGTTTTTTTGTGGTCATCAGTTCGGTGGCAGCAAACATATAGGCACTGGATGTCAAGCCATAACTTGTTTGAAATTGGACTTTTAGCGTATAGGTACCAGGTTCCAAGTACAATTTACGATAAATGCGCGCGTCAGCGAGTGAGCCTTCTTGGTTTCTGCTACGGTCTTGCCATACTCCCAACATCAAACAATTATAACCCGGATGATTATCTATACCATTTTTTACCCCCTCAGCCCCATTGGGGATTTTAAAGTTTTCTACTTGCCAATATTTGGGAGTTGCGAAACGCGTAGTTACATTTTCGTCCAAACGGGAAAAATTGGAACGTTCGTAAAGAAACGGCAAGGTCACATCTTTCATATCCACAATCAGGCTTTCATCATAACGAAGCAATTGCAAACGGGTGGCCCTGAATTCTTGTGTACTGCTCCCCATAAGCAAATTAGCCTGAAACCCTAACGTCACATCTTGCTCTTCTTCTATAATAAAAGTAATCCCCCACCAACTTCCGTCATTAGGTGCCGTGTTTAAGCGTGCCCAAGCAATAGACTTAGCCGGTATATCCGCAGTTTGCAGATTTTCAGCATTACCAGGAGTTGCAAACATATAAGCTTCATCCGGTAATTGGTAAGCAGCATTGAAAGTCGCTCCAAAATAGTATGTACCAGGCGTGAGACGTATGGTACGCCGTATGGAAGCCTGGGATAAATCACAATCCGTTGCAGCATTCCGGTCATCCCATACCCCCAACATCAATGCCTCCGTACCACCATAAGCATCAAGCCCCTGCTTGACCCCATCGTTCCCGTTTGGAATATTAAAATCCGTCACCGTCCAATTGGCAGGTTTCCCGAATCTTTTCCCATTTCGTGTATCCGGTGTACGACTGAAACCGGCAGCTTCTTCAAGTTTATCAACAGTCAAATCTTCGCCCGTATAAAGAGGCGCGGCAGCAGGAGTAACATCCTTACCAAGGCAATCCTCAAATGCCTCACGTAATTTCCGCAAGGCTGCGGCTTGCTCATCGGCAGAGCCTTCAAGACATGCTTCAGCTTCTTCTGCGGCATACTTCAAATCAGACAATGCAGTCACATTAGGGCTACCTGTATTGACAGGCTTTATGCTACCATCAGCTCCTTCGGTAAGAATTTTGCAATAATCGACCAACTCAGCGAGTGAAACCGGTTTGTCCGTACCCGGCTCAAAGGTTATGGCAAACACAGGAGCAATATCATTTGTTTTCTTTTCAGGCAATTGCACCGTAAGCCCTTCCATCGTAAGCTTATGCTCCACAACACCGTGACCTAACAGTTCAATGCTTTCAATTTCACCGGAAAAATGTTCGCTTGCGCGCCCTAAATGACGGAATGTGAAAGTCCGCTGCGCAGGCCAACGCATAACGGTGGCAAAAACAGTATCGACATCCTGCTCCGTCTTGGCGTATTTAACGACATAACGCACGTCCTTTGCCGAATAATCGTTGCCTTCATTAAATCCTTGGTTATTAATCGGGCGCGATGCTTCTGCAGAGGGTCCCTCCCCAAATGATTTCCATACACGTGTACCGTATATGGAACGTGAATTCTGATCCATCCAGGCTTTCACGTCGGCAATGAATTTCATCTCCTTGTCATCCAACGTACCATCCCCTTTAATAGGAATGGAAAGCAACAGGTTCCCGTTCTTGCTGACAATATCAACAAGCATGCTTACGACATGCTCGGCAGACTTATATCCAGCATTGTAATCGTTCTCACCATAATGCCAACCACCGATGCAAGTACATGTCTGCCATGGTTTCTCCTGCGGACGGTCTGGAATCCCCCGCTCCACATCCCACATCATAGCCTCCTTATGTATAGGCTCCAAAATCTTTCCGGTCACCACCATTTCAGGATTGGTATTGTAAGCATGGGCAAGGATATTGAGTCCGATGCTCTCATCACACCCATAAAACGGCAACACCGTGTCGTCGAAATAAAGCATGGCCGGATGATAGGCATTCACACATTGCAGCACACGGTTTTGAAATTTCATCTTGTATTCTTCGCTAGGCAAAGACACACCATTGCCCCATGCCCATTGTCCATGTATAGCACCTGCATCTTGCCATCCTGAACTGTGAGGATGACGTTGTGCATAAAGGTCCTGTGGGTCATAACCTTCCCACCATTTTCCCTTACCATCTTCTTTTGTCATATTGCCATCATACGGTTGGGCGATTTCAAACCACGACCAAGCATGGCTACCATGCATAGACACACCTAATGGCATTCCATACTTCTCGCAAGCCTTGGCCCATTCACCTACCACATCACGTTTAGGACCGATATTCACTGAATTCCATGGTTGATAAGGAGAATCCCAACAGTCGAAATTATCATGATGCTGCCCCATGGCAAAGAAATAACGTGCCCCCATGCCATGATAGAGCCCAATGAGATGTTCGGGATCCCATTTCTCGGCTTTCCATGCGTTACACAAGTCCTTATAACCGAAGTCGGTATTAGGTACACAAGGATCACCGAAATGGCTTACATGCCAATTGTAATTTCCGCTGCCCTTGAAATACATGCCACGGGCATACCAGTCACCTCCCGCAGCCTGACATTGGGGATCCCAATGTGCCCAAATACCAAATTTGACATCCTGATACCATTCAGGACACTCCCACTTTCCCAAATTATCCCAATCAGGAGCGTATTCCCCCGTTGCAACAGGCACATCTTGTGCGTTTACAGAAAAAGAGGCCAAGAAAACAAATCCGGCCAAATTCTTTCTCAGATTCAGGTTTTTGTTTTTCATATCATCCTTACATTTAGGTAATTAATATAATGCAGACAAATAATGTCTACAAAAATAGAAGATTTTCCACAATATAAAGTAGGACTATCTTAACAAGGAATAGCATTTTATAAGCATCCTAATATATGTAAGATTGCTAATATTCCTATTTTAACAGGAATCCCAAAACAATGCAGGACTTTTAATTACCCTTCCCCCTATATAACCGAATCACGTAGCACCAAAACCGCCTCCGGTCCCATATTAAACAAAAGGTCGACCACACTTAGGTTAGGCAAGAAACCATGTTTCTCTCTAAACACCTGATAGTAAGAATTAGACACAAATCCCTTATCCATAGCTGAAGGCACTTTCGGGCTAATCTTCTCCCGAAAATCATCTACGGCATATTCGACATATCCCACAGCCGAATCCACGCTGTTCATCCCATTTATGACACCATAAGAAGCCGTAGGTAAGACTTTCGGGTGCAAGTCTATAAGTTCGCAAACCTTGGCACGTATTGCTTCGTTAAAATCAAAAAGGAAGTCCCACTTCTGTGTATAAAACGGGAGGAAGTCGTCGGCATAATACTCAAAGAAAGGGCTGTTGCGGTAAGCCGTCTCCAAAGCATTCCAATGCAAATGCCGCCAATTGCCATGGTCGGAAATACGGATGTCTTTCATAAGGCACTTATCCGTGCCTGGCTTCACCACCGGAACGGTCAACGCTTGCACACCGGAAGGAGAAGCGATGAGGCAACGGTTACGGTAGGTCTGCTTCACATAATGTTCATGGGCCTCCATCCACACTTCGGGATAGGCATACAGCTTGGCATAGTATTGCACTGGGCCGAAATAAGTCGTAGAAAGTAAACAAACAGTATTCATCATCATGGATTTGGATTCTCCTGAGACACCTTCATCATCGTGCGGTGAGCACGAAACCGGGCATACCAAGGCACTTTGGTATCCCAAGAATAAAGAATACGGCTCAACCTACCGATAATGTATGTATCGGGCACAAAACCGAAAGTTCGTGAATCGGCATGGTTACGCTCATTGGCCGACGACATCCAATAGTAGTCGTGGGTAAAACGGAAGCTTGACACGAAATGCCCTGACACACAAAGCGAATCATGGATAATGGCTGCATGCACCCCTTCGTGTAGATTAATCATACGGCAATACCATTGCATATTATCGGGCGTGAGCGTGACATAAGCATTCTTCCGGGGAAGCTCAACCACCCTGCATGGGCGACCGACACGCGGACAGGCACGATAGACCTTTCCCAACGAATCAATCCACAAGCTATCGCCAGGAACGGCATAACAGAACCCTACAAAAACATCGCGCTCATCTATAAACCGTTCATCATCCTCACCTGCAGAAGGATCGTTGAAAGCCACCCAATCGCCCCTTGGCACGGGTTCAGCCCACCAACGCACATCCCCCCACCAACGCATAGGCGACAGACGCAACCCGTATGCCATACGGTTCACCGCCACACGGTCACCTGCCATGAAGACGGGACGCTCGCCATCCTCAGGTATCTCGATGAGAGACACCCAACACCCTCTGACCAAGACCACCCCGATGGCAGCGGCTAGCAGCACGGCACACAATCGTCCAACCGTCTTCAACCTATGTCGTCTATTTGATATTGTCTACCCAACGGAACAGGCGATTCCACCGCACATGGCCGTCGAACCATCCACGGTCTTTATCCAACGAAAGCCAAATAAGTATCGGCTTGCCCACAATGTGGTCTTCGGGAACAAAACCCCAATAACGCGAATCGGCTGAATTATGGCGGTTATCACCCTGCATCCAATAGTAATCCATCTTGAACGTATAGCTGTCCGCCTGTTTTCCGTTAATGAAAATCTTCCCGTCCTTCACCTCAAGGTTATTGTGTTCGTATACCCTAATAGGACGTTCATACACGGCGATATTGTCCATGGTCAGTTTGACGGACTCACCTTTGGCAGGAATCCACAAGGGACCGTAATTGTCACGCGTCCAACCCGTCCAGGCATTGAGCGGATACAAACCATCAGGCACGGAATTCGCACTGTCGTAGGCAATACTGTCCACAATGTCCGTACAGGTTTTCAGGCGTTCGTAAGCACGACGCGTCAAAGGCATCGTCCCCGTTTCAGACAGCGAGGCCAGATCTTCCTGGCTGATGCCCAATTCACGCACCAACTCGTCCGGAATATCTTGTTTCAGACGTACGAAGTAATCGTACTGCACATTGTCCGGCTCCTTGTTGGGTTTCCCATCCAGATAGACCACATGATCCTTGATTTGAAGTGTCTGTCCGGGCAGTCCCACGCAGCGTTTCACATAATTTTCCCGGCGATCTACCGGCCGCGACATCACTCCTCCGAACATTTGGGAATTCTGGTCGATATACTGACGACCCATAGCATAAAGTTCGGCAAAGAAGTCACGCTGCTGCTGTCGGGTGAGCGAATCCAAAAGCGGATAACCACCATGCAGCTGCATATATTGCTGACCGCCGATACCGTATGCGATGGCATAAAAATCCATGTTCTGGTATTCCGGGTTCACGGTCACCGTATCGCCCGCCGGGTAATTGAACACCACGATATCGTTCAACTGTACCCGTCCGCCCGGAACACGCTCGTAATCCCACTGCGGCCATTCGATATACGACTTGCACCCCACAAGAGGCATTGTGTGCTGCGTAAGCGGCATGGACAAAGGTGTCTGCGGCTTGCGAGGCCCGTAGCTCATCTTGCTCACGAACAGGTAATCTCCCACGAGGAGTGACTTTTCAAGCGACGACGATGGTATCGTATAGTTTTGGAAAAAATAAATATTGACGAAATACACAGCCACCAAAGCGAATACGATGGCATCCACCCAACTCATCACCGTGCGCGTCACAGGATTTTCTGCTTCTTTCCACCATGTCCAAGGGATGAGTTTTGTAATATAAGCGTCGTAGATGAACGGCACAACCAACAATCCCCACCAACTCTTGATCCATACAAGAAAAGCCAAATAGAGGGCCATTACGACGCCCATCTTTATCCATTGTGCCCGTGTGGGCTTCTGCCTGAGTTTCTTCATGTCTTTCTTTCAAATGTCGTTTAAAATTGGAATAAATCATCCATCGTAAGCAACCCCTCATGTGTGGCCGTATATTCGGCAGCCAGTACGGCACCCAACGCAAACCCTTTCCGGTTGTGCGCATCATGGGTAATCGTAATGCAGTCCGCCTCGCTGTCATAAACCACAGAATGTATGCCCGGCACCTCGCCACGGCGTATGCTGTCCACCCGCAATTCGTTGGCTGCACACGCCTCCGTACCGCTCACCGTACCATCCGGTGCCGTAAACGTACCCTTCACCCATTTGTCTTTACGACCGATGGCATGGATCAGGTCTTCGGCCAACGTAATGGCCGTCCCGCTCGGCGCATCCAACTTATGCACATGGTGCACTTCCTCCATCCTCACATCGTAGGCCGGAAAACCGGACATGATGTGCGCCAGATAACGGTTTACAGCCCCGAAGATAGCCACGCCGAGGCTGAAGTTGCTGCTCCAGAAAAGCGTATGTCCCTCTTCGCGACACAAGCGGCGTACTTCTTCGCCATGTTCGGGTATCCATCCCGTACTGCCCGACACCACTTTTACCCCGGCGGCAAAAGCCTGCAGATAATTGTCGTATGCCGTCTGGGGCGTAGTAAACTCAATCGCCACATCTGCACTCCGGAAAGCTTCCGAAGCGAAGTCTTCGCGGTTGTCGATGTCGATGATACTCACTATTTCATGGCCACGTTCCAAAGCGATTTGCTCTATCATGTGACCCATCTTGCCATAGCCAATTAATGCGATTTTCATATTTTTCAAGTAATATGCTGATATTTTCTCTCGCAAAGATAGGGATTTGACTTGAATTTCATTACTTTTGTTAGTAAAAATAAACTTTTCAGCCCTTGCACCATGGAAAAGCTGCTGCACTACATCTGGAAATACAAACTCTTTCCACTCAAACCGTTGCAAACCACAGACGGCCAAACGGTAGAGGTCATCGACCCGGGAACACTCAACAGAAATGCCGGCCCTGACTTTTTCAACGCCAAAATCAAACTGGACGGAACGACATGGGTGGGCAACATCGAGATTCACGGACGATCCACCGACTGGTACGTCCACGGTCATCACGAAGACATACATTATAACAACGTCATCCTGCATGTGACGGAAACAGCCGACCGCCCCGTCATCACACAAGACGGAAAGACACTTCCACAGATGAAACTGGAAGTTCCGGGCTACCTGCGCGAGAACTACGAGGAACTGTGCCGGACAACGGATTATCCGCGATGCCACCGCATCATTCCTCAAATCGACCCATTCACAGTGCACAGTTGGATGAACGCCCTGCTTTACGAACGGTTGGAACAACGTGCGCAGGCTGTAGCAGCCCGTGTGGAAAAACTGCAAGGCGATTGGGAACGGGCTTATTTCATCACCCTGTCCCGCAATTTCGGTTTCGGCATCAACGGGGACGCTTTCGAAACGTGGGCACAACATATCCCATTGCAAGCTGTGGCACACCACCGCGACAACCTGTTCCAGATAGAAGCCGTATTCATGGGCCAGGCCGGATTGTTGGACTTCGATACAATTCCGAAAAAATACCGCGACGAAGCCATCGACGATGATTATTATCCCCGGTTGAAACGGGAATATGACTATCTGGCACATAAGTTTGCCCTTACGCCCATGGACGCGGCAGCCTGGAAATTCCTTCGCCTGAGACCGCAAAACTTTCCCCATGTGCGCATCGCGCAGCTCACCCAACTGTATTATAACCAAACGGCCGGATTTTCCCGGTTATTGGAAGCCCGGACATTGGAGGAACTGCACGACATGCTCTCCACACACGCCACCCCCTATTGGGAGTCGCACTATATTTTCGGATGTCCAAGCCACAAAAATACCAAGGCCCTGACGGTTGGCTCATTGAACCTTATCACCATCAACACCGTCGTCCCACTGCTGTATGCCTACGGACAAACCCATGGTAATGACAAATATTGCGAACGGGCCTTGCATTTCTTAGAACCGATCAAGGCGGAAAACAACTATATCACGCGCCAATGGGCCGAATGCGGCATCAAAGTGGACAGCGCGTCGGATTCGCAAGCGCTCATCCAACTGAAAAAAGAGTATTGCGACCGGAAATACTGCCTGCATTGCCGCTTCGGCTACGAATTCCTGAAACGAAAAAACACTTCTGAATAAAATGAAAACGGATTATATCTTTGAACTGGAGATGAAGGTACGCGACTATGAATGCGACCTGCAAGGCATCGTAAACAATGCCAACTACCAACATTATATCGAACACACCCGGCACGAGTTCCTGCTCGCACAAGGCATCAGTTTTGCCGACTTGCACGCACAGGGCATAGACGCAGTGGTGGCACGGCTGAACATGGCCTTCAAAACACCCCTGAAAAGCGGAGACCGTTTCGTCAGCAAGCTGCGCGTAGAGAAAGAAGGTATCAAATATGTATTCTATCAGGACATTTTCCGCCTGCCGGACATGAAATGTTGCCTGAAGAGCCAGGTAGACACCGTATGCCTGATAGAAGGCCGTTTGGGAACTTGCCGCGAACTGGACGACATCGTGCCGAAACCGGAAGATTAAGCTTATGACCGAACAGGAAACCATCTATACCATGGCACTGACGCGTACCCCACGCGTCAATACAGCCACCCAACACCGTCTGATGGAGGAGTTGGGCAGCGCAACGGCCGTATTCGACCACTGCCGCCATATCCGTGATTTTTATCCCGACGCTTCAGACAAACTGGCTGCCGCACTACAAGAAATGGAAGCCCAAGTGCCCCGTGCGGAAGAAGAACTGGAATTCAGCCAGAAACACCATATCAAATGTTTGTGCTACCACGATACAGATTATCCCTCACGCCTTCGGGAATGCGACGACGCTCCTTTGCTCCTTTATTATAAAGGCAATGCAGACCTGAACCGGACACATGTCATCAACATGGTGGGTACGCGCCACTGCACGGAATACGGGAAAGACATTTGCCGCCGCTTCGTGGACGAATTGGCTACCCTTTGTCCTGACGTGTTGGTGGTAAGCGGGTTGGCCTACGGGATAGACATCCACAGCCATCGTGCGGCATTGGACAACGGACTGGATACCGTAGGCGTACTGGCACACGGATTGGACCAGATATATCCCCGCCTGCACCGCGACACAGCCATACAAATGACGTCGCAAGGCGGACTGCTCACGGAATTCATGAGCCGTACGAACGCCGACAAGGTAAACTTCGTACGCCGGAACCGCATCGTGGCAGGCATGGCGGATGCCACCATCGTGGTGGAATCGGCCGAAAAGGGCGGCGCACTGATTACGGCAGACATCGCCACGAGCTACCATCGCGATGTGTTCGCCTTTCCGGGCCGCGTGGGCGACCCTTACTCACAAGGCTGCAACCGCCTGATACGGGACAGCAAAGCTGCCCTGCTGCAAAACGCGCAAGATTTCGTGGAAGCCATGGGATGGCAATCTCGTTCATCGGAAAAGCAAAAAGCCGACGGCATACAAGGCGAACTATTCCCCGACTTGTGCGAAGAGGAACAGCGTATTGTGGACTGCCTGCGCCAGTCGGAATGCCTGCAAATCAACGCACTGGCCGTGGCGACGAACCTTCCGGTACATAAGCTCAGTGCTTTTCTCTTCAATCTGGAAATGAAAGGCGTGGTCAGGCTCTTAAGTGGAGGAATGTACCGGTTGGCATGAAGAAGGAATCAAGAATAGACATCTTGTTACATTCTCTTTTTCCCCCGTAACACACTCATCAAAATGATACAAATTCAAACAAACCTGCAACATGGGAGAAAATGCCTTTTAAGAAATTGGTATACTTTTGCAACGGGGTTGGATGTTCCAATCTCATAATCATTAAATACACGAAAAAGATGAAGACATTAACAAAAGGTATTTTGGGAGTTGCTATTACCGCAGCATGCGCGTATTGTGGGTATACCACCTATGATTCTTACATTTACCAACAAGAAAACGCCTTGTTGCTCGCCAACGTGGAAGCGTTGGGACAGAATGAATCAGGACCATTAGGACCATCAGAATGCCCCGGCCCTGAAATTTATTCCATATCTGGTGTAATCGATGCACAACTGAGTTCTAAAACACATAAAAACGACTCAACAGATGTAGTCACAGTATATGCATGTAAGAAATGTGTTGCAACAGGAAGCGGAAGCTTACAAGGCACCAACAATTTGTATTTTGATTTTAGATATGAAAATGAAAGAGAGGAACCGTGTGACGGTAAACATTATAATTTGCCATCATTTTAATAAAGATGAAAATGAATTTAAGCAAAATATTGGCAACCATTATCATGGGACTTATATATGCTTCATGCACACCATCTGAGCATTTAAACAATATAAAAGTCGAACTTTTTGATAGTGGACATTCACTTACATTCTCTTCTTTTTTGGAGGGATATAAAATTATATCGCTATCTTCTGATACCTCTGAAGCCATTGTACACTACCCAGACAGGTTATTGTTCTTCGACAATAGAATTTTCGTCATGGATAGAGGAGGAAATAAAATCATCATGTATGATAGGAATGGGAAATTCCTCAAATCCACAGCAAAAATGGAGGGACGAGGACACAATGAATATATTCGGGTAATTGATGCCTCTATAGATGAAAAAGACAAAAAACTCTACGTACATTGTGACGCACCTTACCAAATGATGATATTCGACCTCGACCTCAATTTGGAAAAAATAATTCCTATGGATTATTATATGGGAGAAATAGCCATAGAAGGGAATCAACTTTATGGAATTTGTTACAATGAACCGAAAGATGGAGGCGGCTATAGATTTGTTACAGTAGACAAAAAGGACTTAAAAAAAGAACCCACAACACTCTTATCGTTTGAAAATGCAATAATAGGAAGATGGACATTGGGAAAATCCCTCATGCCTTGCCATGACGGAGTCTATGTTTGCCTACCATTCGATACTCGAATCTACAAATTCAAAGATGCAACTGTCACGGAAGAATATAACATGGATTTCGGAGAGAAGGGCCTCATTGAACATCCCGTGACCAAAGATATGAACCCAAGATGGTTTGATAAAAACTATCGCGACATCAATTGGTCTATTGTGAACATGACCGAATCTGATTCCATATTATTATTCAATACCAATAAAGCACACGCATTCATCATGAACAAGAACCAATACAAATGTAGTGGGTACTTGAATTTCGACAATGATATATTCCCTATCGCATGTGCAAGAATAATTCCATCACAAGGGCTGTCAAATGGAGTGGTTTACTTCACAATACCTAGTTCCATAGAAAACATGTTGGAACAAGTCAAGAAAGGCAATGAGCCATTGACACCTGCCATAAAAGAAATTAAGCAAAAGTTCGACCCTGACGGCAATCCTATGCTCATTGTTTGGGATATCAAATAATAAATCTCCGGCAGAAGTACTCCCTGCCGGAGATTTTCTCCTTAAAAACATGTCAAACCCAAAGAACAATCAAATGAAACACAATATTTTTTTATACACCGCCCTTCTGGCCTGCCTTTCATGCAGCACGAAACAAAAAGTGACGGTAGAATACAAGGACTACCGCCCCCTCAACATGTCGTCGTTCATCACCCTCCAAAAGAACATCCTGCTGGACACTCCGACAGAGGAAAAGCGTACCATAGAAGACTTTCTCCATATCGGACGGCTGCTTTTCGCCCAAGACAAACTGTACGTAATGGATGACAGGGGAAACAAAATCCTGATGTTCGACGATGAGGGAAAGTTCCTCAAATCCATAGGCGGTGCAGCAGGAGAAGTTTCCGGAAACCGCCTCAAAATACAGGATGCCGCCCTTGACGCACAATCACAAAAGCTCTATGCCTATTGCAGCACAACTTGCCAAATCATGGTGTTCGATCTCGACCTGAATGTGGAAAAGACCATCCCAATGGTTACTCCTTTTCTCGAAATCGGGTTGGACGGAAACTGCCTGTATGCCATCCGGACATCCCTGAAAAGAGACGGCTGCGAGCTTGTGGCGTTCGACAAGAACAGGTTGGAGGACGCGCCTTCCGTCTTGTGGAAACAAGCAGGTATCCCTTCCGGGAAACAAACTCCCGGAGAAACATCCATCCTGCCCGGAAAATCGCTTTCCCCTTCCAAGAACGGCACCTATGCAAGCTTGCCGCAAAGCAACCGGATTTGCCAAATACAGAACGGGAAAATCACGGCAACCTACAACTTGGATTTTGGCGGGCAAGCCCCTCAATCCGCTTCCTATAACATCTACAACATCTGTGCCTCGGACTCCTTCCTGATTTTCAACACGGACAGCTCTAAGTCATGGTTCATCCTGAACCGAAAGACCGGAAAATGCATCGTAGATGAAAACCTGCGCAACGACGTGTGCCTTGGGCAGAATTCCCGGATCATCCCCGTGCAAGGGAAGGACAACGGGTTGGCATACGACATGCCGGCCGTAGTCGTGTCACAAACGCTGCAGCACCTCAAAAAGCACAAGGAGGAATTCGAGCAATTCGACCAAATGAAATTATATCGTCCTTACCTGCCTTTCCTCGAAAAGGACATCGCTCCACAGGACAACCCGATGCTATATCTTTGGGAAATCAGGTAATAAGCAGTAGCCGATGTCTAACTGCATTTCATAAAAACATCCCAAAAGTTTGCGTCTAACTTTTGGGATGCAGTTTAGAATTCAGCCGCCAAACAAACTGTTATTGTACTTGCCCGACCACAATCCAATAATCTTCCGAATCCAAATGAGGGACATCTCTTAATGCTTGGAAAAACGGATATTTCTCTAAATAGTTTTCAGGCATCGAAAGCAAGCTTTCCATATTGGCAGCCGTAACAAATGTCAAAAACGTACCATCCGGACAAACCGTCACAGACTTGCCCAACAGGACAGCATAGGGCATTTCCATGTGATTGAACACGGATACATTCAAAGTATTTGTGTCCATCACACACTGGACATCCTTATCCGTAGCAAAAAACAAAAGATTCCTGTACATTGCTACATTTTTCAGAAAACGCACACCTTCAAACGCTATGGTTTTCCGGACAAGCTGTCTACGGTCTTTTTCTTTCAGGATGTCCTCTGTAAGGTTTTGGCTTCCGAAATCAAAGTTGTATACCAGCCGAGCCTTATCTTCATCCACGGCATATAATACATAATCAAACGGATTGGTAAAGAACAAACGGCCACCGCTTGCAAAGACTCCCCCGCCGTTACTGACAAGCATGTGGGGAATTTCTTTAGGATACGGTATTTCTTTCTGTTTATTGCCAGCCTTATCAAAAATTGTCAGGTTGCATTCCCCCAAGATGTTGTTATAAACCACCAGACTATCTGTTCCACAAAGGATAAACCCTGTACCTGCAAAACCTCTATTTTATGATGATAATGCCCCTCGGCATCGTAACAAATAATCCGTTGGGTTGAAGAATCAAACAAATAAATGTTACCTTGCTCGTCCACGGTAAAATCATCCAAAGAAAGATACTCTCCCGAAGCCCTTCCTAACTTTTTGAGCGTGTGCCTCAAGTACCCCTCCTTGTCAAAAGTGAACAATGCCATCTGTTTTTGGTCAAGCACATAGATAAGAGAATCCATCATGCAAACCTTATCCACTGATGAAACCATCCCATCGGCCTGCAAAGGTACCAAACAAGAAACAGACAGCAAATGCTCCACACTGTCACAGCCTTCAACATCCAAATCTACCTTGACGGTAATGGAGTCTGTTTGGGATGAAAAACTACATCCTGCCCATAAAAGGCAGGAACAAAACAGAGCGATATAAATTAATTTTTTGACCATGGGCATAAAGATACGAATAAAATGGTGAAAAATGACTCTATCCAGCTACTTCCCAAACGAACCTTCCACTTTTTTCTATTTCACCTTCGATGGGTGTCGGACTTACAACCACAAAAAGTCATATATTTACTTTCAAAAAGACAATATCACAAAACCAGAATGATGAATACACGAATATTTTGCTATAAAAACATAAAATAAGGCTACAAAACGGCAAATCAACGACAGGCCAACACTGCGATATTTGCAAACAGACGTACTTCTGCCCGCAAATTCCGCAAGGATTTCAAGGTTCCGTCCGGGTTCCGCAAAGCTGTCAGAATGAAAGTATGTTAAAAATAGAAGCCGTTTCGCAATACATATCCCAACGTAGTATTAAGCCGTTTCTTTTGGACGAACAAAGCAAATACCGTACCTTTGAAAGAAATATAAAAAGGCTATGGAACAAAGTATCTGGCAAGAGATAGGACAGCTATACCAAAAGTTTCAAGAACTGGGCATCAGGGAAGCGGTAAACTATGAGAAGTACTACCACGATTCACCCTTGGGTGGATGGCAACGGCAGGACAGCGCGTTTGCTGATGAATTATATCCAATTCTACTGTAACCTTTTCACGACCAAGATATTCAGGGAAGAATATATTCTTTCCTTACGTCGCTCACAAGAAGAAGAAACCAACCAACCGTTCTTGGATTTCATGGCATCCCAATTAAAAAAATCGCTTTCTTTGGAGATTGAGAAGTTCAATGCTTCACAGAAGAAAGGTTTTGGCTTTCTATTCTAAAACATATCAGGAGCAGCTTTTTCGTCTATGATTTTATCATTTTGCCCTTACTCTTTAAGTTCCAAAATATATATTTGTTTCTCTGAACTGTCATCAAAATCTCCTCCCGTAAAATCCCCGAATTTATGGATAATATTAAATCCAATTTGTTTGAGATATGAATTTAACTCTTGGGGAAAAAACAATCTCATGTCCATATTCTGGACTGAATGAAATTTATCGTCAATAAAATATTGCCACTTTATACGATTAATTTGAGATGCGCTTTCATAGTGCATGCTTTGTTTCATCAACACTCTTCTTCCATCATTGGTTGTATATTCTGTAATAACTTGTTGCTTCCTCTCGTTTTCAACAATATATTGGATATTAGGATTGAAGCAGTCCAATAAAAACAAACCTTTTTCTTTCAAATGATTTCTTACGACTTTCAACGCATCAAATAAATCCTCATTTTTATACAAATGATGGATTGAATTAAACGGAATAAAAATAAGATCAAATTTTTCTCCTAAGTTCAGCTCTCTAATATCTGCCTCAATGAAATCTATTTTTAACTCAGCTTGAAATGCTTTCTCCCTTGCCCGTTCAAGCATGGATAAAGTATAATCAACTCCCTTAATATTATAACCATCCTTTGCTATTGGAATCGTAAGCCTACCCGTTCCACAGCAGAGTTCAAGTATTTTGGCATCTTTATTTTGAGGCAGCCATTTTTTGTAAAACTCCAAATCGGACAGAGATTTATTCAACCCATCATAAATATCTGCATTATAAATAAAATCACCGACTTTATAATCTGTATTCATATTCTTTATTTTAACAGCTCACGATTTTGATTATCACCACTTTCCAATATGCTCATTTGATGGATAGCTATTTGGTTTAACTTAACAAGACGTTCACGTTGTGTCATATTCTGTTCGATAAACACGGCATTTAGATTCTCCATATTCGACAAACAGATAAGTTCATTGATAGTAGCATAATCACGGATGTTTCCTTTCAGTTCGGGATTCGCTTCTCTCCATTGTTTTGCTGTCATACCGAACATCGCCACGTTCAGCACGTCGGCCTCATTGGCATAAATAATGCTTGCTTGCATTGGTGTGACTTCCACCGGAATAAGGTTTTGCTTTATGGCATCAGTATGTATGCGGTAGTTGATTTTCGACAATTCACGTTTCGCTGACCAACCGAGCAGCCTTTGTTCTTCTGTCTTTAGCCGCTGATACTCCTTAACAAGAAGTAATTGGAATTTAGGAGAAATCCACATGCCAAAATGATATGCTATATCCCGATGTGCGTATGTGCCACCATAACGACCTGCCTTAGAACGAATACCGATGGCACCGGTACGTTCTATCCACGTTTTCACCGAAAGCACAAAATTGTTACTTCCTGCCGCATTTTTAATTGTACCGAATTCGGTACAATTAAAATCGGAATTATACAACATTTCCCATTCGCCAAGATACTCGATAGTGCTTTTAAGACTAAGCCAACGGAAGATAATATGCTCTTGCAGTTGGCTTCTTGCCATGTCTGTAAGGCTGATGTAATCTTCTTCATTGTACTTGACAACGCTAATATCTGTATTTTGAACAGTAATTTTTGCCATTATAATTGATACATTGGGTTTCAATCACAAAGGTCGCTATAATTTGAGAAACTGCATCCTTTTTAATGGACTATTCACAAAAATGGCAGACCAGAAAGCCTACTTTGTTGTAAATATACGCCTATTTCCCGTAAAGCGCAAGGATTAGGAATATTTTTCTTTCAGGATTTCCTGTATTCCGCCAAAAGCTGTACCGCATTTAACCCGAAAATGAAAAAGGAAACCACCTTTGTTTCTTCGGCTGCCGCCCCGAAAACACCTCCTCCAAGGGATTTCCCAAAAACATCCTTCATCTTTCAGGTTTCGCCATAACACACTTATAGATAATCATTTACTGGATGAACTTTCATCCGGGCATCTTTCAGCCATGTTTCAGCCATACCTTACAGGGAAGCGAAAATCGTTTGGCACATGAAACACTTTTTTTCTCAGCCGAATGAAAAATCAATCTCAGCCGAACGATTTCTCATTCGGCTGAGATTGATTCCCACCCTCCGGGATGAAGGAGAACTGAAAGACAACTGAAATATCTTTCAGTTCACAACTCACTCGATACAAGAGCATTACGTTGAAACCTGAAGGATGAAGGATGTTTTTGGAAAATCCCTTGGGGGAAAACACATACCGGACGACCATAGACCAAAATAAAACGCGTCCACCCTGAACGGGGGACGCGCTTCATATTCCATGCAAACGTGCTTAGGAAAAGCCTAAGCGTTCGCCTTTTAGTCGTTCAACTTCGCCTTGATGAACCCACGGTTCAGACGGGCGATATTGGCGATACTTTCACACTTCGGACATACGGCCTCACAAGCGCGGGTGTTCGTACAGTTACCGAATCCAAGTTCGTCCATCTTGGCAATCATGGCCTTGGCACGACGAGCAGCTTCAGGACGGCCCTGCGGCAACAAAGCCAACTGGCTCACCTTGGAAGAGACGAACAACATGGCAGAACCGTTCTTGCAAGCTGCCACGCAGGCACCGCAACCGATACAACTGGCGCAATCCATGGCTTCGTCGGCATTCTGCTTCGGAATCAAAATGGCATTGGCATCCTGAGGCTGTCCCGTACGCACGGTCACATAACCGCCGGCTTGCATGATTTTATCGAAAGCCGTACGGTCTACCATGCAGTCTTTGATAACCGGGAAACCGGCGGAACGCCACGGCTCCACGGTAATCGTATCACCGTCCTTGAATTTACGCATATAAAGCTGGCATGTAGTGGCACCGCGTTCGGTCTTGCCGTGGGGCGTACCGTTGATATACAAAGAACACATACCGCAGATGCCTTCCCGGCAATCGTGGTCAAATACGAACGGCTCTTTGCCTTCTTCTACCAGTTGTTCATTCAAAATGTCCAACATCTCCAGGAATGAGGTGTCGCCCGGAATGTCTTTCATCTCACGCTCGTCAAAATGGCCCTTGTCTTTCGGTCCGTTCTGGCGCCAATATCTAAGCTTAAATGATATATTTTTCTCCATTGTTTTTTTCTTTATAATCGTTGAACAAACCGTTTATTAGCTCTTGTAGTTACGTGTCTGAACCTTGATGGCTTCGTAAACGAGAGGTTCCTTGTACAATACGGGAGCCACGTCGTCGGAGCCTTGGTACTCCCAGCAAGACACGTAGAAGTAGTTCTCGTCGTCACGCTTGGCTTCGCCTTCTTCCGTCTGGTATTCTTCGCGGAAATGACCGCCACAAGACTCGTTACGGTTCAGGGCATCGTAAGCGATGAGTTCGCCCATAGTGATGAAATCGTTCAGGCGCAAAGCCTTCTCCAATTCGATGTTCACGCCTTCCGTAGAACCCGGGATGAACAAGTTAGTCTCGAACTCCTGACGAATCTCCTTCAACAGTTTCAACGCTGTCTTCAGACCTTCTTCCGTACGGCCCATGCCGACATATTCCCACATGATATGACCCAGTTTCTTGTGGATGGAATCCACTGATTCCTTACCCTTGATGCCCATCAAATGGTCGATGCGCGCCTGCACGGCTTTCTCTGCCTCTGCGAATTCAGGCAGCTCGGTAGAGAAACGCGGAACGGTAATCTGGTCGGCCAGATAGTTCTGGATGGTGTAAGGCAGGACAAAGTAACCGTCGGCCAAGCCTTGCATCAAAGCGGAAGCACCCAAACGGTTGGCACCGTGGTCGGAGAAGTTACATTCACCGATGGCGAACAAGCCCTTGATGGAAGTCTGAAGCTCGTAATCTACCCAGATACCACCCATCGTGTAGTGGATAGCCGGATAAATCATCATCGGGTTATAGTATTTCACGCCATTGATTTCGTTGGCCAACTTGCCAGGGTTCACGTCGGTGATTTCTTCGTACATGTCGAAGAGGTTGCCGTAACGCTGGAGCACCACGTCGATACCCAAACGCTCGATACTCTCAGAGAAGTCGAGGAATACGGCCAAACCGGTATTGTTCACACCAAACCCCTTGTCACAACGCTCCTTGGCTGCACGTGAAGCCACGTCGCGCGGAACGAGGTTACCGAAAGCAGGATAACGGCGTTCCAAATAATAGTCACGGTCTTCTTCAGGAATATCGCTACCCTTCTTGGTTCCGGCCTGCAATGCCTTGGCGTCTTCCAACTTCTTCGGCACCCAGATACGGCCGTCATTACGCAACGACTCTGACATCAAAGTCAGTTTGGACTGCTTGTCGCCGTGGACGGGGATACAAGTCGGGTGAATTTGTACGTAAGCGGGGTTTGCGAAATAAGCTCCCTTGCGGTAACACTGCATGGCAGCCGAACAGTTGCAGCCCATGGCGTTGGTAGAAAGGAAATACGTATTACCGTAACCTCCGGTAGCGATAACTACGGCATGGGCGGCAAAACGCTCCAATTTACCGGTCACCAGGTTGCGGGCGATAATACCGCGTGCACGGCCGTCCACCATCACCAAATCCATCATCTCGTAACGGGTGAACAATTTCACCGTACCGGCATTCACCTGACAGCTCAAAGCCGAATAAGCACCGAGCAACAACTGCTGTCCGGTCTGTCCTTTGGCGTAGAACGTACGGGATACCTGTGCGCCACCGAACGAACGGTTGGCCAACATGCCTCCGTATTCGCGGGCAAAGGGAACACCTTGTGCCACACACTGGTCGATGATGTTGTTGGAAACCTCGGCCAAGCGGTACACATTGGCTTCACGGGCACGGTAGTCGCCACCCTTCACCGTATCGTAGAACAAACGGTAAACGGAGTCACCGTCGTTCTGGTAATTCTTGGCCGCATTGATACCTCCCTGTGCGGCGATGGAGTGTGCGCGGCGCGGAGAATCCTGAATACAGAAATTAAATACTTTGAATCCCATCTCGCCGAGAGAAGCTGCGGCAGAGGCACCGGCCAGACCGGTACCGACCACGATGATGTCCAAACGGCGCTTGTTGGCCGGATTCACCAATTTCTGATGTGCCTTATAATTGGTCCATTTCTCAGCTACCGGTCCTTCCGGAATCTTGGAATCGATTATCTTTGTCATAGTTCGTTTCAATTTAATGATTCATTAATTAATATTAGTAGCACACGCTTCCGCTGCAACCGCCGCAGAAAGAGAAATACAATGCCACTACCAAGAACATCAGGATGACGATAGTGGTGTAGATGTTGCCGATGCACTTCCAACGGTTGAACCACACCTTACCGTTCCAACCCAGTGTCTGGATGGCACTCCAGAAGCCGTGCGTCAAATGGAACCACAGGGCAGCAAGCCAGATGATGTACAATACGGTATAAACCGGACAACTGAACGTTTTCACGATGTAACCGTAACCATCCGTTGCGTGCAGGCCGCCCATGTAGGGATCGCCCATCAACTCGGCGAACATCATGTTATACCAGAAATTGTACAGGTGCAGAACCATGCCCAACACAACGATGATGCCCAACACCAACATGTTCTGTGAAGCCCACTCCACCTTGTCAGGCTTGCTCGTCACGTCGTAACGGTTGTTACCGCGCGCCTTACGGTTTTGCATCGTCAGCCAGAAAGCATAGATGATGTGAATAACCACCAAAGCCGCTAATGCCAACGTTGCCGCTACGGCGTACCAGTTGGAGCCCAGAAATTCACAAATCATGTTATAGCCTTCTGCCGAGAACAGAGCCACAACGTTCATCGACGCATGGAACGTCAAGAACAGGACAAGCGCGATACCGGTAACCGACATCACCACTTTCCTACCAATAGATGAATCACATAACCACATAAATGATTGAATTTAAAATATTTAATAAATAATATAAAGGAATTCCTACATCTTCATCCTCCTGATAAGGTTCTGCAAAATTACTCTAAATCCTGAATAACACAAAGAAATAGCCGAATTATATTCCTAAAAATCACTACTTTTGTAACCGTAAAAACAAGTTAAAAATGAAGTTCGACTACGATGTGATAGTGATAGGCGGCGGCCATGCAGGCTGCGAAGCAGCAGCAGCCTCTGCCAACATGGGAGCACAAACCTGCCTTGTCACCATGGACATGAACAAGATAGGACAAATGAGCTGCAATCCAGCCGTGGGGGGCATTGCCAAAGGACAAATCGTCCGGGAAATAGACGCTTTGGGCGGCTACATGGGTATCGTGACCGACCGCACTGCCATACAATTCCGTATGCTCAACCGTTCGAAAGGACCGGCCATGTGGAGCCCCCGCGCCCAGTGCGACCGTGGAAAATTCATCTGGGCATGGCGGGAAATCCTGGAAAATACACCCAATTTGCATATCTGGCAAGACCAAGTGAAGGAACTCCTCGTAGAGCATGGAGAAGTGACAGGTGTGAAAACCTATTTCGACGTGACGATTCAGGCACGGTGCGTCATCCTGACGGCCGGCACATTCCTGAACGGCTTGATGCACATCGGACACACGCAATTGCCCGGAGGCCGTGTGGCCGAACCGGCGTCATACCATTTGACCGAATCCATCGCCTGCCATGGTATAAACTACGGGCGGATGAAAACAGGGACACCGGTACGCATCGACGGAAGAAGCGTACATTTCGAGGAAATGGAAATACAGGAGGGAGAACACGACTACCATAAATTTTCATTCATGGGGCGCGACCGCCAACTGAAACAACTTCCGTGTTGGACTTGTTTTACCAATCCGGAAGTCCACGAAGTACTGAGAAGCGGCTTACCGGATTCCCCCCTTTACAACGGACAAATCCAAAGCATAGGACCGCGCTACTGCCCGAGCATCGAGACCAAACTGGTCACCTTTCCCGAACGCGGCCAACACCAACTTTTCTTAGAGCCGGAAGGCGAAAGCACGCAAGAATATTATCTAAACGGATTTTCATCGAGCCTGCCGCTCCACACCCAAATCGAAGCCTTGAAAAAAATCCCGGCTTTCCGCGATTTGGCCATATACCGTCCGGGCTATGCCATAGAATACGATTATTTTGACCCCACCCAACTGTACCATACGTTGGAATCGAAAATACTGCCGGGCTTGTTCATGGCCGGACAAGTCAACGGGACCACAGGTTACGAAGAAGCAGGCGGGCAAGGCATCGTAGCCGGCATCAACGCCGCCTTGAAATGTTCCGGAGGAGAACCTTTCATCATGCATCGCGACGAATCCTATATCGGCGTACTCATCGACGATTTAGTCACTAAAGGAGTAGACGAGCCTTATCGCATGTTCACGTCGCGGGCAGAATATCGTATCTTGCTTCGCCAGGATGATGCAGACGCACGCCTCACGGAACGTTCTTACCAGATAGGACTGGCTACACGTGAACGCTATGACCATTGGCTTTCTAAAAAGGAAGCTGTCGAGCATATCGTAAGTTTCTGCAAAGACTTCTCGTTGAAACCGGCCCTGATCAATCCCGGACTGGAAGCTTTAGGCACGACACCGCTCAAATACGGATGCAAACTTTTCGAATTAATCAACCGTCCGCAAATCACGGTGAAAAACATTGCCGAACATATCACACCGTTAAAGGCCCTGCTCGACACATTGACCGACCGACGGGATGAAATCATCGAAGCCGCCGAAGTATTGATAAAGTATGATGGGTATATTGCCCGCGAAAGAATCATCGCCGACAAGATGCAGCGCTTGGAAAGCATTAAGATAAAAGGCCGCTTCGATTACAAAAGCATGAATTCCCTGTCTACTGAGGCCCGCCAGAAATTAGAGAAAATCAACCCGGAAACATTGGCACAAGCCGGACGCATCCCTGGCGTTTCTCCTAGCGACATCAACGTGCTGCTCGTGCTTTTGGGACGGTAGCCAAAAGCTCTACGTTTCACGTGAAACAAAACTTAAATTATCAACAGATAAAATACTGGTTATGAACAATCCAACATTACTGAAGAATCTGCGAAACATTCCGGACTTCCCTATACCCGGAGTTCAGTTCAAGGACGTAACGACACTCTTCAAAAACGCGAAGTGCATGAAGATCATGCTGAATGAATTGTATGAAATCTATAAGGACAAAGGCATCACAAAGGTGGTCGGCATAGAGTCGCGCGGCTTCGTCCTCGGTGCCGCCCTTGCGGTGAAACTGGGTGCCGGTTTCGTCATGTGCCGGAAACCCGGAAAGCTTCCGGCCGAAACCTTACAGGAAAGTTATATGAAAGAATACGGCAAGGATACGATAGAAATACATAAAGATGCCATTGACGAAAAAGACGTGGTGCTCATTCATGACGATTTGCTTGCCACAGGCGGTTCCATGAAAGCGGCCTACAACTTGGTGAAGAAGTTTAATCCGGCACACGTCTACATCAATTTCATTATCGAACTGACGGGCGAAGGATTGAACGGACGCGAGGTTTTCGACGAAGGCATTGAAATCAGCACCCTCCTACGTGTCTAAAAATTGCTTTTTCAACGGGGACATGCAGCACGCTGTATTGTCCCCTTTCCATATCCAATTCCAAACGCCATGACGACCGAAGAAAAAGAAAAGCTAGACGCTTATTTGAAAGGTATCGTCCTAAACCTGCCGGACAGCCCGGGATGCTACCAATATTTGAACGACGATGGGGAAATCATTTATGTGGGCAAAGCCAAAAACCTGAAACGGCGCGTCTATTCCTATTTCAGCAAAGACCACCAAAGCCGGAAAACAGCCATGTTGGTCAGTAAAATCAGGGATATCAAGTATATAGTAGTAAACAGCGAAGAAGACGCGCTTTTATTGGAAAACAACCTTATCAAACGCTATAAACCGCATTACAACGTGTTGCTGAAGGATGACAAGACCTATCCGTCCATTTGTGTGACCAACGAATACTTTCCCCGCATTTTCAAGACACGGCACATCGTACGCAACGGATCCACATACTTCGGCCCTTACAGCCACATCCCCACGCTGAATGCCTTACTCGAACTCATCAAGAACCTCTATCCGTTGCGCACGTGCCACCTCGCGCTCACACCTGAAAACATCCGTTGCGGAAAGTTCAACGTCTGTCTGGAATACCACATCAAGAACTGCAAAGGCCCCTGCATCGGAGCGCAAAGCCGCGAAGAATACCTCCAATCCATCCAAGAAGCCAAGGAAATCCTGAAAGGAAACACAGCCGAAATCAGCCGGAACATGCTCGCCGAAATGCAAGCGTTGGCGGCAGAAATGCGTTTCGAAGAGGCGCAGACCATCAAAAGGAAGTACAACCTTTTGGAAAGTTACCGGAGCAAAAGCGAAGTGGTGAGCAACGTCCTTCACAACATCGACGTTTTCTCCATTGAGGACGATGAAAACGCAGCTTACATCAACTACCTGCACGTGACGAACGGGAGTATCAACCAGGCCTTCACCTTTGAATATAAAAAACGGATGAACGAATCTCCCGAAGAACTGTTGACACTGGGCATCGCAGAAATGCGGGAACGCTACAAGAGCCGTTCCAAGGAAATCATCACCCCCTTTCCCATCGAAGTGGAAATGGAAGGCGTCACCTTCACCGTCCCGCAAAGGGGAGACAAGAAGAAACTGCTGGAACTCTCCGTACTCAACGTAAAACAATACAAACTGGACAGGCTCAAACAGGCCGAAAAGCTCAATCCGGAACAGAAAAGCGTACGGCTGATGAAAGAAATACAGCAAGCCATGCACCTTGAGAAACTCCCCATGCGCATCGAATGTTTCGACAATTCGAATATCTCGGGGACGGATGCCGTGGCAGCCTGCGTAGTCTTCAAAAAGTGCAAACCCAGCAAACAAGACTACCGCAAATACAACATCAAAACCGTGGTCGGGCCGGACGATTATGCCTCGATGAAAGAGGTGGTACGCCGCCGGTATTCACGCGCCATGGCTGAACAAGGCGAATTGCCCGACCTCATCATCACGGACGGCGGACGGGGACAGATGGAGGTGGTACGCGAAGTGGTAGAAGACGAACTCGGACTGCGCATACCCATCGCCGGACTGGCTAAAGACGACCGCCACCGCACCAACGAACTGTTGTTCGGCTTCCCGCCGATCGTCATCGGCATGAAGACAGACAGCCCAGTGTTCCGGCTCATGACCCAGATACAGGATGAAGTGCACCGCTTTGCCATCACTTTCCATCGCGACAAACGCAGTAAACACCAAACCGTTTCGGCACTGGACACCATCAAAGGCATCGGCGAGAAGACCAAAACCCAGTTGCTCAAACGGTTTAAAAGCGTGAAACGTATCCGGGAAGCTTCGTTCGACGAACTGGCCGCAGAAATCGGGCAGGCCAAAGCGAAAATAATACAAGAAAACCTGCCTGCTGAAGCATGAGATGCAGGCTTTTTCCGTATCTTTGCAAAGAACCAAACGCACGCTAAACACATGAGAACCGTGATACAACGCGTCAGCCATGCGTCGGTGAGCATCGGCTGTCACTGCAAATCGGCCATACAAGGCGGACTTTTAATCCTGTTAGGTATAGAAGAAGCTGACAATGAAGAAGATATAGATTGGTTGTGCCGTAAGATTACAGGACTTCGCATCTTCGACGACGAAAACGGCGTAATGAACCGGAGCATCCTCGAAACAGGAGGTGACATATTGGTTATCAGTCAATTCACCCTGATGGCTTCGTACAAGAAAGGCAACCGTCCCTCGTATATCCGTGCTGCCGGGCATGCCACGGCTATCCCCCTCTATGAAAGCTTCTGCCGGAAATTGGGCGAAGCGCTTGGCAAACCCGTGCAGACGGGAGAATTCGGAGCGGAAATGAAAGTGGACCTGTTGAACCACGGCCCCGTCACCATCTGCATGGACACTAAAAACAAAGAATAAAAAAGGAAAATATGACTATAGACGAAGCACAGAAACAGGTAGACGAATGGATTAAAACGGTCGGTGTACGTTACTTCAGCGAACTGACCAACATGGCTTGCCTGACCGAAGAAGTGGGCGAACTGGCCCGTGTCATGGCCCGACGCTACGGCGACCAGTCTTTCAAGGAAGGAGAAAGCTGCAACCTGGAAGAAGAGATGGCCGACGTGCTCTGGGTACTGATTTGCCTGGCCAACCAGACGGGCGTGAACCTGACGGAAGCACTCCGCAAAAGCATCGAAAAGAAAACCCGAAGAGACAAAGAACGACATATTAACAATCCCAAATTACATTGAATCATGAGCGAGCACACACATCATCACGAGCCTGAAACCAGCAAGTACGAACAGGCATTGAAGAAGTACGACCTCAACCTCAGCGACGAGGCCGTGAAAGAAGCCGTGGCGAAAATCATCGCCGAAAAAGTGCCGGAAAACGACACTACGGAAGTCAAAAGATTCCTGATGGGCAGTGTGGAACTGACCTCATTGAGCACCACGGACAGCGAAGAAAGCATCCTACGCTTCACGGAACGCGTGAACGCATTCGAGGACACCTACCCCGACCTGCCGCACGTGGCCACCATCTGTGTCTATCCCTGCTTCGCACAAATCGTCAGCCAATCGCTCGAAGTGGAGGGCGTGGAAGTAGCCTGCGTGTCGGGCAGTTTCCCCTCCTCGCAAGCCCTGATTGAAGTCAAAGTGGCCGAAACGGCCCTGGCCATCAAGGACGGCGCCACGGAGATAGACATCGTCATGTCCGTCGGCAAATTCCTGAGCGGCGACTACGAGACGCTCTGCGACGAAATCAGCGAGCTGAAAGCGGCCTGCGGAGACCATAAGATGAAAGTCATCCTCGAAACGGGCTGCCTGAAGACTGCCGCGAACATCAAGAAAGCCTCCCTGTTGGCCATGTATGCCGGAGCGGACTACATCAAAACGTCCACCGGGAAACTCGAACCGGCCGCTACGCCGGAAGCCGCTTACGTCATGTGCCAAGCCATCAAGGAATACTATGACGAAACGGGCATACAGATAGGTTTTAAGCCCGCAGGAGGCATGCACACGGTACATGACGCCCTTGTGTACTACACCATCGTCAAAGAGGTCTTAGGCGAAAAATGGCTTACCAACCAGTGGCTGCGCCTCGGCACAAGCCGGTTGGCCAACCTGCTATTGGGCGAAGTGACGGGAGAAGAGGTGAAATTCTTCTAATCCCTCCCCTTTTGACAGTTTGACAAAACGACAAACATGTCCCCACGAGAACAGCGCATTTGCATACCGGTGAAGCACACGTCGGTTCTACGCGATTCTCGCGCATCGTGAAAATGACATTCTGACACCCATGCGGATGGTTTGCTGACACCCAAAAGGCAGCACAACGCCACCGTCAGTACAAAACCCAATGCCTGCCACAAAAAAGCCGGAAACGGTGACAAATGTGGCAGGTATTTTTGTATGCTTTTCCGTCCCAAATAAAAGAAAAACCTTTCATTTCCGGAGGCCTTATCCCCCACTCCATCCCGTTCTCACGCCATTTTTCGGAGATTCCCATCCCAATCTGCTGAGAAACATTTTCCGCTTTCAGCCAAACGATTTTTCGTTCGGCTGAAAGAAATCTGGATTTTAGCAGAGAAATGCGCGATAAGAGCAATAATCCTATCTTAAATATTAAAACAAGAACATCTTTTTCCTCTATTTTATCTATCCTTTACCATAGCCCAACATGAAAAAAATAGCAAAATGTCATTGTTTCCAACAAGCACAAAGATATTTATTAAAAAAAACAGCTTTTACCATAATGCAGTAAGAACAAGATAAAAAAATACTTTCTCATTGAATCATTTGACGAAAACTATCTTATGACAGTGAACGACAAAACATGCAACGTTTACAACACCTATCCCAACAGATCGGGTAAAGAAACAGAAAAGTATGCTGTCAAACCAACCTACACAGGCAAGAAACTAATGGGCCTGACGAACAAAGGGGACAGTATTTGCTATGCAGTAGCTTATGACGACAACTATTCGCTTCTGAAGATAGAACCGTTCAAATGATTCCACACGCATATCAAGAAGGAGGTTTAAAGCCTCCTTTTTTCTTTTAAAATGATTGCACGGAACCGAAGAAAACACTACCTTTGCTTTATCACCAAACAAGGAAAAACATGGAAAGAGACGAATATACAGACCGTTACGTAAACCCCTATACCGACTTTGGATTCAAAAAGCTTTTCGGCACAGAGATGAACAAGGAGCTGCTCATCAGCTTTATCAACAGTTTGCTGAGCGATAAGGAGCAAATACGCGACCTCACTTACCTCAACACCGAAAACCTCGGCATCAGCGAGGCAGACCGCAAGGCTGTGTTCGACGTCTACTGCGAGACCGACAGCGGGGAAAAGATATTAGTGGAAATGCAACGCGGACAGCAACTGTTCTTCAAGGAAAGGAGCTTGTATTACGCTTCCTTCCCCATACAGCAGCAGGGAAAGCGCGGCGATTGGGATTACCAACTCAAGGCCGTGTACGTCATCGCCATACTGAATTTCGTGTTCGACCACACCCACGACGGGTACTTCCACCACGAAGTGCAGTTGACCGACAGCAAGACCCGGGAGGTGTTCTACGACAAGCTGACGTTCATCTATTTGGAAATGCCCAAGTTCAACAAGAAAGAAGAAGAACTTGACAGTATGTTCGACAAATGGCTCTTCGTGCTACGCAACCTCACGCGGCTGATGGAAAAGCCCGCTACGCTACAGGAACGCGTCTTTACCCGGTTCTTCGAGGCAGCAGAAATCGCGAAGTTCACCGTAGAGGAATACCACCACTACGAAACGAGCCTGAAAGTATACCGCGACTGGAGAAACACCATTGACTTCGCCGTTCAAAAAGCCACAAAGGAAGGAGAACAAAAAGGGATGCAAATAGGGATGCAAAAAGGTATTGAAAAGGGTTTTGAAAAGGGAATTGAAAAAGGTATTGAAAAAGGAATGCAAGAAGAAAAGCTAAACATAGCCAGACAGATGAAAGCCAATGGCATACCAACCCATACGATAGCAGCCTGTACAGGATTGGATACGGAAGAAATCAATCGTCTATAATCGGACTGGAGGAAACAAATCATCCTCCCACCCTATTAAGACACTCGTTTCAATACGAAATCCAAGTACAAACGTAAGGCTTCACCTACGGCCTCGTTCCCGTCAGCACCTATCAAACCGACCGCTTGTTCACGAATTTCATCCATCTTACGACGGGCATACTCTATACCGCCCGACTGCTTGGTAAAGTTCACTAAAGCCGAAATTTCTTCTTCTGTGGCCCTGCCCGCACGTACTTTCAACGCCGTCTCATGCCACGTCTCTGCGCCAGGCTGAAGTACGGCATGCACCACCGGAAGAGTAAGCTTACCTTCTTTCATGTCATTTCCCGTAGGTTTACCTACTTCAGCATCATAATAGTCGAAGACATCGTCACGAATCTGAAAGCAGATACCTACGTAAGTGCCGAACTCACCCAAACGAAGGATTTCATTTTCCGATGCTCCTGACAACAAAGCACCGACTTCGGCACATACGGCAAACAAAGAAGCTGTTTTACGCCGAATCACTTCGAAATACTGATTTTCGCTGATTTCATCGGACTTCACGTTAGACAACTGCTGCAATTCCCCATCGGAAAGCGTCTGCCCCAAACGAGCGACCAAATCTACTACCCTCAGGTCACCGGCCATGGCCGCATGCTTCAAAGCCGTAGACAAGAGATAATCGCCCACCAAGACGGCTGCCTTATTATCCAAAAGGGCATTCACAGAGGACTGTCCCCTACGTACGCCACTCTCGTCTACCACATCATCATGCACCAGACTGGCCGTATGCAACATCTCCAAACTCACGGCGGCATGCAATACGGAATCATTGATTTCACCGTACTTTTTTGCAGCCAACAAAGTCAAAATCGGACGCATCAACTTCCCCTTACGGCTCAACACATGCCGCAAGGCTATCATGAGAAGAGGATTCTGGTGCTGCAGAGTAATACCGAAAAGCGACTCGAAATCTTTCATTTCACGCTCCACCGGTTTCCGGATTTGAGTTAATACGTCCATATAATCAGCTGATTTCGGAATACAAAATTACATAAAAATGCTGGAATAACCTCGGAAAACGGGAGAAATGACGCTAAACGTCTTAACATCAATGTCGTTACGGTGTCAAATGATGACAAGCCGAAAAAACGAAAAACGCAAAGAAAAGCGGATTTAAGAAGGAGAACGGTTTGCAAATCATTACCCGTGAAAGAGTAAGATTTAACACATGAAGGATGCTATTGCACCGTTTGTCACCGATTTGCGTATCAAGGTATAACTCGTTAATATCTAACTTTGCAAACAAAAAAATGAGTATGGCAAGAAGTACATTCAAAGTGCTGTTTTACGTAAACGGCAGCAAGGAGAAAAACGGTATTGTCCCCATCATGGGACGAGTGACAATCAACGGTTCGGTGGCGCAGTTCAGCTGCAAGCAGACCATTCCGAAAACCCTTTGGGATGCGAAAGGCAACCGAGCCAAAGGCAAGAGTGCCGAAGCAAGAGACATCAACCTCGCTTTGGATAACATCAAGGCGCAAATCATCAAGCACTACCAGCGCATTTCAGACCGTGAGGTATATGTTACGGCTGAAATGGTGCGCAATGCCTATCAAGGGATAGGAAGCGAGTATGAGACACTGCTCGGGGCGTTCGACAAGGATAACACAACTTTCCAAAAGCGAGTGGGCACAGACCGTGTCAAGGGAACTTATTTGGCAAGGGTTCGGGCAAGAAACCATGTGGCGGCGTTCATCAAAGCGAACTACAAGCGCAGCGACCTGTCCATGCTTGAACTTACTCCCGACTTCATCAAGGAGTTTGCCGTGTTCCTTTCCACTGACAGAGGATTGCAGAACGGCAGTATCTGGACTAACTGCATGTGGCTGAAAGGTGTGGTGATGCGTGCGCACTTCAACGGTCTTATACCGAGAAATCCGTTTGCGCAGTTCCACATCAGCCCCAACATCAAGGAACGTGAATATCTGACGGAAGACGAGCTGAAAACACTGATGACACACGAGTTTGCGGACAGCAAGCTGTCCTATATCCGTGACATCTTCGTGTTCGCCAGCTTTACGGCACTTTCATTCGTTGATATAAAGGAACTGACTACCGATGACATAGTGGAGGTGAACGGTGATAAGTGGATAATCTCCAAACGGCACAAGACTAAAATCCCTTTCCAAGTGAAACTGCTTGACATCCCTTTGCAGATTATCAAGCGTTACGAACCGTTCCAAACGGACAAGTCCATATTTCCCAATCTGAACTACTGGTCTATCTGTAAACCGCTGAAAAAGATGATAAAAGAGTGTGGTATCACGAAAGCAATTTCATTCCATTGCTCAAGGCATGGATTTGCCACCCTTGCCCTCAGTAAAGGTATGCCGATTGAAAGTGTCAGCCGTGTATTGGGACATACGAACATAGTCACGACCCAACTCTATGCGAAAATAACCACGCAGAAGATAGACCACGACCTGACCATGTTCGGGAACAAGCTAAATCAATCATTCAGGAACACTCCAATGGCATAGTATATGAAAAGGAACATCATCAGCATAGACGAGTACGGCAAAGTAGCCCTGCCGACCGATATACAAGCAACCGCCATGAGCGAAGGGGAACTCTGCGACCTGTTCGGAGTAACCGCCCCGACCATCAAAGTAGGGATAAAGGCTCTCTGTAAGAGGGGAGTTTGGAACGAGTACGAGATAAAGCGTACCATCCGCCTGTCCGACAAGTGCAGCATGGAGGTTTACAGCCTTGAAACGATAATCGCCCTTGCGTTCCGTATCGGCACATACAGTGCGAAGCAGGTGCGCAATGCCGTTCTTGAAAGACTGTACTTGCGAAAAGAGAAAACAAGCATCTTCTTTTCGCTGAACACCAACGGCATAGCCAAAGCCGAATACTTCTCGTAGCTGAATGGCTGACACAATTCACTCGGTAAGTCAGTAATTCAATAAGTCAGTACGACAGAACGACAGACACTTTGATTTTTTCTCCCGAAAAGCGTAATCCCCACATTCGTTTTTCGGGAGTTTTTTTCATTTGTCCTGCTCGACTTCCGCCCCATGACATTGAAAGTTTTTTCTTCGGGGGCTATTTGTCACCGTTCTGCCGCGTTTTGCGTAACAACTTATCCGATAAATGCTTATACTTTTGTAGCTGGTATTTTTCAAACTTAAAACCATTTGATTATGTCAGCTAACAAACAAAAAGACAGCCACAGACCGCCATCGGATGACGGCATGGCAAAGGAAGAATTCATCCGAGTGGGAACAACGCTCTACAAGATTGTGGAGCAACCCAAACTCAACGGAGGGTATGTAAGGAAACGCATCGTGTGGAACAACGAGACCTTGCGCCAAGACTATGGCAAGGACTACATCGGCAGCGTTCCCAAGTACGACGGCTTCTGCACCGTACCCGAACATCTGAACTACCGCCCAATAGTCGGCAAGTTCCTTAACCTCTATGAGCCGATAGACCATGTACCCAGACAAGGCGATTTCCCCTCTGTCCGTTCATTGGTACGGCACATCTTCGGGGAACAGTACGAGTTGGGCATGGATTATCTGCAACTGCTTTACCTGCAACCCATCCAAAAGCTGCCTATCCTGCTGTTGGTATCGGAGGAACGCAACACAGGCAAAAGCACGTTCCTGAATTTTCTGAAAATCCTATTTCAGAACAATGTAACCTTTAACACCAACGAGGACTTCCGCAGTCAGTTCAATTCCGATTGGGCAGGCAAACTGCTTATCGTAGTGGACGAGGTGCTGCTTAATCGCAGGGAGGACAGCGAAAGGTTGAAGAACCTCAGCACCACACTATCCTACAAAGTGGAAGCCAAAGGCAAAGACCGTAACGAGATAGCGTTCTTTGCTAAGTTCGTGCTATGTTCCAACAACGAGTATCTGCCTGTAATTATAGATGCAGGGGAAACACGCTATTGGGTACGCAAGATAGAGCGTTTGCAGTCAGACGATACCAATTTCCTGCAAAAGCTGAAAGCGGAGATACCCGCCTTTCTTCATTTTCTGCAACACAGACAGCTGTCCACCGAAAAGGAAAGCCGAATGTGGTTTGCCCCATCGCTACTGCATACCGAAGCCTTGCAGAAGATTATCCGCAGCAATCGCAACCGATTGGAGATAGAGATGCACGAGCTGATACTTGACATTATGGAGAGTACAGGCATGGACACTTTCTCGTTCTGCTATGGCGACATTCTTCTTTTGTTGGGAAACTCACAGGTAAAAGCCGAGAAACACCAAGTAAGAAAGGTTGTGCAGGAGTGCTGGAAACTGACACCTGCAAACAACGGACTGACCTATACCACCTGCCAATTCAACTACAATCGGGAGTGCAGGTATGAGCCGATAAAAAGGGTCGGTCGTTTCTTTACCGTCACAAGGGAACAACTTGAATCCCTGTAATATCATTCTTTTTTCGTTGAAATGATGAATAGGAATATAACCATATTGATAATTAGCATTATACACTCTCAACAAAATCTCAACAATCCAAAAGAGAAGTTGAGAGGACAGCACCGACCGATTGTTGTTTTTTCTTTTGGTGAGTGCTTTGTTGAGAAGATATTGAACGGATATAAGTCTGTATATAAATGTGTTAGGCTATCCATTCATCAAATCAACGGATTTTCATCAATCTTAAAACCGTATGTAATATGACAACACAGGAAGCAAAACAAATCAGAATTGCAGACTATCTGCAAAGTTTAGACTATACACCCATAAAGCAACAAGGCAACAGCCTTTGGTACAAATCACCGCTCAGGGAGGAAACCGATGCATCGTTCAAGGTAAACACTGAAATTAACAGGTGGTATGACTTCGGACTTGGCAAGGGGGGCAACATCATCGCATTGGCGGCGGAACTCTACCGCTCCGAAGATGTGCCGTACCTGTTAAGGCAGATAGAACGGCAGACACCGCACATCCGCTCTGCATCGTTCTCTTTCGGAGAGTGCCAATCGGACAACAGAACATATCGCAACTTGCAAGTTGGCGAGTTGTCATCCCCTGCGCTCATCGCCTATCTGCAAGAGAGAGGAATAAACATCGGACTTGCAAAAAGGGAGTGCAAGGAGCTACACTTCATCCATAATGACAAGCTCTATTTCGCCATCGGCTTCCCGAACATGGCAGGAGGGTTTGAGGTTCGCAACCGCTATTATAAGGGTTGTTTAGCCCCGAAAGACATTACCCATATCAGACAGCAGGGAGAACCCCGGAACGTGTGTTATCTTTTCGAGGGGTTTATGGATTACCTCTCGTTCCTTACCATCCGTACAGACGACCACCCCGACCATCCACGACTGACCGAGCAGGATTACATGGTTCTTAACTCCGTTTCCAACATCGGCAAAGCGGAACAACTGTTAAGGCAATACACCCGGATAGGCAGTTTTCTTGACAACGACCACGCAGGGCGGAACGCATACGACAACCTAAAACGGATATTAGGCGACCGCTTGCAGGATATGTCAATCCACTATGCAGGGTACAACGACTTGAACGAGTATCTGTGCAACAGACAATCTGCAAAACAGACAGAGCCGACAAAGCAAGTCCAATCCGCAAGACGGATGATACAGCCACCGAAAAAGCGAGGGCTGAAAATGTAGATGAAAACAGGCTCGCTTTCCCATGGGTATTTAGACAGAAATACCATAGCTCAATAGGGCGTTTTCTTAACGCATTACACTGTAACGCTAAAAACTCCCTATCGAGCCAAAGGGAAAACCCTTTGGAAACCCTGTGCAAACGAGAGCAGAAGCCAAACTCGTTTGGATTATGCCGAGTGCAGCAAGGGTTCATTTGCATAATAAACCCTGTGAGCCGATTCCACAAGCAGAGAGAAGAGACATAACAATAACCGCAAAAACAGTAATAATATGGGATATTTTTCATTAGATATAAAGAAAACAAAGGGTACATCGGACACCGTACAGTCCGACCATATAGAGAGAAGAATAATACCTAAGAATGCCGACCCGACAAGAACACATCTCAACAAGGTACTAATCGAATACCCCGATGGAGTTCACGACAGGGATGAAGCGATAGCACACAGACTGAACACAGCAGGCATCAGACGGAAAATCACACACGACCAAGTCCGTGTCGTTCGGGTGGTCTTGTCGGGTACGCACGAGGACATAATGGCGATACAGGAAGAAGGCAGACTTGACGATTGGTGCAGGGACAGCATACAATGGCTTCAAGCCACATTCGGAAAGGACAATGTGGTTGCCGCCCATCTGCACATGGACGAGAAAACTCCGCATATCCATGCAGCAGTTGTCCCCATCGTGACAGGCGAAAGGCGGAAAGCCAAGAAAGAGCAGGAGAACGGCAAACGCAAGTACCGTAAGAAATCGGATACCGTCCGTCTGTGTGCCGATGACCTGTTCAACCGTCAGACATTGATTGCGTACCACGACAATTATGCAAGGGTTATGGCAAAGTACGGATTGCAGCGTGGTGTGCGTGGCTCAGAAGCACGGCACACAAGCACTACGCAATACTATCGGGACATGAAGAAAAAGAACGATGCCCTTGATATGGAAAACAAACGGTTGCAGGAACAGAAAGCCGAAGCCGAGCAGGAACTCAAACGAGCCAAGAAAGATGTACAGACCGAGAAGCTGAAAGGCGCAGCCACTACCGCAGCGACCAACATAGCTGAAAGCGTGGGCTCTTTTTTCGGGGGAGGAAAGATGAAAGCATTGGAACGCAGGAACGAAGATTTGCAAGAGCGCATCCTTGAACTTGAAGAAGAAGCCCGACAAAGGGAACAGCAACAAGCCAAGCAGATACAGGAGATAAAAATTGCTTATGAACAACAGAATAGTAAGCTGTCCGAGTTTGTGGATTTTGTCAAACGCTACTTCCCTTATGTGGAAAAGCTGATGCCCGTGATAAACTTCCTGCGTGAACGTTTGGGCTTTAATGACAGGATTATCAGAAGACTGTGCGAGTTCAAAGAGGTCGGGATAAAAGGCGAACTCTATTCTTCCGAATTTAACCGAAGTTTTGATACCCGACATTCCGTCTGCTCCATCAAACAGGATGAAAGCGGTAGATTCGATTTCAAGATAGACGGGGTTTCACACGTGAACTGGTTCAGAAAGAAAATGAATGAGTTTAGAGAAGCTATCGGAATACCGAAATCAAGACAGAATAGGAGTATGAAACTGTAAATCAAAAAAATCCGTGATATGCCATTCAACAATCACGGGCTTTTCGTATTTTTGCAATCTAATAGAAACATCCAAAACATAAGAATAAGGAAAACTTTATGAGTTATCACTTTACAAGCAAATTAAACTTGCTTGTAAAAGATAGGTCTGATTATAATAAACGAATGACATGTTGAAAATACGTAATCATATTGAAAGTGAAATCTATCAAGATTTTATTTCTAAATGGAAAAATATTCTTGCGCAAGAGATACTTGTAAAATCGGAAACTATTATAGATATAATTAGTTCAAAAACTGTTGATTGTTTTTATAGTTTAAGACAATCATTAAAGGCTAATTATATTGATTCTCCTTATTGTTTCTGTTTTTATCAGCCCAAGTGTGAGATTGATAATGTTATAGTTGTCAACGAAGAACTTTGTAAAATGATGAATTTCTATCGTGGTGAGCATCATGCGGCTTTATTACATGAGTTTGGTCATTTTTATGCCTATAATGAATACGGAAGAGGAATTATTGATAATAATGTTACTTTATCTGAGACCCTTGCAGATAACTTTGTTTTCAAATTAGGTATGGGAAAAGAATTGATATCAGTTTTACATAAAATGAGAGATAGTGGTTTTTACACTATTGATTATTGTAAAAATGCCATAAATTGGAGGATTGATAAACTAATCGAAAGAGATAAGTGTTGACAATATTTAATCAAAATATTAGTGATACATATTATAATTTAATCCGATACCTTTCGTGTAGATAATACCATTATGCTTTCTTGTATAGCCTGTAGAGTATTTGTACCTGAACAATTTGGTGTTGTAAATAGTTCATAATTAGTTGGCATTGTTAAATTCTTGTTCGTTTTTGAGGTTTATTATCACCCAATCATATTCAGAATAGACAGACAAAACTAAACTTTGATTCTTTAAGTCTGTCTTTATTTGGGATACCATTTCAGATAAAAATTCTTTTTTATGATATTCTGCTATTCCATCAACGATTTCAATCATAATCCCAGGGATACCTGTCTCTGGATCATAAATATTGCGAACGTTATATTTTACCCCATCTTTTTCTATTGTCTTGCCATCTGAATTTATTGAAAATAGCCATTCTTGGAACTCTTTATTTGTAGTACAATTAGAATAATTGGTGACATCTGACACAATCCATGATGTAAGATTATTATCACAAGACATAATGACAAAGGCAATAATAATAAGCCAGATATATTTTGCTTTCATTTCAAAAAACTCCGATAACACGTAAGACAAATAAAAGAACACATATAATTATTAGGGTGAGACATCCCCACGCTTTTACCGTTTTTTGATGTTCATATTTATTTAATAGTGTTTTACAATCTTCGGATTTACACCAACTATCAAAAAGAATTTGAATGATTGTTTCAGGTGACAAAGAGGTATTATCCCATTTTTCTAAAACGGAGGGATTTTTATTTATATACTCCATAAACCCTTTTATCTTGACTTTGTGCTTATTTTCTGCTTCTTCTGCAGCAATCTCAGCATTTAAGGCATTAGCATATGTGCTAATATCAACCCTTTTTCCATTTACATAATATAATTGTTTCATTTTATTTTGTCCGTTTAGAATTAAGAATGAAATACGATACAAAGGTACAAAATAGTTCGCAAAGTAGAGTGATGTGTTCTATCTCAAAAGAATAAATACTGATAAAAAAACGGCATTCTCAAAAATCTTTTATACCTTTGCAAGTATAAATGAGTTCCTTGAAAGCAATTCATGGCAAAACGCAGCAAATAGCACAGTTGCCAAGTCATTACTTCAAAAATGGGTAATTCTCCCAAAGTCCTTTGTATAAGGCACTAAAAAAGATATTCCAAGATTACGAAAAAATCAAAAGCCACTCATATTTTTTACGTAAATTTACGGAGAAAATCATCATAACGTATGGACAGACTTTTTTTACTCGATGCCTACGCGCTCATTTACAGGGCCTACTACGCATTCATCAAAAGCCCCCGCATCAATTCGAAAGGGCTTAATACATCAGCTATCTTAGGTTTTGTCAACACATTGGAGGAGGTGCTCAACAAAGAGCATCCTTCGCATATCGGTGTGGCTTTTGACCCTGCAGGTCCCACTTTCCGCCACGAAGCCTATCCCGAATATAAGGCACAACGGGAAGAAACACCGGAAGCCATCCGCACCGCCGTACCTATTATAAAAGATATCATACGGGCTTACCGTATCCCCATCCTCGAAGTCGCCGGATTTGAAGCTGACGACGTCATCGGCACTTTGGCCACACAGGCTGCCGCACACGGGAATTTGGAAACTTACATGATGACACCCGACAAAGACTACGGCCAATTAGTCAACGAGAGGGTCAAGATGTACCGTCCGAAATTCGGAGACAAGGATTTTGAAATCATGGGGGTAAAAGAGGTCACCGAAAAATTCGACATCTCTTCTCCGACCCAGGTCATTGATATTCTCGGACTGATGGGAGACTCGTCCGACAATATTCCGGGTTGTCCCGGTGTGGGCGGAAAAACCGCATCCAAACTCGTCAACCAATTCGGCAGCATCGAAAATCTGTTGGAACATACGGACGAACTAAAAGGCAGTATAAAAACCAAAGTGGAAACCCACCGCGACATGATTGCCTTCTCTAAGTTTCTAGCCACCATCAAGACGGACGTGCCCATTACGCTCGACTTGGAAGCACTCACCACAAAAGAGCCGGACGCAGAAGCCTTGCAACGCTTGTTCGAAGATTTAGAGTTCCGGACTTTACTGGAACGAAAATTCTCCAAGAAACAACCGACCGCAGAACCGGGCTTTTTCCAAGGCTCTCTCTTTGCAGAATTTGCGGACGAATCTCCGGAAGCAAGCAAATATTCAAATCTCAGCAAGTACAAAAAGGAGGATTTCGACTACCAACTCATTGAAACGAAAGAAGATAGACAGCGAATTATTGACTTATTCGTTACAAAAGATTTTCTCAGTCTAGACACGGAGACCACCGGAACCGACCCCATCAGTGCCAAATTGGTGGGATTGAGCTTTAGTGTCAAGGAAAATCAGGCTTTTTACGTACCGATTCCGCAAGACCCCGAAGAAGCGCAAAAGATAGTTAATGAATTTAAATCAGTCTATGAAGACGAACGAATACTCAAAATCGGGCAAAACATCAAATATGATTTGATGGTATTACAAAACTACGGCATCACGTTGAAAGGCGAAATCTTCGACACGATGATTGCCCATTATCTTTTGCAACCTGAATTACGTCATGGCATGGACTATCTGGCCGAAGTCTATCTGAACTACCAGACCATCCATATCGAAGAACTTATCGGACCGAAAGGAAAGAACCAGAAGAACATGGCAGACCTTCCTCCATCGCAAGTATATGAATACGCATGCGAAGATGCCGACATTACCTTGAAACTGAAAAACGTGTTTGAACCGAAGTTAAAGGAGGAAGGATGTTATGACCTGTTCCGCGAAGTAGAAATGCCGCTCATGCCGGTATTGGCTTGGATGGAACGCAACGGAGTGTGCATCGACACCGAAGCGTTGAAGGAAACTTCTACGCTCTACACCAAAGAAATGAACTGTTTGGAAGAAGAGATACACGCCTTGGCCGGTGAACCGTTCAACATAGCCTCTCCCAAACAGGTAGGCGAAGTCTTGTTTGAAAAACTGAAAATAAGCGAAAAGCCCAAGAAAACCAAAACAGGACAATATGTCACCTCGGAAGAAGTATTGGAAACATTACGCACACGCCATCCCATAGTGGAAAAAATCCTGGAACACCGAGGACTGAAAAAACTGTTAGGCACATACATCGATGCCTTGCCTAAGCTTATCAATCCCGAAACCGGACATATCCACACCTCCTTCAATCAAACCATTACCACGACCGGACGGTTGAGCAGCAGTAACCCGAACCTGCAAAACATCCCTGTACGCAACGAGGAAGGCAAAGAAATCCGTAAGGCTTTTATCCCGGAACCAGGTTGTGAATTCTTCTCGGCCGACTACTCCCAAATCGAACTGCGTATCATGGCTCACTTGAGTGGCGACCCACACATGATAGAGGCTTTCCGCGAAGGGCACGACATCCATGCCGCTACCGCCGCAAAGGTTTACAAAAAACCTTTGGAAGAAGTTACCCGCGAAGAACGAAGCAAGGCCAAAACAGCCAATTTCGGCATCATATACGGTATCACCGTATTCGGATTGGCCGAACGGATGAACGTAAGCCGTGCGGAAGCCAAAGAATTGATTGACGGCTATTTCACCACGTATCCCAAAGTGAAGGAATACATGCAGAAGAGCATTGAAACAGCGCGTGAAAAGGGATATACCGAAACCATTTACCATCGTAAATGCTATCTGCGCGACATCAACAGCCACAACGCAGTGGTGCGCGGTTATGCCGAACGCAACGCCATCAATGCCCCGATACAGGGCAGCGCGGCAGACATCATCAAAATTGCCATGATAGCCATTTACCGCCGCTTCCAGAAAGAGCACATACGTTCTAAAATGATTTTACAAGTACACGACGAATTGAACTTCAGCGTCTATCCGGAAGAAAAAGAACGCGTGCAGCAAATCGTCATCGAAGAAATGGAACGCGCCTACACCATGCAAGTCCCGCTCGAAGCCGATTACGGTTGGGGAAAGAACTGGTTGGAAGCACATTGATACTCCGGAAAACGTTACCGGAAAGTTCCAAAACCGTCCGCTCCAAAACGGGAAACTACCGCGCAGAGAATGGAAAATCACTTGGCGCAGAACGAAAAAGATTTCCCACATACCGGATTTATTCTTAATTTTGCACCTAATTAAATAAGATAATTGATAAAAACGAAATAAACTATGGCTTTAAAAGCAGGTATAGTAGGTTTGCCCAACGTGGGCAAGTCTACCCTTTTCAACTGTCTGTCGAGCGCCAAGGCACAGGCTGCAAACTTTCCGTTCTGCACCATCGACGCACAAATGGGACAAATCACCGTACCGGACGAACGTCTGAACAAACTGGCGGAATTGGTCCACCCCGGGCGCATCGTTCCGGCCACCTGTGACATCGTGGACATTGCCGGACTGGTAAAAGGAGCCAGTAAGGGAGAAGGCTTAGGCAACCAGTTCCTCGGTAATATCCGTGAGACCGATGCCATCATCCACGTATTGCGTTGTTTCGACAACGACAACATCGTGCACGTGGACGGGTCGGTAGATCCCGTACGCGACAAGGAAATCATCGACACGGAACTACAGCTCAAAGACTTGGAAACCATCGAAAACCGCATCAAACGCGTGGAAAAAGTGGCCAAAGTGGGCGGTGACAAACAAGCCAAAATAGAGTATGACGTGCTATTGCAATACAAAGAGGCTTTGGAACAAGGCAAATCGGCCCGTACCGTCACCTTTGAAAACGAGGACGAACAGCAAGCAGCCAAAAACCTCTTCCTGCTCACAGCCAAACCGGTGCTCTACGTCTGCAACGTGGACGACACCTCTGCCGCTCACGGTAATCCATACGTGGATGCCGTACGCGAAGCCATCAAGGACGAAAATGCCGAACTGCTCATCATCTCCGCCCAAACGGAGGCCGACATTGCCGAACTGGAAAGCTACGAGGAAAAACAGATGTTCCTGGAAGACATGGGGCTGAAGGAATCGGGATGCGACCGACTCATCAAAGCCATCTACCACTTGCTGAACTTGCAGACGTTCATCACAGCCGGAGAGATGGAAGTGAAAGCCTGGACCTTCCGCAAGGGATGGAAAGCCCCGCAGTGTGCCGGCGTCATCCACACGGACTTTGAAAAAGGCTTTATCCGTGCGGAAGTCATCAAATACGAAGACTACATCCGTTACGGTTCGGAAGCAGCCGTGCGCGAAGCCGGCAAGATGGGAGTGGAAGGAAAAGACTATGTGGTGCAGGACGGTGACATCATGCACTTCCGTTTCAACGTATGACCGCCATGGACAGCCTGTTATTTATCACGTGGAATCCCGACCTGTTCGCTTTCCACCTCGGTTCGTTCGGTGTGCGTTGGTATTCGCTGTGTTGGTGCTTTGCCCTGTTGGCAGCCTACGTATTGGTGCAACGCCTGTACCGCAGGCAGCACATCGCCGACAAACTGTTCGACCCGTTGTTTTTCTATTGTTTCGTGGGCATCCTCGTAGGTGCCCGTCTGGGGCACTGCCTGTTCTACGAACCGGACTATTTCCTTGCCCACCCCTTGGAAATGATTCTACCTATGCGACAGACGGCCAACGGTTGGGTGTTCACCGGTTACGCAGGACTAGCCAGCCACGGCGGCACGATAGGACTGATGCTCGCCCTATGGCTTTACGTCAGGAAAACGAAACTGAACATCATGCGCGTGTTGGACAACATCGCCATCGCTACTCCGGCCAGTGCCATGTTTATCCGTTTGGGCAACCTGATGAACTCGGAAATCATCGGCAAGCCAACCGATGTGCCTTGGGCATTCGTTTTCGAGCGCGTCGACATGCTGCCACGCCATCCCGGCCAACTCTATGAAGCCATCTGCTATTTCGTATTTCTCATCGTCGGATACGTACTTTATCATAAATATCCGCAGAAAGTCGGCACGGGATTCTTTTTCGGTTTCTGCCTGACTACCATCTTCACGGCCCGTTTCTTCATCGAATATACCAAAGAAGTGCAGGAAGCCTGGGAAGCCTCCATGCTCATCAATATGGGCCAAATACTGAGTATACCCTTCATTCTTTTGGGAATCTATTGCATGGCGGGCGGCAAATTCTGTAAAAAGCTAGCCGAAAAGCATTAATCCGTCAGAACGAATGCCTACCCTTTCCTCAGGAATAAAAGTCACTGCATTCTGCATGGCATATGGGCTGACAGCCTCATGTGGTCAGGAAACCAAGTCGTTCACCTACGAATGTAAGGACGGGCAAAAAGGAGTGATACGCATGGAGCGTATCCACGACAGCCTGTACATCCTGCATCACCTCATAGACGGGGTAGGGCAATCTTCATGGGAACTGCCCTACCCCGTCTACCGTTTCGATTGCGGTGACCTGACCGGTGACAGTTGTCCCGAAATAGCTGTAGGGGTCATCAAGGCCACGCGCTATAGCCCTACCCGGGACAAACGCCTGTTTCTTTTCAAACTCTACCGAAGGCGGCTGATACGTCCGTTATGGTTAGGCTCCAGAATGCCCCACCCTCTTGAAGACTTCCGCCTCGTAGGCGATTCAGTCCCCATGCGGATATGTACTTCCGAACGCAAACCCGACGGCACGCCGTGCAGGGCGTTATACCGTTTGGGAAACTTCGGGCCAGTATTCGAACGTTACCTCCAAGAATAAAACCTTAAAAACGAAATATCATGAAACGCTTTATTTTCCCCATTATTAGCCTCTTTGGCCTCATGGCCTTCCTGTGCATCGCTTGCAAGTCCCCGGCTAAAAAGCCAACAAAAGAAAAAGATGTGCAATCCGAAGAAAATGTGGGCTTCGACATTCCGCCCGTTCATCTGTTGACGGACAGCCTGCTCCCACAATATGTAGATTACAAGCAAGACATCAGCCATTTGAGTTACGAGGAACTGCGCATCCTCAGAAGTTATCCCTACGCCCTCCATGGCTATTGGTTCATGGAAGCCGACCTGAACAGCTTTTTCATCAACAAGACGGATTGGTATTTCAAACTCTGCGACACCCTATACTATGAATACGAATATGCGGTAAATTCGCGCCCATACGCCGACACGTATGACAAGGTCAAGCTCACCCCTACCGAAAAGGCTTTCATCGAAAGAATAGACCGGCGAATGGAAGAACTCGCCACACAGAAATACGTCACCGTTGATGGCAACAAGTTGCTCAACCCGTCGCTTTGCATTAACCTGTTCCAGATAGACCGTCCGGAACCAAAATTTATGGAAATGTTGAGCCTGTATAATTTCGTCATCGCCCCGACGGATTACGAGCAACTTTTCAATGTCTACGAAAGCAACGATTATCACCAAATGCCCAATTTCATCACTACCGACCTTTACCTGCAAGCCTTCCACATGTACTTCAGTTACGTGCTCAAAAGCCTGGAGAAAAACCATTTTACACCAACCCTTCGACGTGTCCTGCATGCCCTATACACCGAAAGCCTGAACTTGAGCCGCCAAAAAGCCATACAGGACGAAGCGGAATACGCCGCCACGTTCTTCGCCATAGCATATCAACTGCTCACCGGCAGCCATCTGCCCGTACCCCACGCTTACCAAGAAGCCTACAAAGACGAACTGCGGCACATCGCAGCTTGCGAAGACGGCTCTTCGGCCTTCCTTGGTTATACAGACATCATATTCCCGTACAGCCTGTTCAAACCGCGAGGACACTACAACCGTGACGAATCTACCCAAAGGTATTTCTGCACCATGATGTGGTTGCAATCTGCCGCTTTCTGCCGGGAAAAAACAGAAGCTCTGTGGCGCACCATCATCATGGCCGCAGCTTTCAACCGAATGGCCGACAATACACGAAAAGCCTGCCTCGGCATGTACGATGCCCTCACGTTCCTGATGGGAGAACCGGACAACGCCTCCATCATCGAAATAGCCGACTTCTTGGACAAACACAACCTCACAGCATCCGTTGCGGAAAAGGACGAAAACGTGGCCGCCCACGTGAACAGCCTGCTCACGGAAGTTTTCAAGACCCGTAACCGTATCACGCCCAAGATACAACTGAGTTGCAACGAAAAAATCAACTTCATGCCCCAACGTTACATGGCCGACAACGAAATATTAGGAACCATGGCTGATGCCACTCCCGGAAGCAACCGGGCCTATCCCAAGGGACTCGACGTGTTTGCCGCCTTCGGCGTGGAAAGCGCAGCCGCCCTGCTCGATACATGCTACCATGAGGACAAGAACTGGAAAGACTTCCGGAAAACAGCCGATAAAATAAAAGAGAAATTCAACCAAAAGGTAGACTGGAACCGCACGATGTACGATAAATGGATAGAATCTCTCATCGTCCTGCAACGCCCCGGGAAAAACTACCCCGGTTTCATGTGTACACCGGCTTGGAAATGCAAGAACTTACAGACGGCACTGGCCTCTTGGAGCGAGTTGAAACACGATGCCTTGCTCTACGGAGAACACCCTTTGGCTGCTGAATGCGGAGGAGCCGGGCTCCCCAACCCCATCGTTGTAGGATATGTAGAACCTAACTTGCCGTTTTGGAGGAAGCTGAAAGAACTACTCGTTCTGAACCGGAAAATATTGGAGAAAACGGGATTTGCCGACCAAGATCTCATGGAAAAGACAAGCACGCTGGAAGAAAAAGTAGACTTTTGCATCCACACGGCCGAAAAGGAACTGCGTAGAGAAACACTCACAGAAGAAGAATACGAAACCATACGCGTGATGGGCAGTTCGATAGAATGGTTCACACTCAGTGTCATCGAGCCAGGAGAACCCTACGATTCTTGGAACCACTTGAAAGGTACGGAACGTTCCGTGGCACTCGTTTCGGACGTGTACACCCGCAACATATCCGGATGCCCGAAAAACGGTATCCTTTACGAAGCCACGGGAAACGCCAATACCATCTATGTACTGCTCGACATCGGCGGACAAACTTATATCACCTGCGGAGCCATATTCGGTTACTATGAATTTACCCGCCCCTTGGGTGACCGGCTCACCGACGAGGCTTGGCAACAGATGTTAAAAGAAGGCAAGACACCGCCTGCTCCAGAATGGATACGTCCTTACTTTCTGGACCGGCAACCCGAAGCCAACGAATGGATTTTTTATAGTACGGGATGTTAAGGTGGCTATCTGGCATATTATGTGTCTTGTGCCTCTTCCCGGCCTGCCGCCGCACACAGGAAGAAGCCTCACTGGCCATTCTGTTCACAGGAGACGTGCTGTTGGACCGCAGCATACGGCCTATGGCCGAACGGCGAGGTACGGCATGGCTTTTCAACAACGTAACCCCGGTTTTCCGCCAAGCCGATGCCGTGGTCATCAACCTGGAATGCCCACTGACCACCCGTACCACTCCTCTCAACAAACGGTTCATCTTCAGGGGAGAACCCGAATGGGCAAAAGACCTCCGGCAAGTCGGCATCACTCACGCCGCCATAGCCAACAACCATACCAATGACCAAGGGCGGCAAGGATTGGCTGACACCTACCAAGCCCTTCATACATCCGGCATTACCCCTTTGGGCTACGGATATTCCATGGAAGAGCAACTCACCCCCACCGTCATCCGGAAAAAGGGAATCAAGGTGGCCGTCTTCAATGCCGTACTCTTCCCTCTTGAAAACTGGCAGTACGCAGAGGGTCAGCCGGATGTATGCCGTCCCTCCATCGACCGACTTACAAGCCGAATCCGACAATACAAGGCAGAGCATCCTTCGTCGTTCATCGTGGCCGTACTGCACTGGGGCACAGAATTCCAACCCCATCCCCACGTACAGCAACGTCATTACGCCCATAAACTGATGCAAGCCGGGACGGATGCCATCATAGGACACCATCCACACGTCGTGCAACCCATGGAATACATCAACTCCCGCCCCGTATTCTACAGCCTCGGCAACTTCGTGTTCGACCAAAGCCACCCCGACTGCCGGAAAGCCGTGATGGCTCTCCTGCGCTTCAAGGCTTCCGGAGTGCAAGCAAAGGCCATTCCTATAGAAATCCGGCAATGCAAGCCTCAAATCATCCGGAAACAGCATGAAAACCGATAAAAAACACTATCTTTGTCCACAAAGAAAACCCATTAACCCTTTTCATCATGAAAAAGCTATTGACTTCTTTAGTGTGCCTGCTTGCCGTATGCAGCGGCATGTGCCAATCCCGTACCAAAAAACATGTGCCCTTGGACTCCATCGTCCTGAGCGACCCTTGCATCCTGCCCGACCGTGCCACCATGACTTATTACATGACCGGCACAGGCGGTAAATTATGGAAAAGCAAAGACCTGCGGTATTGGGACGGCCCTTATACCGTGGCGGAAACCGACCCGGCTTCCTGGATGGGGCCGGAACCGATGATTTGGGCGGCCGAGCTGCATCCATACAAAGGCAAGTACTATTACTTTGCCACGTTCACCAACCCGGATGTGAAGATAGGCTCTTTCCGAGGCAACGAAATCGAACGCCGTGCCTGCCATGTGTTGGTAAGCGACAAGGCCGAAGGGCCTTACCGCCCCATGGAAGACAAGACTTACCTGCCTGCCGAAAAACCTACGCTCGACGGTACGCTATGGGTGGACACCGACGGTAAACCCTACATGGTCTACTGTTACGAATGGCTGCAAACATGGGACGGCACAATAGAAAAAATAGAACTGAAACCAGACTTAAGCGGCAGCATGGGCGAAGGCCAATTGCTGTTCCGCGCCAGCGACTCCCCCTGGAGCCGCGAAGTCATCGATGGTGATACGGTGGCCAGCAAAGTGACCGACGGTCCTTACCTTTTCCGCACGCAGACCGGACGGTTGGGCATGATATGGACCAGTTGGATTTACGACGTTTATACCCAAGGAGTAGCCTATTCGGAAAGCGGCACATTGGACGGCCCGTGGGTGCAGGAAGAACAGCCCATCACCCCGCCCAACTTCGGCCATGGCATGTTGTTCCGTACGTTCGACGGCCAGTTGCTCATGTCCGTCCACAGCCACAAGGACATCAACAGCCATTTCCATCGCGTGCCACACCTCTTCAAGGTGGACGATTCCGGCGACAAGATTGTCGTGAAGGAAGAATATCGGTAAACCTAAAACTTTCATTTTCTCAGACAAAAATCAATCTCCGCAGAACGGAAAATCAATCTCAGCCGAACGATTTTTCATTCTAAGCCAAATGATTTTTCATTCTGCGGAAGAATTTTTCATGTACACAAAACCTTGTAATACATTCATTTATGTATTATCTGAATAACATACAGCTATCAAAATACGGAAAAGTGACAGATATATCAATACTCAGATAATAAAAAAAACGCCGCATACCCCCAAAAAAGGAAGTATACGGCGATATCTTATATGATTGCGTCCGGAATGTACAAACCGAGAAAGGCTAACGAACGGTACTTTATCACCTTATTTCTTGCGGTAAGCTATCGTGCCCGTGGCCTGGTTGGTGGGCATGACCAACACTTCGGCTATCTGGATATGCTCGGGCAAGGAAGCGGCGAAGTAAACCACCTCGGCCACATCGTCGCCCGTGAGCGGACGAAGCCCTTCATACACGTTGTCGGCCGCAGCCTTATCGCCACGGAAACGCACCACGGAGAAGTTCGTCTCCACCAATCCGGGCTTGACGTTCGTCACACGTACGGGAGTATCCACCAAATCTATACGCAAACCGTCCGACAGGGCCTTCACCGCCGCCTTGCAGGCACAGTACACGCTCCCGCCGGGATAAGCATAGTCTCCGGCAATGGACCCCATGTTGATGACGTGCCCCCTGCCCCGCTCCACCATGCCGGGCACCACGAGGCGCGTCATGGCCAAAAGGGCTTTCACGTCGGTGTCTATCACCACGTCCCACTCATTGAGGCTTCCTTCGTGTTCCTTATCCACCCCGATGACCAGACCGGCGTTGTTCACCAACACGTCTATGGCCTTCCACTCTTCGGGAAGAGAATCCAAGGCAGCACGGGCAGCGGCACGGTCGCGCACATCGAACGGCAACAGCCATACTTCGGCCCCATACTTCTCCTCCAATTCCGCCTTCACGGCATTCAGTTTCTCCACGTTACGGCCGTTCAGAACCAACCGATGCCCGTTCATGGCGAACTTGCGGGCGCATCCCTCTCCTATTCCCGAGGAAGCGCCGGTTATCAATACTGTCTTCTTTTCCATTGTCCTATTTTCCTGTTACGATACGTTTAATGTCATTCAATTTGTTCAGAGCCTCCACAGGCGTCAGGTTATTGATGTCGAGATGCAATATCTCGTCCCGGATTTGGCACAGCACTGGGTCGTCCAGTTGGAAGAAGCTAAGCTGCACACCGTTGTCCGCCTGCATGACCTGCTTTGCCCCACGGCTGTTTTTCATCACATCCTTGCTGTTGGCAGATTCCAGTTCCTTCAATATGGTATTCGCCCGCGACACGATGCTCTTCGGCATGCCGGCCAACTTGGCCACGTGGATACCGAAGGAGTGCTCGCTTCCACCCCGTTCCAACTTACGCAGAAAGATGACTTTTTGCTCCACTTCTCGCACCGACACGTTGTAGTTCTTCACGCGGGGATACAGCTTCTCCATCTCGTTCAGCTCGTGGTAATGCGTGGCGAAGAGTGTCCTTGCCTTCCCTTTTTTATTTTCATGGATGTATTCCACGATAGCCCACGCGATGCTGATACCGTCGTACGTGGACGTGCCACGCCCCAATTCGTCGAAAAGCACCAAGCTACGCGAGGATATGTTATTCAGGATATTGGCCGCCTCGTTCATTTCCACCATGAACGTACTCTCGCCCATGGAAATATTGTCGCTTGCCCCCACGCGGGTGAATATCTTGTCCACCAATCCGATATGGGCAGATTCGGCCGGAACGAAGCAACCTATCTGGGCCATAAGCGTAATCAAGGCCGTCTGGCGCAACAGAGCTGACTTACCGGCCATATTCGGACCCGTAATGATAATGATTTGTTGTTTCTCCGTGTCCAGATAGACATCGTTGGCAATATATTGTTCCCCTACCGGCAACTCCTTTTCAATCACCGGATGACGCCCTTGCTTGATGTCCAACACATCGTCATCTTGAATCACCGGACGGATATAACGGTTGTCTTGTGCCACTTGGGCAAAAGACAGCAGGCAGTCCAACCGTGCCAACAAATTGGCATTAATCTGGATGGCCGGCGTGAATTCGGCCAAGGCCAACACCAGTTCATTATACAACTTCGTTTCGAGCACAAGGATTTTATCCTGTGCGCCCATAATCTTTTCTTCGTATTCCTTAAGTTCCTGGGTAATGTAACGCTCGGCATTCACCAGCGTCTGCTTGCGTATCCAGTCGGCAGGCACCTTGTCCTTATGGGTATTCCGCACTTCCAGATAATACCCGAAGACATTGTTATAAGAAATCTTCAGGCTCGGGATTCCGGTGAGTTCCGTTTCTCTTTGCTGTATCTTCAGCAGATAATCCTTACCTTCAAAGGCGATATGGCGAAGCTCGTCCAATTCACGGTCTACTCCTTCGGCTATCACTCCCCCCTTGTTGACCAACAAAGGCGGGTCGTTCTGTATTTCGCGGGCTATGCGGTCGCGGATGGAAGCACAGAGGTTCAACTGTTCCCCTATCCTCTTCAAAGTCTCGTCCGAAGCATGCTCGCAAGCTATCTTAATCGGTTCGATGGCTTGTAAGGCCACTTTCAGTTGCACCACATCGCGTGGCGACACCCGTCCTACGGAAACTTTGGAAATGATGCGTTCCAAATCGCCCATCAGATGCAACTGGTCGCTAACCAGTTCCTTAAACTCCGGTTCGCGGAAAAAGTAATCCACCACATCCAAACGCTCGTTGACCGGCTTCTCGTCTTTCAACGGAAACAATATCCAACGGCGCATCAAGCGGGCACCCATCGGGGTAATCGTACGGTCTATCACGCCCAACAGCGAATTACCACCGTCTACCATGGAATTCAACAATTCCAGATTGCGCACGGTGAATTTATCCAAACGGACGTAACGCTCCTCTTCGATGCGCGAAATGGACGTGATATGCCCGATCTGGCTGTGTTGGGTCATCTCTAAATATTGCAGGATAACACCCGATGCCACGATGCCGCATTTCAAATGGTCGATGCCGAAGCCTTTCAGATTTTTCACTTCGAAATGCTTCAGCAGCTTTTCCGTGGCCGAACGTTCGGAAAAGACCCAGTCATCCAACTCGAACGTAAAAAACTTTGTTCCGAAATTACCCTCAAACAGATTCCGTTTTCCCCGCTCGAAAAGCACTTCTTTCGGCGAAAAATTCCCCAAGAGTTTGTCTACATATTCAGCCGTACCCTCTGCCGTGAGAAACTCTCCCGTGCTGATATCCAAAAAGGCTACGCCACAAACATTCTTATTGAAATGCACAGCGGCAAGGAAATTGTTTTCCTTGTAACTCAATACATTGTCATTCATTGAAACTCCGGGAGTCACCAATTCCGTAATTCCACGCTTCACCAATGTCTTGGTCAGCTTAGGGTCTTCCAACTGGTCGCAAATGGCCACACGCCGCCCTGCCCGGATGAGTTTAGGCAAATACGTATCCAAAGCATGGTAAGGAAATCCAGCCATTTCCACAGGCTCTCCATTCCTTCCGCCATTACTACGTTTTGTCAAGGTAATACCCAATATTTCAGAAGCAACGACGGCATCTTCACAATAAGTTTCATAGAAATCCCCACAGCGGAACAACATAATCGCATCGGGGTGTTTTGCTTTCAAATCATAAAATTGCTTCATCATCGGGGTCAACCCTTCTTTTGCCATAATCGCTAACTTTTTAGAATGAACCACAAAAATACGATTATTTTTTTTGATTTGAAATGGATTATTCTGTTTTTCTACAAGATACGAAAAACGGGACAACCCTCAAATCACAAGAGGAAAGCCCCGACAAACAAATCTTTAATCTCTCAAAATTTTTCTCATAAACACTCAACGAACTATTCGTTTGCTTTTCCTATTAAACCACTGCCTCACGCAGTCCTATGCTCAACATTATACTGTAACAATCTTTTTTACCTCAATCTAATACCTAACCTATCTGCATCTCACGATGCTTTCAATATCGTCTCTTGTTTTAAGACAATGCAAAGTTACGCGATATTCCTGAAAGCCGCATGCTTTCGGACGTAATATTCCCATTATGCCTCTTTTTCTTGATTTACGTCAAGGAATATCCTGAAAAAATTCGCTGCGACATGTAAAATCCGTATATTTGTTTCCACGAAAATAGGAGGCGGCTCGGCAAAGACAAATCAGAAAACTGCGTTTTCATTTGTCTCTGCACTCGCCTTTCACTATCTTTGTACCTTATTATAAAAAGAAAAGAGATGAAAAAGGTAGAAGTCTCTGAACTTACGGAGAATTTTTTCGAAACGATCAGCAAAGAATGGATGTTAGTCTGTGCCGGCAATGCCAACCGATATAACATGATGACCGCATCATGGGGCGGAGTAGGGTGGTTATGGAACAAACCTGTAGCTTTCGTATTCATTCGTCCCGAACGCTATACTTTTGAATTTACGGAAAACAACGACTTCATGACGCTCTCTTTCTTTGGGAAATCACCCAAGGCGCGTGAAGTATATAACTTGTGCGGTTCAAAATCCGGACGGGATATAGACAAGACACTCGAAAGCGGACTTACGCCATATCCCCTTGAAGAAGGCAAATGCGTAACTTTTGAACAGGCACGGCTTGCTTTGGCCGGCAGGAAGTTGTATGCCGGCAACTTGGCTCCCGAAGCTTTCCTCGACCCATCGCTCAACGGAAGATGGTACGGCAAACAAGGCGGTTACCATAAAATGTATATTGTGGAAATCACCGGCGCGTGGATAAACGACATCATTCTATAAACAGATTAAAATAAAAATATCAATATATAAGATGGAATACAATTTTAGGGAAATAGAGCCGAAATGGCAGAAATATTGGGTGGAGCACCAGACTTACAAAGTTGTGGAAAACAATAGCAAAGAGAAGTTCTACGTGCTCAACATGTTTCCTTACCCCAGTGGTGCAGGGCTTCATGTAGGACATCCGTTAGGTTACATCGCTTCGGATATTTACGCACGTTACAAACGCTTGCAAGGATTCAACGTATTGAATCCCATGGGATACGATGCTTACGGACTTCCGGCCGAGCAATATGCCATACAGACCGGGCAACATCCGGCCGTTACCACGGCGGCCAATATCAACCGCTACCGTGAACAGTTGGACAAGATTGGTTTTTGCTTCGATTGGGATAGGGAAGTACGTACTTGTGACCCGGCCTATTACCACTGGACGCAATGGGCTTTCCAAAAGATGTTCGACAGTTATTATTGCAATGACAGGCAGCAAGCACGCCCTATTGAAGAACTGATAAAGGCATTTGATAAAAAGGGTACGGAAAGCTTGAACGTGGCTTGTAGCGAGGAACTGCGGTTCACTGCCGAAGAATGGAAAGCCATGGACGAAAAGAAACGGCAGGAGACGCTCATGAATTACCGCATCGCCTATTTGGGCGAAACGATGGTGAACTGGTGTCCGAAACTCGGTACGGTGTTGGCCAACGACGAGGTAGTGGACGGCGTGAGCGAACGCGGAGGTTATCCCGTCGTTCAGAAAAAGATGCGCCAATGGTGTCTGCGTGTCAGTGCATACGCCCAACGCTTATTGGATGGGTTGGATACGGTGGATTGGACGGATTCATTGAAAGAGACACAACGCAACTGGATAGGACGCTCTGAAGGCACGGAAGTGCAATTTAAAATAAAAGACAGCGATAAGGAATTCACAATCTTTACCACACGGGCCGACACCATGTTCGGTGTCACGTTTATGGTATTGGCTCCCGAAAGCGAATGGGTACCAGAAGTTACCACCGAAGGCCAGAAGACGGAAGTGGAAGCTTATCTTGATGCCACCAAAAAACGTACGGAACGTGAACGTATCGCCGACCGCCGCGTAACCGGTGTGTTCTCGGGTTCGTACGCCATCAACCCTTTCACGGGCGAAAACATCCCTATCTGGATAAGTGATTATGTGTTGGCCGGATACGGGACGGGAGCCATCATGGCCGTACCGGCGCACGACAGCCGTGACTATGCCTTTGCCAAACATTTCAACTTGCCTATCATCCCGTTGGTGGAAGGCTGTGACGTGAGTGAGGAAAGCTTCGATGCCAAAGAAGGAATCGTAACCAATTCGCCACGCACCGGAGTGACTCCCTATATTGATTTCTCGCTCAACGGATTGACCATCAAGGAAGCCATTGCAGCCACAAAAGAGTATGTCAAAACGCATGGATTGGGTAGGGTAAAGGTTAACTACCGCTTGCGCGATGCCATTTTCAGCCGCCAACGCTACTGGGGCGAACCGTTCCCTGTATATTACAAAGACCAAATGCCTTACATGATTCCCGAAGATTGCCTGCCGTTGGAATTACCGGAAGTTAGCAAATTCCTCCCCACGGAAAACGGGGAGCCGCCATTGGGACATGCCACGAAATGGGCATGGGATACCGTGAACCGTTGCGTGACGGAAAACTCACGCATCGACCACCAAACGGTTTTCCCGTTGGAATTGAACACCATGCCGGGATTTGCAGGCAGTTCTGCCTATTATCTCCGATACATGGACCCGAAAAACGACCATGCACTGGTAGACAAGGACGTGGATGCTTACTGGCAAAACGTAGACCTATACGTAGGCGGTACGGAACACGCTACCGGCCATCTGATTTACAGTCGTTTTTGGAACAAATTCCTGCATGACTTGGGTTACAGTTGCAAAGAAGAACCGTTCCAAAAGCTCATTAACCAAGGAATGATACAGGGACGGAGTAACTTTGTGTATCGTATCAAGGATACCAACACGTTCGTTTCGCTAAACCTGAAAGACCAATACGATACTACGCCCCTGCATGTGGATGTCAATATCGTATCGGGCGACGTGCTAGACATCGAAGCTTTCCGTAACTGGCGGCCGGAGTATCACGATGCGGAATTTATCCTGGAAGACGGCAAATACATCTGCGGATGGGCCATTGAAAAAATGAGCAAGAGTATGTTCAATGTGGTCAATCCGGATATGATAGTAGAGAAGTTCGGAGCCGACACGCTCCGCCTGTATGAAATGTTCCTCGGGCCAGTGGAACAAAGCAAACCTTGGGATACCAACGGCATCGACGGTTGCCATCGTTTCCTGAAAAAGTTCTGGGCCTTGTTCTACGACCGGACAGGTAATTTCCTGCCCACGGAAGGAGAAGCCGACAAGGAGTCATTGAAATCGCTGCATAAGCTTATCAAAAAAGTCACGGCGGACATCGAAGCCTTCTCTTATAACACTTCTATCAGTGCATTCATGATTTGCGTGAATGAACTTTCCCAACAAAAATGCCATAACCTGGGCATTCTTCGCACGTTGGTCACCCTTATGGCTCCCTTTGCTCCGCATATCGCAGAAGAATTGTGGCACGCCTTGGGAGAGGCAAAGAGCGTATGCGATGCCCTATGGCCTGAATGGAAGGAAGAGTACCTGACAGAAGACAGCATGAAACTGAGCATTTCCTTCAACGGAAAAACTCGTTTCACATTGGATTTCCCTGCAGATGCAGACAATGCTTCCATTGAAAAGACGGTACTGAACGACGAACAAACCCAAAAATATACAGAAGGTAAGCAAATAGTCAAGGTCATTATCGTACCGAAACGTATCGTAAATATAGTATTAAAATAGTGTCAAACCTTTTAGGAGACTACTTGTTTGTCAAGTAGTCTCCTATATAAAAATCTTTGTATTCAATAAATATGAAATACTCAAAAGAAGATATTTGGCAAGAAACCAAAGATTACATTAGTCTTTTTATAGGACTTACTATTTACGCGTTAGGATTCACCGCTTTTATCTTACCTTACCAAATTACAACCGGTGGATTATCCGGTGTATCCGCTATCATATATTACGCCACAGGTTTTCCTGTACAATATACTTATTTCTTGGTTAACGCAGCCTTACTTATCGCTGCCATCAAAATATTAGGCTTCCGTTTCTGTTTAAAAACGATTGTAGGTACATTAGCCCTGACATTTGAATTTGACCTTTTCCAAAAACTTTTGTCTGACGAAAGCGGACAACTTCCTACGATTTTAGGCGACCAGACTTTTATGGCCTGTGTGCTTGGAGCATGCTGCGAAGGAGTAGGGCTTGCCATTGTCTTTTTAAGTAACGGTAGTACAGGAGGAACTGATATCATTGCTGCCATTGTCAACAAATACCGCGACATCAGTTTAGGACGCGCATTAATGTTTTGCGATATTGCCATCGTATCTTCCAGCTACTTTGTGTTTCACGAATCGCAAAAAGTCGTATTCGGATTTTGCGTACTCATCATTTCCATGATTATGTTGGATTATTATATGAACAGTGCACGGCAATCCGTACAGTTCCTTATTTTTTCCAATAAACATGAAGAAATAGCCGAAGCCATTTGTAAACAACTTGACCGAGGAGTCACCATTCTTAACGGCGAAGGATGGTACAGCAAAGAGCCGAGGAAGGTACTGGTCGTTATGGCCAAACGAAGGGAAGGCATAGAAATATTCCGTCTCATTCACCGTATCGACCCCAGAGCCTTCGTTTCGCAAAGCAATGTGGTAGGCGTTTATGGTGAAGGATTCGATAAAATAAAAGTAAGATAATGGAAATGGATTATCATGCTATAACATCTACCCATGCTGATCAAAGAAAAAAAAGATTAGCATGGATAGATTATGCCAAATGTTTTTCTATTATTCTTGTTATTTCTTACCACATACCCCAACATCCAGAAGGATATTGGGGAAATATTCTTCAATTATTAAGAATGCCTGCCTTCTTTATGATTGCAGGATACCTTTTCAAAATAGAAAAATTCCCTTCTCTTTCATATTTCATAAAGCACAGAAGCATACAACTATTGGTTCCGTATACCTTTTTCTTCATTATCTTCTATGTCCTATGGCTTACATTCGGACGCGAGATTGCCCAAGGGGAAGACATGGAGGTCCCACTATGGTATCCGTTATTTGAATTCGTCTACGGTACTCCTTATCTGGTCGTAGCCCCTTACTGGTTCATCTGTTGCTTGTTCAGCATACAGATTATTTACTTTCTCCTCATGAAATATCTTCCCAAACCATTGGCTATTACCATCATCCTGCTCTGCCCTTTGCTGCATAGCATACTCGGTATATATAATCTGCCGTGGAACCTTGCATTGGCAACGCTTTACCTACCTTTCTATGCGTTTTCCAACCTGTGCAAGGACTTCATCTCCAGACTTTCTGTCCGACAACTACCACTTGTCGTTTCCTGCCTGATGATAGCACTTATCGGCATATATTACTTCAACTATTTTTCGGGTATGGCCAAAGACATCCTAACCATCATATATGGCATCCTTATCCTCCCAACTTATATCCTATTGATAAAAGGAATAGCCTGCGTCAAGACAAGCCAGACAATAGAACGGATTGGTAAGAACACCATTGTCATACTTGCCCTACAGAACTATATTATCGGGGCTTTTAAAATTCTGCTGCCACATGCCATAAACAATGGAGGATATGCCATCAACCTGATATTTACACTACTGATTATCGCCCTCTGTTACATTCCAATAATGTTCATTAATAAATATACACCTTTCCTCATAGGACGAGGAACATACTTTGAAAAGAAACTAAAGATAAAGCAACCATGAGAAAAAGACTTGTATTCGTTACCAACAATGCCCACAAACTGGAAGAAATAAGAACCATATTGGGTGAAAGAATCGAAATCCTGAGTCTCTCGGACATCGGCTGTCATGCCGACATCCCTGAAACAGCCGACACTCTTGAAGGCAATGCCCGACAAAAGTCACGGTACGTATACGAACATTACGGGTTAGATTGTTTTGCCGACGATACCGGACTGGAAGTAGAAAGCCTTGGAGGAGCACCGGGCGTGTATTCCGCACGTTATGCCGGTGGACAAGGACATGATTCGCAAGCCAACATGAACAAACTCCTGAAAGAAATGGAAGAAAAAAATAATAGAAAAGCACAATTTCGCACCATTATCTCGTTAATAGAAAAAGGAGAAGAAAGGCAGTTCGAGGGAATCGTGAAAGGACAAATTACCAAAGAGAAACGCGGAGAATCCGGATTCGGCTACGATCCTATCTTTCAACCTGACGGTTATGATACCACATTCGCCGAACTGGGTAGCGACATCAAGAACCGCATCAGCCACCGCGCACGTGCGGTAGCTGCCCTCTGTGATTATCTTACAAAAGAATCTTAAACTTAAAAATCGGATTTTATGAAGAAATATATTTTATGGCTTATCGTCTTTATAGGTTGTACGGCCATTTCGTTCGGACAGGCTATCGGTTCGTGGAAAGCTTATCCGGCATTGCAAATATCTACTTATAATATACCGGTAGGCCATAAAGTATATTCTCTTTGTAATGGAAATCTTTTCAGTTACAACACCGAAGATACGGAAGTCTACGTATTCGACAGACTTAACGGGTTGCACGACACCAAAATACAATTCATAAGATATAGCAGTGCAAGCCAAAAGCTTATTCTTGTATATGAAAACGGAAACATTGACCTAATCTATCCGGACAACGAGGTGGTCAACATGAAACAGTTAAAAGACAAAAACTATCCCAACCTCGTCATCAACAATGTTTCCGTAGTAAACGAAAAAGCATATATATGCACGAACTTCGGAATAGTCGTGGTGAATATGGATAAAGAAGAGTTCGAAGCTACATACGATTTAAAATTGAACGTACATAGTTGTACGGCAGATACACATTACATCTACCTTTGTTGTTCAGAAAACGGTTTCCACATTGGCAATCTGAAACTCAATTTGTTGGACAAGAACAATTGGAAACATATCAGCGGTAACTTTTTCCACGAACTAATATTCTTCAAAGATGAGCTAATCGGATTCAACAAGACTACAGGGTTGTTCATCGTTGACCAACAACACTATACAGCCACAGCTTTGATAAAAGGGGCAAACTCTTTTTTTTCTTGCTCTGAAGATGTTATGCTCACCGGAAACTCTTCCCGTATTTATCTGTTCAACAACATCACAGACAAACAGGAAGTCAGACAAGACAATTTATTCAATTATTTAGTTTATAGCAACGGTACATATTGGGCAAGCCAAGGCATAAAAGGCTTGCAACCTTATGTCCTTTCAGGCAAGGCACTCTCTGCCACACAGTCTGCCATCCTGCCAAACAGTCCCGTCCGCGACTATTTTTGTAACATGCACTACAATGGCAATCGTTTGCTCATTGCCGGTGGAGATTTGAACTATAATAGTATAAATAGAAAAGGGACATTAATGTACTACGAAAATGGAACCTGGTACAATTTCAGTGAAGACAATATAGCGGAACAAACAGGATTATCTTATAACAACATATCCAGCATAGCCCAAAATCCCAATGACCCCACACATCATTTTGCAACTTCGGCTGGCCATGGACTTTATGAATTTAAAGACATGAAATTCGTAAAGAGGTTCGACTATACAAATAGCATACTAAGAACACTTCAACCCGTACAATCCGATCCAGAAAATTACGTACGCTGCGATGCCTTGCAATACGACCCTGAAGGTAACCTTTGGATGGTAAATTGCCAAGTAGACACCATCTTGACCATATTGAAAAAAGACAATACTTGGACAAAACTGTATTATGAAGAGCTTAAAAAAGCCCCCAACCTTCCTGCTATGTTTTTCGATGACAAAGGAAGGCTATGGGTTCTCTCCAAAAGGAATTCCACCAATAAAGCTGGCGTTTTCGTATTGGATTACCACGGAACTTTGGAAGACACATCGGACGATATACATATAATAAGAAAAGATATCACCAACCAGGACGGAGTACAATATGATCCCTACTATTTCAACAGCTTTGCCCAAGACCTCAACAAGCAAATATGGGTGGGCACAAACGAGGGACTCTTCGTCATAGAAGACCCGGATGAATTTATCCAAAACGACGACTTCAGGTTCACTCAAATCAAAATAGCCCGTAACGACGGGACAGACTATGCCGACTACTTGCTCAATGGAGTTAATATCAGCAGCATAGCCATTGACGCAGCCAACAGGAAATGGATTGGAACGGGTGCAGACGGTGTTTACCTGATAAGCGAAGACGGGCAGAAAATATTACAACATTTCACTACGGAAAACTCTCCGCTCATATCTGATGAAATACAGAGCATAGCTGTCAATCCGCAAACAGGAGAAGTCATGATAGGTACCTTTTTAGGGCTTGTATCGTATATGAGTGATGCCAATACTCCTGCCGCAGAATTGGATAAAAGCAACGTGCGTGTGTATCCCAATCCCGTAAAACCGGACTACAACGGAGTCATCGCAGTAGACGGGCTGACCTTCAATGCTGAAGTCAAAATCACTACCGTCACAGGACAGTTGGTATATTCCGGCCATGCCAATGGCGGTCTGTTCACCTGGGACGGCCGGAACCAAAGCGGAAAGAGAGTCTCTTCAGGAGTCTACAATATCATCTCCACCAATGCAGAAGGGAAAAAAGCCATCGTGAACCGCGTCACTTTTATCCATTAAAAGTATTTACGGCGGTTACCACCGAATTGATTTCCTCGTCTGTCAATAAAGGGGACATCGGCAGGCTCAATTCCTCACGATGAATACGCTCCGTCACCGGCAATGACAGCGAAGCGTACGCTGATAATGCACCTTGCCGGTGAGGTGGGATAGGGTAGTGTACCAGAGACTGCACGCCACAATGCTCCAAATGCTCACGTAGTCTGTCACGTTCAGGAGTGAATATCGTAAAAATATGGAATACATGCGCATCCGCATCGGTTGACATTTGTGGCAAGACCACTTTCGGATTCTTTATTTCCTTCATATATCTGCAAGCCACCCGGCGACGGCGTTCGTTGTCTTCGTCCAACCGCCCGAGCTTCACATTCAAAACCGCCGCCTGCAACTCGTCCAGACGGCTGTTGATACCCACGTATGGATGCACATATTTGGCTGAAGAACCGTAATTGGCCAACATGCGTACCCGCTCAGCCAAATCCTTATCACCGGTCGTGACAGCCCCAGCATCTCCTAAAGCTCCCAAGTTCTTGCCAGGATAGAAACTGAATCCTGCGGCATCCCCCAAAGCACCGGCTTTCACACCTCGATACACCGCTCCATGAGCCTGCGCACAGTCCTCTACCACCAACAAACCGTTTTTACGGGCCGTACGGCTTATCTCATCCATCCGGCACACCCTGCCATAGAGATGCACCACCATGACCGCTTTTGTGCGCTCAGAAATCAAATTTTCCACTTTCCCGGGGTCTATGTTGCAAGTATCCCATTCAGGTTCGCAAAGTACGGGTCTCAAACCGGCACGCATGACCGCCAATATGGAAGCTATGTAGGTATTTGCCGGCACGATGACTTCGTCTCCCGCCTTCATCCGCCCCATGCTGACGTAAGCCATGAAGATAAGCGTAAGGGCATCCAGTCCGTTCCCTGCCCCCACGCAATACCCGACCCCGCAATAACGGGCAAACCGCTGCTCGAAAGTCTCCACCTCTTTCCCGAACAGATACCATCCGGAACGCACTACCCGTGCTACAGCTTCCGACAATTCCAGTTCGAAAGAATCATTGATTTTCTTTAAATCCAAATATTTTACCATTACTTTACTTCAAACTTTTCAGGAAGCTAAATTACAACTATTTTTCTTTCAGGGAAATTTTTCAAGCTTTTTATTTCCCTACTTACAAACCTCTACCACTTCTGGAACCACAAGGATTTTATCATTCACGAAACCTTCATACTCCCTATATGACAAACAGTTAAAGTGAATGCTTAACACTTTTTATATCATTCAGACACTGCATTTCCGGTGAAAGCCGGTGAAGGCACGGTGAACCCTTCCACCCCACAAAGTTCACCTTAACCGTTTGTCATCCAAACAGTATGAATGGGTGAAGCCTTTTTCAAGCAAAAAACCTATTAGGAGAGGAGTTCATAAAGCCCTCGGCACATCGTAAAATCATTCTCAGCAGATCTGAAAATCATTCACAGGAGATTGAAAAATCGTTTGCCGCACAAAATTACACGACTTTTCATACCTCCATCTCGTACGTATCATACACGACAGCCCGGCCGCCGAAACCCTCTTTTTGGAATATCAGCCCCTCATTCAACACACGGCCGCCTTCCTCTACGGAAGTCCCCATGTCAAAGTAAGGAACATCCTTGTATGTCTCGTGAATCAAATGGTGGAACAACAAATCCACGGCTCCGTACGCCCTTCCTTCGGGAGTGGAACCAATATATTGTACATGAACCACCCTTTCCGTCACGTACAACACGCAACCGGCCACTGTACGCTCCGCCGCACGGCAAACCCTGTACAGCAATATCTGTTGCGGAAACCGACGATGCAACAACATGATTTCTTCCAAGGTATGCACGGGACGCGACTGGTGGCGTTCCATCAGATTCCCTTCCAATACCGTCCAAAAGGACGTAAAATCGTCATCCTGCCTGATGGACAATCCTTCACGCAAAGCACACCTCACTTTACGTTTCCGAAGCGTACTGAATCCCCACGCTGCGGCAGAGGGAATGACCGTGGAAACTTTACGGCCTGACAGGCGTGCCCCAAAGCGGTACAATGCATACAAATCCTCTTCACTGGGATAACGGGCATATATATAAGGTACGGGCGAATAAATCCACTTGACTACCGATGTATACGTCCGTAAATAGCGAAAGATTTCCCCAAACAACCCCAACATGAGCGCAGCCGTCATCTTTTCATCCGTCACCACTCCGCCATACGTCAGTCCACGATGACTGCAAAACTCCGTCGCCGTACAGTGTGCGGGTAGCAAAGCATGCAGCCGTCCGTCCCTGTAAGCCATAAGGGAGAAGTCCGCGAAACGGTCGGCATGATAATCCATATAACCGCGCATGAAAAGGAAAGTCCCGTTGCGGGACTCCCGTACGAAACCGTCCCATTCTTCCTTACAGTCATCGCTATACCGCTTTATTTCCCATCTGGTTTCCATCTCCACACCACCTATTCTATTCATGAATGATACGCAGGAACTCTTCGTAAGAGTTTATATACATTTCAGGCCGGTAAGGTTGGGAAGACAAGACCAACAACACGGCGTCTTCTGAGAAATGCAGCAACTCGTTCCACGTGAGCGGCGGGATGAGAAGCCCCTTGTCCGGTGCGTCGAGCACATACGTCCGCCGTCCGTCCTTGTCTTCCAAGGCGATTGTCACGCACCCTTTCACGGCCACTAAGTACTGGTAGGTAATACGGTTGGCATGCTTGCCACGTTCATGTCCTTCGGGTACACCATAAATCCAGTATGCCCGCTTCACTTCAAAAGGCAAATCCTTTCCGGTCTCAGCCACGGTAAGGCTACCACGTTCATCGGTAAAAGTCTTCAAACGCTTCATTACAATCCTAACTTCTCGGAGATTTCCAACATTCTGTGAATCGGTTTGACAGCCTTTTCCGCCACCTCCGCATCCACTACGATTTCCGGCCACTCATATTTCAAGGTATTATAGAGCTTTTCCAACGTAATCAACCTCATGTAATTGCATTCATTGCAGGCACACGTACTGTCGTCCGGAGGAGCCGGAATGAACGTTTTCTCCGGACAAGCCTTCTGCATTTCGTGCAGTATGCCGCTTTCCGTGACCACGATGAATTCCTTTCCTTCATGGCGGATGGCATATTTCAGCAATGCTGCGGTAGAACCTACCACATCCGCCAGTTTCAACACTGCTCCCTTACATTCCGGATGAGCCAACACCTTGGCCTCGGGATGGGACTCTTTCAATTCCAATATCTTCTCCACGGAGAATTTCTCATGTACGTGGCAAGCTCCGTCCCAAAGTAACATATTACGTCCGGTAACGGAATTGATATAGTTGCCGAGGTTACGGTCCGGACCGAAAATGATCTTTTCGTCCGAAGGGAAACTTTCCACAATCTGACGGGCGTTGCTCGAAGTGACCACCACATCCGTCACCGCCTTGGTGGCAGCCGTGGTATTGACGTACGATATGACCGTATGGCCGGGATGTGCCGAGACAAACCGCGAGAATTCATCTGCCGGACAACTTTCGGCTAGCGAACAGGTGGCATTCAAATCCGGAACCAAGACCTTTTTGCCGGGACAGAGAATCTTATTGGTCTCTCCCATGAAATGCACACCGCACATGACGATGATATCCGCTTCGGTCTTGGCAGCCTTTTGAGCCAGTGCCAAACTGTCTCCCACGAAGTCAGCCAAATCCTGGATGATTCCTTCCGTATAGTAATGCGCCATGATGACGGCATTCTTCTTCCGGCAAAGTTCCCTGATTTCACTTTTCAAATCAAGCTCCTTTGCTATGGGTTCATCCACGAACCCCTTGTCTATCCATTCTTTCTTAACCATATATATATTATTAATTCTTATTTCTATTTTTTGAAAAAATCTAATGTAAATGATGATAGGCTGTTGATAGTGTCGATAAAAAAGAAGCCTGAAACTTGTTTTTTAAGTTATCAAAGCGGAGTATCGAGTAATGTGTCACTTTTCAACACGTGCCTTGGGACTCTTATTCTTTAAACTGAATGCATTATCGTATGTTCTTTATCGTTTTTAACGAGTTGTTCATAACCTACAAAGTTAAAAACTTTAATGGAAAAAGGCTGCATAAATCTGATGAAAATACGGTTTAAAGTTCATTTCTATCTTTTACTAATTTATTTGGTGGTTTGAAATATTCCTGTAACACGGTTGATTTTCTAAATCCAAAGTTTCTTTTCAATAATCTGTTTACGATTTGTGAACGAGTTATCAAGTAGTTTTTATGGGTTTTATTATCTTTGTGAACAAATATGTTGAAAGCAATGAGAAAACTTAAAATAACGGAACTGAATAGAATCTCTGCCGAAGAATTCAAGACGGCTGAAAAACTTCCTTTGATTGTGGTACTGGACCATGTAAGAAGCTTATATAATGTAGGTTCCGTATTCCGTTCGTCCGATGCTTTTAGGGTAGAATCCGTGTATCTGTGCGGAATCACGGCCACTCCGCCACAGGTGGAAATCCATAAGACGGCATTGGGGGCAGAAGATTCCGTGGATTGGGTATATTATGAGCGTACGCAAGATGCCGTGGAACATCTTAAGGCAGAAGGCTACGAAGTTTGGGCTGTGGAACAAGTGGAAGGCAGTGTCATGTTGCAGGATTTCCGGCCGGATAAGGCAAAAAAGTATGCTATCATATTAGGAAATGAAGTGAAAGGCGTGCAACAAGAAGTTGTTGACCAATGCGACGGGTGTATAGAAATACCCCAGTTCGGGACGAAACATTCTTTGAATGTTTCCGTTACAGCCGGAATACTGGTATGGGAGTTTGCCCGTAAGATGAAGTTGTGAACATATAAAGGTATGATGTCATAACGTACCGGCTTCTACCATCCTGACCACCCGTTCCGTCAGCCGGTCGTCGGCTTCAGGGTCATAGTCTTTTTTCAGGCTGGCTCCGAATATGCTGGCAAACGCCTGATAAAATCCGGCTTTGAAAGGACCGAAAAAGGCTTTCACTATTTCGAAGGAACTTTGGTTGCATTCGCGGTCCACTAACTTGATGAGCAGTTTCCCCTGTGAATAAGTTAGCTTCTTCATTTGTGGGGTATATTGCTTTTTTATGCCTTTCTCCACAGCTCGGATGTGAGCGTCTTTTTCTTTTTTAGTAGGTAGTTTTTCCAGATATTCGTATGTCTCGGAGATGGTCTGGTTAACCATTTTGGCAATGGGAAGTGTTTTTTTCACGTTATAAACCAATTTGTTATATCGTATGATTTCCCTTTTGTTCTTAAACTTCAGTGGGGGATATACCGGAAGTTCGGGCATGATGATCACGGTGATGGAGTCGCCTTGATAAAATTCCTTTTGTGCTTTCTTGTAAAACACTACTTTTATTCTCGGTTCCCCATCTACAGGAATAAATTCTTCTTGCGCTTTCACTTGTAAAGTAAAGGCACCTAATAAGATTAATATGATAAGCCTGTATATTCCCATATCCGTTGCAAAAATATAAATTAAATACTTTCATCGCGTGTATTTTACAAAGAATAGTTCATTTTTTGTAGTATTTGCAATAGTTGTATGACATGATATAAAGTATCTGTAACATTGTGTGGATTTTCAAATACTGTTTTTCCATACCTTTGCCTTCATCTTACCAATAAACTTATTAAAGATGAAAAAAACTGTTTTTTACATCCTTTTGATGGTATTTTTAGGTGGTTTTAGAAGTTATTCAGCTGATTTGCGGGCGACAGGGGACGTAAGTATCCAATATAAGGAGAATGGATTGGAGGGAGACAAGGGGCAAGCCGTGGATTCCACTTTCCATATTTATTTGTGTTTCGGGCAATCTAATATGGAGGGGAATGCGGATATAGAAAGTGTCGACACGGAAAATGTGGACAAACGTTTCCGGGTCATGAGTGTCTGTGACGAGGATCTTAAAATGGGACGTACGCCAGGAAATTGGTACACGGCTGTTCCTCCGTTGTGCCGTTATGGGGCCAAATTGAGTGTGGCGGATTATTTCGGCCGCACTATGGTGGATAATTTGCCGGAATCTTGTAAGGTAGGTGTCGTGATGGTGGCCATAGGAGGAGCCGGTATAGATTGTTTTGACAAGGCTGGTTATGAAAAATATTATGAACAGGCCGATGAATGGCAGAAATATTTGATGGGGTTATATGGTGGGAATCCTTATGCGAAATTAGTGGAATTCGGCAAGAAAGCCAAGGAGCACGGCATTATCAAAGGCATTTTGTTGCATCAGGGGGAAAGCAACAATGGGCAAGCGGACTGGCCGGAGAAAGTGGAGAAAATCTACAGGGATTTGCTTTGTGATTTGGACCTTAAAGAAGAAGAGGTACCTCTGTTTGCGGGGGAAATGCTGAGTGGGGCAGAAGGAGGAGTTTGCGCGGGGCACAATGAATATGTTGGCATGCTGCCGTGGTTGGTAAACGCGCACGTCGTTTCATCGGAAGGCTGTGAAGGGGCGAGTGACGGGCTTCATTTTACCTCTGAAGGTTACCGTGAAATGGGACGGCATTATGCCAGGGTGGTCTTAAATAAAGTGTATGGCATTCCGTTGGACATGCCGGACATGCCCGTGACAAATATAGATATGCCGGACAAGGACTTGGAAGTACAAATAGGGAAAGGGCAGAAATTGGAATTGATGGCTGCTTTTGAAGACGGGCATACGGAGGATGTGTCTTATATGGCCGAGTATGAAATAGAAAATACTGAAGTGGCAGACATCAAGGACGGGGAGGTACGTGGCTTTTCGCAAGGACGTACGGGAGTGAAGGCAACCTATACAGACGCGGCGGGAAAAATGTCCAGTCTGTCATTCACCCTCAATTCCACCTGTTTTCCTTTCGGTGAAGAATTCATTGAAACTGCATTGTTCGGGAACGGCACGTACCGCGAGGCCGTGAGGGCGTTTTTTCCGGGCGAGAATGGGCAGATGGGATGGAAGTATACCTATGGATTGGATATGAGCGGTTACAAGTACTTGGTATTGAAATTGGATAAAGTCCAAAAAGTAGGGGCTTGCATTATGCTTTATACAGAGAACAATATCTGGTCTGATTGTTGCCAATACCCTGTGGGAGGGGAGGTCTTGGTGGCCGTTCCCCTTCATGACATCACTTATACGAGTGGAGAACTTCAAGGCGAACCGGTGGACGTTTCCCGTGTCATGATTGTCGCCCTGTATGCCGGACAAAGTGGAGTTATTGATGTGGCCGACATGTATTTGACCAACAATGACGATTATTCGCCCGATGCAGTTCCTGTGTTTTCTATGGACTCCAAAGCCTCAAAGGCAGATGGAATAGTGTATGGCTTATCCGAATGGAACGGATAATTTACCTAAAGGCATATATATAAGAGATGGAAAGAAGTTTGTAGTGAGGTAAAGCCTTTGTCACGTGGTGAATGCGGATTCTAATGCAGTGATTATTTGTAGGGGATAATTTGTCATACCGGAAATAGTTGCTTATATTTGAAGCATGGCAGAAAAACACTCTACTTGCATTTATCTACAACGCTTGTGGATAAACATGTTAATGTATTGTGTACTACAAATATATCCTGTGGATAAAGTCATTGCACAGCATTATTCCTGGGAAGAATTTGTAGAGAAGATTTCTGTGGATGAGTATGACGACGGGGAAGACATGAGTCCGCTTTTGGAAGAGTTGGCGGGATTGCATGAGCATCCTTTCAACCTGAACACGGCTACGAAAGACGATTTGGAACAGTTGCCTTTTCTGGATGCGGACGAGATAGAGGAAATCTTGGCATACGTGTACCGTTACGGCCCGATGCAATCGTTGGGAGAATTGATGTTGATAGAGGAACTGGACTACCAGACCCGTCAGTTCCTTGCTTTGTTCGTCTACGTGGAAAATCCTGTGGAGGAAAAAGAAAAGTTACGGTTGAAAACCTTGTTGAAAGGAGGGCGGCATGAGGTGACGAGCCGGTTGGATGTGCCTCTGTATAAACGTGATGGATATCAAATACCGGAAGATGAAGTATTGTTGAAAAACCCCAATAAGGTATATCTTGGTAATTCGTTGTACCATAACATACGCTACACTTATCAGTACAGGAACAGGCTGTTTTGGGGATTCACGGCGGAGAAGGACGCAGGAGAACCGTTCGGCAGTTATGGCAATATGGCTTACGATGCCTATTCGTTCCATTTCCTGTTGAAAGATTGTGGAAAACTCAAGGCATTGGCATTGGGAGACTACCGGGTGGGGTTCGGTGAAGGTTTGGTGGTGAACAGTGATTTTTCTTTAGGGAAATCCACTTTGTTTAATATGGGCGACACGAGACCGTCCATCAAGAAATTCTCTTCTACGTCCGAAACTTCCTTTTTCAGGGGAATGGCCGTTACTTTCCGTTTCGGGAAAGTGGACGTGTCGGCTTTCTATTCCTATTTGCCTACAGATGCCACTTTAAGGAAGGACGGGACGGTTTCTTCGTTGAAGACCGATGGTTTGCACCGTACTTTGTTGGAACTGTCCAAAAAGCATAATGTCATGGAGCAGTCTGCCGGGGCAGACGTGACTTGGAATACGGAATATTTTTCTTTGGGTGCGACTGCGTTTTACCAACATTTCAGTCGTTCTTTCTCAAAAGGCACGGAACTTTACCGGCAATATTATCCGGAGGGTAAGGATTTCCTGAATGCCAGTCTGCACTACCGTTGGCATCGTGACAGGTTTTCGTTTTCCGGCGAGACGGCGTTCAGCAACGTATATGGCGGTTGGGCCACGCTGAACAAAGCCATTTACCGTTTCAACCACCGGTACAGTGTGGTAGCTTTGCAGCGGTTGTTCGCTTACCAGTATGTGGGATTGCGTGCCAACAGCTTTTCCGAAGGTGGGGCGGTCAGGAACGAAAGCGGATTTTATATGGGAGTGGAGGCAGCCCCGCTGAACGAGTTGAAGTTGTCCGCTTATGTGGATTATTTTTATTTTCCGTGGGTGAAGTTTGGGATACCTCATGCTTCCGAAGGGGTGGAAGGGACGTTTCAGGCCGATTGGGTCGTATCGCGGAAGTGGGAATTGTCCGGACGTTACCAACTGAAGCGGAAAGAACGCTATGGGCAGCCTTACCTGTATCATAAATTGAAGGTGCAGGCGCAGTGCATGCCTTCAAAAGTCTGGGAATGGCGCGGGGTGGCACGATATACAAGGGTGAGGGACGTGTATGGACGGCATGTCGGAGGATACATGGGAGGGAGCATCCTGAAATGGAAGGACCGGAAAAACCGCTTGAATGTGGCCGGGTCGTGCGTGTATTTCGACAGCGAGGACTACAAGGCGCCGATGTCTTTCTATGAGCCTTCGTTGTTGTATGCCTTTTCTTTCATGACGATGTACGGACAAGGAATGAGGGCGGCGGTGAATGCCCGGTGGAACGTGGCAAAACATTGGATGCTGATGTGTAAATACGGGGCTACCGGATATTTCGACCGGGACGAGATAGGGGAGGGGTTGCAACGCATAGGCGGCCGATGGAAAAACGACCTTTCTTTCTTGTTGCGTTACAAGTTTTGAAAAAAGATTGTGTTACCTTTGCAGGTAGTTTTTTTAGAATATAGCCATGTCTACAGTCATTTATCCTTCTCCCATATTCGGGCCGGTGCACAGCCGTCGGTTGGGGGTTTCTTTGGGCATCAACCTGCTTCCGGAAGACGGGAAGTGGTGTACGTTCGATTGTGTGTATTGCGAATGCGGGTTCAACAAGGATTTCCGTCCCAGGAAGCCGTTGCCCACGCGTGAGGAAGTACATGTGGCCTTGGAAGAAAGGCTGAAGGACATGTCCGCGAACGGCCCTGTACCGGACGTGCTGACGTTTGCCGGAAACGGGGAACCCACCCTGCATCCGCATTTTCCGGAAATCATAGAAGACACCCGTGCCTTGCGCGACCGGTATTTCCCGAAAGCTAAAATCAGCGTGTTGAGCAATGCCACCCAAATATTCAGGCCGGAGGTTTTCGAGGCTTTGGGGAAGGTGGACAACAACATCCTGAAACTGGATACGGTGGACGGGGATTACATTAGCCGGGTAGACCGTCCTACGGGGCGTTATGAAGTGGGTCGGGTGGTGGAACGCCTGAAAGATTTCCGAGGCAAAGTCATCATACAGACGATGTTCATGAAAGGCATGTCGGACGGTGTGGACGTGGACAATACTTCCGACCGTTTCGTGGAACCGTGGTTGCGTGCCGTGAAGAAAATAGCTCCATCGCAGGTCATGATTTACACCATCGACCGCGAAACGCCCGACCATGAGTTACGTAAGGCCACGCATGAAGAGTTGGACCGCATTGCCGGACGCATCCGGCAAGAGGGATTGGAAGTTTCCGTGTCTTATTGAGAAGTGTTGCGGTCGGTCTACGAACCGTATGGCCGTATTTTCCATGATATCATCAGCAGGAAAGGTTTTATGAAGATGAATATCTGTAAGGATATTTATTGTTTTTATATATTTGATATTCAAATGCTTGTAGTTTATAAATCAATCTGCGCCAAACGGAAAATCATTTGGCGCAGATTGAAAAATCGTTTGGCTGAGAACGGAATTCCGTTCTCCGTAGAATGAATTTTGTATAATAATTGGGTGATACTTTTTTATAAAAAGTGAGTTTTATCGGGCAGCAATAGTTTTTTTACTATATATCGCAAATGATCTTTCTTGGGTGAATTAAATATGTTGTTGAATAACTTGCGTGAGAAAGTGCGAGTCAAGAACGTTCAAAGTTCCGAATCGTTTTTGTTTCTTTGTTAGTATTATATTTATTTTTTCACTATATTCACGACCTAAATATTCAAAGTTAATTTTTTGTTTTATGAAAAAGATTTTGTTTTTTGTTGCCTTGTTTGCAGGAATTTGTATGATTGCAATCGGTGCCTATGGTTGGAATGTTTATTCTAATAGCGCAAAAGGCTCACTTCTTTTCATGGAAAATGTAAAGGTGTTGTTTCGTGGTGAATCGGTAGATGGATACACTAAATCTTTTGGCGAATGCAGTCGCCCATGTGAATATAAAGCATGGGGTTCTTGTAAGTCAGGAGACCCGGATGAGTGCTATCCTTCTGACTGCTGTTGACATTTGGGGTTCGCTTGTTGGACTTAATGAAGTCTTACAAGCGGACTTTTTGATGTAATTCGTACAAGAAAGAAATAAAGTTCATTGCTAACTTAGAAAAACATGAAAATGAGCAAGTATGCGTATATTGCGATTTTTATTGCTATGGTAATTTTCTCTTGCGGTAAGGATACGGGAGACGACAATGCCAAGGTGTTTACTATAGAAGATTCTGATTTCAAAGATTGGAACAGTTTTTTGCAAATAAAAGAAGAGGTAAGACTTCAAGGTAATGACAGCTCTTGCATTATCACATATTGTGATAAGTGCATAGTAGATAGTGGCTATATGTACTTTTGGGATCACAAGGCGAAAGTCATATACCGCTTTTCTGCTGATGGTAAGTTCGTCTGTAAGATAGGAGAGAGAGGGCGTGCTTTATCCGAGTATATTGAAATTAAAGATATGCAGGTGGACAAACAAGCTTCTGTGCTGAAAGTGCTTGACGACAGAGGAATATTGAACTACCGCTTACAGGACGGAAAATTCATTGGACGCACTAACTTTTTTTCGTCAATACCAGCCGAATATGATAGGTTTGCTATAATAGGAAAGGACAGTTTTCTTTGTTTCACTGACATCCGAAACAAATTCAGCATAGTTTTGGACACGCCTGCCGGGCAAGAAGGATTGAGGGAAAGCAAGAGGTTTCATTTGGTCACAAATTGTTTTTATACGTATGATGGCCGGTGTAGGGTGGTGTCTGATTATGGTGAGTTTTATATTGATGAATATGCAGATGGCAAACTTACAACATTGTACAAATTTGATTTGGGAAACAAGCAACTTCCTGGCAATGTGCTGCCCCAAACATTAGAAGAATTTAATGTGGTGGACAATGACCCTACATACTTTAAGTGCATTACAGACGTTTACGAAACGTCGTCATGGCTTTATGCTTTGTTTGTTGGGCCAGAACAAACTTATTATCATGCATTCATAAACAAAAACTCAGGTAAGTATGTGTTCGGCAAAAACTTGGATATTGTCATTATTGGGGCTGACGAAACGTATTTTTATGCGTTGGTTTATCCTGGATATATCTCACCAGAGTCTGACATATGGAACATTGTCAAATCAAAGCCGAATGAAGATAATGAAGATCCAATATTCATAAGATTCTCGATAAATGAAAACAAAGTATAGCATATTTGGGAACTTGACTTTATGCTTTATTTAGGAAATCAAAACAGTTTCTGAATGCTATACCTTGAAAGTGCATATCATTGATTCGGTGCTAACATATCCATAGGCACTATTCCTTGACAATCAATCCAAAATTCTAGTACTAGTAGCAGATACAGGTGATTAAAAGAAGACATGTATTTGGATTCATCTATAGACTCCATGACTCTGCAGTATGGTTTGCGAAGAATTCACCGGACGCATAGACAACACGGAAATACCTAAAAAGATAGCGGAAATAGCGAAATATAAGGAATAAGGAAAACAAAATACACAATCTACAATCAGAAGGAGGTGAGCATTTTGACACTTCTCCTTGAAAAATGGTTTGGCTGAGAACGGAATTCCGTTCTCAGCCAAACCATTTTTGTATGTAACTTTCCTTTAAATTTCAGGAGGCTTGCACGTAACATCTCTTCCGGGACAGGCGTTTGTGCACGTAAAGGTAAGCCGGGATGAGGAAGAGGTCTGCAGCAAACCAAGCCGAAGGGTCGCCGTAACAAACTCCCGTATATCCTAAAATAGGGACCAGGAACAGGCTGACGGCCGTGCGGTCTACCATTTCGAATACACCGGACATCATGGCCAGTTTACTGTATCCTAATCCTTGGATGCTGTACCTGAGCAGGCACAGCAGTCCTAACGGGATGAAATAGGTGCAGGAGGTGACGATGAACTGGTTGGCCTTTTCTATGATTTCATATTCATGGACATCCACAAACAGGTAGATGATGTGGCGGGCGAAAAGATGCAACACGATGAAACAGAAGATGCAGTAGAGGCAGACCATGAAAAAGCTGGCGCGCAGCCCCATGTTGATACGTTCCGTTTTTCCCGCCCCATAGTTCTGTCCGCAATACGTGGCTATGGCGATGCCCATGCTCTCCAACGGGCACATGAAGAACATCTTGATGCGCATGCCGGCGGTAAAGGCTGCCACGCACGAAGTACCCAGGGCGTTGTTCGCGCTTTGGAGCATGATGCTCCCTATGGCCGTGATGGAAAACTGTAGTCCCATCGGTACGCCCATATCCAACAGCCCTTTTATGTAGTGTCTGTCCAAGGCGGTTTCTCCCTTTTCCATTTTCAGTATGCCGAATTTCCTGAACATGTAATACAGGCAAAGCAGGGCAGAGACGGCTTGTGAGAAGACCGTGGCGATGGCGGCTCCAGCCACGCCCCAATGCAACACGAGGATGCAGAACAGGTCGAGGACGATGTTCAGGACGGAGGACAGCAGCAGGAAGTAGAACGGGGTCTTGCTGTCGCCCAATGCTCGGATGAGACTGGAGAGCAGGTTATAAAGGAAAGTGAAAGGAATACCGATGAAGATGACCAGAAGATAGAGGTAGGCACTATGCAGGATGTCGTGCGGCGTCTGCATCATGAACAGGATTCTCTCGCAAAGCAGGGAAGTGACGACGGCCAACACAATGGAAATGATGAGGGAAACCCAAAGACTGTTGGCTACGTAACGCCGCAAGTCGCTGTATGAACGTGCGCCGAACGCTTGGGCCACGGGAATGCCGAAACCGCAACAGCAGCCGGTGCAGAATCCGATGATGAGGAACACGACGGATGTACTGGCTCCCACGGCTGCCAAATCGTTGATGCCTAAATATTTTCCTACGATGGCTGCGTCTATCAGACTATAAGTCTGTTGGAGCAAGCTTCCCAAAATGAGCGGGAGCGAAAAGTTGAATATCAACCGCAGGGGTGAACCCTCCGTCATCTCTTTCGTCATGGCGAATCTCTTTTTCCTGAAAAACACATTCTTTTACGGGTGCAAAATTACGGAAAATCAGGATATAAAGAAAAGGATAGAATGAAAACATGCTATTTATTCTATCCTATATAAATTTATGACCCTGTAATCTTATTAAAAACTAAGGATTGTATTGCGCTCCCAATAAAATACTGTATTTACACCATCAATATTATGAATTATCTTTGTCTTCAATTATGGCGTTACGATGATATCCGTGCCGAACGAAAGAATCTATAAAAATGAGTTCTTTGTACCATTCTCCCATTTCATTCTTTTTATTTTGTAGTCTAAAGAAGCCTCGAACAAAGATATCGTTGTCATTTACTATTTTTCTAAACCACCGGGAATCCATTACAATAACTTCTTGTCCACTTTCATTTTTTATCTTTTCCTTTTTTCTGTAATCTTTGATGGTATCGTCAATTAAAGTACTTGTTCCAAGAGGTATAATGACTTTCTCAACTTGTACATACTTTTTTACTGCAAGATAAATAATAAGTTTATTAGCCAATTCTTCATAGATTTGTTTTCTTTTTTCTTTGTTACCACAAAAAAGTTGGTCATCATTTATAAGGGTTGGACATGTATAAATTTGTCGTTTGTTATCTGTGGATGATTTTACATAGAAATAAAGAAGCAAGGTACTTTTTTCTATTTCTTCTTTGAATAACCAAACGTATAATGTATCTTCTCCAAAGCCATATATTATAGTTGCTTCCTTTTCAATAAGGATACCGCATACATTATCATTATAAAATTCTTGGAAAAGTTGATGGTCGATATTAAAAAATGACTTTGCACTTTTCTCCATGACTTTTTCAAATGATGGCATAATAAGTTCGGGAAGTCCCCAATCAGGTTTTGTATTACGTACGTCTGAAAGAAATTCCCTTCCTTTGAATAAATACTTGAAATGTATTCTATTATTGGTCATGGGTATTTCCAATTTATTTTCATCTTCATGGCCTAATAACCATGATATGATAGGTCTTTTACGAATAACCATCGATATGTAGTGAGGTAATTTCTATTATGGTAGTTACTGCTCTATTTTATTTTTGGTCGTAAGCGTGTTTGGGATAGTCTATCGTATAGTGCAATCCGCGGCTTTCCTTACGTTCGATGGCCTGCCGCGTGATAAGGTAACCCACGTTAATCATGTTGCGCAGTTCGCAAATGTCTTTGGTCGCCTTGACACGCTTGAAAAGCTCTTCGGTCTCTTCGTATAGCAGGTCCAAGCGTGTCCATGCCCGTTTCAGGCGCAGGTCGCTCCGCACGATGCCCACGTAGTTGCTCATGATTTGTCCCACTTCCTTCATGTCCTGCGCGATGAGTACTTTTTCTTCGTTACTCATCGTACCCTCATCGTTCCATTCGGGTATCTTTTCATTGAAAGCATATTGGTCTATGACCTCCAAGCTGTGGCGGGCTGCCGCGTCGGCATACACCACGGCTTCGATGAGCGAATTGCTGGCCAAGCGGTTACCGCCGTGCAGTCCGGTACAAGAACATTCGCCCACGGCATAGAGCCGCCGGATGCTAGAACAGGCGTTGAGGTCTACCTTGATGCCGCCGCACATGTAGTGGGCGCAAGGCACGACGGGAATGTATTGCTTGGTAATGTCGATGCCGATGGAGAGGCATTTGGCATAAATGTTCGGGAAATGGTGTTTGGTTTCTTCCGCATCCTTGTGCGTCACGTCCAGGCACACGTGGTCCAAGCCATGTATTTTCATTTCCTTGTCGATGGCACGGGCCACGATGTCGCGTGGGGCGAGGCTAAGCCGCTTGTCGTATTTCTGCATGAACTCTTCGCCATTGGGCAACCGCAAGATGCCGCCGTATCCCCGCATGGCCTCTGTGATGAGGTAAGCCGGGTGCGTCTCGCCCGGATGGAAGAGGGCAGTGGGGTGGAACTGCACGAACTCCATGCCTTCCACCGTACCTTTGGCACGGTAGACCATGGCGATGCCGTCGCCCGTGGCAATGTTGGGGTTGGTCGTAGTGGCGTAGACGGCTCCCGTACCACCGGTGGCCATCAGGGTGACTTTGGAGAGGAAGGTATCTATCTTTTGCGTGTCGGGGTCTAAGACGTAAGCACCGTAACATTCGATGTCCGGCGTGCGGCGCGTCACTTCGATGCCCAAATGGTGTTGGGTGATGATTTCCACGGCAAAGTGGTTTTCCAGAATCGTGATGTTCGGATGGCGGCGTACGGCCTCCATCAGTCCGCGCTGGATTTCAAAACCCGTGTCGTCGGCGTGGTGCAGGATGCGGAATTCCGAATGTCCGCCTTCACGGTGCAAGTCGAAATCCCCCTTTTCGTTTTTGTCGAAGTTCACGCCCCATTTCACGAGGTCGCGTATGCCTTGCGGTGCGTTTTTCACTACTTGTTCCACGGCTGCAGGGTTGCTGATGAAATCCCCTGCAACCATGGTGTCCTTGATATGTTTCTCGAAGTTGTCCACTTTCAGGTTGGTCACTGAGGCTATTCCCCCTTGTGCCTTGGCCGTGTTGGCCTCTTCCAATGTGGTTTTACATACGATGGCCACCTTGCCTTTGCCCGCATCGGCCACTTTCAGGGCGTAACTCATTCCGGCCACTCCCGAACCTATCACTAAAAAATCAAATTTGCGTATCATGCCGTCAGTTCATGCTGTTGATGTTAGACGTTGCAAAACTACTTAAAAACTCGGTTGGTTGTGCGTTTGCCGCAGGATTTCTTTTAAAAATAAAAGTGCAGTCCTCCGTTGATAAAGATACGGTAGAACTCTACGGATTGGTCCATGGAGCCGGGAATCACCCCATCTTCGTCATATACGTTTCCGTAAATGATTCCGGCATTTACTCCTATGCCTACGTATTTGTTCAGCAGGTAGTCCGCACTGAGTTGGTAATGCAATCCCATCCCTTTTACAGTTTTTCCCATACTGAAATCCATCTCTTCCTCGACATTCAAGATGAAGGCACCTGCTCCGATGCCGTACCGTAGGGACCAATGTTTGTTGGCTGCCCTCATGACAAATTCCGGGCCTATGTAATCCATGTGCATCCGGCTTTTGGGATTAGCGGTTTGTTCCTTAGGGTAATCGGGATTGCGTACGAAGTTGGTATGATATGCCCCGGAGCGGTAACCGGAATAGAGAATGCCTACACCCATGAACTTTTTACCCACCCAGTCGATTCCTCCCTGGAAATCCACCCCGTTTTTGAACGTGCCGCTGAGACCGCCCGGAATGTCATGGTAAGCTTTGCTGAACACATGGCCAAAACCTCCGTTCCCGTAGATATGGATAGGAAGTGGAGGCGGGAGCTTACGTGGCTTTATGCTTTTCCGTCCGGCCAGTTCCAAACTGTCTGCTTTCCTTATCTGTTCCCTTTGTTGGGTTTTCATGCGTAGCATTTCTCCTTTTATCTGATGGCAGGAAACGAGGATGGTAGGTTCTTTATGTTCGGTGATAGCCAAGGCGTTTCCTCCCACTTTGGCCGTTTCAGCCTTGGCCAGTGCTACGACCTGGTCATAACTGAAATGTGCGGTATATCCGTTTCCTTTTACAGCCACTTTGCCCAGGAGTTCGGCAGAGTAAGGCCGGTTCGTTCCGGTCTTGAATACTTGTACGTCGTCAGCTTGCGTAGCGGGATAAGAATGATAGATTTCCGTGGCCACTTTCGGACTACAGCCTGTAACGAGCAAGGCCACGACCCATGCAAACCATTTGCCTATTGCGTAGCAACCATTCTCTTTTTTATTTTCTGTTCTCTTTGCCATACGCTTGTCTATATAATAAGATGGGATTCCTTCAGTTTGGCAATCTTTTTGTCCATGGAATTGATTCGAATCCGTTCCATGATTTCTTCTCGTTGGTCTATTAGTTGATAGAACTTATCTTTCCATACAGGAAGTTTCCCTAAGAAAAGTTCAAAACGCTCTATGTCATCCCAAGAATTGGTTTGTTCTTCCATGTCCATACAAACTTGTTGTATCAATGCGTCATTATCCAGATAAAGAGCAGTGATTAGCTTGTATTTGAGAAATTCTGTCAGGCTGCAATAATTGTGGCAAACCAACATGTCATATTTTTGCTTGTGTTTTAATAAATCAAACAAGTCTTTTACATTCACTGTTTCTCCGAGGAGGTTCCCGTGTTGGGACTTTACATCGTCCATCGCATCTTGAAACATCTGTTGATGCTTCTTGAATGGTATATCTAACGTGAGATGTTTTTTATTGTAGAACATTTCTATAATAATGTCGTCATTTATCCTCTCATCATATAAAGAATAACCTACCAATAGTGGTCGATAACTTCCATATATTCGTTGAAACTTAAATCCGATTAATCCAACTCCTAATTTCATTAATAATGTATTAGAAGAATACCTTGATAACATTGGAAATGCTTTTTTCCAATCGGTCAGAGGCAGACTTTTCACAGGAGAGCCTGATATAGGTTCAGTTCCTTTATCTTCCATATTACGATGTGATATAGATGAAATCCGTTTATATATTTTGTTTTTTTATTCTTGGCATTTACCGAATAGTTTATAGTGTCTCCTTTTATTCTATAATGGGTACGTTCTTTCCGTTTTCTATTTTCCAGCTCGGTAATTTGTATTTGAAATAACCGAATTTTAACCGGTTGATAATGTCTACGTATGGAATAACTCCACCTCTCTCTATGAATTGAGCATATTTTTTATCTAACTTACCTTGAATAAAAGGTTGTTTATTAAATTGCCATACATTCCAGTGTATTTTGGGATCTTCATTTAGTTCTGCTAAGTTATCTGCAAATAATGCTTCTTTGTGTCCCTTTCCGATGTTTTTGGATGTTTCCACTTTGTACCACGCATTAAACACAATACCGAACTTCAAAATAGTGTGTGCATAAAACTCGACCTCATCTTTTACAATCTCTTCAATATTCGGTTTGTAGTCCATGGGATATTTGGTTTTAAATACACGTATGACACTACTATTCAGTTCTTCCAAGTCATTGGCTACGTATTGGAAAAACCGTTTGCATTCGTTGTCTATTTCTGCACAGAACACATTCCCGATTCTTGTTACGATTCTTTTCTTTTTAATTGTTTCCATTTTTATTGTTCTTTGATAGCTATATAAGCTTTGTTCATCTCTTAGATAGAATCCGATTTATGTGATATGCGGATATTAAACCTTTGTCGCTATAAGCAAAGGCAAATTGGAGTACATGTCGTTTTCCGTTATGATTCAACCAGTTATCAGTGCAGTCATACACGATGTCCATATATTGTGAAAAGTCCTCTTTATTCAATATAGACATGTTTTTATGCCTGATCACAATATTCCGGTTTCTTATCTCCGGCAATCGGACAAATACATTTTTTAAATATTCCCAATCTGTTATTTGAAGAGATAGTAAACCAGACCATTGTTCCAATAACTCTTTGGCATATCCTCTGTTTGGAAAATCCATCATATCGGCGTGCTCCACTTCATAATGTTCTATATCATAACACCAGACGAATGGTCTGAGTCGCAACAAAGGCTCTATCCTTTTTTGTTCGTGCAGATTGAATACAAAAGTATAATGATGTTCAGGATCATCAATCCATTCACTTGTTACAATTTGGACCACATCAATGTAGTTTTCAAAATCTTGTTGTGGTAGACCCGACAAATCTTCGTGCAATAGAATGATATTCCTTTTGTTTATCATACCCTCATCTGGACTACGGAAACAATCTATCAGTGCATCCCAATTATCTTGGACATAATATGGATAATTTAATCCTGTAACAATGCAATTACATAGTTCCAGTCTGTTGGTAACTGGACCTATATGAATTATCTTCGCGTCTTTTTCATAAAGCTTTGAAGGGTTTAAAGTAAATATGATATCTTTCATGTAAAATTAATATTTCCAGTTTATAGGTATAAAAGTGTTATGATGATCTGGTGTAAACCATATACTACCATTATTTCCCATTATAATTCTTCTTGGTCCAGGGCGGTGAATATTAAGTTCCCGTGGTGGTGGACATATATATTCTGTATAGTTTATGCCTGTTGGCAAATCATTATATTTATTCCAATAACGTTCATTGTCATGTCTCATTTTCCTATCAGAGTTACAGGAGAGAGGCTTTGTAGTTAATACAAATGAAAACAGTATTTGGTAATTAAGAACTTATCCTGATTGCGATACACAAATTGTGTGACAAATTCAGGCTTGTTTTTTTCCCAGAAATAGATGTAGTCCTGTACAATATTTAAATATTGGCGTAAGTCTTCTTCTGCAAGACAGTCTAAATTCTTATTTCGTATCACAATGTTCTTTCCTATATTCTCTGCCATTCGGAAATATAGGGTTCTAAATATATTCCAGTCCATTTCTTTATTTGCATTCCCAAAGAATGCTTTGGCCATTTCGCGGAATAAGATTTTTCGATTTGATGTCATTGGAAAATCAATCAAGCGTACATCTTCTAATTGATAATTTTCTATCTCAAAAGAGCGGGTCGAGGGTCTTAAACATAAGAGCGGTTCTATTCTATCTTGTTCACGTGTATTAAACACAAAAGTATAATGATATCCAGGTCCGTCTATCCATTCATTGACCGTGGTTTGTACGATGTTAATGTAAATTTCAAAATCCGCTTGTGGCAAGTCAGACAAGTCTTCGTGTATCACTACGATTTCTTCTTCTTCCACACAGCCTTCCGGAAAACGATAGTAATCCAGTAAGGCATCCCAATTGTCATTAACAATATAAAGATAATTCATGGCTTTAGCTACAGCTATGCATAATTCAAACGAATTACTCACTTTGGGGATATAAGCAATATGACTATTCTCAATCTTATAGTCTGCTGCATTCGATACAAAGATGATATCTCTCATAATTAGTATTTATAGTTTATAGGAATAAATGATTTATAATGATCTAAAGAAAACCAAATACTGTACAGAACACGTTTCCGATTCTTGTTACTATTCTTTTTGCCATAAGCTTGTCTATATAATAAGATGGGATTCTTTCAGTTTGGCAATCCTTTTGTCCATGGAATTGATTCGAATCCGTTCCATGATTTCTTCTCGTTGGTCTATTAGTTGATAGAATTCAGACCTCCAAGTATCCAATTTACCCATTGTTTCTTCAAAATTACTGTAATTTTTCCAAAGGCTCATTTCCTTTTCTGCATGCTCACAAGCTTTTTGTATCAGTCTTTTATCTTGTAAATAAAGGGCTGTAATCAATCTGTACTTTAGGAAATTAGCTTGTTTGGAAAACATATTAAGAAGCAAGACATTTGTATTCCTGTGATAATCTAAGAAATCAAACAAGTCTCTTACTTTCACATTCTCTTTGAGGAGATTCCAACTTTGTGATTCCACATATTTTACAGAGTCATGAAATCGTTGTTGATGTTGTTCTATGGGAATATCTAATGGTATATGTCTATTGTCATGAAAGCTTTGTTCGAACAATGGCCACATACATTCATCAATAGTTTTTTTCCATAATGGGAAGGCTGTGAGCAAAGGACGATAATAAGTTTTTATCATTTTCATTCTTTGGAAACATAAGCCTATAAGTACAATGTCTTGTCTTATAAGTAATTTGTTTGAGGCGTAACGTGATAACATTGGAAATTCTTTTTTCCAATCAGTCAGAGGTAAGTTTTTTTTAATAGAATTACTATCCATCATAATTTTAATATTTTATTTTAGGCTTTATAATAAAGGAAGGCCAATTATTCATATTTTTCCTATACCATTGCATTTGTATGGTGTTATTTAACATTTCAGGACTTTTATTGGGATAACCAAATTTAAAATCATAAATTATTTGGTTTTTGTAATCCACTATATCTATGATGCCTGTTTTATTTATTTGTTCATCATGAAAGCGAACTTTAAACTCCAATCCTCTATCTCCGTGTATATCTTGATATTCTTCTAAATATTTTGTTGCAAACTCATGTCTTTTGGTTCCTACAACAGGTCCTTCACCCGGAATTTCTTTATAAGCCATGTCTGCAGCTTGTTGAATCAGGTCACGGTTACTGATTGCTTTTTCAGCACCCGTCCAAAAGTTCTTTCCTTGGCTTGCAGCTATTCCACCGTTCACGACCCCTCCGATAACACCAGCTCCGATGGCACTCAAAACATATCCTTTCCAACCCATTTGGGGATCGCCGAAAGCTTGGGAATTTCCTACACTGAGGATGGAGCTTGACACTACACCGGAGAATGCACTTTCCACAAATCCACCTAAGAAGCCCGCACCCACCATTGGAGCGGCTACAAACCCTACTGCCGCACCGAATCCCCCGGCTGCCGCACCTATTCCGAATGCAGAGATGGCATCACCAAAATCATCTATTTGTCCGTTAATGGCTTTCCAGCTAAGGTTGGCCGTTCCTCCAACTATCATGGCGATACCAATGATAAAGAGTGGGTTCTCTCCGTTTTCATCCACGTAGGCAAGCGGATTATTCATGCAGTAGGCATATCGGTTAAATCCCTGCGAAAAATCAGGAATCTGCATATATGGGTCGGGCGAGAGGAAACGTCCGAGTATGGGGTCGTAAAGCCGGGCGTTCATGTCGACAAGTCCGAATACGTCCAAATATTCATGACCGCAGAACCCACGTGAAAATGTCGAAGCCGACAATGTGGTAGGCCGTACTTCCGGGCTATATGAAACGGGGTTTCTCCGCATGCCCCAGGCATCGTGGTTTAGCTCTTTTATAAGGTATCCGTCGAAACGTACCACATGGGTAATGCTACCCAAATAGTCGCGGAGCAGGCTATAGCATTGTGTGAGAGGGCCTGTTTTTTCCAACATTACGGGTGCATCATAATAGTTTCCACCCACATATACTCTTTCTCTTGCCGGGCCGGAAGAAGACTCTTCCAGTTCATAACACCCCCCGAGATAATATTTCCGGAGATAGGAGCGTCCCTTGTCCTGTGTGACTGTCATTTTCACTTTGTCCAAGTTGCCATTGTAGACGAACTTCGCATCAAAAGCCCCTTCGTGTATGGAGTCAGGCCGCAAGGCTTTGGTATAGAATATTTCCTGCGTACCCATTCCGGACGTGAGGTTGCCTTCAGGGGCAATGCCTGTTACGGCATGAGGTTTTCCGGGCATTTCGTAAGTGTAGCTTCCTACATCCGATTTCTTTATGATATTCCCGTTGGGGGCATATTCCAAAACGGATGTTCCATCTCCTGTAAGACGGTTCATCCCGTCATAGTTGAAAGTTTCCGTCTTTCCCGACCTTTGGTCGGTACGTGTCCGAAGGTTTTGCCGGGAAGTGTCGAACGTATATGTGAAGTTTTGGTAAGTGAGCTGGTCAGTCTTCCCGGTCCGGTGCAGGGGATAATCGTATGCATCGTATTCGTAGAGTCTTGTGATGTTCCCTGTTTGTGCTCTGGTAGGCATTCCCATGTCGTTTTCATCCTCTATTTTAAGGACGGAGGTGCCATCATTAAGTTTTATTTCTGTCAGGTGTCCGTTCTGATACACGTAATTTTCAGTGGTCAACCTGCCGTTCTGCGAGGTGTAAGTGACGGAAGCCGTATTTCCATCTTTGTATGTATAATCTTTCAGCAGCCACTTTCCGTCCGGGGCATCCTCCCGGTATGATGCCAAACGCCCGAACTCATCATAGGTATAGGTGATGAATGTGTTGTTGAACCCCTTGATGGTGGCTATTTCACCATGTGGCGTATAAGTATATGCCACGTTGGGACTTCCCCATCCTATGTTGGTCAGCCGGTTGTATGAATCATAGAGCCTGTTGATATTTTCCCCTCGGGCGTTCTTTTCCCATGCGATGTCCCCGAAAGCCTCATATCCATAAGTGCTTTCTCCGAATCCGGGGTCTGTCCTTTTGCGGCATTTCCTCATGTCGTTGTATTCGAACTTGGTCTGGGTTCCATCCGGGGCTGTAATGGTAAGGGGGTGGCCGTCCGCATCCAGTTCGTAACGCGTGGTGCCTCCCGGGTCGTCCACCCTGACAAGACGATCACGAAGGTCGTAAGCCCTTGTGGTTTCCACCCCGTCCTGCGTGGTGGTTATAGTGTATCCGTCATTGTCATCGCTGTAAGTGTACGTGGTGGTATGGCCGGGACGGTCCGTGACGGAAACCAACCGGTCGAAATCATCGTACGTGTAAACCGTATAATGGGAAGGGGAGGACTGTGTATAAGGCAGTGACTTGCGTGCAACACGTCCGTAAACGTCATATTCTATGTCAGTACTTCTCCATATTCCGTCAAAAGTCATTTCGCTTTGGCGAACCACCCGTCCTAATGCGTCATAGACGGTCTTCATGTCCGGTTTTCCCGTTTCCCGGATTATGATTGCATATACTCCTCCCGTAGCTTCATTGCACCATGCATATTCATTGGTCACGGTGGTGCCGTCTGCACGTTCCGTTTCTACTTGTCTTCCAAAGCCGTCATAGGTATAGGCTGTAGTATTTCCCCGGCTGTCGGTGTGCGACTTCAGCCTGCCGTCTGTCCCGTATGCGTACTTTTCCGTTGTCCCTATTTCTGAAGTATGCGAGGATATCCTCCCGTAATTGTCATATTCCCATGATTCGGAAATCCTTGCTTTACCGGTCCACTCCGTTACTGCTTTTATGAGATTTCCTTTTGTATCATATTGGTTGTCATAACGTGTCTCTCCTCCGAGGTAATCCCTTCGGACTGTGGGCATGTCATATTGCCACGAAGGAATGGTGGTTTTTTGTGACACGCTTTTTCCTCCGGCTGTGGTATTTGTGACGGTTTGTTCGTGGATGCGTCCGAAAAGGTATTCTTGTCCGGAAGGTATATAAGCCAACATGTAGCACACGTCCATGCTGTCAGGTGACGTACCTCCTATCTTGTTTTCAGCCCATCCGGTGTAGACCGGTTTGAAAACAGTGTTCGTTTTTGTTTTATGTCCGTCCCAATATTCTATTTCTTCCGTGGAAGGGTATCCTAACTTGTGTCCATCATAATAATATAGATTGTCCGCGTTTTTTAAATAATCACTTTCATCCTTCATATATAGGTTGACTTCAACCATACGGTTAGGATGCTCCACGATTTCATATTCATAAAAGTTTTCGTAGGCCAAATCATATGCCTCATGGGTCAGTATCCCATACCTTTCAGGGTCAAAGTCACGGATAAGTTCCTTTCCCTTGAAATCCACGGTACGGGTTTGCTGGAAGCCGCAAAATCCCTTTCCGGTAAGATGTTTTATTCCACCTTTATAGTAATAATGCCATCCATCCATTTGCTTGCCATCCACATATTTTTCTGAAATGGCAAGTAAAGGAAGATTGTCAAAGGCTTCTACATAAGGATAGTGGATATTGTAACCTGGCTGATATATGGATGAAAATGTGGCATCTCCGTTGGTGATAGCATAATCGTTCCTTTCTATGGCACCAAGACTATTCACCATTCCTGTAATAAGGTTCTCTTTTTTGTCGTTGCGTGAAAAAGAATACAGATGAATCTCATTCCCATCAAAACAGGCAAGTTGGGAAAAATCCTTTCCCGTCTTTAGGCGTGAAGGCAACAGTTGTCCGCCGGAAGAAGGATATGGAGTAAAGAAAGGATCCTCGAACCGTCCGGCATTATTATATAAATAGGTATAAAACCCTTTGTCGGTATAGTCTATCAAATCCGAACGTCCGTCCCCGTTGACATCTTGAAGTAAGAAATTATATCTGCGTTCTTGTCCTAAACTTTCGCCATCACGCAAAGGTAAATTGAAATTGCTTAAGTCAAAGACCCCATTGCCTTGGGATATAAACAATTCACAATATTGTCGGTTGGAAGTCTTGGTGACATATCTAAGCATGTCTGTCAGTCCGTCCCCGTTAAAGTCACCTATGAGGAATTTTGTATTGTCAGTAAAAACCAGGGGGATTCCGTCTGCTATTTTGCGAGGTGTCCAAACCGAACCTTTTATGTCGAATTTATAAATGTGTGCTCCATTACGATCTTGGTGAACGATTTCGCTACACCCGTCACCGTCATAGTCCAACACGAAAATTTTGTCCGTCCGATTATATATAAATTCCGGAGTAGGGGAATTATGAGTGGTTTGGAATTCTACATGGAAAGGGAATATATGGCCTTGGTAAGGAAGCGTGCCTTTGTTCAGGTCGAAGATGTAACATTGGGAAGGCAAGCCGGTATCTCCGAAAGGTTGGTGGGCGGATACGCCTAAAATTTCGGTTTTCCCGTCTCCGTTGAAATCTCCAGGGTAATAATATTTGGGTTGGATACTGAGTGCTTCTATATTATCGTGTATACAGGAATGTAGGGTGGAAAAATAATATATATGTTGCGAGGGTTGCTTATTCATTAAAAGACTTTCACTATCATGAATCCTGAAAGTGACTTGATCTGTTTGCTTATTTGCTATGGTGTTGTTTATTTGTACAACGCAGTCACGTCCGCACCCGGTGATGTCTGCGGCCACAATGTCGATAAATCCGTCGCCACTGTAGGTCAACTGGTGCCGACCGCCTTGCATGCCTCCTGAAAAAGAAAAGTAATCAATATAGTCGTTGTTGGGATAGCCGTTTTCAATCCAGGAATAACCCTCGGAACCGTTTACCACTCCCAGTTCATTTTGGATGATATAAGGATTGTAATCGGGTATTGCTACAATTAAGTCAGCTTTACCGTGGTCAGCATTCCGCGCTACGACAAAACGTTTTGGAGAAGGTGTCCCTACATAACCTTTGCAGACGAAAGAATGGGTGTCATAACCTGTTGCCTTATTTCCCTTACCATAGTAGAAATGCAAGGGAGGAAAGCTTTTTACACCACTCAGATACTCAATTTCTTCCAATAGGGATTGTTTAAGCGTCGTTTGATTCTCATTCCTATAATTGAGTTTATAAGTTCCCAATATGGTATTACCAAACTTACAGGTTATGGTTTTCAGCAAAGAGTTTTCTGTTACTTTCTGTCCTGAAAGATAAAAGGATACTGGGTCTGTCCGTGAACCGACAAACGAGAATTCTATGGAAGCTCCGTTGTATGTAATTTTGTTTATCCGGTAATGGTCCCTTTGTGAAGTATAATGGTATGTAATGGTATTGCCCCACAAATCACTCAGTTCCGTGAGAGGGTAATATAGGTTATTGTTGGTATTGGTTTTATAACCGAATATGGCCGTTCGGCCATTGGGGAAAGCCACGTCAAAATACTGTAAGGAATTACCTGCATAGTTCGCTTTGACACGTATATAGCCGCGCTCGCTCAAATAAGTGACGGAATCCACCTTGACCAACCGCATACCATCGAGCATAAAAACATCTTCACGGTTGAAAGCTATGGGAGCGATTTTCCCATCATAATAAGGTGTTTGTACTGTGCGGCAAATGACGGACAATCCGGAAAGAGACCATCCTATTCCTAATAAACCGTTGCCTTGTTGGCTATTATAAACAAAGGATAATTCCGGATTAAATCCCCGTATTCCTTTATAAGCAGATATAGGGACAGTATAGGTACGTGCACCGGTGGGAGATACTCCTGAAGTGATATCTATTTGTCCCACTTCATTTCTTGTGTCTATCTTGTAAGTGATAGGCACATAATCGTTGTCAATAGCCGGATACCCCTCTTGTCCGAGGGCAGAAAGGAGGCAGCACGCGCAAAGGAAGAAAAGAAGCGGAAACCGTTTCATAAGCGTTATTTTTTGATGATTTTCCAAGTGGTTTCTTGTCCGCCCGTTGCGATATGTAGCAGGTAAATTCCATTTGTGCAATGGCTCAGGTCGAGTTCGGAAACGGGGGAGGTTGTTTCTTTTACGTCCACGACCGCTCCGCTCATCGAAGTAATGCGCAAACTGGCTTTTTCTTCGGGGGCGAGTCCTTGGATTTCCACTTTCAGGTGCCCTTCCGTTGGGTTGGGCCAGATACGGATCTGTTTTTCAGAGAGCATGTCGGAATAGAAATTATCCTCTTTTTTTTCTTCCGATGACAGGTTTCGTTTGGCAACATCTGAGTTTTGCAGCACGATTTCCCGCTTCACCCGGTTGCCTAACGCATCGTATGCAAACCTTATCGCATTCTGAGAGAAAGCGGAAAAGTAAAACAATAAGCCGGAAAAAACAAATAATGCTCTCATAATATATAGGTTTTAGTTTGTTTTTCTGCTATCGTCCCAAAGGTATATGTCTTTTTTTAAATAAACAAAAAATAAAGGATATTTTTGGGCTTTCTGTGGATTTAATCCGTAAAAAGTGTAACTTGCATCAAATTTTAGTTTTATGATACGGACATTTCATGCAAAAATTAATAAGAAGATAATGTTTTTCAGCTTGTTGCCTGCTACAGTGTTGGCCATATATTTCTTTTGGGTAAAATTGCCTTTGGCTGCATTGTGTTGTATGGTCTTTTTGGTTTTCGTGGTGGAACGTTTGATTCATACGTATTATGTTTTTACCGATGAAGGTTGCTTGTTCATTCATCAAGGGCGGTTTTCCAAGGTCAGCAGGCATTCTTTGTCCGACATCGAAAAGGTGGATATCGTACGGCCGTCTTCTTTGTCTTTTTTAAAGAATAAGGATACTGTCATGTTGACGTTTTGCGACGGTTCGATAAAATTCATCACGCCTTTTCCGGCTGAAGAGTTTTGCCGGTATTTCAAACGAAAACAAGAAGATTTTCTTGAAAAGACAGGTGGCTTATGAATATGAGGCTTTTTAGAGTACTTTTGGGAGTCTTCTGGTTTGTTGGGGGAGTTGGTAATCCCTTGTTGGCTTCCGGGAGATTTTCTTGTGAACCGCTTGGGGAAGAGGCTTCGTGGCCGGTGTGTTTGCGGGACGGACTGGATAGCTTGTTGCAAGATGAGCTATTCCTTACTTCACAAGTAGGTTTGTGTGTATATGATTTGACCGACGATACTTTACTGTATGCTTATCAGGCCAAACAGCGTATGCGGCCGGCTTCTACTGAAAAATTGGTAACGGCTGTCACCGCGCTTTCCGAATTGGGGAGTGATTATCGTTTTGCAACCCGCTTGTTCTACACAGGCGAAATCCGAGGGCGTGTTTTGTATGGAGACTTATATGTCGTGGGAGGTTTCGACCCTTGTTTCGGGAAAGAAGATTTGCTTTCTTTCGGCAAGGCTTTGAAAGAATCGGATGTGGATTCTATAGTTGGGAAACTGTATGCAGACGTGTCGATGAAAGATACCTTGCAATGGGGATGGGGGTGGTGTTGGGATGATGACATGCCGGTGCTGACTCCTTTATTATATGGGAAGAAGAATATTTTCATAAGGGCATTCAGCGAGATGTTGTATGGCTTAGGTATTCATCATGTTTTTGGAGGACAAGCCCGTTGTCCCCAAAATGGCGTATTGTTAGCCGGACGGACACGTCAATTGGCAGACGTTTTGCATCCGATGATGAAAGAGAGTGATAATTTATGTGCCGAAGCCTTGTTTTACCAGTTGGCAGCCCGTACAGGAAAACCATACGCTTCAAGAAAAGAAGCTATGTACTACATTGAGCGGTTGATAGGGCGGTTAGGCTATGATCCCGGAAAATATATAGTGGCCGATGGGAGCGGGGTTTCTTTATATAATTACTTGACACCGGAACTTGAAATTGCTTTCCTGAGATACGCTTATCGTGATGAGGCTATTTTTTCACCTCTTTATATTGCTTTGCCTATAGCCGGAGTTGACGGTACGTTGAAAAAACGTATGAGGAAGGGAAAAGCTTACGGAAACGTAAGGGCTAAGACCGGGACTTTGGAAGGAGTATCCACGTTGGCCGGTTATGTACGGTCGGCGAATAACCATTTGTTGGCCTTTTGTATTATGAATCAAGGTGTGGAACGTGTGGCGGCTGCACAAGACTTTCAAGACAAAGTTTGTGAATGGTTATGCCGGTAGTTTTTTTAAGTAGTACTTAAATCGTTCTAATTTAGATATTTTAATCTTCCATAAAAGAAGCTTTAAAATAATATATGTACCTTTGCGCCCGTTAAAGAGACGAGGAAATGAAGCTTAAACTCTGTATGTGGCTACTGTTTTCCATGTCTTTCTTAATGGCTTTTGCCACGATGGAAAAACATGGTTCATCGGCGTTTTGTGCTGAGGCAAGTTTTCTGTCGGTGGAAAGTTTCGGACAGGAAGCTACATATTGGACATCTGATACTCCTTATTTCTTTTTTACTTCTGATTACATAGCCCCGTTGTCTTTTGCTTTGGATGAAGGGTCTGAAACGTCGTGTCCGGGGTACATGGCGGCCTCGGAAAGATTATCCGGTTTTCTTTATGCTTCCGTAGACTGTTTTTTATCTCCTTGCAGGTCTTTATACTATTCTTATGATTCCGAACCTAGCAGGGATTATTATATCTTTACCTTGAGACGAATCAGGGTGTGACCCCTACGGGGCCTATATTATATAAATAGGTATCATTTCAGAGTGCCATATCTTATGGTCCTTTTCCCCTCGGAAAAGAAAATAAAAGATATGTCTTTCACTACAATAATCTTTGGTTGTTAAATTAAATATAACTTCAAGAATGACGGATTTCACATTGTTAACGGTCGTGGTGCTTACGGCAATCGCTTTAGTGACGGCTGCCTTGCTGATAGCGCGCCTTGCGGCCCCCCGTACGTTCAACCCCCAAAAAGGCGAGCCATACGAGTGCGGCGTGCCCACGAGGGGGGAAGCTTGGTTCCAGTTCCATGCCGGTTATTACCTGTATGCCATCCTGTTCCTGATATTCGACATCGAGACGGTGTTCCTCTTCCCGTGGGCGGCGGTGGTAGGCCGTATAGGCATGCAAGGGCTGTTGAGCATCGTGTTTTTCATTGTGGTATTGATTCTGGGCCTGGCTTACGCCTGGAGGAAAGGAGCGTTGGAATGGAAATGAAACACGGGTTGCCCAAGATAAAGGACATGGGGCCGGGCGATTTCAAGAACAACGATTACCTGCTGCGCATGGCCGAGAAACTGAACCGCGACGGGGCGGGCATCGTGTTGGGCACGTTGGACGACCTGATCAACTGGGGCCGCAGCAATTCGCTCTGGTCCCTTACTTTCGGCACGAGCTGTTGCGCCATAGAGTTCATGGCCTTAGGGGCGGCGCGTTATGACATGGCGCGTTTCGGTTTCGAGGTGACGCGCAACTCGCCTCGCCAGGCGGACATGATCATGGTGTTGGGCACGATTACTTACCGCATGGCTCCGGTACTGAAGCGGTTGTACGACCAGATGGCCGAGCCGAAATACGTGGTGGCCGTGGGGGGATGCACCATCAGCGGGGGGCCGTTCCGCAAGAGTTACCACGTGGTGAACGGTATCGACGAGATTATCCCGGTGGATGTGTACATCCCGGGATGCCCCCCGCGGCCGGAGGCTTTCTTTTATGGCATGATGCAGTTGCAACGTAAAATCAAGGCAGAGCGTTTCCTTGGGGGACGCAACCGCAAGGAGAAGCCGGAAGAGGCAGGGGAAAGAAAGGAGGCCGGAATATGATTGAAGAAAAGATAAGGCAGTGGTGCGCGGCCGCCACGGTGGAAGAGGCCGGCGAGAGAGTGGTAGTGGTCCCGAAGGGAGACGTGGCGGAGGTATGCCGCCGGCTGCACGACGACGCGGAGGAACCGATGGATTACATGCGCGACCTTGTGGCGGCGGACGGGGACGGCCGCCTGAGCGTGTTCTACCTGTTGGAGTCGACCCGGACGGGCGGCCGCGTGACGTTGCGCACGGACACGGACGGGCGCGAGGAGCCTTTCCTGCCCTCGGTGTGCCGGATATGGAAGACGGCGGAAATCAAGGAACGCGAAGCATACGATTTCTTCGGCATACGCTTCACGGGGCATCCTGACATGCGCCGCCTCTACTTGCGTGAGGATTGGGCCGGTTACCCGCTCCTTAAGGATTACGACATGGGCAGCAACCCGCTCAACATGGAGAATGAGGTGAATGCCGACGTGACGGAGGAATATGACTTGCGTGCGGACGGGACCATCGAACGGCGCGAGAACGTGGTGTTCAACCCTGATGACTTCATCGTGAACATCGGCCCGCAACATCCTTCCACGCATGGCGTGTTGCGCATGCGTACGTCGTTGGACGGCGAGACGGTCAAGAAGATAGACCCCATATTGGGATATATCCACCGGGGCATCGAGAAGATGAACGAGAGCCTGACTTATCCGCAGACATTGGCGTTGACCGACCGTCTGGACTACCTGAGCGCCCACCAGAGCCGCCATGCCCTGTGTATATGCATCGAGAAGGCGGCAGGCATCGAGGTTTCCGAACGTGCTAGGTATATCCGCACGATAATGGACGAATTGCAACGAATCGATTCCCACCTCCTCTTTTATTCCTGTCTGGCCATGGACATGGGTGCGCTTACGCCTTTCTTCTATGGTTTCCGCGAGCGTGAGATGATTCTCGACATATTCGAGGATACCACCGGGGGGCGGTTGATTCAGAACTACAATGTGATTGGCGGCGTGCAGGCCGACCTGCATCCCGATTTCGTTCGGAAGACGAAAGAGTTTATCGTGCACTTGCGGAACATTATCCATGAATACCACGACATCTTTACGAAGAGCGTCATTGCCCGCACCCGTCTGAAGGGGGTCGGCTTGCTTTCGCGTGAGGATGCCATCTCGTTGGGCTGTACCGGCGGTACGGGCCGTGCCTGCGGATGGGCCAACGACGTGCGCAAGCACCATCCCTACGCGATGTACGGCAAGGTGGACTTCAAGGAAATCACCTATACCCATGGTGATTCGTTTGACCGCTATATGGTGCGCATGGACGAAATCATGGAATCCTGCCGGATCATAGAACAGTTGATAGACAACGTGCCCGAAGGGGAGTTCCGGGTGAAGACGAAGCCCATCCTCAAATTGCCCGAAGGCGTGTTTACGGCTTCCGTCGAGGCCAGTCGTGGCGAGTTCGGCGTGTTCCTCATCAGCCGGGGGGACAAGATGCCTTACCGTTTGCATTACCGGAGCACGGGCCTGCCGTTGGTGCATGCCATGGACACCGTGTGCCGGGGCGGGAAGATAGCCGACCTGATTGCCATCGGCGGTACGATGGACTTCGTGATACCGGATATTGACAGATAACATACAGACACATTTAAATATATGGATCAAGCATTTTTGGATTATTACAGCCTGGAACCGTTCACGCAGTGGATACACCGTACGTTGTGCGGCGTGATGCCTGAGGACTGGGCTGTTTTTATCGAAGGGTTGGCGCTGGGCATAGTCATTTTGTTGGCATACGCCGTGTTGGCCGTGGTGCTCATTTACATGGAACGCAGGGTCTGCGGCGCTTTCCAGTGCCGTATAGGGCCGAACCGTGTGGGGGGCAAAGGCGGGTTGTTGCAAGTGCCGGCCGACGTGTTGAAGATACTGACCAAGGAGATCATACGCCTCAGGAAGTCCGACCATGTGCTTTATGAACTGGCGCCTTATCTAGTGATTCTGGCTTCCGTCATTTCGTTTTCCTGTCTGCCCTGGCACAAGGGAGCAGAGATTCTGGACATGCAAATAGGGATATTCTTCGTGTTGGCCGCTTCGAGCATCGGGGTGATCGGCATTTTGTTGGCCGGATGGAGCAGTAACAGCAAGTACACGATTATCGGTGCCGTCCGCAGTGGTGCCATGATTATCAGCTATGAGCTGTCTTTGGGTATCACGGTACTTACGATGGTCATCCTGAGCGGGACGATGAGCATCAGCGGCATCGTGGAAAGCCAGGCCGGAGGATGGAACATTTTCAGGGGACATGTCCTGACGTTGGTGGCTTTTGTCATTTACCTCATTTCCGGCAATGCCGAAGCCAACCGCGGGCCGTTCGACCTGGCTGAAGCCGAGCAAGAATTGACAGCCGGTTACCATACGGAATATTCCGGCATGCATTTCGGCTTTTTCTACTTGGCCGAGTACCTGAACCTTTTCATTACGGCAGGTATTGCCACTACGCTTTTCTTAGGGGGGTGGATGCCTTTGCATGTGGCCGGGCTCGACGGGTTCAATGCCGTGATGGACTATGTTCCCGGTATCGTATGGTTCCTGGGCAAGACGTTTTTCGTCATATTCCTGTTGATGTGGATCCGGTGGACCTTCCCCCGTTTGCGTATCGACCAGGTGCTGACGTTGGAATGGAAATACCTCATGCCCTTGTCGCTCGTAGTCATGTTGGCCATGGTGGTGATGAAGGTTTTCGGATTGGTTTTTTAAAACGATAGTAATGAAATGAGTAAATTCACAAAATATATAAAGAGATATTGGCGTAGCACGGAGAGTCTGGCGGGAGGACTGAAAACGTCCATCAAGGTGTTCTTCCGGAAGAAAGTGACGGAGCAGTATCCGGAAAACCGGCATACGACGCTTTACATACCGGAACGTCATCGGGCACAGTTGGAAATGATTCATGACGACCGGAACCAGCATCATTGTGTGGCCTGCGGGTTGTGCCAGATGGCCTGTCCCAACGATACGATCCGTGTGGTTTCCGAAGTGAGGGAAGATGCGGAAGGAAAGAAGAAGAAGTATTTGGTGAAGTATGAATATGATTTGGGTTCCTGCATGTTTTGCCAGCTTTGTGTCAATGCCTGTCCGCATGGCGCCATACGTTTTTCCAATGATTTTGAGAATTCGGTTTTCGAGCGTGACAAGTTGCTGCTCACGTTGAACCGGGAAGGTTCGGTGTTGGCACCGGCTCCCGAGAAAAACAAACCTATAAAAGCATAATGTAATATGGAAGGAATCACTCTTGGGCAAGTAGTTTTTGGGGTTGTCTCACTGATGATGGCGGTCTGTTCGGTGTTGGCTGTGACATCGGGGCGTATTTTGCGTGCGGCCACGGCTCTGTTGTTTGTGCTTTTCGGGACGGCCGGCCTTTATTTCATGTTGGGCTATACCTATTTGGGAGCGGTGCAGTTGTCGGTTTATGCCGGAGGTATCGTCGTGCTTTATGTCTTCTCCATCCTGTTGACCCGTTCGGACAAGAACATGAACGAACGTATCCCACGGGGACGTTGGTTTGCGGCCATGCTGACGGTATTGGCCGGTTTCGGGTTGACGGTATTCTTGCTGTCGTCTTACGGTTTTGCACGTTTCTCCGTTCCTCCGTTGGTGGAACTGGATCCGGTGAAAGTCGGCAACGCGCTTGTCGGAATGGGGAAATACCAGTTTGTCCTGCCTTTCGAGGTCGTCAGTGTGTTGTTGTTGGCCTGCATGATCGGTGCCATCATGATTGCGCGTAAACGTTGATTAAACAAACAGAGTTATGGAAATAGATGCTTTTTATTATCTGATACTGAGTACGGTGATGATGTTTGCCGGTATTTACGGCTTTTTCACGCGACGCAACCTGTTGGCCACGCTCATCTCCGTGGAATTGATGCTGAATGCCACGAACATCAACTTTGCCGTGTTCAACCGTTATTTTTATCCGGGTGCGCTCGAAGGCCATTTCTTCACGCTCTTCGGCATTGCCATCTCGGCGGCGGAAACGGCTGTGGCCATTGCCATTATGATAAATGTGTACCGTAATGTCCGGAATATCCAGACGGATGATGTCAGCGACCTGAAGGGTTGACGCCGGAAACTGATAAAAAGAAGAATGATATGGAATATACGATATTGATACTCCTCCTGCCCGTACTGAGTTTCTTAGTGTTGGCTCTGGCAGGTATGAAGATGTCCCACCGCGCAGCCGGTCTGGTCGGTTCGTTGTCATTGGGGGCTGTGGCCGTGTTGAGTTATGCCGTGGCATACGGTTATTTCACCTTGCCGCGTTTGGCCGACGGGACGTTTGGGACCCTGGTACCTTATAATTTTGTATGGTTGCCTTTCACGGCCGGCCTGCATATCGACATGGGCATCCTGCTCGACCCTATCTCGGTGATGATGTTGGTGGTCATTTCCACCGTCTCGCTCATGGTGCACATCTATTCTTTCGGGTATATGAAAGGGGAGAAGGGTTTTCAGCGTTATTACGCTTTCCTGAGCTTGTTCACCTTTTCGATGCTCGGCTTGGTGGTAGCCACGAACATTTTCCAGATGTATGTGTTTTGGGAACTGGTGGGCGTGTCCTCTTACCTGCTCATAGGGTTTTATTACACGAAGCCTGAAGCCATCTCCGCTTCCAAGAAAGCTTTTATCGTGACACGTTTTGCCGACCTCGGATTCCTCATCGGTATCCTGATTTACGGTTATTATATGGGTACGTTCACCTTTGCGCCTGCCGAGGAGAACCTTATGCAAGGCGCATTGATGCTGCCGTGGGCATTGGGGCTGATGTTCGTGGGCGGTGCCGGTAAGAGCGCCATGTTCCCGCTCCACATCTGGTTGCCCGATGCCATGGAAGGTCCTACGCCGGTGAGTGCGTTGATTCATGCGGCCACGATGGTCGTGGCCGGAGTGTACCAAGTGGCACGGATGTTCCCGCTTTATATCGCATACGCGCCGGAAACGTTGCACATTGTGGCCTACGTCGGGGCTTTCACGGCTTTCTATGCCGCTTCCGTGGCTTGCGTGCAAAGCGACATCAAGCGGGTGTTGGCCTTTTCCACCATTTCCCAAATCGGGTTCATGATGGTGGCTTTGGGAGTCTGCACTGGCATGCCGAGCCATGAAGGCGGTCTGGGCTACATGGCTTCCATGTTCCATCTTTTCACCCATGCCATGTTCAAGGCTTTGCTCTTCCTCGGCGCGGGTTGCATCATCCATGCCGTGCATAGCAACGAGATGTCCACGATGGGCGGCTTGCGCAAGTATATGCCGGTGACGCATGTCACGTTCCTCATCGCTTGCCTGGCCATTGCCGGTATCCCGCCGTTTTCCGGTTTCTTCTCCAAGGACGAGATCCTGACGGCTTGCTTTGCTTTCAGCCCGGTGATGGGTTATGTCATGACTTTCATTGCAGGGATGACGGCTTTCTACATGTTCCGTCTGTACTATTGCATTTTCTGGGGGCACGAGAACAAGGAACTGCATGCCGCGCACGTGCCGCACGAAAGTCCGCTTACGATGACTTTCCCGTTGATGGTATTGGCTGCCGTGACCTGTCTGGCCGGTTTCATTCCCTTCGGGCATTTTGTCACGGGCGACGGTTTGTCTTACGACATCCATTTGGACGGTGGCGTGGCAGCCACAAGTTGCGTGGTGGCTGTATTGGCCATCGCCTTGGCCACTTTCATGTATGCCCGCAGCGAACAGCCGGTGGCCGATGCCTTGGCTCGTCGTTTCCCGAAACTGCACCGTGCGGCCTACCGCCGTTTTTATATGGACGAAGCCTGGCTGTTCGTCACCAAACGGATTATTTTCCGCTGCGTGTCTGTACCGTTGGCATGGTTCGACCGCCATGTGATAGACGGTTTCATGAACTTCCTGGCTTGGGGCACCCGTGCTTCGGCCGAGGAAGTACAGCCCATGCAGAGCGGGCGGATACAGGCTTACGTGATTTGGTTCCTGAGCGGCATTATCCTTTTGACTTTGGTCTTGTTGGCCGTCTGACTATTCTTTAAAAAAGTAAAAACGATATGAATATATTAAGTCTTTTCGTATTGATTCCCCTGTTGATGATGCTCGGTCTGTGGATGGCCCGTAGTGTCAACCAAGTGCGGGGAGTGATGGTAGCCGGTTCTTCCGCGTTGTTGGTGCTGGCGGTCTGGCTTGCCGTGGATTATCTCCGGCTTCGTGCGTTGATTGCCAATCTGCCTTTCCCGCAGCCTGAGATGCTCTACACGGATAGTGTCGTGTGGTACGCTCCCTTGCATATCTGTTATTCCGTCGGGGTGGACGGCATTTCCGTGGTCATGTTGCTGCTGAGTGCCATCATCGTGTTCACGGGCACTTTCGCTTCATGGAAACTGAAACCCCTCACGAAAGAATATTTCCTGTGGTACACGCTGCTTTCGACGGGCGTGTTCGGTTTCTTCATCTCCACCGACCTTTTCACCATGTTCATGTTTTATGAGGTGGCCCTCATACCGATGTACCTGCTCATCGGCGTATGGGGCAGCGGGCGCAAGGAATATGCCGCCATGAAACTGACGCTGATGCTGATGGGCGGGTCGGCTTTCTTGCTCATCGGTATCCTGGGCATCTATTACGGGGCCGGGGCGCAGACGATGAATGTGTTGGAGATTGCCGGACTGCATAACATCCCCGAAGGGATGCAACGGCTGTTCTTTCCTGCGGTGTTCCTGGGTTTCGGCGTGTTGGGTGCCTTGTTCCCGTTCCATACATGGAGCCCGGACGGCCACGCTTCCGCCCCCACGGCGGTGTCCATGTTGCATGCCGGGGTTTTGATGAAACTGGGCGGATACGGGTGTTTCCGCGTGGCCATGTACCTGATGCCTGAAGGGTTGGCCCAGTGGGGCGACTTCTTCCTGATACTGACTACGGTTTCTGTGGTTTACGGGGCTTTCAGTGCCGTGGTGCAGACCGATTTGAAATACATCAACGCCTATTCTTCCGTGAGCCATTGCGGCCTGGTGCTTTTCGCCTTGCTGATGGCGACCCGCACGAGCTGCACGGGCGCCATCCTGCAAATGCTGAGCCACGGGCTGATGACGGCCTTGTTCTTTGCCCTTATCGGCATGATATACGGCCGGACGCACACCCGTGACGTGCGCGAGTTGAACGGATTGATGAAGGTCATGCCTTTCCTGGCTGTGGGGTACGTCATTGCCGGTCTGGCCAATCTCGGCCTGCCCGGCCTGAGCGGCTTCGTGGCCGAGATGACGGTGTTCGTGGGTTCTTTCGAACATCCCGATGTGTTCCACCGCGCCTGCACCGTCATCGCCACGGTGAGCATCGTCGTCACGGCAGTGTATATCCTGCGTGTGGTGGGCAAGATTCTTTATGGCACGTGCCGCAACCCCGGGCATCTGAAGTTGACGGATGCCACGTGGGACGAGCGTTTTGCCGTCATTTGCCTGATTGTGTGTGTGGCAGGACTGGGACTTGCCCCGTGGTGGGTGAGCGACACCGTCAGTTTCAGTGTAGAGCCTATTGTTTCACATTTTAATCTTCCCTGATCCAAGTCATGAACAGTAATTTATCTGCTATATTGTCTTTGCATGCCGAGCTTTCGTTGGTGTTGATTCTGTTGGTAGCCCTCTTGGCCGACCTTTTTGCCGGGCCGCTGCGCCGGCGTTGGTTCCATCCGTCCGTTTGCGTGCTGATGGCCCTCCAGATAGGATTGAACCTTACGCCCGACACCCGCGCACTCTTCGGCGGCATGTATGTCAACACCCCGTTCACATCTATCGTCAAGTCCATCCTTTCGGCCGGCACGTTGCTTATCTTCCTCCAAAGCGGCGAATGGCTAGGGCGGAAAGACACGCATTATAAACAAGGCGAGTTCTACGTGCTGACGCTCGCCACCCTGTTGGGCATGTTCTTCATGGTGTCCGCCGGGCATTTCCTGATATTCTACATCGGATTGGAGATGGCTAGCATCCCCATGGCCTGCCTCGTGGCCCTCGACAAATACCGCCACCACAGCGCGGAAGCCGGTGCCAAGTTTATCCTGAGCACGATGTTCTCTTCCGCCTTGCTGCTCTACGGCCTGTCGTTCATCTACGGCACTTCCGGCACGCTCTATTTTGCCGACCTTCCGGCCATGCTTCAGGGCAGCGCGTTGCAGCAGTTTGCCCTGGTGCTCTTCCTGGCCGGGATGGGATTCAAGATGAGCCTCGTGCCCTTCCATCTGTGGACGGCCGATGTCTATCAGGGGGCACCCACAAGCGTGACGGCTTACCTGAGCGTCATTTCCAAGGGAGCCGCTGCCGTGGCCTTGGCCATCGTCCTGCGTTTTGTGTTCCCTTTGATGGAAGAAGACTGGACGCTCGCCGTGGCCCTGCTTTCCGTCGCCAGCATCACCGTGGCCAACCTGATGGCCGTTTTGCAGGGCGACATGAAGCGTTTCATGGCCTTCAGCAGCATCTCGCAGGCCGGTTATATCCTTCTGGGTGTGCTTGCAGGTACGGCTCAGGGCATGGCCTCGCTGGTGTTCTATGTGGCCGTGTATGTGGTGGCCAACGTGGCCGTCTTTGCCGTCATCAGCACCGTCGAACAGCACGCGGGCGGCCAGACGGGCCGTGACGCTTACCGCGGGCTTTATCGAACGAACCCGCGCCTGACGTTGGTGCTGACGTTGGCCCTGTTCTCGTTGGGCGGCATACCCCCGTTTGCCGGTTTCTTCTCCAAGTTCTTCATCTTCGCGGCGGCCTTTGCCCAAGGGTGGTGGTTGGTCGTGTTCCTCGCGTTGGTGAACACCATCGTCTCCCTTTTCTACTACCTGTTGGTGGTCAAGGCCATGTACATCTCCGAGCCCCTCACGGAGGACGGACTCCCGGCGGTGGCCCCCTTGCGCAGCCATCCGGGCGTGCGCCTCACGTTGGCGCTCTGCACGGCGGGCATTTGCCTGTTGGGCGTGGCGAGCTTCGTCTACGAGGGCCTGGCGCGTTGGGCGGGGATGATGTAGGAATCCTTTTTTGCTAACAAAAGGATTAACAATCTGATTTCGGATTTCTATGATTTAATTTACTGAAAATCAGTATGCTGAAATTATAAAATCACTTGGCGCAGAATGATTTTTCGTTCTGCGCCAAGTGATTTTTCAATCTGCGGCAAACGATTTTTCATTTGGCGCAGATTGATTTTATAAAGTGCTTTTCCTTGACAAATGCGAAAAAAAACTTTTTTGCTGATATAATCCTAATTTAAGTTTAAATAGTCCAATGATAGGGAAAGGATTACTCGTTATATTTGCAGTGTATCAAGGTTCTTCATTGAATTAAGATTCACTTTCCCGGGAGAATGGGAGGGTACGTAACATTAATAATTAACTTAAATTTCTGTGTAATGAAAAACAGGTTACTCGCCTTAATGGCACTTTGTGGTGCGACATCGTCCACCTTACCTTTATGGGCCGCGTGGGAAGACCCGGAGTTGCAATTCGTAGAGCCGAATCTGGCCACCGACGGTACAGGCGGCGGAGTGTACTACGTCTATCATGTGGCTACCCAGAAGTTCATGGGGAATTCAGCCACGCGTCTGGTTGTGTCCGACCAAGGTCAGGAAGTTACCCTGACTTACGGTGAGGATTATGAATTGAGCCGTCGTCCGGAAACGGATCCGGAATATTTCACGGGGAAAGGATGGCGCCTGAGCATGATGAACGCGCCCACCAACGGGGGATACCATGAGTTGTTCCTCAATACGGGCGGTGCCGAGATTTACGTGGACCACAACAAGACGGGCCACATCTTGTGGAAAATCGTGAAGGAAGGCGAGGTGTACCGTATCAAGGTGATTGACGAGGACAAGCTTTACGGCGTGGCAGCCCAAGATGGTTTGTATGCCAACTCATACATTGCGGTAGGCGAAGGCGAGACCGAGGTGGATCCGTTGATTGACAAGAGTATGGCCGGACAAGAGAATGCCGGGGATGAATGGAAATTCGTGTCTGTGGAAGCTTATGAGGCTTTCCAAGCCAAGAAGAAGTTGTTGGGACAGTTGAACAAGGCAGATGAAGTTGGTTTTACTGGTTACGGGGAATATGCCGATGTCTACAATAATCCGAAAGCTACAGCAGAAGAGGTCGAGGCTGCGGCTACCGGCCTTAAACAAGCTATAGTGAACTGGCAAAGTTCGAATGCGACACCGGAACACCCCGTGGACTTTACCAATGTCATTACAAACAATTCGTTTGCGGACGGCACGACCAATGGATGGACCACCGTAGGCACTCCTGGTGTCCAGTCTGTGAGTTATGAGACTCCCACGAATGAATACAAGATGCAAAATTTTGCGGAGAAATGGACATGGGCGGATGGGTCGAACCTGAACAGTCTGGCGAACGACCCGATGGAAGTGTCGCAGGTTTTGGAAAGCATGCCGGTCGGGAAATACCGCCTGACGGCCAACACCATAGGCTACCAACAAGGCAATAGGGACATTGTGCCTTATGGAGTGTATCTTTATGCAGAGAACAGTGGTATCGAGTCGCGTGCGGAAGCCCATAGCCTGGAGTTCGGTGGATTAAGGGATGGGGTTGTTTCAGAGAGCGACCCATATCCCCGTAACACTGTATTGGAATTCTTTGCCATGAACGGAACCATTAAAGTGGGGTTCAAGACTGTTAATACGAATTGTAACTGGGTAGGCGTGGACAATTTCAAATTGGAATATTTAGGGCAGGTTGAAGGCGGTATGGCCGAGGAGTTGAAGAAAGTCATTACGCAGGCTGAGGAGTTGAAGAATGGTTATGACCTCCAGTTCAAGAAATATTCGGCTGCCGGTGAAACCAAATTCAACCAATCGGTTGAGACGGCCAAGCAGGCGGCAGACAATCCGGACACGGATGACAAGACATTGGGACTGGTGCTTACTTCATTGCAAGAAGGTATGGACGAGTTGAAGGCCGACGTGAATGCTTACGAAATATTGAATGTAAAGCGTCAGGAGCTTCTTACGGAATGGGACGAGTCGCCTTATGCGGAAGTGGATTTCCCCGAGTATGAAAAATATGTGTACGGTCTGGACGATGCCTATGAACAGCGTACGTTCGACCCGGCAGAAGTGGACAGCATACAGCCGCGTGCCGACAGGCTGTGGATGTCGTGCGTGAGGGAAGCCTTGACGAACGGAGATACTGACAACGTGACCGGATTGATGGTGAACCCTAATTTTGAGGGGAGCAATGATGGTTGGACCAAGACCGGAGATGGGGATTTCAAGAACGATGGCACAAGAGTCACTGAGGTGTGGGGCGGACAGAACTGGGAGGTCTATCAGGAAATCAACAATCTTCCTCAAGGGTCATATAAGATAAAGGCCCAGGCTTTCTATAATCCAAGTTCTACCAATGATAATGCTTGGCATGAAGGATGGGGGCAGGAAGGCGACGAGACGAGTAATATCCATGGCTACCTTTTCGGTAACGATGCTTCCGAGCCGCTTCTTCATGTGACGGCTTGTCCGCAGGAGGAAAATGTGGCTGAAAACTGTGAGGAAGTGACTTGGACCGAAGATGCTTCTTTGGCCGGAAAGTGGTTGTGTTACGGCAAGAACTCCGCACAGGAGGTATTCGAGGCTGATGAAGGGAATTACCTGAATGCCACGACTTGTTACGTGGGTAAAGACGGGAAGCTCCGTGTGGGCGTGAAGATGTCGGGTGTGACTTGGGGAGCCGCTTGGGTCGTTTTTGACAACTTTCAGGTGGAATACTTAGGTGCCGACAACATGGACGGTGCGCAAACGGCTTTGGATGCTTTGATCCGTGAAGCCAACGAGATGTTGGCTTCCGATGCTCTGACCACGCAGGAGGCCAAGGACGGTTTGAGCAAGGCCATAGAAGCAGCTTCTGGCGTGGGAGAGTTGACTCCGGAGATTTATGAGGAACAGACGGAAGCGTTGAATGCCGCCATCAAATTGGGGCAGGAGTCCATGGATGCCGCTGTGGCATTGGAGGATAAAGCCATCGTGCATTCGGATAGATTGAGCGGTACGGGCGAAGCTAGCTACGAAGCGTACGTGGGAACAGAGGGGTATGGTGAGTTGGAAACTTTGGTCGGTGAAATCCTCGACAACAAAATTGCCGATGCGGGCATCTTTGCCACTTTGGATGAAATCAGCGGTTATTCCCTGCGTCTGGACAAGGCTTATTCCAAGATGCTGAGTGCACATATCGATTTCACCACGGCAAGCAAGGACGAGCCGGTGGATGCCACGGGATTGATAGTCAACCCGAGCTTCCAAACCAAGACGGAGAACGAACAGGGTGAAATTGTAGACACCCAGTCGGGTGAAGGATGGACGATTGAGTCGGAGTACGACATGACTGGTATTAAGGATGCCATGCTCTGTGAAATCTATAGCGACAGTAGCAAGGTGTACCAACCGTTGTACAATGCTCCTGCGGGTTATTACCGCGTCATCTTGAACGGCTTCTACCGTGCGGGCGGTTATATCGAGGCCGGTGTGGCCCGCCGTGACGGCACGGAGGCTCGGAATGCCGAGTTGTTCATAGAGTCCGGCAAGGGCAAGTGGTCGGAGAAGCTGCCCTCCATCTTCGAGAACGTCAGCGAGTGGAAATATGAGACCAGTGATGTGGCATTGCCGGATTCTCTGTTCCCTGAATCCGACAAGTTGTACCATTTCATCGTAGATCAACCGGGCGGTGCGAAGTTGGCCTTTGAGGACGGTGCCTATGAGTGTGACACGTACTTCTACGTGGGTGAAGGCGAAGTGCCGGTATTGGGTGTCCGCAAGACGGGCATGCTGACGAACGACTGGTCTTGCTTCGACAACTTCCGTCTCTATTACTTGGGAGATGGCGATGCCAACAAGCCGGACGGTTTTGTAGATAGCATTGACGGCGTGGCGGCCGACGGTACGGCCAAGGTGGTAAGTTCCGCTTGGTACACCATCAACGGTGTACGTGTGGCCGAGCCAAAGCAGCGTGGCATTTACATCCGCCAGGACATGATGAACGACGGCACGAAGAAAACAGTGAAGGTATTAGTTAAGTAGTGTTTTGCTAAAGTTATTAATAGGAGTGGCTGTCCTGCGCCGGAAAAATGAGGCGCGGGGCAGCTTTATAAGTAAAATCAACATAGTTACCATTATTTTCAACATGGTTACCATTGTTTTTATGGATTTAAAGTATAATTTTGCATCACATCTTATATGTAATACCATATTATTATAGGATAAAGAACATTAATTATTAACTTAAATTTCTGTGTAATGAAAAACAGATTACTTGCCTTGATGGCACTTTGTGGTGCGACATCGTCCACCTTACCTTTATGGGCCGCGTGGGAAGACCCGGAGTTGCAATTCGTAGAACCGAACTTGACCGCCGATGAAACAGGCGGAGGCGTGTACTACATCTATCATGTGGCCACCCAGAAGTTCATGACTAACGGGCAGCCTTATGGTACACGATTGGTTGTAGCGGAAACAGGTCAGGAAGTAACCCTGAGCTACGGTGAAGATTATGAATTGGCCAATCTTCCGGAAACGGATGAAGAATATTCCACTGCCAAAGGTTGGCGTTTGAGCATGATGAAAGCACCGAGTAACGGAGGATACCATGAATTGTTCATTAATCCGGGTGGTGCCGAGATTTACGTGGACCATAACAAGACGGGCCATATCCTGTGGAAAATCGTGAAGGAAGGCGAGGTGTACCGTATCAAGGTGATAGACGAAGACAAGATTTACGGTGTGGAAGCCAATGGAGGCTTGTATGTCAATTCCTACATGGCAGTAAACGAAGGGAAAACTACGGTGGATCCGTTGATTGATAAGAACACGGCCGGGTATGAGAATGCCAAAGACGAATGGAAGTTCGTGGCACCGGAAACTTACGAGGTCTTCCAAGCCAAGAAGCTGTTGAAGGTACAGTTGGAAGCTGCCGATGCCATCGGGTTTACGGAATATGCCGATTATGCTGCTTTATATAACCAGGCAGATGCCACGGTAGAGGCGATAGAAAAGGCAGTGGAAGACTTGAAGGCCGATATTATCGACTTCGGTTATTCCGTGGCTACGGAAGAAAATCCGTTGGACGTGACGGAAAAGTTCGTAAAGGAAGCCTCGTTTGCCAACAGTACGGACGGATGGGATATCGTGCAAGGTTCAGGTGCCAACTACCAACGCAAGACGGGCGACCGTTTCGAGAATGGCGCGGGAAGTTTGCCGGAAGGGTTAGCCCTTGAGAACTTTTATGAGTGCGCCACCAACAATGGTAGTAATATGCCTGACTGGTCTATCAAGCAGAAGATAGAAGGGATTCCTGACGGAAAATACCGTGTGGGGGCTTGGATTCTGACCAACAAATTGCCGACGGAGGACGCGCCCACCCCGAAAGGGCTGTTCCTGTATGCCCAGTCTTTAGCCGGGGAGAAGAAGGTGGAAGCCACTGACCCTGCGGAAACAGCCAATGAAGGGCGGGGGTATGGCACGTGGCACCATTACACCGTGGATGTAGATGTCATTGGTGGCATCATCACGATAGGATATGTCGTACAAGGAGCCAATTCCACCTGGTCGGCCGTGGACAACTTCACGTTGGAATATATGGGCAAGAGTGGAAGCGGTGAGGTCAATATACGCGAAATACTGAACCAGAATATTGAGAGTGCAGAGGCACAGTATGCCGAATATACCGGTGCCAACAAGGCTTTCAGCGAATCGGAGAAGGTGAAGTACGAAGAAATGATTGCTGCGGCTAAGGAAGCTTATCAAAACCAGAGTCTGGACAGTGAGGCGCTTACCGGTGTCATAACTTCTTTGTTTGCGCGGATGGACACGTTGGCCAACAACGTGGCTGCTTACGAGACCTTGGCCCAGAAGATAGAAGCCTTGAACAAGGCTTACGATGAGACGCCTTATGCCAACGACGGGTTGGAGGACTATGAGGTTTATTTGGACGAGGTTTTACAAGCCGGTTATGACAATGGTACGTTCGATATAGCCGAATTAGATAGCGTCCAACCCCGTGCCGACAGGATTTTCCGTGAGTCTGTGATGAAAGCTTTGGCAGACGGGACTACGGATAATGTGACCGGCTTAATGGTGAATCCCAATTTTGCGGGGAGCAATGATGGTTGGACCAAGACGGGCGACGGGGATTTCAAGAACGATGGCACGAGGGTTTCTGAGGTGTGGAACGGACGGAATTGGGAAGTCTATCAGGAAATCAGCGGCCTGCCCCAAGGATCGTATAAGATTACCATGCAAGGGTTCTATTCCCCGAGTTCCGGAAATGATAACGCATGGCATGAAGGTTGGGGGCAGGAAGGCGACGAGACGAACAAGATTCTGGGTTACCTTTTCGGTAACGATGCTTCTGAACCCCTTCTCCATGTTACAGCTTGTCCGCAGGAGGAGAACGTGGCTGAAGACTGTGAGGAAGTGACTTGGACAGACGACGCTTCCTTGGCCGGGAAATGGTTGTGCCATGGAAAGAATTCCGCACAGGAAATCTTCGAGCAGAATAGCGAGAATTACCTGAATGCCACGACTTGTTACGTGGGTGAAGACGGTAAGCTCCGCATAGGGGTGAAGATGTCGGGTGTGTCTTGGGGGCAGGCTTGGGTCATCTTCGACAACTTCCAAGTGGAATACTTAGGGGCCGACAACATGGAAGGTGCCCAAACGGCCTTGGATGCCCTGATTCGTGAGGCTAACGGGATGTTGGCTTCCGATGTCCTGACCACGCAGGAGGCCAAGGACGGCCTGAGCAAAGCCATAGAGGCCGCTTCTGCCGTGGGAGAGTTGACCCCGGAGGTTTACAAGGAGCAGACAGAGTCGTTGAATGCCGCCATCAAGTTTGGGCAGGAGTCCATGGATGCCGCTGCGGCATTGGAGACTAAAGTTACTGCCCACGATGCTAAGCTAAGCGGTAATGGCGAAGCAAGTTACGAAGAGTATTCCGACACAGAAGGATATGAAGAGCTGTATGACTTGACCATTGAAGTCTTCGACAAAATAGACGGGGAAGGCATCTTTGCTACTTTGGACGAAATCAACGATTATTCCCTTCGTTTGGACAAAGCTTACTCCAAGATGCTGAGCGGGCATATCGATTTCACCACGGCGAGCAAGGACGAGCCGGTGGATGCCACGGGCTTGATAGTCAACCCGAGTTTCCAGACCAAGACGGAGAACGAAAAGGGGGAAATCGTGGATGCCGCATCGGCCGATGGATGGGTTGGTGCCACTTTGGACGAGAACAGTTCTAGCAAGGTGACGGGAGCTATGATTTATGAGATGTTCAGCGACAGTAGCGAGATACATCAGTCGCTTTATAATATGCCTGCGGGATATTATCGCGTTGTCATGAATGGTTTCTATCGTGCGGGAGGCTTTATTGAGGCGGGCGTGGCTCGTCGGGACAGCGCAGATGCCCGGAACGCTGAGTTGTTCGTTGAATGCGGCGAAGACAAGTGGACCGAAAAGTTATCGTCCATTTTTGAGCATGTCAGCGAGTTGAAATATGACGGCAGCGATGTGGCATTGCCTGATTCCTTGTTCCCGGAATCCGATATGTTGTATCATTTCATTGTGGATAAAGTCGCAGGTGCGAAACTTGCGTTTGAGGATAATGCCTATGAAGTAAACTTTAGTTTTTACGTGGCTGAAGGTAAAGAACCTGTATTGGGCGTACGCAAGACAGGCATGTTGACGAACGACTGGACTTGTTTCGACAACTTCCGCCTCTACTATTACGGTGACGGCGATGCCAACAAGCCGGATGACTTCGAGAGCGGTATCGGTGGCGTGGCAGCCGACGGTACGGCCACGGTGATAAGTTCCGCATGGTACACCATCAACGGTGTGCGCGTGGCTGAGCCGAAGCAGCGCGGCATTTACATCCGTCAGGACATGATGAGCGACGGCACGAAGAAAACAGTGAAGGTGTTAGTTAAGTAATTTTGTTTAGGTTAAATTTGTGAGAGTGGCTGTCCTGCGCCGGAGTATGAGGCGCGGGACAGCTTTTTCTTTGTAGTCTCTTGACGGGATGGCAAAAAGAGAGGGGTGGCAAAATGATAGTGCCACCCCTTCAATACTTGCTAAGAAGAATGAGAAAACTTCATAGCTTTTTCCGGCATTTACTTTCCGGTTACCACATATTTCTTTCCGCCAGCAATGTAGATACCCTTCTTCAGTCCTTTCACGGCATCGGCGCGTTTCACCTGGCGGCGTACGAGTGTTCCGGTAAGGTCGTATACATCCACCAATTCGGTTTCCAGAGATTCGGAATCTTTCAACACTTTGTCCATGCTATCGCCCTTTCCAGAGTTGATGTAGTAGAGCCGGAAGTTGTCAGCAAACCATTGTTGGCCGTGGCCGCCCACGACACGTCCGTCACCCTTTATTCCGATGGTCACAGCCCCCTTGTCTACATAGACGGCAGGAATTATGGTATTGGTACCAACCTCGGCTTGTGCGATGTCCCAAAGGTCACGGTTGCCGTTCAAAATGGAATATTCAAACTGGTCTTCGGTGTACGTGTACACGGTGCTGTCTTGTCCGAGGATGTCGGGCACGGTGGAAATTTCCACGTCGTTTGTCTGCGCATAGAACCACAGCGCATCAGCTCCGCCGGTAGCATGAGTGGCTGCTTCCACACGGTAAGTACCCACGGGCAATTCGAATTTGCCTTCTTCGCCAATCTGTGTTCCCACAACCTGACGGTAATTGGTAGCTGATCCGATGTTGTGACCTTCATGTCCGGACCAACTGTAGCACCACAACCATGTGTCTTCTGTATGTTCAGTGCGGTCCGTCCCGTCTGCGTTGGTCTCGCAAATCCATCCGTTGATGACTTTCCTGGAGGGGTTACCGGCTTCATCCACGTAATCCTGGTAGATGTTGGGGTTCACCACGAAGGTGGTCATGTCGAACGGGTTGTCGCTCGTGGCTTTGGCCAAAACGTCGGGTGTCATGGCTGTCAGGCAAACGGCTTGCAGTTCTTTCACCGCCATGTCTGCATCTACGTTGTCAAATTCATCCTGTTTGAGCAATTCCTTCACGTTCTTGTAAGCCTCATTTTCAGAGAGTCCGCCAATCTGGTTCGCCAATACAATGGCAGTTCCCATCGGGTAGCAAATGGCGATGGAGGACTTCAGGGTAGTGGTAGCCTCATTGAGAGCCTCTGTCTGGCGTCCCACTTCGTCGCTCACATAAGTCTCCCATGTCATGTCTTCTGCTATGATGGAGGCCTCCACCAATGCGTCGGTAAACGTCTTGCGTGCAGCCGGTTGTGCAAAAACCTTTTCATTGTTGAGGGCATCGAACAAGTCATTGCCCTTTCTCACCAACGGGGTGAGAGCCAGATACTGGTCTATCACTTTTTGGGCATCGAGGATGAGGTTGTCCATGTCTTCGATGGCAGTAATCATATCTTGGATGGGCACGCCATCAGCCAAGTACTGGTAGTAGCCTTCTTCTTCGTCCAAGACCCAACCCAGATAATCCCAGTCGTCGATACCGTAGTTCACCAATGAGTCATGCCATACGATGCCTTCTTCCAGGCGTGCGGTCAAACGGTCTCGATAGGCTTCTGTGGCATCGGAACCCACGTAAGAAAGACGGAAATTATCGGCACGCCATTCCGCTCCCATCACTCCGCTACGGCCTTCACCGTTGATTCCGATGTAGAGTTTGCCGTCCGACACCAGGATATTCTGCACGGTCGTAGTGGTTCCCATGTTCTTGGAAGCGTCGCCATAAGCTTCTGCGTCCCGATTGAAAATGGCCCTGGAGTAGTTCACGCTGTCGGGAGTGGCATACAAGTAAATCTTTGTGCCTTCCTGGCCGGTTGTGTACGTTGCGGCACTTAACTCATACACTCCGTTAGGCAGCTTCACCCCATCTTCCTTGCCTATCATCTGTTGGTAATGTCCCTTGCAGATGCTGTTCGCGTCGTTGTCCGACCAACTGGAACAATGCAGTTCCGTATCCGCGTGGTCTGCCAGTGTCGGACTGCCGTTGTCGGAACTTCCACGATCGATCATCACCCATCCGCCGGGCATTTCGGTCATGACTCCATCCTGGAAGATATTGGGGTTGGTAATGAAACTGGTCATGTCTATCGGATGTTCAGCCGATGCCGTGCCCAGGAATTGTTCCGTCATCGCGGCCTTGCATACGGCATTCAGTTTCTCCACATCAGTCACCATGTCTGTATAAGTAAGTTCGGTCGCGTTGAGGTCGGCCGCCACTTTCTTGTATTCCTCCGTGTCGCTCAGTCCGCCAATCTTGTCTGCCAGCCCCTTGGCTACTTGCAAGGAGTGGTTGAGGCCTACCACCGCATTGGTATTCTTGATGGCTTCTTCTATGGCGGGCACACCTTCCACCAATGCGTCGGCCACCTCTGCCAGTGTAGGTTTGGCAAGTACGGCCTTGGCTTCGGAGATAGCCTTGCTGAGATTGGCCTTCACTTGTTCCGACACGGTGTAGGCTCCGCTCTCAATCTTGTCGTAGATGCCTTGGGCTGCGGTAATGTCTTTCTGCATCGTGTTCGCGTTCAGGCATACGGCCATGGCCAGTTCCACTTTTCCGGCAATTTCACCCACGGCTGCGTTGATGTCTTCTTCAGGCGTGGATTCTGTGTAACCGGAATATTTATCGAGCAACGTGGTAAGTTCGGAAGAGGCCGGTATGTCGAGGGTGTTCAACGAGTCGCGCATCACGGTGGCACGGTTCATCTGCATGCGGAAGGCATCGAAAGCCACACCGTCGAAATATAGTTTGAAATCGTCCCAGCATGTCCACTCGCCGCCACGCATGTCCACGCCGATAAGCATTTCGCCTTTGTCGGAAACGGTGAACTCCAATACGTTGTTATACTGGTCGGGGTGGGCTTCACAGTACTTCGCCATGCCTTCCATCCCGTCTGGCCAACCATCGCGTTGGTTAGGTATGGTTTCGTCTTTTACCCCGCTATAGAGGGATACGAATGGGATTTCGGCATCTCCTGCTATCAGGAACGCATTGATTACTTCAGTACCGGCCTCATAATCCTTTCCGCCATTAGCCCCTGCGGCGCGATGGAAACCGCGAACGGTCAATTTGTAGTTGCCGGGGCGGAGGCCGAACACTTTTTGTCCGGCAATATTCTTTTTCCTGAAATATTCCGCATTCTTGAAGTCCTTATTTACAACCGGATCCAAATTCCCGTCTTGCCACCCCTCTGAAGTTCCGGTCGAGAAATCCGCGTTCTCCAGATAAGTATCCGTCACATCAATCCACTGGTGTTGTTGTGCGAACAGCACCGCACTGCTCATCATGGTAAACATGATGGCCAACGGGATACGCTTTCCATTTCCTTTTGAAATTTTTCTTTTCATGTCCATAAGTTTAAAGGTTCTCATTTTACGTCTTCCTGTTGCCGAACCTGATGGCAATAGGAGCGTTTCTTAATTTTGTACTATCCGGTTCGGTTATGTCAGTACATGGCTTTTAGCGCATTTTCATTCCTTGCGTGCGGCCGGAGGTTCCCACATAGTGCAACAACCAACCTACGTTTTGTACCGGGAGGCCAACCTCATTCTTTCCGGCCGTACAACGCACCGACTTGACCAGGCGGCCGTCGAAAGAATAGATTTTCAGCATGCCGCTTTCTTGGGCTTCTACCGCCAAACGGTTGCCGTGACGGTTACAGGATATCAATTGTGCCTCTTCACCTTTCATTTCGGCCATCACCTCTTCCATTCCGTCGGGGTTATCTGTCTTTTTCACGATACGGAAGGGAAATCCGGAGCAAGGGGCTTGCGACACTTCCAACAACATGCCGTCCTCGTTGGGCAACAGCATGCCACCGGAAGCCGCCGGTGAGCGTTGGATGGCATATACACCTTCGTCCGTACACTTGCGGAGTATGTTGAACGAGTTGTTGGCATAATCGCTCCCGTTCATCATCTTGCCGTCTTTGGACAGATGCATCTTGCTGTTCGTGCGGCTGAAGAGCATATAACGGTTGCCATAACTTGCGCTCAAGCGTCGCAGGCGCCACAGGTAATCCTGGTCGTTTTCTTCCGCGTATGGTACGAACTGGGCATCCGTGTTACGAAGATAAGCACCCCACTCATTACTGATGTAATAGCTGTCTTCCGAGGACGGGGCTTCCGTGCATGCTTCATACGCGTCTACGTTGAAATGGCAAACAGACTTGGCTTCCGCTCCCGATTCGGCAACCCTTTGGAAAACCAACTTGCACTTGAAACAGCTGTCAAGGCTCTTGATATGCAAGGTGTCGTTCAAGTCGGCCACTTTGTTGCCTTGTTCGTCCAGATGATAAGTCAAAGTGTCTGCCTGGATGGTATCCGTGCCCACTACCCACTTATAAATACGGGTGGTTTCCGGCAGCTTGCCTAAGATAGATGTCGGAACGCCGTACATGCTGAAGGAAGAACCTTTCTCCAACACCAGGTTGGTTCCCGGTTGGGATTGGTTTCCGTGTATCACATAAGGGTCCACCTCTGTCACTTCCACAAGGAAATTCTTTATGATGGTGGCACCGGACGGATGTGTCATGGTCACACGGTAATAGTAGGTCTTGGCCACGCTTTCAATCTCCAACAGGTTGCAATTCGTTCTCAAGTCAGTCCACCGCTTGCCGTCTGTGCTGCGTTCCCATTTCCATTCACGGATAGTAAAGCCATCATAATTCATCCCTAATATCACGTTGGCATATTTCTTGGCATAAATCACGGAGTCATGGATTTCCACACTGTTGACCTTCGCATAAACATCGGCATAGCCTTCGGGGGTTCCTTCGCCTTCCACGTGCAGGGAGTACATGCGCGTGCATTCCACGCCCTTGCTGTTGATGTAACGCACGCGAATCACACTGGATGTCTCCAAGGTAAGTTCTCGCTCGTTGCTTTTACAGGTGGGGTCGTCGTCCCATGACCACTTGCCGGTATCCTCTTCGTCCTCCGGCAAAATCACGGTAATCTTCATCTGTGAGCCTTTCGGGATGTTGGATACTTCCGTACGGGTGGTGGACACGCCGTTGTACTGCACCGTTCCGCCCAATTTGGTCGGCACCTTGGTTTTGTCTGTCAATGGATCCAGGCTGCACATCAATGCGGTAAAGCCTAAATGGTCATAACCGCCTCCTCCGCCATAGAAGCCTCCTCCGCCGTCAAGTCCTGTGCCATTATTATGCCTCATCATGATGGCATGGCCCCAAGGCATTTCCACCCCGCGCACATTCTCATAATAGTTTATGATACGCGGCCAGCATGGGCGGTCCACGCCGCGTCCGCCCCACCCGGGTTCCGGGAAATAACCTCCCTCCATATTCGTGTAGGGTACGTATGGAACGTCCTGCCACATGTTATAGCGGGCCACATATTCAAAACCGGCCGCAATACGGTCGTCCTTGTGCATATAGGCATCCTCCCCTTGGTTGCGTCCCACGCCGCAGACATCTGCCGCCAGGGCTACCGCCATGCTGGCATGGCTTTGGTCGCGGTTGGACTCATGCATCTGCCCTATGTAGCCGAACGGGCCATCTTCATCCTCGAACAAGTGGTAAACCAACATGTGGATAGACTCGCCGTAACGGTGGTCCTCCATATACTTATAAAATTCCATGCCCCGGTTATACACCCATACGTCATCGCACAATATGCCTGCGGATATGATGCAAAGCACATTGCACAATCCCCAATTGGACCAATAATGGTCGTCGTGCCCTTCCGCGCGGTTTTCAAGGAAACTGAGGGAATTGCGGACGAACACCCTACGTATAAAATCTTGGTAACGCTTGAAGTCTGCGGGTTTCCATCCCTCATAGTCGCGCATCAGTTCCCCCGCGTTGGCAAACGCATAGCCGGAAAGTCCCGAAGCCAGGGCGTAATTGTTGTTCCCGCCGATGTCCTTGCAGGTTCGTGCCCAGGCGTTCAAGTACTCGACGGCTTTTCGGGCATATTTTTCATCCCCGGTAATCTTCCATTCGAGTGCGAATTGATAGGCCGCGTGCGCATTATCCTGTGGTGTTCCATAGTTATCCGTGTTTTCTCCTGGGGGTAGCCACGGGCAACCGGCCCCGCAGCCACGGACAATCCTGCGCACCGGAGTGGGATGCCGGTCGTCCACGGTCATGATATACGGGCTGGTTTTGAAAAACTTGTAAGCAGCAGTCCATGGTTCTTCGCCGTTGGCCAGCTTCTCTTTCACCCGGTCAAAATCCGCTTGGGTATGCAATGCCCCCGGATGGATAAACCCTTGTGCCATGCTTCCCAACGGGAAACATAAGGTACATAACCATAACAAAACGTTTTTTTTCTTCATACCATCTCGATTTTATTTTCATACCTTGCAAATATATGTTCAATATTCAATGGGTTGTGGGTCAAATAATAACATAATATGGGGTATTACATACCATTTTAAGAAAAATGGACTTCCGGTTGACAAAATGACACCTTCCTTTCCTTTTTGTGCTTATGCTTGCCCCTGTATTTGTAGCCTTCCATAAGCTTTTAAAGCCCTTTCCGGATACATAAATTTGCGTTTCAGCCTGTTATTATACGTTTTTTAACCTAAGTAGAACCCCAATCTCAGCCGAATGATTTTTCGTTCGGCTGAAAAAACATTTTTTTTGTCCGCATCTTGTTCCGCCGATGTCCGTTTGTGGGTGGAAAAGGCTTTGGAAGGCAAAGTGAAAAACGGGCTTTTGGCACCTTGTTTTTCCTATTTGGATGGGATTTGCCTTCAAAATCCGGATGTCAGGATGTCAGGCCGGTGCCACGATGTGCTGACGTGTTTCCGGTTTGCCTGCGCATGCCGCGTGGCGAGGCCGGGCAATTTGCCAATATAAGAGAGGCCGGGGTGGCGAAAAGACATTTTCCTGATGCGTGAGAATCGTGTATCGGGGAACAAGGGCGGACCGGGGGACAAATAGCGCAGCCACGTGGAGCCTGAATTGACAAATTGACAATTTGGCAATTTCCGGGTGCCGTTCCCTAAAAAACGTGAAGCTTTGCGATAAACTACTTCTTCCGTCCTCTTTTCTGAAAGGCTTTCGCTATATTTGTGTACATGAATAAAAAAACGTGGGAGTATGAAATATAAAATGTTAGTGCTCGACGTGGACGGGACACTGTTGAACGACGAGAAGGAGATTAGCAAGCGGACGCTGAACACGTTGCTCAAAGTGCAGCAGATGGGCGTACGCATCATGTTGGCATCGGGACGTCCCACTTACGGTTTGTTGCCATTGGCCAAGAAACTGGAATTGGGTACATATAACGGGTATATCCTCTCTTATAACGGTGGCCAGGTGATTAACGCTTCCAACGGAGAGGTGGTATTTGAACGCCGTATCAATCCGGAACATATCACTTATTTGGAGAAGAAAGCCGAGAAAAACGGTTTTTCGATCCTTACTTATAACGGGGATACGGTCGTGACGAATAACCCGGATGATCCGCATGTGCGAGCCGAAGCGGCCTTGAACGGCATGAAGTTGGAGCATCAGGAGTTTTTCTCTGCGGCAATAGATTACCCGCCTTGCAAATGTATGTTGGTGAGCGATGACGAGGAAGCTTTGGTGGGGTTGGAGAACCATTGGAAGCGTCGTTTGAACGGTGTATTGGATGTGTTCCGTTCCGAGCCGTATTTCCTGGAAGTGGTGGGCAGCCGGGTGGACAAAGCCAATACGTTGGGCGTCATCATGGAAATGGAGGGCATCAAGACGGACGAGATTGTGGTGTTCGGCGACGGCGTGGCCGACGTGACCATGTTGCAGTTGGCCGATTTGGGCATTGCCATGGGGAATGCCCCGGATTCGGTGAAGCGTTGTGCCGACTACGTGACCCTCTCCAACAATGAAGACGGTGTGGCCGTGGCGGTGGAAAATGCTTTCCTGGCCGAGGTGCGCGAAAGCGAGATACCGCTTGATGCCTTGAATGCACAGGCGCAGACTACGTTGATGGGGAATTTGGGCATACAATATACGTATGCTTCCCACGAGCGGATAGAAGCCACCATGCCGGTGGACCACCGCACGCGCCAACCTTTCGGCATCCTGCACGGCGGGGCCACGTTGGCTTTGGCAGAGACAGTGGCCGGGTTGGGGTCGATGGTGATTTGCAATCCCGATGAATTCGTTGTGGGGATGCAAGTGAGCGGCAACCATATCTCTTCGGCCCACGAGGGGGATACGGTGAGGGCTGTGGCCACGATTGTGCATAAAGGGCGCTCTTCACACGTGTGGAACGTGGATGTGTTCACTTCCACGGGGAAATTGGTGTCTTCCATCCGGGTGATGAACAGTGTGATGAAACGCAAATGAGCCGCATGCAGGACGACGAGGCGGTAATAGATGAATGGATTAAGGGCGGAAAAGATGCCTTTGTGTTCTACCGTGAGCCGGGGGAAAGTGTTTGTCACGGCATACGGGCGGCACGGTCCTCCCTGCAATCTTTTGAAGGCATCCCGCCGTTGGACGGGAAGACTGGTTTTGTGTTTGCCCCTTTTCGGTTCGGAGAGGGGCATCCTTTATGGCTGCTTCCCTTGGAGGAGGAAATAGAAGCCGGTATATCCCGGGCTGTATGTTCCGATGAGGTGGAGGCACCTGCGCCGATGCCCTTTTGCGGACAGTTGGAGGAACAGCCCTCGAAGGGGTACCGTGAGGCTTTTCGTGTTTTTTCCGGTGCGCTTCGTGCCGGGGATTTTCAGAAGTTGGTGCTTTCGCGTCGTTGTACGGATGCTTTTCCCCGGGGCTTTTCATGGGCACGGGCTTTCACGGCGGCCTGCCGCCGTTATGTGCATTCATACGTGTATTTGTTCCATACGCCTCAGACTGGTTTCTGGTTGGGGGCTACGCCCGAAATTCTTTTGGCCGGAGGCAAAGGGGAGTATCGTACGGTGGCTTTGGCCGGTACGCAATTCCTGAAAGAGGGCAAGTTGGCAGTTCCGTGGTCGGAAAAGAACATCCGCGAACAAGCATTCGTGACGGAATATATCGGCGATTGCTTGCGCGAACGAGGTATCCGGTTCACTTTGGAAGGGCCTTATACGGCTACGGCCGGAGAACTGGCCCATTTGAAAACCGATATCCGTTTCCGTCTTTCTTCGGCCGAAGCCTTAGGCGGCTTGTTGCAGGCTTTGCATCCTACGCCTGCCGTATGCGGGTTGCCCAAAGAAGAGGCTTTTCGCTTCATCCTGTCGCATGAAGGATATGACCGTGGCTATTATGCCGGTTTCCTCGGACGGTGGGAGCCGGAGGGGAAGACGGCTTTGTATGTGAATTTGCGATGCATGCAATGTGGCGAAGGGGCGGAAAAAATCCGCCTGTATGCCGGAGGCGGGATCTTGCCGGCTTCCGTGTGCGAAGAAGAATGGATGGAGACGGAACGTAAGTTGCAGACTATGAAATATGTAATCTCGAAAGGAGGAACTGATGTATTCGGATAAGAAGAACGTGTTGCAGCTTGTTGCCTTGCTGCGTGCGCACGGCATTCGCCGGGCGGTGTTGTGTCCCGGAAGCCGTAATGTACCGTTAGTACAGGCTTTCGCCACGTGTGAGGATTTTGAATGCTTTTCGGTGACGGACGAGCGCAGTGCCGGTTTCTTCGCCGTCGGATTGGCTTTGCATGTACAGGCTCCCGTGGTGGTCTGTTGCACCTCTGGTTCGGCTTTGCTCAACCTCCATCCGGCGGTGTGCGAGGCATTTTACCGTCGGGTGCCTTTGGTAGTCATTTCCGCCGACCGTCCGGCGGCTTGGATCGGGCAGATGGACGGGCAGACTTTGCCGCAGCCGGGTGTTTTCGGTGGCTTGGTGCGGAAGGCGGTCAACCTGCCCGAGGTACGTACCGGGGAAGATGAATGGTATGCCAACCGGCTTGTCAACGAGGCTTTGCTTGAAGTGGACCACCACGGCTACGGGCCGGTGCATATCAATGTCCCCCTTTCCGAACCGTTGTTTCAATTTACGGCGGAAGCTTTGCCTTCCGTACGGCGTATGGTACGGCGGGATATGTCCGACGAGGGACGGACTTTGTCTTTCTTCCTGAAAGAAGAGCTTCCCAAGTACCGTCGGGTTCTGGTCGTGTCGGGGCAGATGTCTTCGGACGAGGCGGCCGGTGTAGCGGCTTGCCTGTCCGGCAGTCGCGTGGCTTGGTTGGCTGAAGTGTTGGGGAATTGCCCGTCGGCTTCAGATGCGGTACGGGGCTTCGATGCATTATTGTATGCAGCCCGTGAGGAAGACTTGCAGGCGTTGCGCCCGGACTTGGTGATAACCGTAGGCGGGCATGTCGTGTCGAAACGTTTGAAACAGTTCCTGAGGCGTACGCCTTCGTTGGTGCACTGGCATGTTTCGCCGGATGGCCTTCCGGCGGATTTGTTTTGTGCGCTGACCACGGTTGTGGAGGCTTCTCCTGCTGATTTCTTCCGTTTGTTTTTCCGGTCGGAGGCTTTGCCGTCCGGGGCGTATGCGCAGCTATGGCATGAAAGTTGTGCCCGGTTGGCCTCTCCGGAAACCGGATACTCCGAGATGTATGCCGTGCGGCGCGTGTTAGAGGCATTGCCACCCCATGCAGTGCTCCATTTGGCCAACAGTTCGGTGGTGCGCTTTGCGGAATTGTGCCGCCTGCCCGAAGGTGTGGAAGTGCAATGCAACAGGGGAGTGAACGGCATAGAGGGTTCCGTGTCGGCTGCGGTAGGTTATGCGGCAGTGTCCGACCGGATGAATTTCCTGCTTGTAGGTGATTTGAGTTTCTTTTATGACATGAATGCGTTATGGAACGGCCATATACGTTCCAACCTCCGCATTGTCGTGTTGAACAACGGCGGCGGGGCCATTTTCCATGCCTTGCCCGGATTGGACATGGCCGGGGATACGCGGCGTTTCGTGACGGCTTCTCATGGCGCGTCGGCGGCAGGTTGGGCTGAATCGCAGGGATTCACTTATTTGCAGGCTACGGACACAGTGTCCCTCTTGGCCGCTTTTGATGATTTGTTGGACGAAACAGCCACGGCACCTGTCTTGTTGGAAGTGTTTACCGATGCGGAGGCCGATGCCGAAGAGCAGCGGAGTTACTATCATGCGATAAAGGAGAGATGGAAGAATTTTTAAGATAAAAGATATGAACAGAGAATGGACGACTTTGAGAGATTACGAGGATATTCTTTTTGAATTTTATAACGGCATTGCCCGTATCACCATCAACCGCCCGCAGGTGCGCAACGCTTTTACGCCGCGCACGGTGTCGGAGATGAGCGACGCGTTCTATATTTGCCGCGAGCGACGCGATGTCCGTGTGGTGGTGTTGACAGGAGCGGGCGACAAGGCTTTTTGTTCCGGAGGCGACATGCACGTGAAAGGGCACGGGGGATATGTCGGGGACGACGGTGTGCCCCGTTTGAATGTGTTGGAGGTGCAAAAACAAATCCGTTCGTTGCCCAAGCCCGTGATTGCGGCGGTCAACGGTTTTGCCATCGGCGGAGGGCACGTGCTCCATGTGGTGTGCGACCTGACGATAGCTTCGGACAATGCCATTTTCGGGCAGACCGGACCTCGCGTGGGCAGCTTCGATGCCGGTTTCGGTTCCTCTTATCTGGCCCGTGTCGTAGGTCAGAAGAAAGCCCGTGAGATATGGTTCCTGTGCCGGAAGTATAATGCCCGGGAGGCCCTCGACATGGGATTGGTCAACAAGGTGGTGCCTTTGGCTGAATTGGAAGACGAATATGTGGCATGGGCGGAAGAGATGATGCAACTCAGTCCGTTGGCCCTGCGTATGATAAAGGTGGGGCTGAATGCCGAACTGGACGGCCAGGCTGGTATTCAGGAACTGGCCGGGGACGCCACGATGCTTTACTATATGACTGATGAGGCTCAGGAGGGTGGCCGTGCTTTCCTGGAGAAGCGTAAACCGAAGTGGAGGTTCTAAAAGTATGTGGAACAAGGCGGTGTAACAGGTGGCAGCGTCTATCTTATTTTGATTGGGTCCGGATTGAAACGGTAGGTTTTCAATCCGGACTTTTTATATGTCCGATTCGTATCCTTCTTTTCAAAGGAAGAAAGGAATATGGCATGATATATGACGGAAAACGGGTCGGAAAATGTATTTTGGTAAGATTTATCCTATCATTGGTTATTTTATGTCTTATTCCAATGTGGGGGAAGAATATAATTTTGTATCCTGAAAAAGGAATAGAAACAAGTTGGCTAGCATGATGTTTATTCCGTATGAAAGCTCCGTGTCCTCGTCAATAGGTTCGGTGGCGGCACGGTGGAAAACAATAGAACCTTAAAATTTTTAAACATGAAAAAGAAAATACCAAATTCTTTGTTCCCGTTGATGGGGAAGCGTAGGCCGTTGATGGCTGTGTTTGTGGCTTGTATGGCCGCGAACGGGGTGTGGGCACAGGAAGAATCTTCTTGGGTGGGGGAACCTTTGCCTGCCGAAGGTGGAGAGTTTTACCTTTATAATAAGGAAGGTGGAGGATTCCTGCTTGGGGCAAATACTTGGGGCACGCAAGCCTCGTTAGGGCAGCCCGGCCTGTTGTGTACGTTAGAGGTTATGCCCGATGGTAAATATGCCATCAAGACGACGGCTAATAATTATTTGAAAGATGACTACATTGACAAAGACAAGACCGGATATATTTTTACTGACCAGAATATAGAAGACGAAGTGTATGAGTTTTCCTTGTTTGGGAATGGTCGTTATTTACATTACAATGGTTCGGGTACGGTTCTGGCACGGGTGGAAACTGTAGATGTTTGCGAATGGATTTTGGTATCCAAGGACCAACGTATCAAGGCTTTGGATAACGCGACGGAAGAGCAGGGCGTAGATGCTACGTTTTATGTCACAGGAGCTAATTTCGACCGTTCTCAGCCGAGTGAATGGAAGGAAAGCCATACCGGTGGTACACTGACGCTTATCGGACCAGACAGGGCGGCAAAGTCTACAAATTCCTGTACTGAGGCGTACGACAATGCAAACTTTGAGGTATACCAAGTTATGACAGGATTGAAAAACGGATGTTATTTGGTATCCTGCCAAGGGTATTATCGTCCAGGCGGTAACGTGGATGCCAATGGGGCACAGAATGCTATTTTATATGCGAATGCAGATGAGACTCCGCTTCAGTTGCTGAAGGATGACGGGAAAGGCATTCCTAATAACATGGAGCAGGCTGCCGATGCTTTCTTGGTTGGGCGTTATGGCGGTAATGAAGTACGTACGGTCGTGATGGATGGTACATTGAGGATTGGTGTGAGGAAGGATGTACATATATCAAAAGATTGGGCGGCTTTTGATAACTTTCGTTTAACGTATTTGGGAGAGGCAGATGCTTCTGAGGCATTCCAACAGTCATTGAAGATGTTGGAAACCTTGATTGCGGATTTTACAGTTTCCGGGGCAACCGCCATCGCCACGGAGTTGCAGGAGGTGTATGACAAAAATAAAGATGTTTCGGGCGATGGTATAGAAGTAGCACAGAAAGCTCTGTCTGAGGTCATGGCCGAAGCTAAGGACGTGCAGGTCAATGTGGACAGTTTAGTGGCTTCCATAAAAACAGCCGAGTCGCTTTATGCAAAGGTTGAGGACGGTACATATACCTTGTCCACCAAGGGGAAAGAAGCTTTGGAGCAGGGCATAACTGAAGCCGAAAGGATATTGCAGGAAACGCAGATGTCGGCTATGGGTACACAGGCTCCTGTTTACGTGGAAATTCTTAATGCCCAAGTCCGGGATGCCAGGCTTTGGATGGGTATGATATATCCGTTGGAAAAGGCCAAAGAGCTGGCTGATGCGATAACGGGACTTGGCGAGACGGATGCTTACCGGCAAGTCGTGAGTGATTTGGATGATGTGGCATTGACTTTCGAGAAAGTAACAACCGATGTGGCGGCTTTGAATTTGGTTTGCCGCAATGCAATGACTATGGATTTCTTGTCGAAGGCTACATCAGATGCTCCCATAGACATGACCTGTTTTATCCAGAACCCGAATATTTATCAAGTAGGAGAGAACAAGGAAGCTCCGGACGGATGGGTCGTGGCCGCACTTGGAGAAAACAATAGTCCTGATGTCACCACTGGGGGGAAAGGAGATGCCGCATTATGGTCTTCTAGTTGGTCAAGCAATGAAAACAACAATGTAGGCAAGGCTCATTATTATACTAAAATAGGAGGGACAGGAAACCGTGTAGCTAATTTGCCAGACGGTACTTATCTGTTGAAAGCTGCCACTTATTGTACCCGTGATGCCGCGAATGTGAATTTATATGGTTCGTTGGATAACGTAAACATGGAGTTCTCTGATTTCAATGGCGATGAAGCGGTTTATAATGCCGCTACCGGGGTGAACGATGGTTCAACCACGGAACTACGGATGGACGTAAGTGGAGGTGTCCTTTATTTGGGAGTGAAGGGTGAAGATATCGTACATGGTAATGGACAGCATTGGGAGGCCGACAACTTCCGCTTGTATTACATCGGTGTCCCCGAATCCGCCTCGCAGGCTATTCGCATCTCTGACGCAGGTATGGCTACTTATTATTCCGCTAATGCCTTTACTGTGCCTGAAGGTCTGGAAGCCGGTGTCGTGACTGGGATTTCCGATGGAGGAACCACTTTGGCTGTGGATTGGCGTTATGCTTCGGGCAGTACTGTCCCGGGTTTGACCGGTATCCTTCTTTGGGGTAAGGCCGGTGGTTATACGGGTAACTTTAGTGTGGCAAACATGTCGCGTCCGGAGGATAACCTGTTGGAAGGCACGTTGGTGGAAACCACTGTGGATGCCGAAGGCTACAAGTACTACAAACTGGCTGATGATGTGACGAACGGTTTAGGCTTCTACTTTGCCACCCAAGACGGCAGCTCTATCGTAAACGGAGCGAACAAGGCATATTTGGCTTTGCCGGAGGCCGTGGCGCAAGAGGCCAACTTCCTTGCATTCGACTTTGATGCAACGGGTATCACCGATACAGAGCTTACGGCAGAGGAAGCCCCTGTGGATGTCTACGGGATTTCCGGCATACGCGTGCGTTCCGGTGTGAAGGCTTCTGAGGCTTTGGAGGGGTTGCCCAAAGGAATTTATATTATAAATGGAAGGAAAATCTTAAAATAGGAAACGAAATGAAAAAGAAGGTATATGTAACTCCTGAGGTTGACGCAGTGGTATTGTTGCAACAAGACATGCTTTGTGGGTCAGGAAATGGAATGGATATCCATGATGATTATTCGGATGCCGAACAGTTGTCGAACAAGAACGTTTGGGATGATATTTGGTGAATCCTTTAGCCGGAATTAGACAAAAAGCGTCAAAAACGGGTAGAAATGGTGCATAAAGTGCATTTGGATGAAAATGTCCCATTTTTTGTGCTTATCTGTCACCAATGGAATGGATGATTCGTTTTATCTTTGCCATGCGTTTCAGAAATCCTGATGTGAAGGCATTCTAAGATGATGGAGCGTACCTTGGTCTAATAAGAGAGATGCAGTTAGAAATTAGGTTAATATTGGTGTGAGTAGCCTGATATGAGGTATCCTGTGAAGGATTGAACTCATATCAGGCTACTTTTTTAAGGATGCCGGGCAGGTTTCCGAGGGATGGAAGAAGGATTCCGTTGGGGGAGATTACCGGTCTTTTCCAGTTTGAAATCCGTGGCTGAGAACCAAGTCCCGTCCCATGTCCTGCTGCGGATATTGGTCACGCCATAGCGTATGGTACCGTTGTGTGTGACGATGCTGTCAATCCTTACGGTGCTCCATCCATAGCCCTTTCCTCCATTGGCTTCGGTGATATTTCTCCATAAGCCCAATGAGACGGTACCGTCGTTCTGTTTCTTTTTGGCATCCTGCCAGATTTCGCCGCCTTCATTGCTATATATAGGTACTTGGGTCTTTTGTTCCTTTCCTCCGGAAATGGCGAAGATTTCGCAACCATGCCCGTCAGTCCGTGCGGCGGCCTCCAACCGGTAGATGCCGGGTGCCATGTGTACGGTTTGTTCCAACTCATATTCCATGTTCCGGTTGCCGCTCCAGGCATCGATATATTGCATTTCACGGTCACCGGTATAATATTCTCCGCTTTTCACGTAACCGTCACAGTTTTCGTGCCTGATGACTGTCCAACCTTCGTTTTTCAGGTAGCTTAACTGTTTCTGTCGGTGGGCGGCGTCTTCACGTTCTTGTTTTTCTTTGTAGAACTCCCGTCTGTAACGTTCATAAAAAGCATTGCCCTGAATGGCCGATGCAATGAAGACAGCCAGGCATACGACCCATGTCCCGAGGAGTGCCAACCGTTTCATGGCGTTCATTGGGGCTATGCGTCCGGTCATGCGTAAGATGGAATGTCCGCCTATATACAAAGTGAGGACCGACAAGACAATAAAGCTTATCGAGGCTATCCAATAAATGCCTTGGCCGATGGAACCGTTGACAAGCCCGTTGAAAAAGGCTTGGTCTGCCGACGAACTGAACACGCCCTCGCTTATACCTCCGCAACATGCGGAAATCAGGAAAAGGCAGAGCATGACCAAAGCGAACAATAAGACGATGGACAATATGAGAATCAGTCCGCCAATGAAGACAAAGAGGCAACCTTTAAAAACTGCAGTGATAATGTCCAGTAAGACAGTGAGGCATCCGCGTGCTGTTTTTTTCGTTTCCGGTGCTGTGGCATATTGTCCGGCTTTGCGTGCGCCTTCCATGATTTCGTCGCGCAGGTTTTCCATGTTCACGGGGCGTCCTTGCATGCGCAAGCGGTCTTCCGGGGTTTGGGCTTCCGGGGTAATGATCCATAGGATGAGGTAGATGACAATCATGGTGCCGAGGGAGAACCAGGCAAACAATATCATCAGTAGGCGGAGCCACAGTGGATCGATGCCGAAGAAACAAGCCAAACCGGAGGTGACGCCGCCCAACATTTTGTCGTCCGGGTTACGGAAAAGTTTCTTGTGGATGGTTTCTTTCGGTTTACGTCCTTCATGCGGTTCTTCTGTGCCTTCGGAAAGGTTTTCTGATTCCGGATTGTCCATTTCTTCCGGGTTCCCGATGCGTTTGATGATTTCCCGCATGTGTTCTATGGTAATGGCTTCCACCCCGGACGCCTTCAGTTCATCGAACAATTCAGCAATGCGGCGTTCGATGTCCTCCGCAATTTCTTCGCCCCCTTCTTGGCGGGAAAAGTAGCGTTGCATGTTCTTTTGGTATTGGTTCAACAGTTCGTAAGCGTCCTCGTCGATGGCATAGAGCGATCCGAAGAGGTTGATGGTAATATTCTTTTTCATAAATATTATGTATTTAAAAGTTAAGGATTCAGTCTTTTTCTTGTAGGGGAAGCCTTATGGGGCTTTCTGATTTCAGATGCCCCACGGTGGCGGAAAGCTCATTCCAGGCACAGTCCAGTCCGGCCAGGAAAGTTTCGCCGTCGAGGGTCAGGGCATAGTATTTGCGTGGAGGTCCTTGGGTGGACTCGCGCCATTCATAACTCAGCAACCCGTCCTTTTTCAGGCGGGTGAGCAGCGGATAGAGCGTGCCTTCCACGACAATCAAATCGGCTTCCTTCAGCCGTGTGATGATGTCGGAGGCGTATGACGGTTCCTTGCGCAGCAACAGCATGACACAATATTCCAACATTCCTTTCCGCATTTGTGATTTCGCATTGTCTACGTTCATAGGCTTTTAACGTTTAAGTAAGGAGACGTCCGGCCGGTGCGTCCCTTTGTTCCGTGCAAATATATGTATTATATTGGTACTATGCAATACATAGTAGTATGTTTCTTCTGATTTTCAATAGGAGAATTTCTTCATCACTCGTTTATCACCGTTTACTGACCAATAGGTTTAGATAAGTTCGGATACTGCAAAAAGAAGAAAAAATGAATGGAGAACATCAGTATTCATCATTTTTTCCTATATTTGCCTTGTACATTTCCGCAGAAAGCCCAAGGGTGGGCAAGGATATGTGCATTATATATGGAGAAGACGTTTACAAGCGTCTGGCTTTCGGGTTTCAGAACTTCGCACCTTTTGACCTGTCGAAAGAACAGATGGCAACCGGTAACGTCCTCGTGGTATGTATATTTACGTACTGTCCTTCCCTTTTGGGGAAAGGACATGCCGTATACATATCGGCGTGGGCTTTCTGCGTTGCTCGTTCTTGACAGGTGGGCATGCGAAGGCCTTGGAACTCGGAACGGGCAAAGGTAAGATTCCTACGCCTTTTCTATATACAGGCAGTTCTTATGTTGGATTTAACATGTCCGTTGGGAGTCCGGATGAATAAAGAGGGGTATGCTGCATATCGGACAGCTTATAGCTTGCACGCTTCACGAGCAAGGGCGTACGGTGACATGGTTTGCAAGACAGTTGTGTTGCACACGGCCTAACGTATATAAAATATTCGGCAAAGAAAATATTGATATCTCTTTGTTGTGGCGTATTTCTTGTATTCTTCATCATGACTTTTTCGGAGACCTTTCACAGGAAATGAAGTGTGACGTAAATTTTTCCCTTCCTTTTAGTTCCGGAACGGAATAGGGATGTTAATCAAATGGCAATATTTCTGTCAACTTCTTGGAACTATCCATTTCCGTTTCATCTTCTCGATTTGCCTATCTTTGCATGGTAAACTGAATTCGAGAACAACATTAAATTAAAAAAAATGAAAAAGTTATGTTTTAAATGTCCGGTTTGGATGTGGATTTTGGGCATGATGTTTTTTGTATCGTGTAGCGACGATGATAACGGTGGGACGGGCGGCGGCAACGGTGACAAGGATGCGTATTCCGTGACCATCCTGACGCAACCGTATTCGGGATTGTCTTCCACCACTGTGGAGGTTTCCGGGACGTGCTCCATAACCGGGAAAGTGCCTGAGGTGTATGCTTTTGGTTTTGTTTACGGGACATCGAAATCACCGGAAGCCGGCAATGAAGGAGTGGTGAAAGTACAGGTTGGTATGTCGGAGACAGGAGATTTCAAAACGACTCTGGAAGGTTTGACACCGAATACGACCTATTATTACAGGGCATATTTTGAGAAAGACGGGGCTTATGAATATGGCAATACGAAAACATTCACGATGAAGCCTGCTGACGATGGTATCGATGTGCCTACGGCTGGCGAACTGGTAGACATGGGAGGTCGGGTGAAATGGGCCTCGTGTAATTGGGATGCGTCTTCACCGGAGCAGACCGGCGTTTTGTGCGGATGGGGCGATCCTACGGGAACTGTCAAGTACCAAGGGATTATTGATACTTATGACTTTTATGTGCCTGCTCCCGGATGTTATGAGTATTATGCCGGGGTGAATCCTCCGAAGGAGATAAGCGGTACGGAGTTGGACATTGCTTACGTGAAATCGCAAGGCCGCTTGCGCATGCCCACGCGGAAAGAAATGGATGACTTGGTGGAAGATTGTCTCGTGAAAACGGTTCTGTATAATAATGTGGAAGGGCTGCTGTTCATTGCTCCCAACGGGAACAAGCTCTTTTTCCCCTCGTGTGGACGACGGATAGGGTCAGAAGTCCTTACCAATGGGCTTAGCGTTTATTGGACAGGGACGTTTGAGCAGTATTCTTATGGTAGTCTACTGGTTTATGGATTGGGATTCCAAGGTGGTGATCCTGGACCGACAGACGGGATGGACTGTTGTCTAGGGGGAGCCATACGCCCGGTGGCCGATAAATGATTAATTAAAAGATAAAATGCGATGGATATGAAAAGTTTCAAATTATGGCAGTTGCCGGGATTCATGCTGTGCCTGTTGTTGGGGTTGGTGTTTTTTTCTTCTTGCGATAAGGACGATGACGAAGCAGGTGGCGGAGGCATCATGGGGTATTGGTTGCCGTTGACAGACCTCCGTGATATGGCGAGAGAAGCGGTGGAAGAAGACAATGCCGATGAAGACGGTTTTACAGGAGGAGCCGTTTCATACCGTTTCCTGAATGCTAATACCGTAGAAAGTTTTACGACGAATTGCTACATAGGCCATAAGTCCGCTGCGTTTCATACGGAAACTGTTTCAGGAAAGACGGTGTCTTTCGTGGCGGAAAATGTGAGGACTTACACTTATGTGCTTGATGGCAATAAGGTGTATATCACGGATGGTACCATTGGTACATTAGTTAATGGTGAATTACGGGTGGATGGTTTGCTGTTTACTTTCCAGAAATTGGAGTGAGTCATTCCTTTCGTGCCTGGGAGAGTGTGTAAAGTCTGTTACTTTTATTCCCGTCGGTCGCGGAAGATTGTGTTTTTTAAGGTGGAAGCATGATTATCCGAAGATTTTTTCTAAGTTTGCACCCTAAAGTGATATGCTGCAGGTGGGTTTCCGTATGTGGGAATGTACGGTGCATGCAGTGACATTGAGGATAGAATGGGAATGATAGATTATAAGATAGATGTTTTCCCTCGGCTTTTTCATTTTAAAAAGCCGGCGGGTACGTCAAGGGGAGTGTACACGGAGCGGCGGTCGTGGTACGTCAGGGTGTCATCCGCTGCCTGTCCGGGACGTGAGGGATGGGGCGAATGCGCTCCCTTGCCGCAGTTGAGTGTGGATGACTTGCCGGATTACGAAAGCGTGTTGCGCGGGATATGTGCGGAGGCGGCCCGTACGGGGCAGGTCGATACGGAGCGGTGGAGGGAATACCCCTCCATGCTGTTCGGGGTGGAGACGGCTTTGCGCCATTTCGGACAAGGGACGTATGCCTTGTGGGATACATCCTTTTCGCGCGGTGAAGAGGGCATCTGCATCAACGGGTTGATATGGATGGGCGACCATGACGCCATGTACAGGCAAATCAGGGAGAAGTTGGAAGCCGGTTTCCGTTGTGTCAAGTTGAAAATCGGTGCCATCGGTTTCGAGGAGGAATTGGACTTGTTGCGTTTCATCCGGCGGCATTTCCCGGCTCGTGAGGTGGAACTCCGGGTGGATGCCAACGGGGCTTTTGCTCCTGCTGAAGCCTTGGACAAGCTGAAACGGTTGGCCGAACTTGATTTGCATTCCATCGAGCAGCCCATACGGGCCGGGCAATGGGACGAAATGGCCGGACTGGTGTCGGTTTCGCCCTTGCCCGTCGCTTTCGACGAGGAGCTGATAGGACATTGCAGCCTTGAAGCGAAGCGGAGGCTGTTGGACGCGCTCCATCCGCAGTATATCGTGCTGAAACCCTCGTTGCATGGCGGGTTCTCCGGTTGCCGGGAGTGGATAGAAGAGGCGGAAAAGAGGAACGTCGGATGGTGGATTACCTCGGCACTGGAGTCGAACGTAGGCTTGAATGCCATTGCGCAATGGTGTGCCACATGGCACACCCGGATGCCTCAGGGATTGGGCACGGGAATGTTGTTCACTGACAACGTACCGATGCCGTTGGAAATCCGGAAAGATTGTTTGTGGTATGTGGCAGACGGAGATTGAACGGCAGCATGTCGGTGTGGAGGGGCGGCGTTTCTCGGCGGCAGACTTGCACGAACTGGCCGCGTTGTCCGTTGAAGAGGAAGATGAGGCTTTGCGGGCCGTTTATGCCTTTCTGGCGGAATGGTTCTCGCCTGCGTCTACGGTGGAAGTGCAGACTTCCGGTTCCACTGGTGTCCCCAAGCGGATGAGAGTGGAAAAAGAGCGGATGATGCGTAGTGCCGTTCGGACGTGTGAGTTCCTCGGCTTGCGCCCGGGCGACACGGCTTTGCTGTGCATGGACTTGAAGTATATCGGGGCTAAGATGATGGTCGTGCGTGCCTTGGTGGCCGGACTGCATCTGTGGGTTCGTCGTCCGTCGGGGCATCCGTTGGCCAGCGTGGAGGAGCGGGTGGATTTCCTGTCTGTCGTGCCGATGCAACTTTACAACACGTTGGGGCAGGCGGACGAGCGGGAGCGTCTGGCACGTGTTCGTTGTGTCATCGTGGGGGGCGGAGCGGTGGACGAGGCATTGGAACGGCGTTTGGAGTACTTGCCCTGCCGGGTGTATTCCACTTACGGCATGACGGAAACATTGTCGCATGTCGCTTTGCGTCCACTTAACGGGCCGGAGGCTTCGGCTGGTTATCGTCCTTTCGAGGGGGTAAGTTTGTCGCTGTCCGCCCGGGGGACGTTGGTGATTCATGCACCGGAATTGTGTGCTTCCGATTTGGAGACGAACGATGTGGTGCGTCTGCATGACGACGGTACGTTTACGGTTGTGGGGCGTGCGGACAATGTGGTAAACAGCGGGGGCGTGAAAATTCAGATAGAGGAGGAGGAGCGGCGGCTGAAGGAGCTTATCAGTGTGCCTTTTGCTTTGACTTCCGTGCCGGACCGGCAGTTGGGCGAGGCTTTGGTGTTGTTGTTGGCACGTGATTTCCCGATGGATGATGCCGACTTGTTTGGCGCGATGAAGGTGCTTCTGCCCCGTTACCATGTCCCTCGGCATATTTTGCGTGTGGCCGCCGTACCGGTGGCCGGGAACGGGAAAATAGACCGTAAGGCTTGCCGGGAGTTGGCTCTTGGAGTTGGGGCTGTCCGTTGATGCTTTTTTTAATTTTGACAAAAGGGGTGGTTTTTGCAGGAAGACAAATGCCTTTGCCGAAGGTGTTCTGCCGATATGAGGCAAATGGGAAATCGTTTGGCGCAGAATGAAAAATCAATCTCATGAGATTGAAAAATCGTTTGGCTGAGAAAAAAATGTTAAAACGAGGAGCCTGATGGAGTAATATGTAGATTGCAGAATCACAGTGTTTTAGGATTCTCAAACGATAAAGGGTATAAAAAAAGACCGCTTGCGAAAAGCGGCCTTTTTTATATCAGTCTAATGATGATTAATCTTCAACAATCGTACAGATGCTGACGCGGTTCCAATCTGGTTCCTCGAACATGTAGCCTACGCCTTGTCCCTTAGCTGTAATACGGCGAACGTCGATTCTGTATTTGTTCACCAACATATTCTTCACGGCTTCCGCACGTTGGTTGGCGATACGTTCGTTCACTTCGGCACTTCCTTCAGGAGAAGCATATCCTAAGATGTTCACCTTAGCTTCTTTATGGTTCTTCAGATAAGTGGCGATACGTTCTACGTTGGGTTGCTGTGACGCGTCGATGACGATCTTGCCTTGACGGAATGTTACGACAGACTCCAATGTTTTCTTGTTGTTCGTAATCACTTTCGGGCCTTGGTTGCGGCATTCTTGCAGTGCACGTTCCAAATCGGCAGATTTCTGTTCCTCGTTGCGGAGTCGGTTAGCCGTATTTCTCATGCTTTCATCCTTGGAGCTTACGTCCTGACGCAAGTTGTTGATGGTAGCGTTCAGTGCGCTGACTTCCGATGCGTCGTAGGCTCTTACCTTTGTCATGTGATGCTTGCCGTTGCTGTTCTTGAAGTGATAAACCACTCCGGCTGTAATTTCCCAGTTGGCATAATTGGCATTGAAATTGGGGTGGGAGTGAGCCCTGTCGGCATCCCACATGCTCATATCCCATAGGATAGCCGGTTTGATGGCTACGGTCCATGCTTTCTTTTCTCCCAAATTGAAATTGAAGTTTACTCCGGCTTTTGATGCCAAGTGGTTGGCACCTTCGCCTGTCTCATAGAAATCGTTCAGGCGTAACCAACCAAATCCGCCTACGGCTTCTACTTCGAACAGGCGTGGCTGACCGTTGTATCCTGCAAACATGTTGTTTAGGTTGAGCCGATTCAACAACATCAGGTTGAAGGCATCGAATGCCGTACCGCTCTTTTGGGCGGCCATTCGGCTTTGGGTATTAATGCTCCAGTTGCTTTCCAATGTCAAACCGTAAATGGGGCTTAACTGTTTATTAATGTCAAGACCGATGACTGCACGAGAGTTTTTAAAAAATGTACTATGGGTGAGGGGAGTGGCTATACCACCGTTCAGGCCTATTGACCAGTTGTCACCAAATTTGTTTCCACCCAAATTATAATCTTGGGCATTTAAGCCGCTTATACTGAAAGCGCTTAATATAACTACAATTAAAGACTTTTTCATAATTTATTTGTTTAGTAATACATCACAAATATAAGGTAATTTATATCAGTTTCAAAATAATAATGGTAATATTTTTTAGGAAGTAACCTTTTTTAGTAAATAAAGAGAGGGCGGCCCAAAGGTCGCCCTCTTTTTGTGATTTAATTAAAGATTGTTGTATGATTATTCGGTCACGCAGATGCTTGCACGGTTATAAGCCGGTTTACCGAATATGCTGCCCACTCCCTTACCTTGGGTTTCGATTCTGTTGGCGCTGATGCCGTATTCTTTCACCAAAATGTTCTTCACGGCTTCCGCACGTTTTTCAGACAGCTTCTGGTTGAACTTGGCGTTGCCTTCCGGTGAAGCGTATCCTGAGATGGTGACTTTGGCGTTGCTGTTCTTCTTCAAATAGCTTGCCAAACGGTCGATATTCGGCATCTGGAGCGCGTCTACTTTGCTGCTGCTCTGACGGAAGATGACTACGTATTCGTTCTTTTCTACAGTCTGCGTAGCCGTGGTTGGCACCTTCTTGTTCTTGCAGTCATTCAAATCCTTCTGTAAGTCGTTGATGGTTTTTTGTGCGTTCTGCAATGCACGGTCCTTGCCTGCAGCTTCAGCTTCCATCGAACTGATGGTGGCGTTCAGGGCTGCAATCTGGTCTGCATGGCTGCAACCATTGGAATAGTAATGCTTGCCGTTGCTGTTCTTGAAGTGGTACACTACGCCTGCTGTGATTTCCCAAGCAGCTTGGTCGGAATGGAAGTTGATGTTGTCTTTTCCAAACTGGGTTACATTCCACAATATAGCCGGTTTTACTGCTATGGTCCATGCTTTCTTTTCACCTAAATTGAAGTTGAGGTTCAAGCCTACTTTTGAAGAAAGCCAGTTGCCGTCCTTGTCCCCGTCTTCTCCGTAATATGCGTCGTTTACGTGCAACCAACCGAAACCGGCCAATGCTTCAACTTCAAACAGGCTAGGTTTGCCTTTGTAACGGCAGAACACATTATTTAAATTGATGCGGTGCAACAACATCAGATTGCTTGCATCAAAAGCTGCACTGCTCTCGAACGTGTTGATGCTCCACATGTTTTCAAATGTCAAGCCATAAATCGGAGAGAGTTGCTTGTTGAGATCAATACCCACGGTGGCACGGGCATTCTTGAAGAATGCACTATGGCTGAGCGGAGTCACAATACCACCATTCAAACCAATAGACCAATTGTCACGGAACTTTGTAGTTTGTTCCTCAGTCGTTTGGGCGTTCAGGCTACTTATACCTAATACACCCGCTAATAACAGTAGAGACTTTTTCATAATTGTTTAATTGAAAATTAATAAATATGTTATTTATAACCTATCCCAAAGGTACATATAAAAGTGGAAGTTCATTCTGTTTTTATGTTATTAAAAGTAAAAAGAGGCTTTTTCGGCCTCTTTTTACTTTGTTTTAAGTCTTAAACGACCGGATACGCAGGGGGCGGTTAAACCAAATGGGCTATCAAATCTTCACGCTCGCCCGGCAGCAGGTCGATGACGGGTATTTCTATCATCGTGTAGCAGCCAGGTTGTTGTTTCATCGAGGCGCGAGCCACGCAAACCAATACTTGTCCCGTCAGCGCCGGGTTGTTGATATGCATGTTGAATTCGAACAACTGGTTCTGGGTCTTTCCAGATACGCCTTTGCGTGTCAGGTTGACACCGTGTCCCATGTCCAACAACTCGTCTACACAAGGTACTTCTATGACGTGGGTTTCATCGTTGACGAAGTAGGGGTCGGCTTTAATGGCAGCGGCTACTTTCTGGAACTCGTATCCTTCCTTTACCTCTATGTATACCATGCGGCGGTGAATGCCCGTGCCGGTGGGGATGGTCATGGAGAGGGCAGCTTTCACTCCTTCCACGGCTTTCACGGCTACGGTATGTCCCATGCTCATGCCTGGCCCGAAATTCGTGTAGGTGATGCCTTTGGGGGCAATGGCCTGTAACATGGCGCGTACGATGGAGTCGCTACCCGGATCCCATCCTGCGGAGATGACGGACACAGCCTTGCCGGCTTTTGCGCTTTCGTCGAGCGAGCGGCGAAGGGAAGTGATTTGGGTGTGGATGTCGAAACTGTCCACTGTGTTGATGCCGAGCGAGAGGATTTCTTTGGCGTATTTCTCCACGCTACGGGTTGGCGTGGCCAGGATGGCTACGTCTACGTCTTGCAATTCGCGGATGTCCTTCACCACGTTATACTTGGCCAGTTCTTCGGGCTTGTTTTCAGCCCCGTTCCGGCGTACGACACCTGCCACTTCGAAGTCGGGCGCGGCTTCGAGTGCCTGCAAGGCATAGTGTCCTATGTTGCCGTAACCTACTACGGCTGCTCTGATTTTTTTCATTTCCGTTGTCTTGTTATTGAGTTCGTGTGTATGTTATTGTTCATTTTGGAACATGGGATCCCATGCCGGCAAACGGACGGGCTTTTGTTTCAGCATGTCCAGAACGTTTTGCGGGCAGTACTTCTTGTTGACGACCACGCGGAACATGTATTCGTCGAACCACTCGTCCGTCATGATGAGATGGCCTTGATAGCCGGCATCTTTGCCCCAACTGTTTTCCACCATCCATTTCTTGGGCTTGCCGCTATCGTCGAGGTCGACGGCCATCAGCGTCATGGCGTGGGTGCTGCCACTGTCGAAGCTCTGGATGCGTTGTTTCTTGTTCATGCCGAACGTCGTGCCGAAGAGGCTGCCGTAGTCGTAGTTGTTCAAGTCGAGCGTACCCTTCTTTGAATCCAGAAACTTGCCCACGTCGCAACTGAAGTACATCATGGTGCTGTCTTTCAGGCTGGCAATAGCCATTTCTTTGATGTCCTCGATGGGCAGGTTGATGTACAGCCAGTTGTGTCCGTCGTAAGTGTGACGGTCATAATCGATTTCATATACTTGGTTGAACGGACGTGAAGGGTCGTTCATCAGCATGACGTAATTGGCGTTCAAGTCTTCTCCGCCGCATACTTCCTTGTAGAAACTTTGGGGCGTGTAAGTCTTGGGCTTTTCTGTATATTTCCCGTCGATTTTCGGTGCCCAAGTAAAAGAAGTTGGAGGCTCTCCGTAGGCATAGACCAACATACGGTAAACCGTTTTCATCATGTCTACCTTCTGTTGTTCCAATTCCTTTTCGGAGGCGCCCTTCTCGGATGCTTCGCGCAGTAACATGCCGTCTTCGCGCAATTTTCTTTTCAAGAGGGCTGAAAATTCATTGGTGTTGTCGCTGCTGTAAGTTTCGGCCATGACCTCTTTGGGTACAAGCCCATATTTTTCAATCAGATCCGAAACACCAGTGAATTGTCCTCCGTCGCTCAGTGGGTTACGGAACAACCATTCCACCATTTTGTCGTCGATGGGCTTTTTGCGCGTGTCGATAATGCCTTGAAGAAAAAGGTTGCTCTTTTCCAGTTGGTCGTAGAAGAAGTTGTAGGCCTGCGAGAAAAAGAAATTTTTCATGCCCGTACGGGCCATGACTTGTGCACGAATCACGTTGGTACCCGTAAACAGCCAGCAACGTCCGCTGCTTTTCTGGTCGCTGATGCCGGAGCTTTTCACCTTGTGGCTGAACCACGTGTCGGGCGTAGCCGCCTGTTCGCTGTTGGCCGTAAGCTTTTTGATGGAGTTGGCATTTACGGCATTCCGGATGGCTTTGTGGGCATCGTCGTGCGAGTAGCTCTCTTTCAAGGTCTGCAGGACTTCGGGGGTGAGTGCCTGTTGGGCGAAAGAAATGCTGCCGCAGAACGGAAAGGCCAGATATAATAATAATGATGTTTTTTTCATAAAGTCCTGGTGTTATTTTACGTATTCGGCCCAGTCGGTCAGTCGCATGTCTCCCTTGCGCAGGTAAGTGTCGTGCATGGCGAATGCTGCCGACAGGCAGTGGTGGGTGTGTCCTCCGTTTTGGGCTGCGTACTTCATGTAGTCGAGCAAAAGCGGACGATAGTCGGGATGGGCTACCTTGACAAGTTCTGCTGCTTTCTCCATGGCGCATTTTCCACGCAGGTCGGCCACGCCGTATTCCGTGATGACGGCATCTACGAAATGGCTCGTATGGTCGATGTGGGAACAGAAAGGCACGATGCTGCTGATGGCTCCGCCTTTGGTGGTGGAACCGCAAGTGAAAATACTCAAATAAGCATTGTTGGTGAAGTCTGCCGAACCGCCGATACCGTTCATCATCTTCGTGCCGCAGATCTTGGTAGAGTTTACATGTCCGTAGATGTCCACCTCGATGGCCGTATTCAGAGAGCATACGCCGATGCGGGCGATGACTTCGGGGCTGTTTGAAATTTCGGAAGGACGGAGCACGAGCTTGTCTTTGAAGAAGTCCATGTCGTTGTAAATGCCTTGCAGGCATTCGTTCGTCACGGTGAGCGAACAGGCTGATGCCGAGAGTACGCGGCCTTCGCGCATCAGTTGTACGGGGGCATCCTGAAGCACTTCGGTGTAAATGCTGAAATTCGGGACGTCCGGGCATTGGCCTAATGCGCCCAAAACGGCGTTGGCCCCGCTGCCTACCCCACTTTGCAAATTAAGGAAAGTAGGTGGTATTTTCCCGCTTTTCAGGTTGGCTAACAGGAAGTCGGCCACATTGTTTCCGATTTGTGTCGTGATGGGGTCGGGGGCCTTGAAAGAGCGAGCTTCGTCGGGGATGTTGCATTCAATGATGCCTTTGATGCGGTCAGCATCCACTTCCACGTAGGGTTTGCCGATGCGGTCGCTCGCCTTCATGATCATGATGGGCGTGCGGTAGGGATGGTCTTCTATTTCGTACACATCGTGGATACCCATGCACTTTTTGCTGTGGAAGGCATTGACTTCGATGATGATGCCTTTGCGTGCCAGACGGCAGACGGTGGGACTGATGCCTCCTGCGGCCGTCAGGTAAATACGAGCCTTACTGCCTGTTTGTTCGATTTCGCAAGCTTCGATGATGGCCCAGTCTACTTGTCCGAGATAACCTTGGCGGATTTGAGTGGCCATGTTGGAAAGGTTGAGGTCGGAATACGAAATCTCATTATTGTTGACATGCGTGCGGAAGTCTTTGTTCGTGGTGTAAGGGGCACGGAATTTGATGGCCTGGGCATTGGCCAACATGCCGTCGCAACTTTGTCCAGTAGATGCTCCGGTAAGGATGTTGATTTTAAACTCTTTGCCTTCAGCATGTTCTTTCTCTGCTTTTCGGGCTATCTCTGCCGGTACGCTTTTAGGCACACCGGCGGGTGTGAAGCCGCTCAGTCCGATGGTATCTCCGTTTTGGATGAGGGCAGCAGCTTCGGCTGCTGTGATTTTGTTGAATCCCATAGAGTTGATTGCTTAATAGTTATACCTTATTTAATATGGCGCAAAGTTAGCTATTTTTTTTGAAAGGTGTTATCGTGTCAGGCTTATTTCCTTTTCTATTTCTTTTGGTAAGTGATGAAGGCGGTACTGGCTCGGGGCGCAACCAAACCTTTTGAGGAAGGCGCGCCGGAAGGTACTCCGTGAATTAAAGCCGGAACGGTCAGCTATTTCTTCGATAGGCATTTTGGTTTGCCGAAGAAGTCGTTCTGCATGGGACAGGCGGTATTGGTTGACATAATCGAAGAATGTTGTGCCCAACACATTGTTCAGGTAATTGGAAATATAGGTGCGGTTCGTGCCGATGGCTTGGGCCAAGTCCATGATGGTCAGCTTGGGATTGAGGTAAAGGTGCTCTTCCTCGAAAATCCGATGCAGGTGGATGGCGAATTGATGTGGGTTCTCTTCGTTTTCCAAGGTCGTCTCAACGTCTTGGTGCGAACGGGCCGTCAATGAGCCGAGCACTTGCTCCTGCCGGTTGATGAAGTAGCTGATGAGCGACCAAATGATACAAGTGAGCAGGTAGTACAGCGTGTCGTTGAATTCGGAATAGTAGGTGGAAGACAGGCTCCATACCGCCAGGAACACCACGAAAGAGAGAAGGATGATGTACAGCCACCGCAGGTCGATGCGTTCGTGGTAAGAATAACTTTGCTTCAGCCGCTTGTGATAAGCCGGTATTTCGAACAAGACATAAAGCATCACGGCCGTACCGTATGCCACGGCGCAGGCGATGGCGCTTTCGTATAGCATCTCCATGGGATGGAACGCGTAGATGAGTATGAAGAGGATGAACGGTATTTCATGCAGTGCAGCCCGCAGGAGTGTCATGGAACCGGGGCGTGTGAGTTCGAACAGCAGGAAGGCGCAGGTGGGGACGGCTGTCATGTCGATGAGTACGAAAACATGGTGAAGGAACTCGAACCGGACGGTAGGATACCATATCAATGCAATATCCTTGACCGACTGTATGACCCATACGAGCAGAACCCAACCTGTGATTTGGCGGAGTCGGTTACCGCTTCCGTTCCGGAAAAAGTATGCACACAGCCATAGCAGGAACATGAAACTTGTCCCCGCCGTGTACTGCATGAGTTGTATGTAAGTGGTATCATCGCTCATTTTATTGCCGTATAGACCAATCTGCATTACTTAAAAAAATAAGCGGAGTTTTCACAAATCCCGCTTACTCAACTAAACCTTAACTATGAAAAAATCTAATGTTTTCATTCGGGAGCAAATATCGCAATTATCTCTTTGATAATAATAATTTGTACTCTATTTTAACTTCGTTTTTAGTCTTTTTTAAGAAGATGTGTTTCTTCTTCAATTTCTTTGCAGAAGTAAATGGTACTTATATGTATGATTTTGACTGTCTTTGTTTCACGAGGATAAGATGCGGCTCAGCATAGCCAAGCCAGAAAACTACGTTTTCGCTTGTCTCTGCGCTCGCCTTTCACTATCTTTGCAGCCTGAACTTGAAAGAACAGCATGAAAAAGCTTTTTATAGAAACTTATGGTTGCCAGATGAATGTGGCCGACAGTGAAGTGGTGGCTTCGGTGATGCGTATGGCAGGGTACGAGACGTGCGAAACCCTGGATGAGGCGGATGCCGTTTTCCTGAATACTTGTTCCGTACGGGATAATGCCGAACAGAAAATCATCAACCGCCTGGAGGCTTTGCATGCTTTGAGACGGAAGGGCCGGCATTTGGTTATCGGCGTGTTGGGCTGTATGGCCGAACGGGTGAAGGAAGAATTGATAGAGAACCACCATGTGGATTTGGTGGCAGGCCCCGACGCTTATTTGTCCCTGCCCGACCTGATAGCCCAAGTGGAGCTGGGGCATAAGGCCATCAACGTGGAACTGTCCGTGACGGAAACTTACAGGGACGTGATTCCGCAACGTGTGTGCGGCTCGCATATTTCCGGTTTTGTCAGTATCATGCGTGGCTGCAACAATTTTTGCCATTACTGCATTGTGCCTTACACGCGTGGACGGGAACGCAGCCGGGATGTGGAAAGCATCCTGAATGAGGTGAGGGATTTGAAAAAGCGCGGGTATAAGGAAGTCACGCTTTTAGGGCAGAATGTGAATTCTTACCTCCATGTGGGGGGCGACGGAAAGACAGTTTCTTTTCCGCAACTTTTGCGGTTGGTGGCACACGAGGCCGACGGGATGCGCGTGCGTTTCACCACTTCCCATCCGAAGGATATGAGCGATGATACGTTGCGTGTCATTGCGGAAGAACCCAATGTGTGTCGGCATATCCATTTGCCGGTGCAGAGCGGGAGCGACCGTATCCTGAAATTGATGAACCGCAAGTACACCCGTGAATGGTACCTTGACCGTGTGGCGGCCATTCGTCGGATTGTGCCGGATTGCGGTTTGTCCACAGATATTTTTTCGGGTTACTGTTCCGAGACCGAAGAAGACCATCAAATGTCTTTGTCGTTGATGCGTGAATGCGCCTACGACAGTGCTTTTATGTTCAAGTATTCGGAGCGGCCGGGGACGTATGCCTCCAAGCATTTGCCCGACGACGTGCCGGAGGACGTGAAGGTGCGGCGTTTGAACGAATTGATCGCTTTGCAGAATGAACTCTCGGCAGAGAGCAACCGCCATTGCGAAGGCCGGGTTTATGAAGTGTTGGTAGAGGGTGTGAGCAAACGTTCCAAAGAGCAGTTGTTCGGACGTACGGAGCAGAATAAGGTGGTCGTGTTCGACAGGGGAAAGCATCATGTCGGTGATTTTGTAAAGGTGAGAATTAGCGGAAGTTCTTCGGCTACGCTGAAAGGAGAGGTGGTAGAAGACTGACAATCAAGTTAAATGCTGTTAAAGAGAGAACCAATCCCCGTGTTTCGTTGTATTTTTGTAAAATACGTAAATACGGCCGGATAGAAGTCATGGGAAAGAAAAAAGCAAAAGGTTCTTTGGGGATGCAGTGGTTCACGACCGGTGTCAGTACCACGTTGGTGTTGATACTGTTGGGAATCGTCTCCTTTTTTATATTGTTTGCCCAACGTTTGTCTGATTCCGTGAAGGAAAACCTGACGGTAACGGTCTTGCTTGACGGTGAAGCAAGCCGTTCGGACATCCATGAATTCCGGAGGGCATTGACGGACGAACGTTATGTGTATGCTTTGGATTACGTGTCCAAAGAGCAGGCGTTGAAAGAGCAAGTCAAGGCCATGGGCAGCGATCCGTCCGAGTTTCTCGGGGCCAATCCCTTCACGGCCTCGTTTGAATTACGTATGAATGCCCTTTATGCCAACTCCGACAGTTTGGCATGGATTACTGCGAAGTTGAAAAAGAACCCTTTGGTGGAGGATGTGATGTACCAAAAAGAGTTGGTCGACACGGTGAATGACAATTTGCGGCGTATAAGTTACGTGCTTTTGGGCTTGGCCGTGCTTTTGGCCTTGGTCTCTTTTGCGCTTATCAACAATACGGTCCGGTTGAGCATTTATTCCGGCCGTTTCGTTATCCGTACGATGAAATTGGTAGGAGCGAGTTGGGGATTTATCCGTCGGCCATTTATGGCACGGAGTTTCAACCTCGGGTTCTTGTCCGGTTTGTTGGCCGATGCTGTGCTGTTGGGAGGCGTACATACCCTTTTGCGATACGACCCTTCGCTTTCCCAATATATCCATGTCGATATGTTGCTCGCCGTAGGGGCGGCGGTGCTGTTGTTCGGCCTTTTGCTTACGTTGGGCTGTACGTACCTCTCCGTCAACAAGTTTCTGCGGATGAAAGCCGGTGATTTGTATTAAATAGGAAACATATAATAAATAGAGGTTTATGGATAAAAGAAATTTTGCTTTCGACAAGGTGAATTTTATGTTGTTGGCCGTCGGGATGGCGATTGTAATCATCGGGTTCATCCTTATGTCCGGTTCCGGGAGTTCGGAGACGGTATTCAATCCGGACATATTCAGTGTGCGCCGCATCAAAGTGGCTCCAATGGTTTGCCTGTTTGGCTTTTTGTTCATCATTTATGCCATTTTGCGGAAGCCTGCATATACGCCGTTGGAAGAAGAGAATGAGGGTGCCGGGGAAAAGAAAGACGAAATGTCCGGTACGGACGCCACAATCAATAAGGATTAAGCATGGATGTAATAGATGCGTTGTTGATGGGCCTTTTGCAGGGCCTGACGGAATATTTGCCGGTGAGCAGTAGCGGGCATCTGGCCATCGCTTCCCATTTCTTCGGGATAGAAGGAGAAGCCAATCTGACATTTACGGTGGCAGTCCATGTGGCTACGGTGTTCAGCACCTTGGTGATTCTTTGGAAAGATATCGTGTGGATATTCAAGGGGTTGTTTGACTTCAAAGGGCCGGGGATGAACGAATCCCAACGTTATGCCCTGAATATTTTGGTTTCCATGATACCTGTGGGCATTGTGGGGGTTTTCTTTAAGGACTATGTGGAGATGATATTCGGCAGCGGCCTGTTGGTTGTGGGCATTTGTCTGTTGCTGACAGCTTTGCTGCTGACGTTTTCATACTATGCCCGCCCCCGCCAGAAAGAGAACATATCCCTTCGTGATGCCTTTGTCATCGGGCTTTCCCAGGCTTGCGCCGTGTTGCCCGGCTTGTCCCGTTCCGGTACGACCATCGCTACGGGCTTGCTGTTGGGTAACAACAAGGCCAAGTTGGCCCAGTTCTCTTTCCTGATGGTGATGCCTCCCATTTTGGGAGAAGCCATACTCGATATTGCAAAGGGAGTGACCCACGGGGTAGAAGCTGCTTCTGCGGGTATCGGGATGTGGCCGCTTGCCGTGGGATTCGTGGCGGCTTTCGTGTCGGGATGCCTGGCTTGCAAGTGGATGATCAATATTGTCAAGAAAGGCAAGTTGGTATATTTTGCCGTTTATTGTGCCGTGGTGGGTGTCGCGCTCATCGTGCATCATTGCCTCTAACCGTTAAAATTCGCTTAAGTGGATTTCAAGAAAGGAGAAATATTGGCTTTTGACAAGCCATACGAGTGGACGTCGTTCGGGTTGGTGGCCAAGGTACGTTACCTGTTGTGCAAGAGATTGGGAGTGAAGAAACTGAAAGTGGGACATGCCGGTACGCTCGATCCTTTGGCCACCGGTGTCCTGCTCGTCTGCACCGGTAAGGCAACGAAGCGGATAGAGGAACTTCAGGCCCATACGAAAGAGTATGTGGCCACGCTCCGTCTGGGGGCTACCACGCCTTCGTTCGACCTGGAGAAGCCCGTGGATGCGGAGTATCCCACGGAACATATCACGCGTGAGATGGTGGAGGAAACGCTGGTTCGTTTCGTAGGCACGATAGAACAGGTGCCCCCTGTCTTCTCGGCTTGCAAGGTGAACGGGAGCCGTGCGTACGATTTGGCCCGCAAAGGGGAAGAGGTGGAACTGAAAGCCAAGACCCTGGTCATCGACGAACTGGAACTGTTGCGTTGCGAACTGCCGGAAATCGTCATCCGGGTGGTATGCAGCAAAGGTACTTACATCCGGGCGTTGGCCCGTGACATCGGCGAGGCCCTGCACAGCGGTGCCCACCTGACGGCCTTGCGCCGTACGCGAATCGGGGATGTCAAAGTGGAAGACTGCCTGAAACTGGACGGTTTTGCCGAGTGGTTGGATCGCCAGACGATAGAGATAACAGAAGATAATTAATCAATATAAGAAGAACTATTCTATATGAAGCTGTCACAATTCAAATTCAAATTGCCTGAAGAACAGATTGCCCAATATCCTGCGCGCCATCGTGACGAATCCCGTTTGATGGTGTTGCACAAGAAGAGCGGGGATATCGAGCATCGCGAGTACTTTAAAGACATCCTTGACTATTTCGACGACAAGGATGTGTTTATCTTCAATGATACCAAGGTGTTCCCAGCCCGCCTTTATGGCAACAAGGAAAAGACGGGTGCACGTATCGAAGTGTTCTTGTTGAGGGAGCTGAATGAGGACTTGCGCCTGTGGGATGTGTTGGTCGACCCGGCCCGTAAGATCCGTATAGGTAACAAGTTGTACTTCGGTGAAGATGATTCCATGGTGGCAGAAGTCATCGACAATACGACGTCGCGCGGGCGTACGCTCCGTTTCTTGTACGACGGGCCGCACGACGAGTTCAAGGCCGCCCTGTATGCGCTTGGCGAGGCTCCGCTGCCCAAACATATAGTGAAGCGTCCGGCCGAACCAGAGGACATGGAGCGTTTCCAATGTATCTTTGCCCGTAACGAAGGGGCTGTCACGGCTCCCTCGGCAGGACTCCATTTCTCAAGGGAACTGATGAAACGTCTTGAAATCAAGGGCGTTAATTTCGCCTTTGTTACGATGCACTGCGGCTTGGGCTGTTTTCGTGACATAGACGTGGAGGACTTGACCAAGCATAAGATGGACAGTGAAGAAATGTTCGTAGGCGCGGATGCCTGCCGCATCGTCAACACGGCAAAAGAGGGCGGGCATCGCGTGTGTGCCGTCGGAACTACGGTGCAGCGCGTGTTGGAAACGGCCGTGGGGACGGACTGCAACCTGAAGGAGTTCACTGGATGGACCAACAAGTTCATTTTCCCGCCTTATGAATTCGGCGTAGCCGACTGTATGGTGGCCAATTTCTACATGCCTTACAGCACGATGCTCATGCTCACGGCAGCTTATGGCGGTTACGACTTGGTGATGCAAGGCTACAAGGAAGCCTTGAAGGAAGGTTACCGTTTCGGGACATACGGTGATGCCATGCTTATACTGAACGATTGATGACGGACTTGTATTTGGGCCTGGGCAGCAACTTGGGCGATCGTGAACGGTTGTTGCACCGGGCCGTAGAGATATTGGTGGAGCGGATAGGCAGATTGAAAAGCCTGTCCGCTTTTTATGAAACGGAGCCTTGGGGGTTTTGCTCCGAACATCCTTTCCTGAACGCCGTGGCTGTATTGCGTACGGGGAAAACACCGGAAGAGGTTCTTCATATCACGCAGGCTGTGGAGCGGGAACTGGGGCGATGCAGCAAGAGTACGGGCCGGGTGTATGCCGACCGCCCGATTGACATCGACTTGTTGCTCTATGGCGACGTGGTGATGGAGGCGGATTTCGATGTGCCTGGGGAAGAGGGGAGGAAAGTACACTTGTCCTTGCCCCATCCGTTGATGCACGAACGCAGTTTCGTCATGGAACCTTTGGCCGAGGTGGCACCAAAAGTTGTTCATCCGGTGTTGAAACGGACTTTCCGGGAGCTTCTGGCTGCGTTGGCAGACCGGTAAGGCTTCATTTTCGGGTAAGAAAATATTTGTCAGGGATACTATTTTTCCCGAATGGAATGAGGCTTATTATTTCCTTGTTGTTCAGAAGTTTACGAATCTCCTGAAATTAACATTTTTTTCTCAGCCAAACGATTTTTCAATCTCCTGAGATTGATTTTCCGTTCTGCGGCAAACGAAATACCGTTTGCCGCAAGGTGTTTTCAAGGCTGAATATTCATGACATCCGTTTGCCGGAAGGATGGAAAAAGGGCTGTCCCGTAGCGATGACGGGGCAGCCCTTTGTGGTTTCTGCCAGTTCTTTAAATGGTGGCTTTTATTTCACGAGCACGTTCTTTCCGTTGATGATGTAAATGCCTTTCTTCAAGCCTTTCAGATCCTCACGGGTGGCATTTCTCTTTACTAATATGCCACTGATGGTATATACCTCTGCCGTGTTTGCTTCATTCAGGATGCTTTCTATGCTTTGTCCATCCATGACGGTGAAGATGAATTCCAGTTGCGGAGCATAGTCTACAACAGTTGGATTCTCTTCTCCGACCGATTGCTGGATCATCTTGGCCGGGATAACCAATGTGTAAGTGCCTTTCGTGTTTACTTCATTGGCCAGAGTGACTTTTATTTCGTTGGGATTGTCACCGGAGGCCAACGTGGCTTCCTCTATGCTTTCCCCGCTGTTGTCGGCAAGGTAGGCCTTGTCTTCATTCTCAGTATTGATTGCAGCGTAGGTGGTGTCTGCCACGAATTGGAGGACGAATTCATGCAGGGAATTCACCGTGCCTTCAGCAGGCGTGATGGATGTGGGTTCGTAGTCGTGTCCAATCGTGTAGTCGTACTTCAAGTTCGGGGCATACTCTGTTTTTACCGTAGGCTCGGTTGTGCCGTCGCCTTCATCCATGCTCGTCTGCTGTATCATGCGGGCCGGGATGACCAAGGTATAGTTACCTTCTGCGCTGACCTCTTCGGCCAATGTCGCAATGACTTCGGTCGTGTTCGTACCGATGGCCAGCGTGGCGGCTACTTGGCTGCCGTCTTTGCCGTTGAGCAAGTAGGCCTGGCTTGCGGATTCTTCGTTGAGCTGCGGTACTGTCCCCTCGGCAAACTCTATGGTGAAGTCTTTCAGGGAGAATACTTTTCCTGCGGCAGGCGTGATGCCAGTGGGGGCGAAGTCGAGCCCGATGGTATAGTCGTACTTGATTTCGGGCGAACTGAGCAACACTGTGGCGTTTTCTGCGTTTTCTTCTCCCGTTGTTTCCGTGTAGGCAACGCGTTGGATCAGGCCTTCCGGAATGACGAGAGTGTAGGAACCTTCGGTTTTCTGTTCTTCGTCCAACGTGAGTTTGATCTGGTTGGGCCTGTTGCCTTGCGAGAGCGTGGCCGGAACCTGGTAATCGTTATCGTTGTTTACCATGTAAGCCAATGTGGTTGCTTCGGGATTGACTTGCGCGTTTGTCTGTTCCGGGAAAGTAAGGGTAAAGTCTTTCAAAGAGCCATAGTTGCCTTCGTCTCCCTCGATGCCGGTAGGCATGTATGCCGTTATTCCGGTGGTGGTGAACGTCTTTGTAAAGGCCGTGTTCCAATCTCCGTTAGTGCGGCAGACGGCTTTCTCGGGTACGGTGAGCGTGTATGTGCCGGCTTCAATCGTGGGCGGCAGGATGATTTGTATCTGCTTGGCTTGTCCGCTTGCTTTCTTCACGGTGACGTCCAATGTTTCGGATGCGCTGTTGGTCAAGGTGATGGCCGGTGCGCCTTCCATGGCATTGGGATATGCTTCTTCGTTGAAGTTCAACGTGATGTGGGAGAGCGACTCGATTTCTTTCCGCCCAGACGGGTCGGTAGACACTACGGTGAAAGCGGAAGTCGGGTTTTCGTTCAGGTTGACATCTGTGGTGGAGAACTCGGAAGCCTGCCAAGAATAAGTCACGGCCTGTACGCCGACGGTGTAGTTGCCCTCTTCCACTCCCTCGAATGTATAGGTAGTAGGATTCACGTAACCTGAGAATGCGGTGTATGTGAGTTGCTTGCCGTTTTCTGGGTTGGCCGGGGCAATCATGAAGGTCTTACCCGTGGCCTTGTTCTTTAAATACAGGTTGTAGAAAGCTTTGCTCTCCGTGTCGGGAGTGTAGCATTCAGCCCAGGTCACGGTGAGCTGTTTCGTTTCCGCGTTGTATTCGGCCTTCACGTCTTCGGGTGCTCCGGGGACTTGTATGCCGTAATCGGGTTCGGTAGTATTGATTGTCCACGACAAGCGGTCGCAATTGTCTTGTGTAAACAAATCGAGCAGGCCGTCGTTGTTCAGGTCGCCGTGGGCCATGTAGGCTTCTTTAATACGGATAGGATCGGTGTTGTCTTCCGCGTCGGGAACATCTTCCGTGATGTAGTAACCGTCGTATGAGCCGGTACTGCTTGAGATGGCCGTATGCCAATCTCCGTTCCATCCTCTGGCTACGAAATCTATCCAACCGTCTCCGTTGAAATCGGCCAATGAAGCCAGACGGACATTTGCGCCCGACAAAGGATAAAGTTGGGTTTCAACTTCCTCGAAAGCAAACTTTTCATCAGTTGAGACATTACGCAGCATCAAGGCCACTTTGCCGTTTTGAGCGTATATGGCTTCTCCTTGGAAACCTGTCTGTCCGAAAACAAGGATGTCCTGTTTGCCGTCTTGGTCATAGTCTACGACAGTGATGAAATGTTCCTCACCATAAGGGAAGTTTAGTTTCTCGGAAATGGCGTTGATTTCACCGAAATCGGTGTCGGCGAGTTGGAATGTACCATCTTTCATATTACGGTAAAAATGTACTTGTCCTCCCCCATTGATACCTAATTCCTCATTACCGTCTCCCCATCCGGTGGATACAATGTCCGGCCATCCATCGTTGTTGAAATCGCCGAAGGATATGCTTCCGGCGCATTGCGGGATAAACGGTTTGCCCGCTTCGGGGATGAATGGGTCGGTAACTCTTTCAAAGTGGTCACCTTCCACATTCTTGAACAGCCATACGGCGCGTTCCCACGGGTTTTCGTTTTCAAACTGTATTAACAGGTCAGGGTAACCGTCTTTGTTGTAGTCGGCAATGGAGATGCAGCTGTTCTGTATCTGCTGGTTCCATTTGTTGTTCTGGAGTGCCGGGACAATTTCTGCCAGTGCGGCATCTTCTTTCATGGTGAAAGTGCCGTCACCGTTGTTGATGGCCAAAAGCAAAGCTCTTTTGGCTTCGAATGTCCAACCCACGTTGACGCTCGGATAGATGAAATCCACCAAGCCGTCCTGGTTGAAGTCGAAAGCCTTGTTGCTAATGCCACCGTAGGCGAATGGAAGACCTGTGCCGCTGTCACGGTTTCTGACGTTCCATGTGCCGTCACCGTTGTTGAACGAAAGGGGGAGGTCATCGTACCATTGCCATGTCCAAATCACTTCTCCTTTCTCGTCCACTTCCGAAGTGGGGCGCCATTCATAGGTTTGTCCCGGTGCCCATAGGTCCATGAACCCGTTGTTGTCGAAGTCTGCCACGACGGGCACCCCGTCGCTCGTCTTTACCCCGATGGCATCTGCTTCTTCGTTTTCTGCCGCACGGAACGTGATCTCTTGCGCTTTAATCGTGCCTTGAAATGCCATTCCTGCCAGCGCGGTGCAGAATAGCAAAGGCTTCAATGTAAAGTTTCTCATGATAACATTTTGTATATAACATTAGAATTAGTCGGGATAAAGATAGTTTGTTACAGGCAATCAAGATGGGCTTTTTGATTCAATAATTATCATTTTGGCATAAAAATAGGATTTCTTATAGGTTTTGCAGCAAATGAGATAGAAAAAAGGGGAGGTCATAATAAAAAATCCGGTGTCGTGGATGCAAGACACCGGATTTTAATAGAGTTGGAAATGTTTTTTTTATTTCGGTTGTTTGCCGATATAGGCCAAGATGCCTCCGTCCACATACAGTACCAGGCCGTTGACGAAGTTGGAAGCATCAGAAGCCAAAAATACGGCCGGACCTTGCAAGTCTTCAGGAGTACCCCAACGGGCTGCGGGGGTCTTGGCCACGATGAAACTGTCAAAAGGATGACGGCTGCCGTCCGGCTGACGTTCACGCAACGGAGCGGTTTGAGGAGTAGCGATGTAGCCCGGACCGATACCGTTGCATTGGATGTTGTATTCTCCGTATTCCGAGCAAATGTTGCGCGTCAGCATCTTCAAGCCGCCTTTGGCTGCTGCGTAGGCTGATACGGTTTCACGGCCCAGTTCGGACATCATGGAACAGATGTTGATGATTTTGCCGTGCCCTTTCTTGATCATGCCGGGAATGACAGCCTTCGATACGATGAAAGGGGCGTTCAGATCCACATCGATGACTTGGCGGAACTCTGCGGCCGACATTTCTGTCATCGGGATGCGCTTGATGATGCCTGCATTGTTGACGAGGATGTCTATCACGCCGACTTCCTTTTCGATACGGGCAACCAAGGCATTGACGGCTGCTTCATCTGTCACGTCGCACACGTAGCCGTGGGCTTCGATACCTTTTTCCTTATATGCGGCCAGTCCTTTGTCCACCAATTCCTGCTTGATGTCGTTGAAAACGATGGTGGCACCGCACTGTGCGAAAGCCGTCGCAATGCCGAACCCGATTCCGTAAGATGCTCCGGTAACCAAAGCAACCTTGCCTTTCAAAGAGAAATTCTGCAAAAAATTCTTTTCCATGTTCTTGTTGATTTAATAATGCGTTTTCCTTTCCGGCAAAGTTAGAAAAAGTAACTGACATACGCACACAATTTGACGAGAATCTTTTTCCTTTTTCTTCTTCCGGTAGGATGTTGGTTTCTATAACCTGTTCTTAAACAGCGTGGCAGCCACTTTCTGATATTGGCACTCCAGTTCCATGAAAGCTTGCAGGTTGCGGTAAATCTGGTCGGCTTCCACAAAGTAGTCCGTCACGGACAGTTCGCCGCCTTTTACGCTTTCTTTCAGCAGTTCGAGAGTCTGCGTCATCAGGGGTTGGTCGTACACCGACATGGCTCGTCCCAGTTGCTGAAGTTCGTTGAAGCCGGAATGCAAGGCAGCTTCCGCTTTCAGGCGCGTTTCGTCCGCTTGTAAGCGTGCACCGATGGATTGTGCCTGTGCCATTTTTACTTGTCTGCGGTTGGAGAACAACGGGATGGAGCCTCCTACAAGGAAACCGTGCTCTTTGCTGCCTTCGCCCGTGTTCCGGCGGTACCCGATTTCCAGTTTGGGCAGCCATTTTTGACGGTTGACCGTGAGGGTGCGTTCGGCAGCCCGTGTATCGGCTTCGGCGGCTTTGAGTTCTGCATCGTTGCCGAGTGCTTCATCGCACAAAGCGTCGAAGTCGAGGGGAGACGGGACGATGGGATATTCCCGTCCTTCAAACGTGAGCGGCATGTTGCCGTTCAGAGCCAGCAACGACTGCAAGGCCGTGCGGTGGTCGGTATGGTTTTGCAGGACTTCTGTCTGTATGCTCATGCGCTCCATCTTGATTTTGTTCACCTCGATGACTGTGGCATCACCGGCTCTCAACCGCTCTTCGTACAGGGCCAACAACTCGTCGGCATTTTGCATGCGTTTGTTTAGCAAGTCTCTTTGCCGGTTCAGCCGTATCATGTCCAGGCAAAGGGTCTTGGCTTCGAGCAGCACGTTGCGGCGCAAGGCTTCGGCACGGTAGTCCACGGCTTCTTTCTTGTCGTGTCCGGCACGGTTACGGCTGTTATATACTGTGGGAAAGTCGAATCCTTGTGATACGACCAGTTCGGAACCTGACTGCCCGTTGACTCCTTTGCTAAAGAAAGAGCTGTATTCCACCGTAGGGTCTTCCAGGCCGTTTTCAGCTTCGATGCCTATCTTCTCGGCTTCTCCGTTTTTTTGTTGTGCCTGGATGGATTTGTTATGTTGTGCCACGCTCTGCAGCACTTCGTCCACGCTCTGGGCCTGCAAAGGGAGCAAGCCACAGGCGCAAACGGTTGTGATAAGAATGATTCTTTTCATGACTGTCGTTTTTGTTCAGGAACGGACACTTTTGCGGTTCATCCATTCATATATAATAGGAATAATAAAGGCATTCAGGAAAGTGGAGGTCAGCAGGCCGCCCAATATCACCTTGGCCATCGGACTCTGGATTTCGTTGCCCGGAAGGTCCCCCCGAAGGGCCAACGGAATAAGGGCAAGAGCCGACGAAAGTGCGGTCATCAGGATGGGGTTTAACCGGTCTAGCGACCCGTGCAGGATGCTTTCCCGCAACGACAATCCTTCTTCGCGCAACGTGTTGTAGTGGCTGATAAGCAACATGCCGTTGCGGGTCGCAATGCCGAAAAGGGAAATGAATCCGATGATGGCCGGAATGCTGATTTCCCCGGTGGTCAGCAACAGGGCGAACACACCGCCAATCAGGGCCAGGGGCAGATTGAGCAGGATGACCCCGCTCTGCGCTGCATTACGGAATTGGAAGTAAAGCAACAGGAAGATGACCACGATGCTGATGAACGATGTGAGCAACAACACCCGGCTAGCCGACTCTTCGCTTTCGAACTGGCCGCCGTATTCGATATGGTAACCTTCGGGCAGTTTCACTTTTTCGTCTATCCGGCTGCGGATGTCGTTCACCACGCTGCGCATGTCTCGCCCGCTGGCATTGGCCGAGATGACGATTTTGCGTTTCACGTTTTCGCGGTTGATGGTGTTCGGCCCCATGGACGACCGGATGTCGGCCACATACGACAAGGGGACTTTGTTGCCTTGCGCATCGTCGATCATCAGGTTACGGATATGCTCCATCGTGCTGCGGTTTTCTTCTGCCGAACGGACGATGAGGTTGAACGAACGCCCTTTCTCGTACACTTGCGATACGACTTCTCCTCCCATGTTCACCGTGACAAACTCATTGAATTGCGGTAATGAGATGCCGTATCGGGCCAGCATTTCCCGTTTCGGTTCGATTTTCAGTTCCGGACGTTCGATCTGCTGTTCCACATTCAGGTCGGCCACACCCTCCACGTCGCTGACAGCCGATTTGATTTGGTTGCCGATTTGGTACATTTTGTTCAGGTCGTCACCGAACAGTTTGATGGCGATGCCGGCCTGCGTGCCGCTCAACATGGCATCTATACGATGGCTGATGGGTTGTCCTATCTCGATGTTCGCTCCCGATATGACGGACAGTTTATGTCGCACGTCCTCTAAAACCTCGGTGTGGCTGCGGTCTTCCAATTCAAACGGAGCCTCTATTTCCGATACGTTCACGCCGAGGGCATGCTCGTCCAGTTCCGCCCGTCCCGTCTTGCGTGCCACGGTCTTGATTTCGGGGATGGAGAGCAACAGTTCTTCGGCTTGCCGTCCGATTTTATCCGATTCCTCCAAGGAGATACCCGGAAGGGAACTGATATTTATGGTAAACGAACCTTCGTTGAACGGCGGCAAGAAGCTGCGCCCCAACGTGAGGAAGCTTCCCAAGGCTGCGACGAAAAGCGTAAGCGTGGTGCCCAGTACGATTTTCTTGTGCGACAAAGCCCAAGACAGTCCGTTCTGGTAATGCTTCTTTAGATATACGGCCAGGAATGCTTCTTTAGGCAGTCCGCCCGTCTTGGCTTTGTGTCCCAACAGGTAGCTGCAAAGTACGGGCGTCAGCGTCAGGGCTACGATGGTGGAGGCGAACAGCGATACGATGAAAGCCACGCCCAACGGCACGAGCATGCGTCCTTCCATACCGCTCAGGAAAAACAGCGGGACGAAGCTGACGATGATGATGAGTGTGGAGTTCAGGATGGGCATACGCACCTCCCGGGAGGCGTTGAATACGACATCGCGTACACGTAACCGTTCGCTTTCCGGCAACATGCGGTTTTCGCGCAGATGTTTCCATACGTTTTCCACGTCCACGATGGCATCGTCCACCAACGAACCGATGGCGATGGCCATACCGCCCAAGCTCATCGTGTTGATGGTCAGCCCCATGTAGTGAAGCACCAAAATGGTGACCAACAGCGAAAGAGGGAGGGTGACCAAAGAGATGACCGTTGTGCGCACGTTGCCCAAGAAGAGGAACAAGACGATGACCACGAAGATGGCGCCTTCGAGCAGCGAATCCTGGACGTTACCGATGGAGCTTTCGATGAAGCGGGATTGGCGGAACACGTCGGTGGACACATGCACGTCGGCCGGAAGGCTCTTTTGCAGGTCTTGCAAGGCTTCTTCCAACTTTCCGGTCAGTTCTATCGTACCCGTGTTCGGTTGCTTGGTCACGGTAAGCAATACGGCGGGCTTGCCTTTCTCGGAGGCCAAACCCAGCTTGGGCTGTTGGCTGCCTGTTTTGACATCGGCAATGTCTTCCAACGTGACCGGCGAGCCTCCTGCGGTCTTGATGACCGCCCGGCCCATTTTCCGCACGTCGTCGGTCGAGACGACTCCGCGTACGATGTATTCGTTGCCGTATTGGTAAATCACTCCGCCGTTGGTGTTGGTATTCATGTTCCGCGTGACTTCCATCACCTCGCCTAGCGTCACTCCGTAGTGTTTCATCCGTTCGGGGTGCAGCAGGATTTGGTATTCCTTGATGTCACCGCCCAATACGGCCACTTGGGCTACGCCTCCGGTGGACATCAGGCGTGGGCGGATGACCCAGTCGGCCAATGTACGTAAGTCGAGCATGGAGGTGCTGTCGGCAGTCAAGCCTACGATAAGCAATTCTCCCAAGATGGAAGACTGTGGTCCTAACGTCGGGTTACCCACGTTGTCGGGCAGGCTTTCTGCCACTGTGGCCAGTTTTTCTGATACGATTTGCCGGGCCAGATAGATATCCGTATCCCAGTCGAATTCCACCCATACGACAGAGAAGCCTGTGGTAGATGAGGAACGTACACGACGTACACTGGTGGCACCGTTGACGGCGGTCTCTATCGGGAAAGTGACCAACTGTTCCACCTCTTCGGCTGCCATGCCTCCGGCTTCTGTCATGACCACAACGGTGGGGGCGTTCAGGTCGGGGAAAACATCCACTTCCGTATGGTAAGCCTGATAGAGGCCTCCTATCATCAACAGGACGGAGGCCATCAATATGAATAAGCGGTTCTGCAGGGAGAACCGTATGATTTTGTTCAGCATAATATATCCTCCAAGACAAGTTTAGTGGGAATGGTTGTGGGCCGGGATGGCATTCGAGGCCGAAGCCAGTTTCACGTGGTAAGCACCTTGTGTGACCACGCGGTCGCCGGGTTTCAGGCCCGAGAGGATTTCTACGCGCAGCCCGTCTTCGGCTCCTGTTTTTACTTCCTGTTTACGGTACACTTCCTTGCCTTCCTGCAAGTAAACGAAGTACAACCCTTGTTCTTCAGTCAGTGCTGAGACGGGCAGGGAAATTACTCCGGTGCGTTCTGCCCCACGGAGGTAGGTTTCCACATAACTTCCTGGCACGATATCGCCCGTGTTGTCGAATTCAAACAGGACAGGGATGTAGAAAGCATTCTCGTCCGAAGCCTTTCCGTAGGACAGGATCCGTCCGTGCAGGTTTTCCAAAGCATAAACCTTGTCATCATACGGGGTCTTGAAGTGGGCCGAAGTGATTTGCTTCAGTGCGCCGTAATAACGTTCCGATACATCGGCACGCAGTTGCAGGCGTCGGTTTTGGGTCAGGGTCATCAATGCTTGTCCGGTGGTCACATAGTCACCTTCTTTCACCGCCACGTTCTTCACATATCCGCCCGTCGGAGCCGTGACGGCTATGCCTTTCCGTGTATGTTGGGGATCCAGGGCCTCGTAACTGATACGTGCGTCTTCGTAGGCCGCTTTCAGGTTTTCAAGGTCTTTGCGCGTCACAATCTGTTTCTCAGCCAGCGGTTTGGCGCGTTCGTATTCTGCCTTGGCGTTTTGGTAAGCGACGTATGCACGTTCCAAAGGATCTCCGCCTTGTATCTTTTCCGAGGACAAATGAAACAATACAGTGCCGCTTCCGATCTGGGCACCGGCGGTCAGCGTCCGTGCGAACCGCACCACGCCGGACGTTCCGGCCACTACCGTGGTTTCTTCTCCTTGGGCAGCGAGTATCTGGCCGCCGGTCGGGATGACTTGCCGGAACGTGTCCCGTTTCACGGTTTCGGTGGCGATGCCTGCCGCTTTGGCTTTCTCGGCTGTCAGGATGATTTCATCCGCATGTTCGTTATGGTTCTCTTTTTCAGCGGTCTTCTCGCTGTCGTGTACATGCTCGTTCTCGTGGTCATGGTTGTGGCAGGCGCTCAGCATGCTTATAGCCAAAGCGCCCATCAAGAAATATATTTTCTTCATAGGAATATTAAAATTTGGGATGAATAAGATGAAAAATGTCTTTGTCTCTGGCTAAGCCAAGGGAGGTGCCCTTAATCCTTTCCCCCCGACGGGCAGGGAAAGGTATAAGTCGGTCCGGTCTGTCTGGTAAGTTCCTTTTGATGTTTGTGGGCCATGAATGACCGGAAAGTCGTATGACGTCCGCAGCAGACATGAAGGACGGGATACGTTTTTCTTATAAGAGACGTGGGAGCCAGACGATGGCATCGTCAGGTGGAAATGCGTGATGCACTCCGAACCGCACGCATGTGTTCCTTTTGCCGGACGGGCGGTTCCCATGTCGTGCCCCAGACAGAGGGCTTCGGCATGATGGTGGTGGGGAAAGACCGAAACGGCCTGCACCAACATGCAGAGCCATAACAAGATGATGGCATGGAGTTGTTTTTTCATCGTTTCGGTGATTCTTGTTTTCGTGGGAGCAAAGATAGGGGAAAAATGCCAAGCACACAACAGTTTGGCATGCAACTTGGTTGCAATTAATATTTCTCTACGGCGAAGAGGTAATGGGGCATGTCGGTACCACGATAGTGTTTCACCATGATTCCCGGTCGGCGGGTCATACCGATACGTTGTGCCACGCGTTGGGAGGCGGTATTGGTGTCGCGTATGATGGCGCACAGCCGGTTGGCCTCCAACTGCCCGAAAGCATACGTTTTGCAAGCCTTGGCGGCTTCCGTGGCGTAGCCCTTGTGCCAATGGTCGCGGCGGAACAGGTATCCCACCTCTATCACTTGTCGTTCCAACCAATATTGCCGTGTCAGTCCGCATTGCCCTATCAGTTCGCCCGAATCTTTCCGGATGGCGGCCCACAATCCGTATCCGTAGGTGTCGTACCGTTGGAGTTGCCTTTCAATCCACGTGCGGATGTCGCAGTCTGCGAACGCTCCGTTATAGGCTTGCATCGTCTGCTCGTCTTGCATGATGAGGCAAATGGCTTTGAAATCTTCGGGCGACATTTCGCGAAGGTACATCCGTTCTGTTTCCAAAATGATTTTGTCCATGGCTTTTTTCGTGTTGGAGTGGTTTTGTCGGGGGCAAAATTATAAGAAAACTGTTGTTCGTGCAAATTTGTTTCTCAGTCGGGGGACGTATGGCGGTTCTGGTGGTGCGTCGCCTTGCGTTGCACATCCATGATGCCGTAGGCGCGGCATATGGTACGCCTTCCACGACCTTGTTTTGTCATTCCTTTTCATTTCACGAAATGTTCTGCGCCAAACCGTAAATCATTTGGCGCAGAACGGAAAATCAATCTCAGGAGATTGAAAAATCATTTGGCGCAGAATGAAAAGTTAAACAGAGGAGCTTTCTAATCGTTTGGCTATCAGATGATGATGAAGGAACGTGAAAATGGCGTGCCTGTTTCATCTGTAAAAGAATAGGTTTGTACTGCGTGGTAGGCTGTTTGTGAGGGGATGTCGGAAGAGGGGACGTGGATGGAAATAGCCATTCTACTATATTGTATTACATGAGATATGGAAGATACAAAAGGAAGACCTCCGGAATTTTAAAATTCCGGAGGTCTTCCTTTTGGTTGGGATACCTGGGTTCGAACCAAGACTAAGACGACCAAAATGTCTTGTGCTACCATTACACCATATCCCAATCCTTATGTCTTTCTCTCGAAAGCGGTGCAAAGATAGCGAGATTTTCGCTATCCTACAAATTTTTCTCTGTTTTTTTATTTGGCGATAAGCAGGAAATAGTTTTTCTTACCACGTTGCACGAGCAGGTATTTGCCGTTGAGCAGGTCGTCGGTTGTTACCATGCGGTCGAAAGCTGTCAGTTTTTCCTTGTTCAGCGAAACGCCGCCGCCTTGTACCATCTTGCGCATCTCGCCCTTGCTGGGGAAGCATTGCGTCATCTCGGCTGTCAGGTCTACGGCTTTGACTCCGGCCGACAGGGCTTCGCGGCTGACTTCGAATTGCGGCACGCCCGCGAACACGTCGAGCAGCGTTTGTTCGTCCAACTTCGTCAGGCTTTCCTTGGTCGCCTTTCCGAACAGGATGTTGCTAGCCTCCACAGCCATGTTGTAGTCTTCTTCGCTGTGTACCATGATGGTGATTTCCTTGGCCAGGCGTTTTTGCAGGATGCGCTGTCCCGGGTCTTCATCGTGTTGGGCGATGAGGCCGTCTATTTCTTCCTTGTCCAGTGTGGTGAAGATGCGGATGTAACGTTTGGCATCGTCGTCGGCCACGTTGAGCCAGAACTGATAGAAGGCATACGGGCTAGTGTAGTCGCGGTTAAGCCAGATGTTGCCTTTTTCGGTCTTGCCGAACTTGGTTCCGTCGGCTTTCGTCACTAACGGGCATACCAAAGCGAACACTTCACCACCGTTGGTGCGGCGTATCAGTTCGGCACCGGTCGTGATGTTGCCCCATTGGTCGCTTCCGCCCAACTGGAGGCGGCAGCCTTTATGTTCGTACAAATATAAGAAGTCGTAACCTTGAAGAAGTTGGTAAGTGAACTCGGTGAACGACAGTCCGTCGCGTGCCTCGCCGTTCAGACGCTTTTGCACGCTGTCTTTAGCCATCATGTAGTTCACGGTGATGTGCTTGCCGACTTCGCGGGCGAAGTCGAGGAACTTGAAGTCCTTCATCCAGTCGTAATTGTTCACTAACTCGGCGTGGTTGGGAGCGTCGCTGTCGAAATCCAGGAACCGGGCTAGTTGCTGTTTGATGCAGGCCACGTTGTGGCGCAACGTTTCTTCGTCGAGCAAGTTGCGTTCCTGGCTTTTACCCGAAGGGTCGCCTATCATTCCGGTGGCACCTCCGATAAGGGCCAACGGTTTGTGCCCGCAACGTTGGAAATGCTTGAGCATCATCACACCACAAAGATGGCCTATGTGCAGGGAGTCCGCCGTGGGGTCGATGCCCAGATAGGCGGTGACCTGTTCTTTTTCAAGTAAATCTTCGGTGCCCGGCATCATGGTGTGGATCATGCCTCTCCATTTCAGTTCTTCTACAAAGTTCATCGTATGAATGTATTTTGTTTAATAAAAATTGAGTCGTACAAAAGTACGACCTTTCAATGAGACTTGCAACTATATTCTTATTTTTTAGACGATGGGCCGGTACGGACGAGGTTTTCCCAACATTGTGCGCGCAGTCCTTCCGGTGTACAAGAGCGCAGTTCGGCAGCTATATGGTATAGTGTGTCTATGGGACGCAGGTCTTCGTCGCTTTCAAAGAAGAGACGGTCGGACGGGCAGAGCGTCAGGCTTTGCGGATGGAAACGGAAACCGAAACTGAGGTAAAAGCCTTTGCTTAACAAGCTTTCGGCCAGTTGGGGCTTTCCTCGGAAACCATGGATGATGCAAGGTAATGTTTCTGGGAAGTCTTTTTTTATGGCCAGTAATTCGTCCCATGCCTTGACGCAGTGGATGATGACGGGAAGTTGACGAGAGACGGCCAGTTCCGCCTGCCGTATGAAAAGTTCACGTTGTAGGGGAAGTGGGGTAGATGCATATTTGTCCAGTCCGGCTTCTCCTATGGATTTACAAGAAGGAGAGGCTGCCAGGCGCTCCAGTTCTTTCAGGGTTTCTTCCGGATGTGCGGGGATATACCAAGGATGGATACCGGCGGAAAAGGTTTGCCCGTATTCGGGCTCTTCGTGTCCGGAAGGAGGCAAGGGGAGGATATAGTTGCGGACAACACTCTCCGACGGAGAAGCGGCCGGCCGGTGGGCATGGAGGTTCAGATATGTTTCCATAGGCTTACGGGACGGGGTCATAACCGCTTCCTCCCCAGGGATGGCAGCGCAGGATTCGGCGCACGGCCAAGTACATGCCTTTGAAGGGGCCATGCTTGCGGATGGCTTCGATGGCGTATTGCGAACAAGTCGGCGTGAACCTGCACGACGGGGGAGTCATGGGGGAAATCACGCGGCGGTAGAACTGGATGGGAGCAATCAACGCGGCGGATAACCAATGTCGGAAACGGTCATAAGGCAGATGCATTGCCGGGGTGTTCGGCCGGGGATGCCGGAAGTTGTTCGGAAATACGCACCAACAAGCGTTTTACGCAATCGTCCACTTCGGCCGAAGCATACAATCGGTCGGAAAGCCAGAGGAATGCCACGGCCAAGCCTTGCCCGGAGGGCGTGGGTAAGGCGGATGTCAGTATGTGTTTTTGTTTGCGGTAAGCTTCGCGGATTTGCCGTTTCACCCGGTTGCGTTTTACTGCCCTTTTGAAACGCCGTTTCGAGACGGATACCAGTACGGATACAGGAGGAGCCGGGGCCTCTACGGGAACCGGCATGAAGACTACGCGAAGCGGAAAGGCCGACATGGACTTGCTGCCTCCGGCGAACAGGGCGTCTATGACGCGTTTGCTGCATAAGCGCTCCGATTTATGAAATGAAGAGTCCGGTTTCTGTTCCATAAGGTACGGTGTTGTCAGGTAAAGGAAAAAGGGTGCTTTTCCGGCACCCTTTCTTATTTGATGAGCATCAACAGTTGTGCTTCTTCACGAAATCGTCCAATGCAGCCGTGATAGACGGGTATTGCGAAGTGGGAGCTTCCATGTCCAACCGCAGTCCTGCGTCTTTGACGGCTTGGGCTGTGGCCGGTCCGAACGTACCGATGGCGATGTCTTTCTGCTCGAATTTGGGGAAGTTTTTCAGCAAAGCCTGTATGCCCGACGGGCTGAAGAAAATCAACATGTCGTAATCGAACTTCTCGTCGCTCTTGAAATCGTTGCTCACTGTGCGGTACATCACAACTTCCTTATGGATGAGTTTCTTGGCATCCAACAAATTGGTAATTTCGTCATTATGTACATCCGACAATGGAACCAGATATTTCTCTGTCTTGTGTTTCACCATGGCCGGTATCAAGTCGTCCACTTTGCCCGTGGAACCGAAGAATACTTTGCGTTTGCGGTACTGCACATATTTCTGGATGTACAGTGCAATGGTTTCCGTGATGCAGAAATACTTCATGTCTTCGGGTATCGTCACACGTAATTCTTTGCACAGAAGGAAGAAATGGTCTATGGCATTGCGTGAGGTGAATACCACTGCGGTATAATCCAATATAGAGACTTTCTGTTGGCGGAATTCCTTAGCAGACAAACCTTCAATCTTGATAAATGGTCTGAAAACTACTTCCACACCATACTTGGAGGCAATCTCGAAATAAGGAGATTTCTCGGAGGTTGGTTTGGGTTGTGAAACCAGAATCTTCTTTATCATAAGTGTCCAAATATTTTATAATAGTATGTCGTTCGTATATGTAAGTGCTTGCCATAAGCCGCACAAAGGCAGCATTTCAAGGGCACAAAAGTACATAATTAAATGGAAAAAACCATGAATTTTTGGGAAAAATATACAAAAAGTTTTATAAAAGAGTAGAAGTCTGATGAAACCCAACAACAGGCATAAACATAATATCACATCGTGGGTCGGAAGATTGAAAAAGACTGTGATTAGAGCAAGCGGAAAGAGCAGTACTCCTTCGGCCGAAATGAGGAATGAATATGATTTGAGCCAGGTACTTCTGCGTTCTTTGTCAAAAAAGATCCAATTGACAAACGTGTAAAACAGTTGCTTGAATCCTAAGTAAGTCCAACAAATCAAAACATAGATTCCCAATAGGGTATGGGAGGAAACGGGGGACATGAAGAGGTCCCGGGTAGTTTGTGTGTAATCGAAGAAAAAAAGGCTGACGAGCAATCCGCTTTGCATATAAAGGAAAACGGCGTGGCGCATTTCGCGGCCCGTCTCTATCGAGAAAAGTTTCTCCTTGTCCATGCGGTTGAGGAAAAAGTCCTGTAAGCGTTGTTTGATAAACTTTTTGCTGTTGGCGAAGATGGTCATGACTACTAGGAAACAGCAGAGCAGGATGCCCGTGACCCAGTCATCGTGGCGTAACAGGTAGGGTAACGGGTCGGCATCCATGCCGGTTGGGCGGATGTTTGTTTCAGCATGGTAATAGGGCGAGGTGCTGAAAAAGTTTTCATCGTATCGGATGCCTTGTACGGAGAGGGTACTTTTGGCCGACGGTATCTGCCATCCCGGAAGGTTCAGGGTGTCGGGACGTGTCGAACGCACGGTCGGACGTGGAGGCAGCATCGCCTGGATGGCAGAATCCTGTTGGGCCGGTGTGGCATCAGCGGGCAGGCTTTCAATGATTTGTTTCGGGTTGAATTTCTGCCGGAGGGGATACGAAGCGTTCTCGTGTGCCGGAAGAGCCGTTTGAAGTGAGTCTTTCATGTTCAAATGGCGGCAAACTTGCGGATTTCCTTGTCCCAGACAGGAGTGGAGTACAATAAGTCGATGGCTTCTGTAGGAGTGGAAGCCACTTTCCAGATGTCCAAATGGGCCGGACGCATGAAATGCTCTTCGGCGGCTCGGTCGAGCATTTTCAACAAAGGATCATAGAATCCGTTTGTATTCAGTACTACAATGGGGTTCAGATATAGTCCGAGTTGTTTCCACGTAATGATTTCGAGCAATTCTTCCAACGTGCCACATCCGCCCGGCAAGGCAATGACACCGTCTGAAAGGCGGGCCATTGTCTGCTTGCGGGTGTGCATGTCTTCCGTTTCAATCAGTTCCGTAAGCCCGGGGTGTTGCCAACCTTGTTCCACCATGAAACGGGGAATCACGCCGGTCACTTGCCCTCCGGCTTCCAGGCAGGCATCGGCGCAGGCTCTCATAAGCCCGAGGTTTCCGGCACCGTTCACCAGACGGATGCCATGGTGTCCCAAGAGTTCACCCAATTCCCGTGCAGCCCGGAAATAGCAATCGGCTATTTTCGTACTGGAGGCCGAGTATACACACACTGACTGAATCGCGTTCATCTTATAGTCCGAATGTTTCTTTGATTTGAGCAACATAATCCAATTTCTCCCACGTGAAGAGTTCCACTTCGAGGGTCTTGGTAGGCATATAGCGGCTGTGGAACTCCTTGGTCACGGTCTGCGGTTGGCGTCCCATGTGGCCGTAAGCGGCAGTCTCTTCATAAATGGGATTGCGGAGTTTCAGGCGGTCTTCGATGGCTTTCGGCCGCAGGTCGAACAACGCGTCTATCTTTTGCGCAATCTCTCCGTCGCTCAGGCTGACATGGCTGCGTCCGTAAGTATTGACGTAGATGTTCACAGGGCGTGCCACACCGATGGCATAGCTGATTTGCACTAGCATTTCGTCGGCCACTCCGGCTGCCACCATGTTCTTGGCGATGTGGCGTGCGGCGTATGCGGCCGAACGGTCTACTTTGGAGGGATCCTTCCCGGAGAAGGCGCCTCCGCCGTGGGCACCTTTGCCCCCGTAGGTGTCTACTATGATCTTACGGCCGGTCAGTCCGGTATCGCCGTGAGGACCGCCTATCACGAATTTACCGGTGGGGTTCACGTGGTAAGTGATATGTTCGTCAAACAGTCGGAGTATGGCCGGGTCGTGAATCTCGGCAATGACACGCGGCATCAGGATTGTAATGACATCCTGTCGTATCTTGTCCAACATCTTCCGGTCGGCTTCTTCTTGGTTGCCGTCGGTCGGTTGGATAAACTCGTCATGTTGTGTGGAAACCACAACCGTGTCTACGCGAACCGGTTTCCCGTTATCGTCATATTCAATCGTCACTTGGCTTTTGGCATCGGGACGCAAGTACGTCATTTCTTTGCCTTCGCGTCGTATTTCGGCCAATACACGCAGGATTTTGTGGCTGAGGTCGAGGGATAGCGGCATGTAGTTTTCCGTTTCATTGGTGGCATAACCGAACATCATGCCTTGGTCGCCTGCCCCTTGTTCCATTGGGTTTTGGCGTTCCACGCCGCGGTTGATGTCGGCGCTTTGTTCATGGATGGCAGAGAATACGCCGCAACTTTCCGCTTCGAACTTGTATTCCGCTTTGGTATAACCGATACGGCGGATAGTACGGCGGGCTATTTCTTGCAGGTCGACGTAAGCTTCTGATTTTACCTCTCCGGCCACGACAACCTGACCCGTTGTCACCAATGTTTCACATGCGACTTTCGAATTAGGGTCGAAAGCCAATAATTCGTCCAATACAGCGTCGGAAATCTGGTCCGCCACTTTGTCCGGATGTCCTTCGGACACCGATTCGGAAGTAAATAAATAACCCATTTCTACGTAGTTAAATTAAAAAAATAATAATAAGAATGGGGTTTCATTGGGAAGGTATGCGTGCAGTTTCAAAACTGTATTTAGCATTTTTTACCGTGGTTGCAAGCCGCCCAAATCTATCCACATTTGTATTTACGGCTGCAAAGTTAAGGAGAAAAAAGGAGAAAATGGTGTGTCTTCCACATTTATTTAGATTTTTATTAGGTTTGAAACGTGGATTTAATTACTTTTGGGCAAAGATGGCAACGTCTTGTAAATTAAAAACATTAACCTCTATATTTTTCATGAAATGAAGGGCAAATCTTTTTTCAAGAGGCTTATTCCCGTTGCATTTTACGCAATGTGTGTGGCCTCTTCCATGGCACAAGTTACATTGAATATCGATGCCGGACAGCGGGGAGCTTCCATCGGTGGTCGCCATTACGGCATCTTTTTCGAGGAAATCAACCATGCCGGCGACGGTGGGCTTTACGCCGAGCTGATTCACAACCGTTCTTTCGAGGACAATGCGTCGAACCCTGACAAATGGTGGCCTGTGGGGAATGCCCGTATGGCCGTGGTTACCGACGGGATGCTGAATGAGGCACAGGGGCACGCGCTCGAATTGGAATTCAAAGGCGCGGGCGACGGTGTGCGTAACGAGGGTTTCTGGGGCATTCATGTGGTGAGCGGGCAGACTTATCGGCTGTCTTTTTGGATAAAAGGAAGTCCTGATTATAAGGGTGTCATTACAGCCGAGTTGCAGACTCAGGGCGGTCGGAGTTTGGGTAGCCGAGAGATGACGGTGGATGTCGGCTCGGGATGGACGAAGCTGACGGCGGAAATCACGGCCACGGGAGAGGCTCGCGACGGTTGGTTCGCCCTGAAGGGTTCCGTGCCCGGCACGGTCGTATTGGACGTGGTAAGTCTTTTCCCGCCTACTTACAAAGGCCGTGACAACGGTTGCCGCATCGACTTGGCGGAAAAACTGGAAGCCATGAAGCCGTCGTTCGTACGTTTTCCCGGTGGTTGTTACGTGGAAGGGCATTATGCCAACGGAAAAACCAACCGTTTTGAGTGGAAAAACACCATCGGCCCTATCGAGGAACGTCCCGGGCACATGAACCAGAATTGGGGATATAGGGTGTCGGACGGTTTCGGATTCCATGAGATGTTGCAGCTCACCGAGGACTTGGGGGCGGAACCTCTGTTCGTGGTCAATATGGGCATGGGGCATGCGTGGGTGGAGGACTATACCCGGATAGACGAATACATCCAAGAGGCTCTCGATGCGATAGAGTATTGCAACGGCGATGCCAAAACTACGAAATGGGGCGCGTTACGGGCCAAGAACGGCCATCCCGAGCCTTTCAATCTCCGTTTATTGGAAATCGGGAACGAGAACTATAATTACAGTTCGGAAAACAATAACGACCAGAGCGACCACTATGCTGAACGTTACGAACAGTTCCGCAAGGCCATTAAGGCCAAGTATCCCGAAGTGACGCTGATTGGTAACGTGGAATCATGGGGCACGGACAATCCCAGTTGGCGTAACCCATATCCGGTGGATGCGGTTGACGAGCACTATTATAGGAATCCCTCATGGTTTGTCAACCAATATAACAAGTATGATTCTTATAGCCGGGCAAGCCACAAGATCTATGTGGGAGAGTATGCTGTGACACAGGACTATGGCGTCAATGGTCATTTGAATGCGGCGTTGGGAGAGGCGGTCTTCATGCAGGGGATGGAAAACAACTCCGATGTTTGCATCATGAACAGCTATGCCCCGATATTCGTCAACGAAAACAATTACAACTGGCGTCCGGACATGATCCGTTTCAACAGTTATACCAGTTACGGTACGCCTTCGTACTACGTGCAGCAGCTTTTCCCGAACAATGTAGGAAAACAGAATGTGAAGTGGACGGAGGAAAACAACCAACTGTTGCGCTCCGGGGACATCGGCTTGAGCACGTGGAGCACGAGTGCCACTTTCGACAACGTGAAAGTCACGGCAGGCGACGGGACGGTGGTCTTCCACGACGATTTCTCGTCCGTAAAACCAGAATGGAAGGCCAACGGAGGCACGTGGACCACTTCGGGCGGCGTGCTGAAACAGACGGATAAGGGCATGCAAGGCAAACTTTATGTCTGCGATGTGCAGCCGGGACAGGACTATACGTATGAGGTGGAAGCCACGAAGACCGGTGGGGCGGAGGGTTTCCTCATCGCCTTTAATTGCGGGGACGGAGACAATTATTGTTGGTGGAACCTCGGCGGATGGGGCAACACCCAACACGGGGTGGAAGTTTGCACCAACGGGTCGAAGACTACAGTGGCTTCTGTGAGTGGGTCTTTGGAAACAGGACATGCCTACCGTATTAAAGTCGAAGTGAACGGCACGCACGTGAAGTGCTATCTGGACGGTGCGCTCCTGCATGATTTCACTTTGCCGGTGAGCCGCAAGATATACGTCTCTTCCAATATCGACGACGAGGCAGGCGTGTTGTACGTGAAGTTGGTCAATCCGTCTTCCACACCGCAAGAGGCTACGGTTAATCTGGCACATGCTTCCACGACCGGCGGTTCGGTGGTGGTGCTGACAAGTGGGAACGGTACGGACGAGAACAGCCTGGAGCACCCGGACAAAGTGGTGCCCCGTGAGCAGGCGTTGGAGGTTTCGGGCAGTAGTTTTACATATACTGTTCCGGCCTATTCGTTGAGTATCCTTCGTTTGGACGTGAAGGACGTGGAACTTGTTCCAGAAGAAAAACCGGAATTGCCGGAGCCGTTGGTGCGGTATTCCTTCGACGGTGGGCAAGCAGCTGACGATGCTGGGAAGTTCGTTGGGAAGTTGTGTGGAGGTGCTTCCATCGTGACGATGGATGACGGCAACCATGCCCTTTATACTGGTGCTGTTGGTGAGGAAGGTTTTTTTGATTTAGGCGTGGACATGGCACGCCGTACCTTGGTTGGGTTGGATGCCGATTATACCATGTCGGTCGACATCGCCTTGCCCGGCGTAGGAACGTTGGAGGATTATTGTTGGGCATACGCTTTTGCCCATGGGACGGAGCAATACATAGGGTTGGTGAACAGCCCGGGCAACACGGGTTGGTATTACACTATCAAGGACGGGGCGAGCACGGATGCCCCTTCGCACGGAGGGTTGGCTTATGGCGTGTGGCATAATATCGCATACGTGCAGTCGGGCGGCATGGGGCGGCTTTACGTGGATGGTCGTCTGGCCAGTGAGCAGCAAGTAACGCAACGTCCGGACAACGTGGCGGAACGTCTGACGGAAGCCTATATCGGGCGTTCGCCCTTTGCCGCAGATGCCTTGATGGCCGAGGTCTTCTTCGATGATTTCCAGATTTATGACGTGGCTTTGGACGAAGGGCAGGCGAGGGAACTCTATGCCCGGGTGAAAGACCGTGCGGCGGAGTCGCGGGAAGTGGCCATGAGTGTTGGGCGCGAAGGACTGGCACGGTTTATGAAGAAGTTCAACTGTTTGCATGCCACGACGGAATTACCCAACATGATTTCCGACAAAGTAGGCGTGGAATGGCTCTTGTCCGTAGGCCAAGGCTATGAGGATGCCGTTGCTTTAGAGGATGGGAAACTGGTGGTACGCGCCCTGCCGCAAGGGGATGAGGCTGTCCGTGCCGGAATGTTGTCTGCCAAGTTAAGTTGCGAGGCCGACACGGTGGTAGTGGAGTGTCCGGTGATGTTGGCACCCGACGACAACCGCTATGGTTACTTGTACTGCTTCATGAACGCAGGAAAGGAAATCACCAATTTCGCACTCGGTGCGAAGGAAGATAAAGGCCGTGTGTTCCACGTATTGTTGGACGGGGAAGAAATTTTCGACACGGAACAGGTGGCAGGAATAGAACACGGCACGCGTGACGCCTATATCGGGCGCGGTAAGGCATCGGACGGCTATTTCATCACGACCACCGACATGAAACAGCACGCTTCCGGCGTGTGGAACAACCACGGCATCGACTTGGTACGTTCCCGGGATTTGATACATTGGGAGAGCACGACGTTCGACTTCAACCGGGGAAAATCCGTCTTCTCCGACCCCGATGCCACGACGGGCGTATATGACACCGATGAGGAATATGCCCGTATCAACCGTGTATGGGCACCGCAGTTCATCTGGGACAAGAACTATAACGGGGGAGAAGGTGCCTATTTAGTGTATTATTCCATACTTTCCACGAACGAAGGCGACAACCATGACCGTATTTTCTATTCCTATGCCGACCGGGAGTTCAAGACGCTGACCCAACCCCGTGTCTTTTTCGACCCCGGAATCTCGGTAATTGACGCGGACATTGTGTATAATCCCTACGACAGCCTCTACCACATGTATTACAAGCGTGAAGGGGCTTCGGGTACGGAACGGGGTATTTATGAAGCTACAAGCAAGAAGTTGGTGGGTGGTACTTGGACGGAAGTGATGCACGTGACGAACGAAGGTTCGGAACAGGTGGAAGGTTCCAGTACGGTGCGCCGCATCAATGAAGACATGTACAACCTGTATTATATGCGTTACTCCGGAGGCAATGCCTACAAGTATTGCGAGACCGACCATTTAGGATTGAACGTGACGCATTCCTCCAACGTGGAAGGGACCGGAGCGTTCCAGCACGGTTCCGTCATGACGGTGACGGAAGAAGAATACCGCCTGTTGCAGGCATGGAGCGACGTGCGTTTGTACCTGCCACGTGTGCGGGAAGTGAAGGAGGAGAGCGGCAGCCAAGTGTTCGATGCCGCCATTCGGCAAGCCGAAAAAGCGTTGGACCTGACTTCCGTGCCGGAGTTGGCCATGGCTTTGCCTGCGGCCTACGAAGCCCTGAAAGCGGCGATGGAAGCCTATACGAGGGATTTGTGCGCCGGTTGGACGCCCGGAGAGGAAGTAGACCTTACCTGGCTTTTAGTCAATCCCGATTTTTCGGAAGGCAGCAAGGGATGGGAAGGCACGCCTTTTACGGCGGCTTCTTCCGGCGTGGCTGAGTTTTATGACAAGGTTTACGACACTTATCAGGTGTTGGAACGTATGCCGGCCGGTACATATCGTCTTCGCGCCCAAGGCTTTTATCGCTATGGCGACAAGGCGGAAGCCTATAACGCGCATCAGGACGGTTCGGAACAGTTTTTGGCCGGGCTGTATCTCAATAACAGCCGCCAGACGTTCATGTCTTTGTTCGACGGTTCCGCTCCCTACACTTACAATCCCTATACCTATCCCGACGATGTGCGGTCGGCTGACAATGCCTTCAACCGCGACGGGGAATACCGTGCCAATGAAGTGGAATACGAGCTATTGGCGAAAGGGGATTTGCGGGTCGGTCTGGACAAGACCGAGTACAGGTACCACGACTGGAACTGTTTCGACAACTTCAAGTTATTGTATGTCGGCAAACCGACCGCCATACGCGAAGTGACGGGTTCGGCTGCGGTTCCGGTGGATGTGTACACCGTGAGCGGCGTGAAAGTGCGCAGCGCGGTCATGCCGCATGAAGCCGTGAAGGGACTTCCGTGCGGGATTTATATCGTGGGTACGAAGAAATTTGCGATTAAGTGAGCGCAGGCCGAGCTTGCTCGAAGCCTGCCGAGCGTGAGCAAATTATGCAAATTTGCGATTAAGTGAGCGCAGACCGAGCTTGCTCGAAGTCTGCCGAGCGTGAGCAGATTATGCAAAGTCGTGGTGGATTGAGGTACTTCATATTTCTCTTCGTCATTTGTATGTGTATTCTGTCTTTGGATATTTGATATAGGACTCCCTCTTTATGTCGACAAAATGTAAGCTATATGCCGATTTTTGGGGTGATGAAATGAGCCTGAAAAGTACATTCCGTGTAATTTTCAGGCTCATTTGAATACATATATTCACATTTCGGTCTCGTTTTTCATGTATCTAAAGCATTTTTAGGGATCAGTTTCAGCCGAATGATTTTCCGTTCGGCTGAGAAAACACTTTTTATCTGCGCAGGACTTTTTGTGTTTGTCCGCATGTCGTTGGAAAAATCGGCTTCGGGCGGTACGTAGGTGTGTCCCGATGGCCTGTTTTTCTTTTAAATGGAAGCCCGTTCCTGTCCAAATCCGTGTGGCAAGATGATGGGCCGGGAAGGCTATGGGCTTACGTGGTGTGTAATGGCTTGCGCACGGGATGATGGCTTTGTATGCAGGAAGTAAGCGTAAGGAAGGGAATGAGTGACACGAAGGATTTTGCAAGGCACGCGAGAATCGTGTTTTTTCGTCCGTGTGCGCCATCATGCAAGAAAATGAAATCCTAAGGGTGTTGGATTGGCAAATAGACAGAATGTAAGGATGGACAGGAGAACGGAATGCACTACTTGTCCCCGTGGCCGCGCAGTGCTTTCAGGTTGCGGATGAGGCCCTCGTATTTCGCCCGTTTCACGGCAGAGCCTTTGAAGAGCATCCGGTAGTGTTCCACGTCCAACCGCACCCAGTCTTCCTCCTCCATTTGCAGCAGTTCGGGACGGGGAGTGAAGGCCGGTTCCGTGGTGGAGATGGCGGAACGCAAATGAGGACAGGCACGCAGGCAACGGTCGCAACCGTAGAAATAAGGATACATCCGGGCAGCAACCTCTTCGGGAATTCCGCCCCGGTTCTCGATGGTCAGGTAGCTCAGGCAGCGGCGGGCATCCAGTCCGCACCCTTCTTCCAAGGCATGCGTGGGGCAGGCTTCGATGCAACGGCGGCAGGTGCCGCAACGGTCGGTGGGGAAAGGCGTATCGTAGGCATCCGCCGGTAGGTTGAGCATCAGTTCGCCGAGGAAGAATGCACTGCCCGCCCGGGGGATGACGAGCTGGGTGTGGCGGCCTATCCACCCCAAGCCGCACCGCCAGGCCCAATAGCGTTCCAGTACCGGTGCCGTGTCGCAGAAGGCACGCCCTTGCAAGGTGCCTTCCGGCGTACTGTGCCGCAGGGCTTCGAGCAGGCCGTTCAGTTTCTGCCGCATGATGTCGTGGTAGTCCTTCCCGTAAGCATACCAGGCGATTTGCAGTTTGTGGTCCGGGATGGGCGTGGACGGGTGGTAGTTCAGGGCCACGCTGACCACCGTCCGGCATCCTTCCACGAGGAGGCGGGGGTCAAGCCGTTTGGCTTCATGCCCTTCCATGTAAGCCATACCGGCCTGCCGTCCTTCGCCGAGCCAGCGTTTGAAGAAAGCGGCGTGCTGAGGGGCGACCGGTCCGGCCGGGGCCAGTCCGCAAGCAGAAAAGCCGAGGCTAGCGGCCTCGGCTTTTATTTGAGTGGCAGAGAGTATGTTTTTTGTCATTCTATCACTTTGAAAACATATCCTTGGTCTTTCAGCCATTGCAGGGATTCGGGCAAAGCCGTTTGCAGCTTGTCGATACTTTTCAGCGAGTCGTGGAACGTGATGATGGAACCGTTGCGTGCGTAGCGTTTCACGTTGTTCACCACGTCCTCCGCCGTCACCCTTTTGCTGTAGTCACGCGTCACCAAGTCCCACATGATGATGCGGTAGTGCTTGCGTAGCAGTTTGAATTGCAGCAACCGCATCCACCCGTGTGGAGGGCGGAAGAGGTTGGTATGCAGCAGGCGGTTGGCTTTGTCTGCATTTTCCAGATATTCTTTGCATGAATGCCGGAAGCCGCCGATGTGGTTGAACGTATGGTTGCCGACGCGGTGCCCGCGTTCGACGACCATGCGGTAGATGTCGGGATGCTTGCGCACGTTGTCTCCCACCATGAAGAAAGTGGCCTTGATACCAAACCTGTCCAATGTGTCTAACACAAACGGGGTGGCTTCAGGTATCGGTCCGTCATCGAATGTCAGATAGACTACTTTCTTCTTGCGGCTCATCCGCCATATCGCGGTCGGATATAGCCACCGGAGGAATACTGCGGGTTGTTCTATGAACATGGATTCCTGGGTTTCAGACTGGGATTACAAGCTTATTCCTCTTTGATGGCAACGTGAAGCATAGTTGTTCACTTCCATGATGCACTCTTCGGCTTTCTTCTTGTCTGCGGCCTCCCAAGTTTTCGCGATGCTGTTCAGGATGTAGAGCTGTGTGAGGCATTCCCGTGACGATTGCAACAGTCGCGGCGTGCTCAGGCTCAGGTACCATTCCAAATATTCTTTCGCGTTTTGTCGTGCAGCTTCGAGCAATTTGCCTCCTTCTGCCTTATGGCCCAGTGACAACCACGCCCTGCCCAGTTCGATGGAATGTCCGTAGATGGCTTCGTGCGGGACGATGCTGCCCGGAATTTCTTCCTCAGCCCGTTGCAGCACTTTCAATGCCTTCTCTTTCTTTCCTTCTTTCAGCAGCTGTTGGGCCAGTTGGTTGAAGAGGCGGCGGTGTGTGTAGCACATGCGTATCACGGTCTCGTCGAGGTAGATGTCCGGATTCTCTTTCAATCCACCGTATTTGAACTTGTTCATCATGTTGTCGTACATCCTCTCGCTGTCGATGGTGCGGCCGCTCTGTTTGGTGTCGAACGGTGTGATGCGGCAGGCAAGGCCTTCCTGTACGAAGTTGTCGCCCAGATGTCCGTAATTGTCGGGACCTACCGTCGTGGACATGTAGAGCGGGCGTTCCCAGTTGGCCTGCGAAATCATTTCCAACATCATCATCTCACTCTTGTAGACGGCGCGTTTGCCTTTGAGCGAGATGTGCATCACGTCGGGAATAGAATCGGCGGCAATCATCATGCCCGAGCGTTTCACGGCTTCCTTGTCCACCGTCACCACGATGCTGTCGGTCGGGAAAATCTGCAAGTCCGGGTTGTCGTTCAATATCCAGTGCCGGATGATGTTCTTCAACTCATACGGGTTGTCGCCCAACATCTGTTTCAGGTCTTCCGGACTGTCTTTGTAATAGTCGATGACTTGCTGTAGGGCATCGGGTTGCACGGGGATGCCTTCGCGTGTGCCGGTGACGTATTGCAGACGGGTCCAACTGATGGGCAACGACGGCGAATCGTAGGCCGGGCGGCGCATCTGGTCGATATACCAGTCTGTCTGCAGGTAACTCAAGTTGCAGACACGGGCATCGGTACGCACGCCTTCCGTTTCCTGGTTGTACCACAACGGGAAGGTGTCGTTGTCGCCGTTGGTGAAGATCACCGGATTGCCCTTGGCGTCCATGGAGTTCAGGTAGTTCTGTCCGAAGTCGCGGCAGGTGTAGCGTCCGCTGCGGTCGTGGTCGTCCCACGTCTGTCCGGCCATTTGTATGGGGACGAACAGGGCGAGCAGGCTGACCAAAGAGGCTGCGGTTTCCGGCACCTTGAGACGTTTCAGCCCGTCTACGATGGCGGCTACACCCATACCTACCCAAATGGCGAAGGCATAGAACGAACCGGCGTAAGCATAATCACGTTCACGCGGCTGCAACGGTGTCTGGTTGAGGTAGACCACAATGGCCAGACCGGTCATGAAGAACAGGAAGAAGACCACCCAGAACTGGCGTACGCCTTCCTGGTTCTTGTAAGCCTGCCAGAAGAGTCCGATGAGTCCCAACAACAGGGGCAGGCAGTAGAATACATTATGTCCCTTGTTCTCTTTCAGTTCGGTGGGCAGTTTGCTTTGGTCGCCCAGACGGGCATTGTCGATGAACGGAATTCCGGTCAGCCAGTTACCGTGTTCCAGTTCGCCATTACCCTGTATGTCGTTCTGCCGTCCGGCAAAGTTCCACATGAAATAACGCCAGTACATGAAGTTAATCTGGTAACTGAAGAAGAAACGCAGGTTTTCGCCTTGCGTCGGTACCTTTACCATTACCATTTGTCCGCATTGGTCGTAAGGCACTTGCTTGCCTTCCACGCCGCCCATCCAGTCTTCGTAAGCCCTGACGTGCTCGGGGCGGTCGGAATACATGCGCGGGAACACCATGTTCTGGGCATAGATTGGTTCCCTGTCGTAGTACACGATACGGTAAGCATCTTTCTCATCGGCGGAATGTTTCTCCACACGTTGGTAAATCGGTGCCCCTTCTTTATATTCCGGCATGCAGTAGCCGTCTTTGGTCTCTAACTGCACCTTTGAAGTGTAGGCCTGCCCGTAGAACAACGGACGGCTGCCGTATTGTTCACGGTTCAGGTATTGTCCCAACGTGAAGATGTCCTCAGGTGAATTTTGGTCCATCGGCGGATTTGCCGTGGAACGGATGACGATGACGGCGTATGTGGAATACCCGATCATGATCATCAGCATGCAAAGCAATGAGGTGTTCATGACGCGGGGGCTGATGAGCGGTTTTCCCTGTACCTTGCGGCTGAGGATGAAAGCCAGAATGCCCAAAACGATGACTCCGATGACGAAGCTGCTCCATCCGTATCCGTAGAAAGGAATACCCAACATGCCTACGGCTACCAGATAGGCGATATTCATGCGGCGACGGCTTTTCTGGACAAGCGTTTCACGGATAGCCCAAAGTACGGTGGCTATCAGGCAGAAAATATAGAAAATAAGACCGGTGTTGAACGGAAGTCCCAAAGTGTTGACGAAGAACAGCTCGAACCATCCGCCTACTTTCACGATGCCCGGTACGATGCCGTACAATACGGCGGCTACCAGGATAAAGGAAGCCACCAAAGCCCAAAGTGAACCTTTCAGGTTGGCATCGGGATTTTTCTTGTAATACCAAATGAGCACGATGGCCGGCAAACAAAGCAAGTTCAGCAAATGCACACCGATGGAAAGCCCTGTCAGGTAGGCAATCAGTACGAGCCAACGGTCGCTGTGAGGCTCGTCGGCATGTTCTTCCCATTTCAGGATGAGCCAGAACACCAATGCCGTAAACAAGGATGAATAAGCGTAAACCTCACCTTCTACGGCACTGAACCAGAATGTGTCGCTAAAAGTATAGACCAACGCGCCTACCAAACCGCTACCTTCGATGGTAATCAATTTGGCTGTTGTCATCTGGCTGTAGTCACTGCATACCAACTTGCGTGTCAGGTGCGTGATGCTCCAGAAAAGGAACAGGATACAACCGGCACTCATCAACGCCGACATCGTGTTGACCATCAGGGCTACTTGCGAAGGGTCGTTGGTAAATTGCGAGAACAAGTTGGCCGTAAGCATGAAGAAAGGCGCACCGGGCGGGTGTCCCACTTCCAGTTTGTAGCCGGTAGTGATAAACTCCGGACAGTCCCAGAAACTTGCGGTCGGTTCAATGGTGGAACAGTAAACCCACGCGGCAATAGCAAATGTAATCCATCCCAAAAGAGTGTTTACAAGTTTGAACTGTTTCATTGTTTTGCTGTTATTTGATTTTGTTTTTATCGGTCAAGTTGCAAAATTAGTAACTTTTTCCTTTTTGTACGGCTCTTTCCTGAATTTTAAAAGGTTTGTCGGCCGTTTTAACTATGTTTGTGACATTTTAGTACACGGTGGGGATAGTTGCCGTGTCCTACCAAATCTATGGGGCAGTTGAACTTGTCTTCGAGCCAACCTTCCGGCAATTCCGTATCTGGATGGTAGTCGAGGGTTTCGTTTACGCAGGCGATACTCTTCACATTTTGCAATACGGAGCCTAAGTCGTGACTGACAAGTATAATGGCACTTTCGCGGTTGATTTCTTCCAGTTGTTGGTAGAGTTGTGTTTCGAACCGCTTGTCAATATAAGTATTGGGTTCATCCAATATGACCACATCCGGTTGTGATATGATGGCCCGGCCGAGCAGGGCGCGTTGCAATTGGCCGCCGCTGAGATGGCCTATCGGACGGTCGGCCAATGCGTCCAGTCCCATGCGGCAGAGCATGTCCCGCGTGGCTTGGTGCTGTGCCTTGGAATAACGCTTCCAAAAGCTTTTCCGCAGTCCCGACAGCACGACTTCGTAGACCGAGACGGGAAAGTTCTTGTCTATTTTGTTGTATTGGGGCAGATAGCCCATGCGGATGGAGGGGACGGGCCGGCCTTCACGGAAGAAGGTAACTGTCCCGGACATCGGTTTTTTCAATCCGAGAATCGTTTTGATTAAAGTGGTCTTTCCACCGCCGTTCGGGCCGATGACACCCAAAAAGTCATGGGCATATACCGTCAGGTCGATGTCCCGCAAGACTTGTTTGCCGTCATATCCTACCTGAATCCGGTTTAATTGTATAAGTGGGGTTATTTTCATTGTGCGTGCAGTGTACGGGCTATTTTCAGCATTTCTTCTTTCCACTCGTAAGAGAGCGGGTTGATGTCTACGAGGTGCGTGCCGGTTTCTTTGGCTATGAGTTCCGCGTTTCTCCGGTCGAATTCCTGTTGGACGAAAATGGTGCGGACTTGTTTTTCTTTGCAAAGCCGGATGAGCCGGACGAGTTGTGCCGGGGACGGTTCCTTACCGTCGGTTTCTATGGCGATTTGCGTGAGTCCGTAGTCCTGTGCAAAATAGGTGAGCGTGGGGTGGTATATAAGGAATGCTTTGGGGTGCAGGCTGTCTACGAGCGTGTGGATGCTGTCTTCCGTGGCTTGCAGGTCGGCCAGTGTCTGTTGCAGGTTCCGGCGGAATTGCCGGGCGTGTGCGGTATCAAGTTTGCAGAGCGCGGCACAGATGTTTTGTGCAATGGCCTTCATGCGAGCCGGCGAAGTCCATACGTGCGGGTCGGTTTCGTTTTCCGGTTTGTCGGGCGTGCCGTGATGATGCCCCTCTATGAGCTTGATGCCTTCCGAAGTCCGGACGAACGGGACTTCGGGGGACGTTTGCCGGAACCGGTCTGTCCAAGTACGTTCAAAGCCTAAATTGCCGATTGTGAAATAGACCAGACTTTGCCCGAGTTTCATCATCTGTTCGGGAGTCGGCTCGTAAGTCTCGGGGCTGCTGCCTTTCGGTACGAATGTTTCCACGTGGAATCCGTCGCCTGCAATGCGTTCTGTAATGTAACGCAACGGTTCGATAGATACGGTAATAACCGGTCGCTGCGTGCCTTTGTTGTCTGTACGGCCGGACGGTTTGCATCCGGTGAAAAAGCAAAGACATGCCACGAGGTAAAACAGGAAGGGAAGTAATCTCATTTGCATTAAAATAAAGTGACGGTATAAACTAAAATAGCGTAACGTACCAGTTTTCCAATCGTAATGGAAATCAGGCATATCAGCCAGTTGGCACGCATGAAACCCAATGCCACGGAAATGGCATCGCCGATGATGGGAACCACACACAAGATGCCGCCCACCCATGCGCCTTTCCGTTCCATCCAATGCTGTGCTTTCTCCACGCTTTCCCGTTTCACACGAAGGTATTTTTCTACCCATTCCATACGGCCGAGACGTCCGATGCTGTAATTGAACATGCTGCCGCCTACGTTCCCTATGGTGCCCCATACAAGCAGTAAGAGCGGATCAAGTCCGGCCAGTTGCAGGCCGACCATGACAGCTTCGGAACTGAACGGGAATACGCTGGCTGCCAGAAATGCCGCCAGAAACATGCCCCAATAGCCGTATTGTATCAGAAAGTCAACCATTGCGTCCATATATTCAGGAAAGATAAAGCTGCAAACATGAATAGGAACAAGATGAATACCGCATCGGTAAACCTTTTGCTTGTCAAGGCAAAGTAGTGGGACAGGATGGGAGCGGAGTTCATGACTAATAGCCCCAAAAGAACTTGGAAATGTACCGGTTGCAAGGCCATGAGCAGTACGATAAGAAGTTCTTGTGTGAGGATGAGATATAGAAACATTCTCGTGCGTATCTTGTCGTTAAAGCTAGTGCGTATGCCATGCAGGGCGGCAATGATGGTGAAAGCTATGACCAGTCCTATGGTGCTGATTTGTAAAAAGTCGAAATTCCGATAGTTCTCATAATATATCGGTTGGAAAAGGATAAGTTCCTGGAAATGTCCGGTGAACCGGCCGAAGTCTTCCGTATAAAGGAAGTATCCGGCCATGAACCAGTAAGGGAGAATCAAACCCGTCATGGCCGCCCAAAACGTACGCCACGTCAGCGAACGGAGGTAGACGGCGGTGTACCAAAGATAGAACGGGGCGAAGAAAAGCAGTTGCGGGAAAAACAAGCTGCCTATGCCGAGACAGAGAAATGAATGGAAAATCGGGCTTACGGCTTCCGTTTGCTGATAGGATTTGAACAGCAGGTAATAGGATGCCAACACGAGGCAAGAAACGATTAAGCCGTCTTGCAGGGGATGCAGGCAGAATATACACCCCGTCATCCACAGGTAAATGGACGGTGTCAGCCGGCTGCGGATACGGATGAGTGAATGGGCGTTGTTGGTTTCCACCCAGAAGTAGGCAGTCAGGCCGCAAACGCCCCATCCCAACAGGCGGTCGAGCGTATAGATTCCTTCCGCACACCACAGCAGTGTGGTGAGAAAAGCGGCTACGGGCAGTGTGAAATTGCTCGTAGCCACCTTGTTCTGGAACCTGTTACTCCTCATTTCGTTATAGGTCTTGACCGATGTCGGAGCGGAAATACTTCTTCTCGAACCGGATTTTCTGTGCCTGGCTGAAAGATTGCTTCAAGGCTTCTTCCTTATCCTGTCCGTAAGAGCTGACGGCGATGACCCGCCCACCGGCTGTAACCACCTGTCCGTCCTTCAAAGCCGTGCCGGCATGGAAGACGATGCTGTCCTGTACGTCTTCGATACCCGTGATGGGGAATCCTTTTTCGTAGGCTTCGGGATACCCGCCGGATACCAACATGACACATACGGCACTGCGTTCGTCGATTTCCAGTGTCCGTCGGTCGAGGTCGCCTTGTGCCACACCTTCCAGAAGGTCCACCAGGTCGCTCTTCACACGGAGCATGACACTTTCGGTTTCCGGGTCGCCCATGCGTACGTTGTATTCGATGACCATCGGTTCGCCTTCCACGTTAATCAGTCCGAAGAAGATAAATCCTTTGTAGTCGATTCCTTCTTCGGCCAATCCCTCTACCGTGGGGCGGATGATGCGGTCTTCGACTTTCTGCATCCATTCCGGGGTAGCGAACGGGACGGGAGATACGCTTCCCATGCCTCCGGTGTTCAGGCCGGTGTCATGTTCTCCGATTCGTTTGTAATCCTTGGCTTCCGGCAGGATTTTGTAGTTCCGCCCGTCAGTCAGTACGAATACGGAACATTCGATTCCGCTAAGGAATTCCTCTATGACAACCGATGAAGAGGCTGTGCCGAACATGCCGCCCAACATTTCTTTCAGTTCTTTGCGGGCTTCTTCCAGTGTGGGCAGGATGAGTACGCCTTTCCCTGCACAAAGTCCGTCGGCTTTCAGTACGTAAGGGGCTTTCAGGGTTTCCAAGAATTTCAGGCCTTCTTCCAACGTCTCCCCCGTGAACGTGCGGTAGGCGGCTGTCGGTATGCCGTGGCGTTGCATGAATGCCTTGGCAAAATCTTTGCTGCCCTCCAGTACGGCACCTTGTTTGGACGGCCCGATGACCGGGATGTCTTTCAGTTGGCCGTCGTTCTTGAAGAAATCATATACACCTTTGACCAAGGGATCTTCCGGACCGACTACTACCATGTCCACGCCTTGGCTGAGGACAAATTGCCTGATGCCTTCAAAATCATCGGCTTTGAGCGGTACGTTTTCCCCCACACTGCCCGTACCCGCATTTCCGGGTGCGACGTACAGTTGGTCCACTTTCTTGCTTTGGGCGATTTTCCAGGCCAGAGCGTGTTCGCGCCCTCCGCTGCCTAACAGTAATATCTTCATATCCGATTGTTTTTATTTCAAATAGTCTTCAAAATATTGCGTGATGCGTTCGTGCAGGTGTATGCGGTCCTTTCCCATCATGTTATGTTCGTCGCCCGGATAAGTGAAGAAATCCGGTTGGGTGCCTGCGTCGATACAGGCACGCAGGAACGACAGGGAGTGTTGCGGGACGCATACCGGGTCGTTGTAACCGATGATGACTTGGAGTTTGCCTTTTAGGTTACCGGCCTTGAGTTTCAGGTTACTGCCTTTGTAGCCTTCGGGATTGTCCTGCGGACGGTCCATATAACGCTCGCCGTACATCACTTCGTAGTATTGCCAATCGATGACAGGTCCTCCGGCCACACCTACTTTGAATACGTCGGGATAAGTGAGCATGAGGTTGGTGGTCATGAAACCACCGAACGACCAACCGTGCACACCCATCCGGTCGGCGTCGACGTAAGGCAGTGATTTCAGGAACTTTACGCCTTCCATCTGGTCTTTCATTTCTTCTACGCCCAGATGCTGGAAGGTAGCGTTCTCGAAGGCCAACCCCCGATGTTCCGAGCCTCGGTTGTCGAGGATGAAGAGCAGGTAGCCTTTCTGTGCCATGTAGATTTCCCAACCGCGTGCCATATAATTCCGGCTCGCCTCCACGTTGTGGGCGTGCGGCCCGCCGTACACGTAGATTACGGTAGGATATTTCTTATCCGGGTCGAAATCCACGGGTTTCACCATCCGATAGTAGAGGTCGGTGGTGTCGTCGGCGGCTTTGATGCTACCGCATGTGATTTCTGGCACGTTATAGTCTTTCCATGGGTCTTCGGCAGTCAGCAAGTTACGGCTTTTCCCGTTCCAGGTGTCTGTCAGGCTGATGCCGTGCGCCACGGTAGGGGAAGAGTAACGGTCTTCTACGTAAGTGCCGTTTGCATTCACGCTACCGTAGTGTACACCCTCACCGTTGTCCAGAAGGGTACGTTTGCCATCCTTTACGCGTACCTTATATATATTGGACTGCAACGGATGGATTTCGTTGCTGCAAAAAAGCAGGCTCTTTTCTTTCTGGTCAAAACCCAAGACTTCTTTCACCACCCATTCGCCGGAGGTCAACGGGGTGACCTTGACATGTTCTTCGCATGAGCCGCCTTGGAATGTCTTATGTCGTTGTGAAGCCTGTGGCTTGGACAGGTCGAACAAATAGAGATGGTTGTAACCGTCCCGTTGACTTTGATAAATAAACTTGGAACTGTCCCACGGCAGGAACTGTAGGCCGTGCATCGGTTCCACGTATTTGGGATGCTCCTCTTCGTATATCACGCCTTCCTTTTTACCCGTAGCTGTATCGTAACAAACCAATTCCGCGTGGTTTTGGTCGCGGTTCAGTTCGATCATGTATATTTTCCGGTTGTCCGGACTCCAAGAAATGTTCGTGAAATAACGGTCGGTGGGGTCTCCGGCTTGCAGCCATACTGTCTGGCCTGTGGCCGGCGTAAAGATGCCCACCGTCACTTTGTGCATCTTTTCTCCTGCCATCGGATATTTGCAGGGATAAGTGGTGGCTATGCGTGTCGTGATATCCACTTGCGGATAGTCGGGCACCATGCTTTGGTCCATCCGATAGAAAGCGAGCTGTTTCCCGTCCGGGCTCCAGAATGTTCCTTTGGTGATGCCGAACTCGTTACGATGTACGGCTTCACCATACACCAAGTCGTTGCTGCCGTCGGAAGACACGGCCATCGTTTGTCCCTCTTTCGTCGTGACATATAGGTTGTGTTGCCGTACGAAAGCCAGGCTATTGGAAGACGGGGAGCGGTCCAATGCCGTGGCATCCGCCGGATATTCCTGTTCCCATACCTTCTTTCCCGATTTGAAGTCTACTACAGTGTATATGGAGGTCGGTTTACCCCCGTTTTTTCCTTTTCCGGAAACGACGGTGGCTACCCATGGTTGTCCGCCATCGGGGAACTCCACATTGTAGCAGCTATGCACGACCGATGAGTCTTCCCCGGCTCCTAGCCATTGGTTCAGTTGCGATAAGGTGAACAGCACCTTCTTGCTTCCGTCCTTGGGGTTTATCTCATGGCAGCCGTCCAAGTCCGTATCCACCAACCGGTCGCCCCACCAAGCCGTGTACAGGTTTTGGGGCTGTAATTGATGGTATGTACTTCCTCCCGGAAGCAAATCATCCAACGTGAAACTCTTTTTTCCTTGTGCCATGGCGAGGATTGACAGTAATGAAATCACTATGAAAAGATTAATCTTCTTCATCATAGCGGTCGAATTTACGGTTTTTCCCGAATGGTTTCCGGTCGCGGTCGAACGACTTGTTCTTGCGGTCGAACGAGCGTTCTTTGCGTTCGAAAGTTTTTCCTTCGCGTTTAAACGGACGTTTTTCGTATGACGCTCCTCTGTCCTCGCGTTCTTCTCGCGGACGGCGGTCGAAAGGACGGTTTCCGCGTGACCGACTGTCGCGGTCGTCATAATCCCTTCTTCTGGGGGTGAAGTCTTCTTCGTCGTCATCAATGGCCCTTTTAAACTCGCGGTGCATTTTGAAACGTCGTTTTTCTGCCATTTGCCGACGTTCCTCATCGGTCTTGATTTCCTTGCCTTCAGCGCGTAATTCCTTGTATTTTCCACTGAATATTTGGTATTTGCGGAACTCGCATTCCAACGAACCGTTGTACAAAGGTATTTTGATGGACGGTTTCAGCCCTATTTCGTCAAAGCATTCTTCGCGGTAGCTCAGGACCCAGGCATCGTTGTCCAGGAACTGGTGTTTCAGCCGTTCGCCTATGGTCCGGTACAATCCCAGTAAGTCGGGTGTGGAGATGCGTTCGCCATACGGCGGGTTGGTGATGATGATACTTTTCTCGGCCGGTTGCGTAAACTTGTGGAAATCTTGTTGGGCTATTTCGATCTCTTTGCTCAGTCCGGCAGCTTTGACATTCCGTGTGGCGATGTCTACGGCGTTGCGGTTGATGTCGTAACCGTAAATCTTATGTGTGAATTCACGTTCTTGCGACTCGTCGTTGTAAATCCGGTCGAACATCTCTTTGTCGAAGTCCGGCCATTTCTCGAAAGCATACTCTTTGCGGAACACGCCCGGTGCGATGCCGCGGGCGATGAGTGCCGCTTCGATGGTTATTGTTCCCGAACCGCACATCGGGTCTATCAGGTCGCATTCGCCGTCCCAACCCGTCATCAGGATCATGCCGGCAGCCAATACCTCGTTCAACGGGGCTTCCACGGCTTCCTGCCTGTAGCCGCGCCGGTGCAATGATTCACCGGAACTGTCCAATGACAGCGTGCAGTCGTTTTCTGCGATGTGTATGTTCAGGCGCAAGTCCGGGTTTGTCACGCTGATGTTGGGGCGCGAACCGGTTTTTTCACGGAAGTAGTCCACGATAGCATCCTTTACCTTATAGGCTACGAACTTGCTGTGGCGGAACTCTTGTGAGAAGACCACGGAGTCTACGGCAAAACTGGTTTCATTGTTCAGATACTGGTTCCAGTCGATGGCCTTGACGGCATCATAAACCTGGTCGGCGGATTCCGCCTTGAAATGTTTGATAGGTTTAAGGATACGGATGGCCGTGCGCAGGGCGAAGTTGGCGCGGTACATGAGTTCCTTGTCACCGGTGAAAGACACCATCCGGCGTCCGGTCTGGATGTTGTTTGCTCCTAAGCCGGTCAGCTCTTTGGCCAAAACATTCTCTAATCCCTGGAAGGTTTTGGCGATGAGTTCAAATTCAGTTTCCATTGTGTAAGTTTTGTTGGATAAATTGCTCATGCTCGGCAGACTCGAGCAAGCTCGGTCTGCGCTCGCTTACTCGCGATTTTCGATGGATGCTTGTTTGCTATTGGTTTATTTATATTTCTTTTGTACGAGTCGGGCGCCGGCGGGCACGTCCTCCGTCACCCAGATATTACCGCCTACTGTCGCACCCCGGCCCACCGTGATGCGCCCCAGAATGGTGGCGTTGGAGTAGACAATCACGTCATCTTCCAAAATCGGGTGGCGCGGAATACCTTTGATGGGGTGTCCGTCGTCATCGAGCGGGAAGCTTTTGGCTCCGAGCGTGACTCCCTGATAGAGCTTCACGTGGTTGCCGATGATGCAAGTCGCCCCTATCACGACACCCGTGCCGTGGTCGATTGTGAAATGGTGGCCGATTCGGGCGGCGGGATGGATGTCGATGCCTGTCTCGGAATGTGCCATTTCCGTGATGATACGCGGAATCAAGGGCACGCCCAACAAAAGCAGTTCATGGGCGATGCGGTAATTGCTCAACGCCTTGATGATAGGGTAGCAACTGATGATTTCGCCGTAAGATTCGGCTGCCGGGTCGCCGTTGTAGGCCGCTTCCACATCGGTGGCCAACACTTCGCGCAAAGCCGGCAGGCGGCTGATGAACTGTCCGGCCAGGTCGATGGCCTTTTCGCGTTTGGTGTCGCATGCACAGTCGCCTGTTTCCTTGGCATCGAAGCACAGTCCGGCATGTATCTGTTCGGTCAGCAGGTTGTACATCCGCTCGATGTTGACTCCGATATGATAAGTGATGGTATGATGGTTGACCGTGGATTTCCCGTAAAATCCCGGGAAAAGGATGGCACGGCACAATTCGATAATTTCGTGCAGGACTTTTCCCGAAGGGAGGGGGTCTCCGTCTTGATGTTCATGAAACAAACCTTTCAGGGACGAGTCTTCGGATAATTCCGTGACGGTTTGCGCTAAAAGGTGAGTGAAATTCAACAGACTCATTAAATTTTAAAATGTGTGATATTCTCCGTGCAAAGATAAAAAAATCAGGCTTCCTTCCCAAAAAAAAGCCTGATTATTTGTCATGGGCGTATGCTTTGCCCCTATATTGCGGCGCGTCATGCTTCTTTCACGCTTTTCACCAGTTTGTATAGCTTGTCGTTCGGCCTTATTTTCTCCGGCACTTTGAACGACACGCGCATGCCTTTCCCTACGGTTTCCACCGGTTTCAGGTCGTAACGCACTTCTTCCAAATCCATAAACAACGCCCCTGTCGTGGGGCCGGTGACGAGCAGGCGGTCGCCCACGCTCATGTCCGCCGCTTCGATTTGGAACTCTCCCACGCCAAGTTTGGAGAAGTATTTGATGGCCTTGCCCACGTAGACCTTTTTTTCTGTGGCGGCCGAGCCGTAGTTCGTCGTCCATTCACCTAAAGTCTGCCCTTGGTAATACCCGTCCCAGAAACCACGGTTGAACACGCGGGCCAACCGCTCGTCCCATCCGTCTTTTTTCTCTTCGGTGAACGTCCCGTCCAACACGCTTTGTATGGCTTCCTGATAGCAGCCCACGACAGTGGCCACGTATTCCGGTCCCCGGGCACGTCCCTCTATTTTGAACACGCGTACGCCTGCTTCCATCATCCGGTCGATGAAACGTACGGTCTTCAAGTCCTTCGGGCTCATGATGTATTTGTTGTCGATTTCCAGTTCCGTACCCGTTTCGCGGTCTTTCACGATGTAGCCCCGGCGGCAGATTTGCATGCAGGCTCCGCGGTTGGCTGACCGGCCCGTGTTGTCCAGACTGAGGTAACATTTCCCGCTGATGGCCATGCAGAGTGCGCCGTGACAGAACATCTCGATGCGTATCAGCTCTCCGCCCGGACCGCAAATGCGTTGTTCCTCTATTTGCCGGTGTATGTCGGCCACCTGCGTCATATTCAGTTCGCGGGCCAACACCACGACATCGGCAAATTGGGCATAGAATTTTAACGCTTCGATGTTGCTGATGTTCAACTGGGTGGACAGGTGTACCTCCTGCCCTATCTGCCGGCAGTACATCATGGCGGCTACGTCCGAAGCAATGACAGCGGAGATGCCGGCTTCCTTGGCCGCATCTATGATGGTACGCATCAGCGGAAGGTCCTCGCCATAGATGATGGTGTTTACCGTCAGATAGCTCTTGATGCCGTGTGCGGCACAAGTTTGTGCCATTTCCTTCAGGTCGTCGATGGTGAACGTACTGGCCGAATGCGCCCGCATGTTCAGGTTTTCGATGCCGAAGTATATGGAGTCGGCTCCGGCTTTGATGGCTGCGGCCAATGATTCGCGCGAGCCTACCGGTGCCATGATTTCAAAATCTTTTCTCGTCATGGTGTGGGGTTTTGTTTGCAAAGATACGCCCTTTTCCCGATATACCGGAGACGCGGTAGTGTTTTTTGCTTTTTTACGCTCTCTTTGGGCTTTCTTTGCCGTTTCCTTAAAAAGGTTGCCGACCTTTGCTTCCCGCGAAGGTCGGATTCGGTTCGGCAAAGCCAAATAAGAAAACTTTGTTTTCATTTGTCTCTGCTCTCACCTTTCACTACCTTTGCACCCATGAAAATAGGAAATGTGGAGTTCGGGCCTTATCCCGTGTTTCTGGCCCCGATGGAAGATGTGACGGACATCGGTTTCCGTCTCTTATGCAAGCGTTTCGGCGCGGCGATGGTATATTCCGAGTTTGTGGCGGCAGATGCCTTGGTGCGCATGGTGAACCGCAGTTTGGAGAAACTGGCGGTGTGTGATGACGAGCGCCCCGTGGCCATCCAGATTTACGGCAAGGAACCGGGCCCGGTGGCCGATGCGGCCCGTATCGTGGTGGAACGTGCCCGTCCCGACGTGCTCGACTTGAATTTCGGTTGCCCCGTGAAGCGCGTGGCGGGTAAGGGAGCCGGGGCCGGCATGTTGCAGAACATTCCCAAGATGTTGGAAATCACGCAGGCCGTGGTGGATGCCGTGGACATTCCCGTCACGGTGAAAACCCGTCTGGGATGGGACGAAGGCAGTAAGGTGATTGTGGATTTGGCCGAACGCCTTCAAGATTGCGGCATCCGGGCTTTGACCATACACGGCCGTACCCGGGCGCAGATGTACACCGGCGAGGCGGACTGGACGCTCATCGGGGAGGTGAAAAACAACCCGCGCATGACGATTCCCATCATCGGGAACGGCGACATAACCTCGCCCGAACGCGCCCGTGAGTGTTTCGACCGTTACGGGGTGGATGCCGTCATGGTGGGGCGTGCCACTTTCGGCCGCCCGTGGATTTTCAAGGAAATCACGGATGTCTTGAACCCGGGAAGCGCGTCGGCCGCGCACGAAGCCGTGAAGAGCGGCTATCCGGTGATGAGTGCGGATTGGAAAATAGACGTGCTCAAGGAGCAGGTGCTCACTAGCGTGCGCCGCATCGACGAATACCGGGGCATCCTGCACAGCCGCCGCCATCTGGCCGCTTCGCCCGTGTTCAAGGGAATCCCCAATTTCCGTGAGACGCGTATCGCCATGTTGCGTGCCGAAACGGTGGACGAGCTTTTCGCCATTCTGGAGCGTGCCCGCGAGGCGGTGAGGCGGGTTAGTCCATGTGATGCCGGTCTATAGCTGTGAATCTAACCATGTATTGTATTTGGCTATGATTTCCATCCCTACCGACATGATGTTGTGAGCCATATTTTGACTGGCTTTTAAGGCTGCTTGGGCAGAGGGCTGTTTCTGCATTTCGCACAGTGTACGCAGGTCGTCCTCGCTTACGTGGTCTGTATAAGCGTTCAACATGCAGGTCTTCATATTCTCTTTGACGTAGTCGATCATCTTTTCTATGAGGTCGGCATTCGGTATTTCCGGACTGTCCCCGTTCTGCGGAATCATGTTGTTCAGTTGGGAGAGGACATTGTCTATGGTGGCTTGTGCGTCCGAAATCGTATAATATTCTTCAAACCATTTCCTGTAAGTATCAGTACATGCTTTGGGGGATACGGTTTCCGGTTTTTCTCCGGTTAAGATGACTTCCATTCCTTGGCTTATGCTTTCTTCTATAACGGATGAAGATGAAGCTGTCAATACATGTTGCATGGCTATGCGTACCTTTTCGTCTTTCAGCCTTGCGGCATAATCTTTCAACTGTTCCAATGACACTTCTTTTCGGAAATAGGGTGAGAGTAAATCAGCGAGGTCTTTTTTGAATGCGCCTTTAAAGTACTTCTGCGTCATTTCCCGGGCTGCTTGCTCTTTTTCTTCCTCGCTCATTTTTTTGAACTCTGATTTGTCCGATTCTTGTATTTTCTCTTGAGCCATTGGAATGAAAGCCAATTGGTAATCATTAAACTTATCCATACTTCCACTGTATTCCATTATTTGGATGAGCAGTTGTCCATATTCGTCTGTTTTCTCTTCAGGAGTGTCCTGCGATGTCTTTTGATTGCCACATGCTATGTTTGTTCCACATAATAGGATGAGCAGCAACATGAAAACTGTTTGAAAATTCCTCTTTTTCATTTTTCTTATTTTTAGTGGTTAATTGTATTGGGTTTATTCTTTTTGGGAGAGTTGCTCTTTTAATGCTTGTATCAGTTTGTCTTTTTCGTAAGGACGAGGGGCATTCTTGGTGACGAGCTGCCCCTCCTTGTCGAAGATGGCGTAAGAGGGATAACCGCCGTTCAAGAGTATGTTTTCTACGGCTTCCTGTTGTGTGCCGGGCAGGTTGTAGTGTATGGTTTGTGCGCCTACTGAGTTGTATTCCTTAATGATTTGTCGCCATGCGTCATCCGGTGTGCGGTTGGCAAAATAGAGGAATATGACGTCGCGTCCTTTCATGGCTTTTTTGATGGCCGGGACGGAATAACGCATGTGCCCCTTGCACGGGCCGCACCATCCGCCCCAGATGTCGGCATAGACCACCTTGCCGCGATAGGGGGCGAGGATGCGTTGCAGGATTTCGTTCCCGTCGGTCAGTCCGGCCACGATGTCGTTGCTTTTCAGCGAACCTTGGTAGTCGAAGGGCGTTTGCAGTTGGCGGGTGTAGAAGTCTTGCCGCCGGGCGACGGCCTCGCGCAACACGGGAGTTTGGATATGCGCCATGGTTTCGCGCATCAACGGTTCCGGAAAGGGGGTATGGTCACGTTCCAATGCCTCCCATGCCATCAAGGTTCCGGCAAGGTCTTTCTGGAAGCGGGTCCATGTGGAAGACGCAAGGAGTTCCTGGTATCTTAACAATTCCGCGTTTCCGATGATTCGGGGCTCCCGTTCCCGAAATACCGGAAACTGGTGTATTTCTCTCGCAATCTTGAAATGGTTTTCATTATATGCCTGCATGGCCGTGCTGTCAGCCGGATTGTCGCGGGAGAACTTTCGTCCCATGTCCACCGTCCGGTCTATGAGCTGCAAAAGCGTGTCGGGGAGGTGCAAGTCTTCTTGCCAGGGCAACACTTGCTGTAACTTCTCCAAGTCTATCATGACGGCAAAACGGACGAGAAACTGTTGGTACTGATAGTAAACGGATTGTTGCAGGAAGCCGTGGTAGTCGGGGAAGATGGTGTAGGGTACGGGTGGTATGGTATGGCATAAGGAATCAATGGCTCGTACGATTTCCGGGGAGAGACGCTTTTCGCCGAAATCCGAAAGGTTGTAGCGTTGGTAGGCGAGACGGTGGAGGGCGCTGTAACGGATTTCTTCTTCTTTCAGTGTGCGGTAACGCCGGGACAGGTTGGGGTGTTTGCCGATGAGGCTGTCTAATTGCCGTTCACGGCGTGCCAGTTCGTGCCGTACCTCGTCAAGGCAGGTACGGTTGTCTACCGAGTGGATGTCCCTTTCGGTCGGAGAGAATACGTCTAAATTCATTCCGACAGCCAACAGTTCGTTGCTCGTCCGTGCATCTTCCCCCATCAGTATAGGGGAACGGCCGTCCATGTACAGGTAATAGTCTTGTTCCGGATTGAGCAGTAGCGTGAACGTGTGCCCCGCGATGCGGCAAAGGGCTTGTGCCGGTCCAAAGGCTGGAAAGCGCAACCGGAAACGTCCGAGTGAGTCGGTTTGTGGCTGGAATTTGGGATATTCGGTGAGTTGGGGCATGGAACAGGTAAAAGTGGCATGCTCCATACTGGGCAGATAACCGCACAATGTGACGCTGTCTTCCCGGTAACTGCATGGTTGCGGCGGCGTGTCGTCAGCTGGCAGGTAGGAAAGGATGCCTTTCGCGCTGTCCCACAGCCGGTAGGTCTGTGCCTTTCCGTCGTTGACGGCGATGGTGCAAACGGAGTCGTTTCGGTAACGGATTTCCAGTTGTAAGGTTTCTTTGCCGCTTCGTAAGGTGACGGCGGTTTTCTTTCTGCCTTCCTTGACGGCGGCATATTGCCATTGACGTGCGTCGTGTACGGCAAAGTCCTTGAAGAATCCCCATTCCCACGCGCCGGTCGCGGCGTTAAGCCAACAGGCATCGCGGTCGGTTTGTGCCTGTATGCCTGCGGCGGCGTAGAACAAGAAAAGGGATAAAACAGCTTTTTTCATGGTGTATTTATCGGTTGAGTTGTGTTTCCAATACCACTAATAAAAGGAAGAACAGTGGCGTTACGGTTATTCGGATTTCCGTTTCAGTATCACGCGGCTGTAGTTTCCTGTGGGGCTTTGTCCCGCTATAAACGCTTGGTTTTCGTCCAGTTCACCGATGAGGTCGCCCAATTCGAACTCCAAAGTCTTGTTTCCGGGATTGAAAGTGATTGTAGCTTGGTACTCAGCCATTTCGCTATAGCCGTCTAACACAGTGATGAATGCCTTGTTGCCGATGACTTCGTTGAGAGTTATCTTGTTTTCGGATACTCGCTGTGGTGAAGTGGTGGCAAGGTTCATCCATCCGTCGGCTGTTCCGCCATCTCCTTTCACGGAGTTGGCGTTGTAGAAATCAAGCTTGAGAGTGACGACGGCGGCTGGTATGTCATCATCATAGTAGTCGTTGTGGATCATTTCATCGGTCCAACTCCAAGTGCCGCGGAAAGGTTGCGAGTAGTCTTCTTCTGTGACATCCGTCGTCTTTTCAGTAGGAGCGTCAGCTTCGACCATTTCGGCTGTGGGCTCGTTAGCGGTTTCGGGTTTATTACCGGATTCATCTCCGTTTTCAGGTGTTGTCCGGTTCGAGATACGGTCGAGTGTGAATGTCACGGGGAAGATATAACCGTATCCTCCACATTCCAATTCAGGCGTATCTTCGTTACCTACGGTGATGTCTATTTTTGCGCTGTCCGTCCGGAGGAAAAGCGTGGTCGGCACGATGATATCTTTGTTTTCCAATTCGTCCCACCATGTCAGTTCGAGCCTGGCCGTATTGCCCTCCACCTGGACAGAAGCCACGTCGAAACTGATAGAGAAGAACCCCATCTCTTCTTTGCTACCGAAATAGAATGTGCCTTTTGTGGAATCGCCTTTGAGGTCGAGGATGAGTTCGGCGGCTTCGGATTCGTTGTCGAATCGCCATGTACCCGAGAATTTTTCCTTAGCGGAAGAACCACAGAAAGCCATGCAAATTGCTGTAACGAGGATGGCCAAAGCGATACCACCGTAAAGGAGGATCTTGTTCCTTTGCGAAGGGCGGGATTGGGGAACGCTGTTTTCGGTATCCGGAGTGTTCGTATGGGGTGTGTACAGGGAGGTGTCTGTTTGGGCTTCGAGGGTAATGGGAGCGGTTACAGTTGAGTTCTCATCTTGTGCATTGGTTTCCTCTACGAGGCGCCCCGCATGGATGTTGACCCATCCGAGGATACGCAGCACGAACTGCATGACAGACCAATAAAGCATAATGAGGCCGAAGACCAGTACCTCAAGCCCTATGGCAAAAACGGTACCCTTGATTTGACGGGAGATTTCATCGAAGCCCGTGTACATAAGGTTGTTGAAATCTATACCTTTCGTAAAGAGAAGAATGCTGACCACTATGACGGCGGCAGCTACGAACGGCATCCAAATCAAGTTGATGTTGTATACGGCGGATTTGCGTAGCTGCTCGGCACCTTTGAGAGCCGGTTTGCTCCACGTCGCTTCTTCACGGAGTTCTTCAAAAGCCGATTTGAGAAGGATTAGCGAGATTATCGTGCATACGAAAGCGCCGAACCGAAATAACCAACCGAAAATGACAGGTAGGAAAGAGGCCGGGAAGAGCAATAGGGTGGCTGTGATTTCAAAACCGCAAGCAGTGGAGATGCGTCCCACCATGGCAGATGCCTCGTAATTCTTTTGTATCGCCTTAAAGCCATTCAGTCCGACGAGGTACAAGATGTAGCCTATGATAGTCAGGGTTTGTGCGCTGAGAGTGAACGGTTTTAAAGGCAATTCTTCCTCGCTAGCCGTTTTCAGCAAATCGTTGGCAGTGTCTATGGCAATGGAAGCCGTTTGTAGGATGCCGGCCACCCAACCGGCTATGGCTACGATGATAACTCCCGTCAGGATGAGGCGGGTATGTTTGGTCCAAATTTCGTTGTTGTACATACGGATAAGGTATTAATAAATAAGGTATAAAAAGGAAAGTTATTTCAATCGGAAATGGACGGGGAGGGTGTATTTCACCCTAACTGGTTTGCCTTTCTGCTTGCCGGGTGTCCACTTGGGCATGGAGGATACTACCCTGAGGGCTTCTTTGTCGAGAGAGGAATCCACGCTTTTGGTCACTACGGTGTTGCTGATGCTCCCGTCTTTCTCCACGCAGAATTGCACGAGCACCCGGCCTTGTATTCCGTTTTCCATAGCTATTGTGGGATACTTCACATTACGGGCGAGGTAGGACATGCAAGCAGACAACCCTCCCGGAAACTCCGGCATTTGTTCCACTATGTTATAGATGTTCTCGTCTTTCTCTGTCTCCGAGGGCTGCTGTTCCGTACTGGGGATTTCCGTATCCGCAATGGCGTCCTCCACGATGTTCTGGATTTCTGGTAATGCGGGTGGAGGAGATACCGTTTCGGCTTTTTGGGCGGCTTCGCGCCTTTCGTTTTCCAAAATCCGTGCCAATGCCTCGTCATGGATAAAGAAACCGTTGAACGAGGATGGTGCATAGCCTTTGAAAGCCGACACGATGTCGAACTTGAACGATTTGCCTTCCGTGATGGCCGGGAAGATGTAAGCCCCGGCTATCTGTACCCGGTTGTTGGGAAGCAGGTACATCATATTGATGGTATGGGAAGAAGATGACTGGGCCGCCTTGCCGTAGATGCGGAATTTGTAGCCGCCTGATGACGGACCGAGACAGAGGATTTGCGTGACGTGCCAATAGCGGTCCACTCCGGCATCGGTCTTGTGAGGTACTTTCACGGGATACGCCTTGGCGGGCAGTTTTACGGTAGTTTGTGCATGGCTTCCGAAGGTAACGATAAAAAGCCACACCAATGATACGAAAGCTACAATTGTCTTTTTCATAAGTTTCATCAGTAAATGTGAAAGAATTGATTCCCAAACATGCTGTAAAGGTAGTGATTTTTCTCAAATGGAAGTATGCTGAAGTATATTATTTTTGCAATATGCCTGTTTTTCACCATTTACGTACCCCCTAAAATACTTTTGTTATTCCTTTGTTAGTTGACCCGGTAGGGGCTTTGTGCCATGGGTTTGGCATGATGATGGAAGAAGGTGTTGTGGCCTATTGCGGCTTACTCAGGTGCGGGATTTTTCCTGCACCTGAGTTTAAGTTACTCGTCTAAGAGGGCGTGTTTATACCGTTTCCTCTTTGGCCTTGAAAGCCAAAGCGTACATTTTCATTTGTTTAAGCATGGCTACCAGACCGTTGCTTCGGGTGGGCGAAAGATGCTCTTTCAGTCCGATACGGTCGATGAAGTAAAGGTCGGCATCAAGAATCTCTTGCGGGGTATGTCCGCTCAACACCCGCACCAACAAGTCCACAATACCTTTTACAATCAGCGCGTCGCTTTCGGCGCGGAACACGACCCGTCCTTCCCGGAAGTCGGCTTGCAGCCACACCCGGCTTTGGCAACCGTCTATCAGGTTCTGTTCAGTCTTGTACTCTTCGGGGAGCGGTTCCTGCCCGCTGCCCATGTCGATGAGCAACTGGTATTTGTCCATCCAGTCATCGAAGCCGCTGAACTCTTCGATGATTTCGTCTTGTACTTCGTTAATCGTTTCCATTTTATTGGTTTTCGTTATAAATCACTTGGATTACCGTCTGTCCCACAGCTTTCAGTACCTGTCGGTCTATGTGCTCCATATTGTCGTTTACCGTGTGCCACGTAGGGCCGAACCCGGACGGGGCATCGGTAAAGTAAGGGATAATATCGATGCACGGGATACCGGCTATCTCGTTGACCGGTACGTGGTCGTCGGTGATATATCCCCCGTCACGCATAGGGAAGAATTGCCCGTATCCTAATTGGGCAGCCGTGTTCCAAACCAAATCGACGACTTGTGAGGCGTATCTTTGGGAATATCCTTCTTTGGAGAAAGTACTGCCTTGCCCGCCGACCATGTCCATCAAGATGCCGAAGCGTGCCTGATAACCGTATACATGCGGGTTGGCCGCCCAATATTGCGAGCCGAGGCACCATGACGAAGCGTCTCCGGCTTGGTCGGACCATTGCGGCACGCCGTAATCTTCCGCATCGAAACAGATAAAGTCTATTCCTATTTCAACGGGATGAAGTTGGATGAGCCGCGCCATTTCCAACATGACGGCCACATCGCTGGCTGCATCGTTGGCAGCCAACACCGGTTTGTGCCAGTTGGCAGAGTCCGGGTCGTTGTCGGCCCACGGACGGCTGTCCCAATGCCCGCAAACCAGTATGCGTGCCTTTGTGTCGGGGTTATAAGATGCGATGATGTTACGGGCTTTCAGGACCGTACCGTCGTATGCCTTCACGTCTGCATATTGGTCGGTGACGGTCGCGCCGAAACTTTTGAATTTCTCGGCAATGTACGTGCCGCAAAGACGGTGGGCTTCCGTGTTCGGTACGCGAGGCCCGAACGCGCATTGTGCAGCCGTATAGGCGAAAGCACTGTCTGCATTGAATTCCGGTGCGGCAGCCATAGGAATGCTGTCGGTTGTGCCTGTCCCGTTTCCGGTTTTATGCCCGCAAGCCGTACAGACGGATAGAAAAACACCGAGGACTGTGCTCCATTGCAAGTTTAAAATAGTTCTTTTCATGAATCTGTTTTGCTTATTCTGTTTTCCGGTCAGCAAGTCCTGCTGTCTTGCACGAGTTGCATGACCCTTAGGAAATTTCCTCCCCAGATGCCGGCTATGTCCGTGTCATTGTATCGTTCGGCTAACAGGCGGCGGGTGAAGTTGATGGCTTCCGCTGCCGATGCGCATCCCGGTATTCCTCCGTCACCGTCGAAGTCCGTTCCGATGCCTACATGCTCTACGCCCATGATGTTTACCATGTGGTTCAAGTGTTCTATGGCATCGAGGATGGAAGCTTCACCGTCTTCGCGCAAGAAGCCTTTATAGAGAGTGACCTGGGCCACTCCGTCTTTTCGGGCGAGTGCCTTCATCTGTTCGTCGGTCAAGTTGCGCGGTACGTTGCACAAGGCACGGCAAGACGAATGGGAGCAGACGATGGGAGTGGTACTAAGTTCTAACGCATCGTAAAAGCTGCTTTCTGCTCCGTGGGAGAGATCCACCATCAATCCCAAGCGGTTCATTTCCTGCACAGCCTCACGGCCGAATGCGCTGAGTCCGCCGTGCTCTCCTTTTCCCCGTGCCGAGTCGCAAATATCGTTGTCGCCGTTATGGCATAAAGTCATGTACACGACACCCCGGTCACGGAAGTGGCGCAGGCGGGAGAGGTCTTTCCCGATGGCGTATCCGTTTTCGATGCCCAACATGATGGCTTTCTTGCCGGCATTTTTCAAACGTAGCAAATCGGATGGGGTGTAAGCGATGTCCACAGACGTACAATGAGCCGCCGCCATTTTTTCTATTTGTGTCAGTATGAGGCCGGCTTTTGCTGTGGCGGCCTGTAATGCCTCGTCCGTCCGTTCGCCTTGCGCCAGATAGGCCACCATGATTGTGGCATCCAACCGGCCTTCTGTCATTTTGTGGAGGTCGACAAGGATGTTCGGGTCCCGTTGGTCGAAATGGATGCCTTTGTGGAAAAACATGGGGGTGTCGCAATGACTGTCCAACGTCAGCATCTTCCGGTGAAGGGCTTTGGCTTCGCGGAAAGAACCGGCTTCTTCACATAGCCACCGGAACAAGGGCATCATGCTCTCGTCTTGCCGCAGGATGAAACATTCGGGATGCCATTGCACGCCCAATACCGATTTGTATTCCGCCGACTCCACTGCTTCGATAAGACCGTCCGGTGAAGTGGCGCACACCCGCAGGAGGGGGCCTGCCTCTTTGACGGCCTGATGGTGGAAAGAATTGACCGCGACCGGTGCCTCGCCGAGCAAGCGGCGTAAAACCAGACTGTCGGCTGTCGGCTGTATGGTATGCGACGCATACCTTCGGTCCAGTTGTTGGTCGTGTCCGAGCAGTTGCCGGTCCGGTTGTTGGCTGTAGATGTCCTGGTAGACGGAACCGCCCAATGCCACGGTGAGCATCTGTATGCCCCGGCAGATGCCCAGTATAGGAATCTGTCGGTCGTAAGCCAGGCGGATAAGCAGCAGTTCGGCCAAATCACGTTTGTAATTGACGCTGTGCAGTTGCGGAATCGGTTCTTCGCCAGTAAACAGCGGGTTCAGGTCGCCTCCGCCCGAAAGCAAAAGGCCGTCTACATGCTCCAACACATTGGCCAACGCATCCCGGTCCTCAAAAGGAGGGATGATGACCGGAGTGGCTCCCGCTTTCAGTATGGATTCAAAATAACCTTCGGCCAGTTCGCACCCCTTTTCTCCGAAATTGCCTGTAATACCGATTACAGGTTGTTTTTTATATCCCGGGAAGCGGTTGTGGTATTGGCCGTAAGCGGTTTCCCAGTCGAAGTAACCGGAACTCATGAGGGTTATTTTTTATTTAAAACGATAGGAATTTCTTTATTGATGCTCTGTTCCAGTGAAATTAAGGTTTCGGTGGAGATTACTCCCGGAATTTCTTGCAGCTTGTTGTTCAACAGTTCCATCAGATGGGCATTGTCGCAAGCATACAGCTTGATGAGCATCGTGTAAGGTCCGGTGGTGAAATGGCATTCCACGACTTCCGGAATGTGGTTCAGTTCCTCTACCACGCGTTTGTACATCGAACCGCGTTCGAGAATGACACCCACGTAGGTACAGGTGCTGTAACCCAATGTCTTGGGGTCTACGTGGTAGCCCGAACCAACTATGACACCGAGGTCGATGAGGCGCTGTACCCTTTGGTGGATGGCCGCACGTGATACGCCGCATTCCGCAGCCACATCTTTAAATGGAATACGTGCATTTCCCGTAATGATTTCCAGAATTTTCTTATCTAAATTGTCTATCTTCTCCATAGGTTGTTTTTTATATTGATTGGACATTTTGTAAGCAAATATAGCCGTTTTTCTGCAAACTGCATGCAGCTTTAACAAAAAAAGACGCCAAAACATGTTTTTGGCGTCTTTTTATAGAGAATAGTTCACTTATTTTTCAATTTCCAACAGCTCAACCGTAAAAATCAATGCGGAGAAGGGTGGAATTTTGCCGGCTTCGCGTGAGCCGTAACCCAGTTCCTGTGGAATGTAGATTTCCCATTTGGAACCTACCGGCATTTGGGTAAGTGCTTCCGTCCAACCTTTGATGACTTGGTTGCAACCAAAAGTGGCCGGTTGTTTACGTTCGTATGAACTGTCAAAAACCGTACCGTCTACCAAACGTCCTTCGTAGTTCACTTTTACTTTGGAGGTGGCGGTAGGAACCTCACCGTTGCCTTGGGTCAATACCTTATATTGCACTCCCGAAGGCAAAGTCCGTACGCTGTCCTTTTTGGCGTTGGCTTTCAGGAAAGCTTCACCGGCACGGCGGTTGTCGCCATACTTGCGTTCCATGTTCGCGTCATGGTAATACTTCATTTGCTTCTGGGCCACTTCCTCTGCTTTTTGCAAACTCATGTCCGTTGGCAGACCTGCTAGCATCTTGCCGAACCCGTCCAAAAAGAGGTCCCGGTTGAGGGTCTTCACGGAGTCGTTCCCTGCTATCTGTCTGTCTATGCCCGGGATGACTTGTTCCTCTACCTGTTGGCGAATCTGCAATCCGGCACTGTATGCCTGCAACTTTTTGCGTTCGGCTTCCGAGAGCGAAGCGTTGAAACCTTCGATGAAGTTTGCCATATAGGCGGTGTCCACGTTCATACGGTTGGTGACGTAGTTTTTCAGCCCCTGCGTGTTAGCCATGCCCATGGCGTAACTGAACGTGTCTACGGAACATGTGTCCACCCGGACTGTTTCCGCTTTCTTGGCTTTCTTGTTTTTTCTCTTTGCGCTACCGTCGAAGCAGGCGAGGACAGCCAAGGAAAGGACCGCATATTTCAATCCGTTCATTTTCCGGTTTTATTTTTTGATGCTCAGCAATTCTATTTTGAATTTCAAGGCAGAGAACGGCTTGATTTGGCCGGCTTCTCTTTCAGCGTATGCCTGATCCTGCGGGATATATACCATCCATGTCGAACCGACGGGCATGTGGGTCAAGGCTTCAGTCCACCCCGGAATCACTTGGTTGCAACGGAATGTGGCCGGGCTCTTGCGTTCGTATGAGCTGTCGAACACCGTGTCATTGATAAGCTTGCCTTCGTAGTTTACTTCCACGCGGCTGGTGTCTGCCGGAATTTCACCGTTACCTTCTTTGATGACTTCGTAATATACACCGTTGGCCAGTTTCTTGATACCGGCTTTCTTGGCGATGTTCGCCATGAACTCTTCTCCGGCCTTTTTATTGTCGCCGTAAGTCTTTTCAAGGCTCTTGGCTTTCACTTCCTTCATTTTGGTCTGAGCCAGTTCCTGTGCTTGTTCGAGGGTCATTTGGCCGCCTTTTTCCATCACGCCGGCAATGAAGCCTGCCAAGAAATTCTGCAAGCTGATGGTTTGGGTAGAGTCGTTGCCGAACACTTCGTAGTTGATGCCCTTGATCATTTGCTGGCTCACTTGTTGGCCGATTTGGATACCGGCATAGTAAGCTGTTTTTTTCTTGTCGTCGCCAGCGTTGGCACCTTCGTTCAGACCTTTTACGAATTCAGCCAAATAAGTGGTGTCCACTCCGAGACGGTTTACCAAATAAGGTTTCAGACCTTGGGTCTGTGCCATACCGATAGAATAACTCAAAGAGTCCACATCCGTTTTCATGTCTGCCTTCGGAGCCGAAGAAGAACAAGAAGAAATGAGTGCTGCCAAGCCGGCAGCCGCGATAATACCTGTTTTTTTCATTTTTGTTACTATGAATTAAATAATTTTTAAAGTACTTTGATGAGTTCCACATCGAAAATCAATGTGCTGTAAGGCGGGATGGAATTTCCTGCGCCGCCTGCACCGTAGCCTAACAAGTAAGGGATAAAGAAACGGTATTTTGCACCTTCTTTCATCAGTTGGAGCCCTTCGGTCCATCCGGCGATTACCCCGTTGAGCGGGAAATCGGCTGGTTCGCCGCGTTGCAGGCTGCTGTCGAAGAGCGTCCCGTCGATGAGCATCCCTTCATAATGGCAACGCACCTTGTCGGTCGCTTTCGGGCTTTTGCCGTTGCCTTCTTGCAACACCATGTATTGCAGTCCGGAAGCAGTCGTGACCACGCCCTCTTTCTGCGCGTTTTCTTTAAGGAATTTCTCGCCGTCAGCTTTCGCTTGTTTGCCTTTGGCTTCCTTTTCCTTGTTCATGGCTGCTTCTTTTTCCTGAAAATATTGGGTCACGATGCTTTGTGCCTCGTGGTGCGATACGGCCAGTTCTTTGTTTTCGAGTACGTCCTTGATGGCTTGTGCGAAATCGTCGATGCAAAGGTCTTGCGCTCCCATGCTTTTGAGTTGCTGTCCGATACCCAAGCCTAATGCGTAGCTTACTTTGTTCATTTTGTGGTGTTTTTAATAATAATGTCCTTACTAAGGGCGCAAAGTTAATTGAATTATTTGACCTTTAGGATGATTTGCTTGTATTTTTTCCTATTTTTGTAGGTAAAAAACTAAAATAGATGAAAAAAGTTGTTGTTTTGACGGGGGCAGGCATGTCGGCCGAAAGCGGTTTGAGTACGTTCCGGGATTCAGGCGGGCTGTGGGACCGCTATCCGGTGGGGGATGTGGCCACTCCTGAAGGATATGCCCGCAATCCGGAGTTGGTCACACGTTTTTATAATGAACGCCGCCGTCAGTTGCAAGAGGTGGAACCATGCCGGGGACATGTGTTGTTGGCAGCCATGGAGCAAGATTACGATGTGACGGTCATCACGCAGAATGTGGACAACTTGCACGAACGTGCCGGCAGCACGAAAGTGGTTCATTTGCATGGCGAGCTGACGAAAGTCACATCGAGTTTGGAACCGGACAACCCTAAGTACATCCGTGAACTTCGCCCTGAGGAATGGGAAGTGAAAATAGGCGACCGTGCGGCAGACGGCAGCCAGTTGCGGCCTTTCATCGTTTGGTTCGGCGAGCCTGTCCCGATGATAGAGGCTGCCATCGACATCACTTCTACGGCGGATGTTTTTGTCGTTATCGGCACTTCCCTGAATGTTTACCCGGCGGCAGGGCTACTGAATTACGTCCCGTCCCATGCTCCCATTTATGTGATAGATCCCAAGCCCGTGGCAGGTATCCATGGCGGGGGACGTGTGCATCATTTGATGAAAGGAGCTTCCGAAGGGGTGGAAGAGCTTATGGTTTGTTTGGAAAAATTATGAAAGGGCAAAAGGAGGAAGCGCGTCTTTCCCTCCTCCAGGAATTTTGGGAAAACATGTTTCATCTTTCAGGTTGTTCTGTAAGTCTCTTGTATATAGCAAGTTATGAACTGAAGGATGATTTCACCATCTTTCAGCCCTGTTTCAGTCGTGCCTTGTATAGAACCGGAAATCGTTCGGCATACGAGGCACTTTTTTTCTGCGCCAAACGAAAAATCAATCTCAGCCGAATGATTTTTCGTTTGGCGCAGATTGATTTTCATCTTTCTGCATGACAGTAGGCTGAAAGATGGCCGAATCATCTTTCAGTATATTAATTTTCTTTGTTTCAGTGCTTTATGTTTCATCCTGAAAGATGAAACATGTTTTAGGAAAAACTCAGGGGGAGGGAGGAATGCCTTTTCATGGCTTTTTGTTAAAGAGTTCTAATGTTGTAATTTCTCAATAAGTAGTTTTACACCTTCATACGTATATACATAAAAATAGTTTAAACAAATTAAGGGTATAGTTTTACGTTATTCGAATATGAAACATAAACATAAGAACGATATAGTAGAAGCCTTTTCTTGGATATGGGGGATAAGTGCGTTGGCTTTAGGGCTTTATTTTTTGGCTGGAAGGAACTGTTGGGCAGTCGTTTGCTTTTCTGTCGGTGTGCCGATGTTTAGAACCAAGTTGCGGTGGGCGAGGACTGGTTGCAGAAGGCAGTTGTTTGATGTATTGTTGGATATAAATTCTAAATAAATGAAGAGTATTTTATGTGGGGTAAGCTGGGTGGTATTCTTGATGTGGAATATGCCGATGGCAGCACAAGTGTCCACAAGCGGACGACTGGGAACGTGGAAAGAACAGTTGGAGTATGCCCTGAAACATCATGGGGAAGAGGCTGTGAAAAGCCGTGATGGAAACGGAGTCGGCCTTTATCTGAAAGGGTACACTTACCGGGGGAAGATTGATTTGGAAAGAGAATTGGAGGAGGTGAAGTCGCGCCTGTTTTCGGACGTGGCCAACACGGTGTGCTATTATGACAACACCCGTTATGCCTACGATGTGGTGAGCGTGGGGCTGATGAGGTGCTTGTCAGGTGTGATGGGGCAGACCGTTATGATTGATGCCATTCGCAACGATTGTGAAAAGGAGATGCATACGGGAATGGAAGTCATTGAGTTGGAATGGTGCAAGGAGGGTAACACCTACCGTTCGTGGGCTGTAGCGGAAAAAGAGGGCCGTATTGTGTTTGAGAATATAGGTTGCCTTATTGCAGACATGGAAAGTATGGAGCAATGCGACAGGGACAGCGCGGAATCGGAAAGAGAAAAAGTATTCGAGAAGTCCTGCACGTTGAGGAACTTGTTGGGGATGGAACTTTATTCATATCGCATGTATTGCCGCTCTTCCTTTGGCGAAGACGGGATTTTGAAGTCCGTCCAAATGCATGCCAAGCAGTCTTCCGCTTTCGGGTGGCATTGTTCGGCTGAGATCTATACGGAAGAAGGGGTAATAGACCAAGACGCTTACCATCTTTGTCATTGGAAGAATAAGGTTACTCCTCCTTGGGGCGGTGCCATGGGTGAAAGCGGAACGTTCACGCACAGGAAAGAATAGGGAAAAGTGCAAAGTTACAGCTTAAGTATGTGTGTTAAAAAAACAAAAGTAAGAGGGCTTTTCTGCTGTTTTCTACCTAAAAAGTAGTATACTTGCACAAGTTATTGATATAAAAATGAATTTAAACCAATTTGAACGATGAAAAAGTATATTTGTACAGTTTGCCAGTGGGTTTACGATCCCGAGGTAGGAGACCCAGAATCAGGTATTGAGCCGGGAACGGCTTTTGAGAATATTCCCGAAGACTGGGTTTGTCCGGTTTGCGGTGTGGGCAAGGATGATTTCGAGCCTTACGAAGAATAAGATTTAAAAAAGGACAAAAAACGAAATTGCTTCCGGTTTGGATTCAAGCCGGAAGCAATTTCGTTTTTAAGACCTCCCATTGTTCCAAAGCGTTTTTGATGGTTTCGTCCATATTGAAGTAACGGTACAGTCCCAACCGTCCTCCGAATGTAATGTGGGGGCATTCCCGTTGCGCCAATGCGTGGTATTGCCGGTACAGCGTGTTGTTCTTTTCATCATTGACGGGGTAGAAAGGTTCCCGGTCTTTGTCCCATGTTTGTGGAAACTCGTGGGTGACGATGGAGACCGGTTGTGTGCCGAAGGCGAAATGCTTGTGTTCGATGCTTCGGGTATAGGGTATCCGGCTGTCCGTTTCGTTGATGACTGCGATGCCTTGTACGTTGGGTTGTTCGAATAAAACATGCTCGAAAGTCAGGCTTCTGTATTCCAGTGCCCCCAAGCGGTAGTCGAAAAACGCATCAATCGCTCCGGTATATAAGACATGTCCGGCTTTCTTCATCCAATAGTCCTTGTCGGCGAGAAAATCGGTATTCAACCGTACTTCCGTACCCTCCAGCATTTTGTCCACCCAAGGTGAGTAGCCTGCCATGGGAACTCCTTGATAAGGGTCGTTGAAATAATTGTTGTCGAAAGTGAAACGCAGGGGCAGGCGTTCGATGATGAATGGAGGGAGTTCCGTGGCTTTCCGTCCCCATTGTTTCTCGGTATATCCTTTAATCAGGGTTTCATACATCGTGCGGCCTACCATGGAGACGGCTTTTTCCTCCAAGTTCCGGGGATGGGGGTAAAGCCCTTGCTCTTGCCGTAACCGCAATGCGGCTTCTTCCGGAGTCTGGGTTCCGTACAGTTGGTAGAAAGTGTGCATGTTGAACGGCAAGTTGTACATATTGCCGCCGTATCGTGCCAGAGGGCAATAACGGAAATGGTTGAACGGGGTAAATCGGTTGGCAAAGTCCCACACTTCCTGATGGCGTGTATGAAAGACGTGAGGCCCGTATGAATGTACATTGATGCCCTCCCGCACTTCATCGCGGATGTTCCCGCCAGTGAAAGCCCGTTTTTCGATGACTAAGCAACGCCATCCGGCCTGATGTGCCAGATAAGCCGTGACGCAGCCGTATAAGCCGCTGCCCACTATGATAAGGTCATATTCTTTTTCCATGGAAATTATATGATTAGTCCTATACTTAATATACCTTGCAAGTTCAAGTCTTCCGTGGCATCGAAATCGGCAATCCTCCGGTCGATATAGTCGGCCAGTTCTTTTTCGCTGAATGTCCAAGCGATGCGTTGTCCGTAAAGCAAAGACCTCCATGCTTGCGCCGTGAGTTCTTCCGGTGAAAGGGCATACAAGGTATCAGGATAACTATCGGCAAAAACTGTTTTTACACCTGCATGGAGAAGGAAACGGTCGATGGATTCTTGGCAGAGGATGGAGAAAACACCACCCTTTTCCGTGTGGCGGTTGATGGAAGCCTTGAGGTTTTGGATCATGTCGCTTTGGGTCGTCCAATAATTCTTGTCTTTCTTATGACGTTCCAGAAGGTAAAAGTGGGGGAGGATGAAGTTTCCTTTCGTTTCGTCACCGAAATCAAAATCCCGGTTGAGTACAGGAACTATTCTCTTGTCCACGTCATGAAGTATCGCATCCATGTCCCCTGATGTCCATCCTTCATTTAAAATCCGGCAGATGGCCCATCCTGCAGCGGTCACTTTTTGAGATATTTTAGGAAGTTGGGATACACATCTCTCAAAACACCGTAATGCAAAATCACGGTAAATGTCTATATCTAATCGTTGGGAAACTTTGAACAGTAAAAGGGAAGCCTCTGCCTGTTCGGCACAAAATTCCGGTGTGTCTATAAACTGGTGGTTCACCATTACGGTGTTGGCTATCTGCCATAACATCTTTTCACGTATTTCCATTATCATATTATATGAGGGATTGAAAGAAGCGGATAAGTTCGGGCGTATGTGCATCCATTGTAAATTCCATCCGATGCTCCTGCATGTTTCTTGTTAGAATATCCATGAAATCCTTGTCGTGCAGTTGTGTTGCCAGTTCGGTGATGGAATCATACAAAATGCCTATTCCATATTGTTCCGACAGTTCTTTTGAAGCTACGATATGTTCTGTATTCCGCCGCAAAATCAGGGGAAGACCGGCTGCGGCCAATGTGCCCACCCTTGCGGGGATATTCAGATCATCCCACATGGCACGGAACAAATCTCCCCTGTTCCGGCTGTGGCCGGCATGTAGCCAACCCGCATCATAACGGGAAAATTCTTCCACCCATTTTTCATTGGGGCAATAGGCATGCACATGGAAATATCCTTGTGCAACCCTGCCATACAAGTTATTGCCCGTGTTTTTCTGCCTGTAATAACTGGCCGAGTACAAATGCACATGGATGCGGTGTGCGGCCAATCTCCGCATGTCTTCCACGGAAATCCCGATCATCCGTCCGATAACCACCGTATGGATTTCCCCGTCTGAAGCCGAGATTTTAGGCGAAAACGGTCTCTCAAAATATTCTTTTTTGGGCATTTCCTGATCCAAAATCAGATAAGGTTTGCCTGTCGGCAGAAACAAATCATACCACTCTTTTGTCCGCCGGTTTGTGATAATGTTTCCGGCTGAAAGTTCATACAGTTCCATCAGTTTCGGCCAAGTCCCGAAACGCATGCAAAGCTGCGGTCCTTCTTTCAGATGCCATACGAAAGGCACGTGTACGCCTGCTTTCCGCAACTCCATCATGCTGTCATACACAAACTCCAAGGAAGAACAGCAGAAACACAGGTAAATCAAGTCCGGGCAAATGTCTCTGACCCTTTCCGTCCAATCTGTCCCATGGGGTATGGTTTCAATATGCCCAAAAGGGAACGGGCCTATGCTTTCATGAGCCATTGAAGGCACAGGATACCAATAGCCATACAGTTGGCATCCGGCTTCTTCCCAAGCACAAAAACGTTCCGGATTGTAATTCAACGCCCCGATGATGAGTATCTTCATCAACGGTTTGCCGGGAATGGAACGTGCCACTGGTTTATACGTTTCCTTTTCGTCCAATAGCCGGTAACGGCTCATACGGATTCTTACCGGTTCCTTCACTTGGTAATAGTCCTTGTACTTATACAGGTTGCCTCCGAAATCTTCCTCGCAAATCTTATGCCTTTGCCAAGGATGGTTCGTCCATTTCGCGGTGATTCTCAGGGTTGGCATGAAGATACCCTGTCCGGCCAGTTTATGCCAGAACATGATAAAAAGATCCGCAGTCACCAGTTCTTGCCGTTCCGTCCACCGGTCGGCAGTCTTACGGTGGGCGGCCTGCACCAACTGCAAAGAATGGCCAGGCATCATGGTCAGCGAATCTGTATTGTCCCTTGGGGCATAGGCATCCGTGTCATCGAAATTCACCCCTGAATAAGCCAGGACAACCCGTTCGTCGGACTCGAAAGCCTCTTTCAAGTCTTTCAGGTGGTCGGCATAAAAGAAATCATCCGACGGAAGATAAGCAATATGTCCGTACCGTGCTATGTCCAACCCTTTGTTCAGGGCATATCCCATCCCCCGATTATCCGGATAATGCAGGTATTTGATTCTTTCATCCTGTGGCAGGCCGCTGATGATTCTGTCCGTAGCGTCTGTTGAACCATCATTCACGATAATCAGTTCCCACTGCGGGTAGGATTGCCTTATCAGGCTCATGACCGCCCTGCGGATAAAATAAGCCTGGTTGTAAGTAGGCATGATAACCGAAAAACCATTCACCATAACGTATTTTTGTTTAAAGAGATTTTGGAAAATACCAGATGCCACAGTTTCACCTTATGGGTATAGACATAGCCGGACAGTTTGGAATTACCTCTAAAAGCCTTTTCCACGGCAGTCCGGACATCAGGTGTCATGCGGACCACATAATAATCCGGTTCTTCCATGACAGACTGTATGGTAAACGTCAGCTTCTCCCCCTCCATGGCATCTATGGTCAGGGAGCCTCCCTTGTCCAGGGAAAGATAAGTGTTTTTGACCACGTAAGCCTTATATTCCCCTTTTTCCTTCAGGAGGTCGGCTGTTACTTTCTGGTTGATGTCCACCGTGTTCAACATCACGACAATGGCCACTAACATACACAACAATACGGTAGAAATGCCGTAGTGCAGTAAAAAAGCATGTATGGTGTTCCTCTCTTTCATGATTCGGCCAGTTCCAGTTGGTTTTTGACTAATTCCCAATAATACCCTTTCTTACTCACGAGTTCCTTGTGTGTGCCGGATTCCACCACGCAACCATGGCGCAGCACGATGATATGGTCGGCATTCTTCACGGTCGATAGGCGGTGTGCGATGACCAACAATGTACGCCCCCGGCATATACGGCCTATGTTTTCCGTAATGCGGTGTTCATTCTCCGCATCCAGCGAACTGGTAGCTTCATCCATCATCAGGTAAAGCGGATTCTTGTAAATAGCCCTCGCTATCATGATACGTTGTTTCTCTCCCCCGCTTACTCCTATGCCTTCGGCTCCTATATGAGTCTGCAAGCCCAAAGGAAGTCCTCCGATGTATTCGTCCAAGCAAGCCGCACGAATAGCCTCGTCCATCCGTTTCCTGTCGAATGCTTCCCCCATCGTGATATTGTTCTGTATCGTATCTGAAAAGATGAAGTTTTCCTGCATGACGATGCCCGAAGCCTTTCTGACAGATTCAGCCTTGTAATCCGCCAAATCATCTGTTCCGAGCCGTATATGCCCTTCCGTAGGTGTATAAAATTTCAAAAGCAGTTTCATGAGCGTGGTCTTTCCGCTCCCACTTTCTCCCACGATGGCCGTCATCTTTCCGGAAGGGATGGTAAAACTGATATTTTCCAAAGCGGCCTTTCCGATGCTGCCGGTATACCGGAACGTGACGTTTTCCAGACGGATGTCCAACGGAGGCCGGTCCGGCGTGAGTTCCTTCATGTCCTCCCGGTCTTCATTCTGGCACAAATAGACCTCTTCGGAACGTTCCAAACTGATTTTGGCATCTTGGTATTGTTGCAGGAACCCGATAAGCTGCGACAGCGGGCCGTTTACCTGTCCTATGATACTGGAAATGCTCATCATCATACCGAGCGTAAGGTTGCCCTGCACCACTTCGGCCGCAATCCAGAACGTGATGAAAATATTCCGTATTTGGCCAATGACCGTATACCCCGTGTTTTGTATTTGTCCCAACCGCAGACTTTTACGGCTCATACGGTATAGTTCCTCCTGCATCCCGTTCCATTCCCCTATCTTGTATTGCTCGTAAGTGTTGACTTTGATGTCCACAATGCCGTTCATCATTTCAAAAAGCTTGTTCTGGTTCCTCACTCCCACGCGGAACTGCTCATAATCAAGCGATTTGCGGAGCCTGAAAAAATAGCTCATCCAAGCCGTGCTCAATCCCGTAATGAGAAGGTAGGCCGCAAGAATGATGATATTGTAGTAGCCGATAATGACCAACAATACGGCACATGACACCAGTGAAAAAAGGGTTTGCATGGTGGCTTGCGTGGTAAATCCCTGTATTCTTCCGTGGTCGCCTATCCGCTGTTGGTAATCTCCCACGCTCTTGGTTTCAAAGAAAGTCATGGGAAGTTGCAGCAACTTGCATAGATAGTCGTGGAGCACGTTGATGTTGATGCGCGTCCCCATGTACAGGGTCACCCAGCTGCTGATCATCCCCATGGAGAAAGAACCGATAAACAGGGCTATCTGGGCAAACAAGAGGTTGCGGATGACATCCATGTCGCGCATGGCGATACCGCTGTCCACCATGGCCTGCGTAAGGAAAGGGGCTACCAATGAAAGCAGGATGCCACTCAGCATGCCGAAAGACAACTGCACCATTTCTTTCCTGAACGGCCATACATACTTCTTGATAAATTGCAGGAAACTGTGCTTCTCCTTGACAGATTTCTTTTCGTAAAATGCCGGGGTCGGTTCTGCCACCACGGCGATTCCCTTGTCTCCGTTCAACCAATATTTGGAAAATTCCTTTTCCGAGAAAGTATATTTCCCATATGCAGGGTTGGCCACGGCATACTTCCATGCGCCGTTCCATTTGCTTTGCCGCACATCGTACAACACCACGAAATGGTTCTGTTCCCAATGCAAGATGGCCGGTAAAGGGCAATCGGCCCGCAGTTGTTCCAACGTCATCTCAAAAGACGCAGACCTCATCCCGATATGTTCCAAGGCATCACGTATACCGGCCACGCTCACCCCTTCCCGGCTCAAATGCGCCAAGGAACGCAGATAGGATATGGGGTACTGGCGCCCGTGGGCGTCAGCCAACATGCGGACACAAGCCGGGCCGCAATCCATTTGGTCGAACTGCCGGGTGAATTTCATCGTTTCATTGTTTTTGGATGAGGTCAAGCAAAGGCCACCAGTCAGCCTGTTCTTTTCCTGTGATTTTGGCCAATAACGCCAGTCCCAATCCGGCATAGCCGGAAAGCCCCAACGAACTGGTACGGTTCATTCTTTCTGCCACCTCTTCCGGACAAGAGAAAGTCCATGCGGCAGCAGTACAGGCTGTTTTTTCCTTGTTTAAGATATTCCATACCTTGCGGTCGGTTTCCGTGAGCCTCCCGTTCTTTTCCCGGTAATGGAAATAAGCTTGGAAAGAAGCCCTCCATTCCTCGTCTATTTCCTCCGTCCCCATGTTGCACAGGTAATTATAGGCGTAGTCGTTCACTTCGTCCAATGCCACGTCCAACAGGGAACAGTCCATGAATTGGTACAAGTATTCCATGCAGGCGGCCATGCCCAGGAATCCCCACTCCTCAGAAGGCGTTTCCGTGTCCAAGTCCTCCTCCCACACCTCGGCAGTCTGTTCCAGATAAGCCGGAAGGTCGAAAGGCGAATGCCTCAGTTTCCCATATAAGTACAGGAATATCCATACGCCTATGGTGCCGTACCGGTATCCCCGTACCTTATATATGTCCTGTTTGGCATACAGGAAGGAATGGATTGTATCCAACAGGCTTTCCCACGTCTCTTTTGTCCCGTCGGCTATGAACGGGGCATGTAGGCAGATTTCGTCTACCAGACGTACAAACGGTTTTGATACCCCTTCTGGATCCACCTTACGGGCAAAGAAGAAATCCCCCCGCAGAACCCGTGCAAAGTCACTTTCATCCAACACGGCAGGACGGTTGCCGTTCCGATGCTCCCAACAGATGTAACGCAGATGTTTGTTGACCACTGTGGAAGCGAACGGGGAATTCATCAGCAACGTCTGGGTAAACATCTCGTCGGGCAGGAGCGTGTCGGTATAAAGTTGTGCGATATAGTCTTCTTTCTCCAACAAATATGCCACGCATTCACGGGTCAGGCTCCACCACGCCGGTCCTCCGTAAAGCGGAATGCCGGGTAAGGGGCGGCGTTTGTCGCTTTTCCGTTGCTCTTCCAATTCTGCAGCATAACGTTTATGTTCCTCTTGGTCTCTCAGGTTATATTTCTCCGTGCGGTGGAACAGCGTCATTTTCTGGAAACACTCCTCGTCGAAAGTTCCGCTTTCGGAATTGTACTTGCCGTATTCCATGAAGTTTTCCCCTTTGTGTATTTGGAAAAAATGTTTGAAGCAGGCTGCATTGCGCGTCAGCATGTCCGCATCACTGATAAGGTGGAAATACTCCACATCCCCGTGTTTCATCGCCTCCCGGCAGAGCAATAGCGTTACCCGTACCAATCCGTAGCTTCCCCAGTTCACCGGATAGTCTTTCCCCAAGAATTTCACGCGGGGATGCCCGGCCAGCATGGCTTGGTCGGCCTCCGTAAGTTCCGCCCTTTTATCCCAATGGATAAAGACCCGGAAATCGTCATCAAAATTATCTATGCAGCGTTTGATGAAATCCGCTTGATGGTAAGCGATAATCAGAATGGCATGTTTCATATTCGTCAGTTTTTCTTTTTCGGTTCTCGGTTCAGTTTATACATCACGTGGAACATGAAGTAGCGTGGCATGACATTGTAGTAGGTTTCTGTCTGCCCCTGTGCATTGACATTATAACGCACATTAGACAGTTGTTTGAACAAGTCGAAGCCGTCTATCATGAATACCAGATTGCCACGCAGGACAGATTTGCTCAGGTGCATGTTACACACTAACTCATCTGTATTCAACAAGTTGCTTTCATACCCTCTCCGGCTGTACATCATCAAGTCTGCACTGACTTCAAGATTCCAAGGCAAAGGGGCTTTTCCCGTAATGCCATAGCTGTAATTATAGCTTTCGATGGTACGTATGTTCGCTCCTTTCGCCCTCAACCAGTTGAAGTTTCCTCTCAACCCGGCAAAGTATCCGTTTTTGCGGAACTCGCAATTCAGGCTTTCTCCCAACGTGGTATTGTTGACCGTGTTACGGATGCTGTGTTCCGCATCATCCAGATTCAGGAAATCCACGCTATGGTTGTAGCCCCAGTTGGTGTAAGTCACTAAGGTGAAGAGCTTTTCCTTGTCTAATGCCGTGGTGGTACTGAACGTACCCCCGATGTTCCAGTTCCCGTTGACGTTTTCTGGCCGGTAAGTCCGGATTCCTGTCATCTGGTCGTAGGTGAGTGATTGCGCAAGGGCATTGAGACTCAAATTATAGTATAGGGCAGTATAGAAGAACCTTTGCTTTTTCCAGTCCCCCCAATTATAAGATGTGTAGAGGTTGTGGTTATGCGCGTTTTTCAACCCCGGATTAGTCAGGCGGACTACCAAGGGTGTGGCATCATCCCGATAGTTTATGTTGTAAGACAAATCCGGTGCGGAATGGGTAAGCCGGTAGTTCAAGATGAAAAATATGTCCCGGTTTTCTACTTTCGGATAGTACTTTAATTTCAAATCCGGTTCAAAGAAATTCAGATGCCTCCGTAGCAGGGTGTCTGTCCGTTCCCGTTGGTAATCCAACTTCTCGGTAGCCATGCGCATGGGAAATCTCACATACAGCCATAGTTTTTCATTGCTGTTTTCTAAAATGGAATATTGCAGGTTTACGAATGAATTGTGTGCCCAAGTCCTACGGGTGGAGTAAAAGCTGTTTTGCAGGTCAATGTATTGGGTCAAGCCGTCTTTCATGGACGAAAGTTGGTCTACATCGTATTCCCACATTCCGTTTGCGTCCAAGGTATAAAAAGGACGTGATGTATTTTGATAAGTGTAGTCTATCATATATCCCGGTGTAATCCGCCACACCATGTTCTTGTTGGCCAGTTCCAGTGAATATTCGCCCAACAAGTCGTAATAGGCATTCTTGTAATGGTTTTCCCCGTATTGGGCAGTACGTTGGTTGCCTGTATGGCTACCGTGGTTCCAATAAGAGGCATCATATCGTTGGAGATCCCTGTTCCGGTTTTTATTGTAATTGTAATTCCCTCTTATGGTGAACCTGTCATTCCCGGTCACTCCTTTGGTGGAAAGTTCTATGCTGCTCCCTGTGCTGAATTGGTATGCCTTTGATTCCTGGCTGTTCATCAGGCGGTTTACCAAAATGCGGGTGTAAACCTCCGAAGCATTGGGGGCAAAGAGGCTGTCCAAGGCTTCTCCCTTGTAATGTTCGTATATGTTTTCCGTGAAGTCCGCACTTCGGGTCAATGCGTTTCCTTGGTTGTTTTGGTATCTTGCGTAAGGGTTGATCCTGAAGAACAAACCTTTCTTAGGAGTGAGTTGTAAGTCGATATAGGGATTTATATACCATTGCCTGTTCCTAAAGGAATTCGATGTACGGTTATAAATATCCCCATTGGAAAAGAATGTAGTGGAGAGGCGTTGCATGTCTTTTTCTTCCTTCTGATGGTAGGCGGTGAGCGTGCCGGTCAGCTTATACTGTCCTTCTTTGTCTTTTACTAACAAGTCCATGCCACCGGACTGGCGGTCGGTAGTGCCTTCAGGGACGCTTCCTCCATTCCAATTCCCGTATGTATCAGAAGTACGCATGTCGTTGATGTTATTAAAATTTCCATATAGGGACAAACGGGTTTGGGGAGAAAAACGCAAACCGAAGAAACGTGCCCCATACCGGTCGTCCGTGCCATATCCCGCGTCAGCGTTGGCTATCCAACCGATGCTGTATTGTTTTTTCAGGTTCACGTCCATTACCAAAGGCTCCTCACCCATTTTTTTTATACCTAAAGCCCTGTCACGGTCGTTTTGCCGTTCATACACCTTTACCTTGTCCACCATATAGGCCGGCAGGTTGTCCAAGGCTATTTTAGGATTACCCTTGAAAAAGTCCTCCCCGTTGAGCATCAGGCTGCTCACGAAACGTCCGTTTACGGTGATTTGCCCGTTTTCCAATCGCACACCGGGCAGTTGACGTACCAATTCGTCCAACATGGAGCCTTGTGCCAATTGGAAAGCCGCTGCATTGTATACCATGGTATCGCCTTTCATGACCATTTTCACTAAAGTGGCTTTCACTTCCACTTCTTTTAGTTTGCGAGTCATTTCTTTGGTCATTAGTATGTCTTTGTCTAAGAATACGCGGGTCTGCCGTAAACGGCTATATTTTAATTTGACCGGGGTGTCTATGGTGGTGTAGCCTTCTTTTTCACAGCGTAAAATATACGTTCCGCTTCCGGGTATGTCGGTTATAGTGAAATTGGGACTTCCCGGAGTGCTTCCAACAGATACATCTTTTACGATTTCCACGCTGTCTGGGGTCATTAAGGTTAAGTGGACATCGCGAATGGATTCTCTTGTAAAGGCATCACGTACAGCCCCCCATAGCTGGTATGGGGTTTGCTGTGCGGAAACCGTGGAGCTGCATAAGGCAAATAGAAAAGCAATCCTATATTTTTTCATAAATTATTTCTTTTTCGGTTCGCGGTTGAATTTATATACCACCCTTAACATGGCATATCTTTGGACCACATTATAATACGTCTCGGTTTGTCCTTGGGCGTTGATGTTGTAACGTATGTTGGACAATTGGTTAAAGATGTCGAAACCGTCCAGCATGAACACCAACTTTCCTTTAAGTACGGATTTGCTTAAATGGAGGTTGCACAAGAATTCATCTGTGTTCAGTTGGTTGGTTTCAAGTCCACGCCTGCTGTACATCATCAGGTCTCCGCCAAGTCCGAAACCGGCAGGAAGTTCCCAATTCCCGTTCAACCCGTAGCTGTAATCAAACGTGTTGATGGTGGAAATATTCTTCCCCTTGGCATTCGTCCAATAGAAGTTCCCCCTCAACCCGAGAAACAGCTTGTCTTTCCGGAAGTCCAAACGCAAGGATTCCTTTACGGTCGCCTTGTATACAATATTGCGTATGCTGCTTTGATTGTTCAGGCTGAGGTAATCCACATTGTGGCTATATGTCCAGTCTGTAAAATTGGAAAAATAGAACCATCTTTTTTTGTCAATCGGTGCCACAGTGTTGAATCCACCATAGTAATACCAGTTCCCGTTCACGGTTTCCGGCCTGTAAGTGCGTATACCGGTCGCAGCATCATAGGTCATAGACTGGCATAGGGAATTCATCCGGTAGGTATAATTTGAATAGAAAAAGACCCGGAGTTGTTTTTCCGGTATGCCCCAATTGTAGTCAAACCCCACGAAATGGCTGTGGCTGTCGGGCAGGTTGGGATTCGTCATCCATACTTCCAACGGATTGGAAGTATCCGTGTAATTTATCTTATAGGTCAGATTCTGCGCCCATGAATTATACCTGTAATCAAATTTTAGTTGATTGTATTGCCGGTTGTTTTCGTCCGGGTAATAAATCATGAACAACCTTGGATTGAAAAAAGCGGTTCTGCGGTTCATTGCCGTGTCCACGACATTCCGCCGGTAATCCAGGTTTTCTTGCACGATATTGACCGGTAGCTCTGCCTGCACCCATAATTTATCTTCATTTTTGTGGTCTTTCCATGCATAATAAACCACGAGCTTCGGGATATGGGTGTAAGTCTCGTTTTTAGAAAAGAAACTGTTGGTCCAATCCATGTATTGCGTCAGGCTCCCCCTTAAAGAAGACAACTGGCCCACCTCATGCGCCCATAATGTCGAGTCCGTAATATCATAAAACGGACGTTCGGAATTCCTGTGATTATATATAAAACTATATTCAAAAGGAATATTCAGGTAATGGCGTTCAAAACTGGAAAGCAAACTGTAAGTCGCCCTGTAATTGAAACTGGAATTCCGGTAATTATCCATGTAATATTTGGTTTTCCGTTCATTGCCGGTATTGTTTCCCTTATTCCAGTACGACATCTCATATCGGTATTTGTTGGAATAGTCATAATCCATATATTTGTATCCGCCAGAAACTTCAAGGAAATCCCTATTGAACTTTTTAGGCCTGAAAGCTAAATAGAAATCTGCTCCACCTGATAGAAAGGATTTTTTTTCGTTTTCCCAACTCCGAAGCTTATTGATTAGGTTTTTCGTATATTCGCGTGAAGCTGTTGGAGAGAAAAGGCTGTCCAAGGCTTCTCCTTCATATCTTTCGCTGAGGTTTGCCTCCATATCCGCACTTCTTGTCCAACTGTCATATTCTTCTTTACTATAGTTTACGTAAGGACTGACTGTAAAGTAGAAACCATACCGGGGAATATACTGGAAAGAGTTGCTGAAATTTACATACAATTTTTCCTGTTGAGTATTCCATTCTTTACGCTGATACACGTTTCCGGATTGAAAGAACGTAGTGGAGTTTTGGTTCATGTCAATATCCTCTTTGTTGTGTACAACGCTTAAACTATGTGTGGTCTTGATTTTTTTCTCTTTGTCCTGCAATAAAAGGTCTATTCCTCCGCTATGCCGGTCGATGGTACCCACCGGATTCACATTGGAGTTCCAATTGCCGTTACCGTCCGGGCTGCTCAAATCCGTAATGTTGTTGAGATTCCCGTATACGGTCAGTCTTGTACGGGGTGAAAAGCGAAGTCCGAACAGTTTGGCGCTATATCGGTCTTCTATGCCTCCTCCGGCATCCACATTGGCCATCCATCCCACACTATATTGTTTTTTCAGGTTGACATCCATGACCAACGGCTGTTCCCCTCTTTTTTCCAACCCCATGGCTTTGTCCCTGTCGCTTTGTTTTTCATAGACCTTAATCTGGTTTACCGTATAAGCCGGCAGGTTTTGTAAAGCAATGGAAGGATCTCCCTTAAAAAAATCCTCCCCATTCAAAAGCAAACTGCTGACGAACCTGCCGTTCACATAAATCTGTCCGTTGCCACGTAGCTCCACTCCGGGCAACCGGGCCACCAATTGGTCCAACATGGAGCCTTCCGCCAGTTGGAAAGCATCCGCATTAAATACCACCGTGTCTTTTTTCATCACCATTTTGACCAATGTGGCGGTTACTTTAACTTCTTTCAGTTTGCGTACCATTTCCCTGTGCATCGGGATGGCATCTAAAATAACAGTAGGTCTTCGTGATTTATGATATTTTAAGGTCACGTTCTTATATATGGAGGTATATCCTTTTTTTTCAAGGTGTAGTATATAATTTCCCGAACCCGGTACATTTCCTATTTGGTAATTGTTGTTGGTGATGCCATTGTCGAAAGAAGTTACCGTTCCGATACAAACGCTGTCTTGGCTTAACAGAGAAACTTTCACTCCCGACAAGATACCATGCGTATTTGCATCCAAAACTTGTCCCCATACATCAAACCGTGTCGGTTTGTTTTGAGCCACGGCAGCGGATAAAACGGCATAGAATATAAATAGGAAGGTAATCCAACGTTTCATTTTTCTTAGATTTTAGAATAGGAATGGAACTATGTCCACTCCTATTAAGTTTTTAACATACTGTTAGAAGAATCCCATCATGCCAAAAGCATTTGGTTGTGAAGGTGCTGATGTGGTTGTTCCGCTATTGGGGCAACTGGAATTTGACGGACAAGTAGAATTATTCGTACACGAGCAATTGGGACAGTTACTGTTGTTGTCACAGCTACTGTTTGTGGTACAAGTGCTGTTGGTGGGACAGGAGCCGTTAGTCTCACAAGTGCAATTTCCACAATTGCCATTGGCATCCAACACCCCAAATCCTCCACGCAGTTTACCTTCTTTACTCTCTCCAAGCGGCCTGAAATCACCCTCTAAGAGCGTTTTCAGAGATTTCTTTCTCTCTTTCATGACGTTGATTTTAATTAGACATAATGTTCCATTAGGAACTTTCATTTTTACGATTCATTTTACAAAAGGGCATTCTTCGCAATTCCCATTGACGGGGCATATGCCGTTTACCGGTGGACAATTACAATCGCCACAATTCCCATTTGGATTTACTTCTCCGAATCCACCTTGTAGTTTTCCCTCTTTGCTGATTTCAAGGGGGCTAAATCCACTTTTTAAAAGTGTTTTTAGCAGTTTCTTCTTTTCTTCCATAACGCACTGCTTTAAATGGTTACACAAAACGTTCCAATAGGAACTCTACTCTATCCCTAACTATTTTTACTTTGTTAAGTTCTGTATAATGCTTGATGCATCCATTGACACCCTGCTGTTCTAATTTCCCTTGACTGCATCCTCCGTGACACAGGGGATAAATCCGGCAAGCTATACAAGCAGCATTACCATATTTGATTCTTTCTCGTACCGCCCTTTTTTCATTCCATTCCAAATCACCGTCAGATGTCAAGACCCCTTCCCTGTTTTCTTTTGTAAAGTCGCGCGCTGAGCACTTGTATAAATCTCCATTATAGTTAACAATAAAATGGTTTGCATGGTCTCCATAGCAACGAGATGGACTCACTGCTCTTACCTCATTGACATAAAACCCTTCTTTCATAAAAAGTTCCCGGATTTTCTTGAATTCAACCTGCATGTCAACATCGGTTCGCGGTGTGTCTTGCCAGACTTGTTGCAAATCAATCCGTATTTTCGATTTCTCTTCAGTTGACCAGTTTTTTAGGTCAGCCAAAACATCAACAAATGTTCGCACGTTATTTCCTGTACAATTGAAACGCAACGTAATTTGCACATCTTTGTTTACTGCCATGCGCATATTGGAAAGGATTCTTGCGTACGTTCCCTCCCCTGATGCTAAATGCCGGGTCTTATTATGTATTTCTTCATTTCCATCCAAAGTGATTTGTACAGTCATAGGCTGAGCCAAATGCAAAGAGTGAACCTTATTTACAATCTCCTCTGAAAGCAGATAAGAGTTACTAACAAAAGAAACTGCGAACTGTTTATTTTCAGCGTGACACATTTTATCTATTTGAATGAGTAGCGGAAAAACCGTCTTTTCAAAGTTCAATAAAGGTTCACCTCCAAAAAATGATATATGTACACTTTTTAGTTTGGGGGTTGTGATTCTCTTATGAATTAATTTGAGTATGGATGACACCGTTTCCGATGTCAAATCTGTATTTGCACGATGCTTTTCGTAGCAATACCAACAACGCACATTACAATCCAAAGTGGAATTGACCATAAGGCTTAAACAGTCTTCCCTTCCCTCTTCTTCCTTCCACTTCTTGATGACTTCTTCGGCTTCGTTCACTTCATTGTCCACAATGAACTGTTCCCGAAGCAGGTAGTCGTAAAATTCAGGATGGATGTCTTGGATGTGGTCTACATCACCGGATTCCAACCATTCTCTCAACCGGTCTTCCAACACGGCCATCTTTTCCGTCCAACAATTGTACAAAACGTAATCAGAACCTCTCTTGATGACAAAAGAATACTTACTCAACTTCATGGCATATATTTTTAAAGTGAATTAAATTCAACGCATAACCGGCTACGCCCGACAGGCCGTCTGTCCAAAATGCTTCGTCCTTGGGAAGGAAATCGGGCACATCCGTAATATCACTGACGAGCAACGGGAGGGTAGCCCAATCGTCTTGCTCTAACAAGGCGGCCAACATCAGCACGGACACCCAACGGGCGTCCGGCTTTTCCGGACGGACTGCCAAGGCCGCTTTCGCGGCTTCCACCGTTTCGTGGATATAGGTCTCCGGAAATGTGACGGGAACGTGCATCCTCTTTTGATGGCCTATCCGGGCGGTGAGATAAAGCAACAGGCCGCCCAAACCGGTTTCGAGGGACAAGTCCGTAAGGCGCAGGGGAGACAGCGACAAGGCACGGCGGTCTGCCTCTGCCAGTTCCTCTTCTACCTCCTCATACGTTACATACCCTTGTTCCCACAGGTAGATGAAAGCCCAACCGATACCGAATATCCCGTTCCGGAAAGTCAACGGCAGTTCTCCCTTGGGGATTTCTTCGCATATCCGGTTGAAACACTCCGTGGCTTCGTCTTCATAACGTGTTTCGCCGGAATAGCGGAAGTAAGTCCAAAACAGCAGGACGTATCCCGTCAGTCCGTCCATCAGCCCATAGGTGGATACTTGCCTGCAACGGGTTAGGCACGCTGATACGATATGCGCCAAGGAGGTGGACTTCCGGTCGATTTCTTTCTCCATCTCCCGGCTGACCTGCCGGTTGATGCCCATTACGAAAGGCCAGTCATGTCCTTGGAAGGTACGGAAAAAGGATTTCAGTCCTTCGTTGCGCGACTTGTACCATTCCATCCATTTCAGGGCTTTTCCGTAGGCATCCCCGTTCCGCAACCAGGCCAACGCGAATGTCTTGCACTTCAATGAGGTGGGGAAGAGCACCTCGGCCACAAACAAATAATTGTACAGGATTTGCGATGGATAGACGGTGTAGGAGAACCGGTCTTTATAGATATGGCCGATTTCCACTTCCGGCACAAGGCGGCAGCCTCCGCCCTCCAACCACGCCTTCAGGCTTACATAGAGTTCCTCGCAGCCGTAATGTACCAATCCTTGGAAACCTTTCAGCTTGTCCCAATAGGTTTTGCTCCCGGCATATCCTGCACCGAGAATACAAGGAATCCGGTTGTCCGTAAGATGAAGGGCTTTCTCGCGGCAAAGCCATGAAACGGAAGGGATGGTCTCGCCTCCGTGGAAAGACAGGTATGCCCCAAAAGTGCGGATGTCCGTCGTGTCTTTTATCCGGCCCTCTTCCTTTTGCAGGACGCGGGTCTGGCAGCAAAGCAAACGATGGTCGTTTTCCTGCAAAAGGCGTAACAGAATCCGGTGCCAGCCGGAGATGTAGAAACGCATGTGGGCATCCAACAGGAGGAAGTAAGGGCTACGTGCGCTGCGGATGCCTTTTTCCTTGGCTGCGGCCGCCCCGATGCGGATGGAGTTACGGATGTAATGCGCCCCGTATTGCCGGGCGCAGGCGACATAGTCCCATCCATCATCGGAACAGTCGTCCACGAGAATGACCTCCACTTCGTCCCCGACGGTCTGCCGGATGCTCTCCAAAGTGTTCCCCACCTCTTCCCTTTCATTATAAAAAGGTATGACCACGGTAAGCGGGAGATTGCTGAGGGGAATTTCCACCTCTTCGAGTGCTACGGCTTGTTCCTTTTCGGCCCATAACCGGCCGTATTTGTCCTTCAAGGCCATGGCGTGGGCTGCTTGGATTTCCTTATACTTACAACTGATTTGTTCAGGATTGAAACGGTAGTGTACCACAATCTTGTCCAGATTGCGGATACGCAATCCGCCCAACAGGGCATCCAACCACAGGTTGTAGTCTTCGGCGTAAATGCCTTCGCTACGGTAGGACAGGTGGTGCGACACCCAACTTGACCTGCGGATGAAAGACGTGGGATTGGCTACATAGCATTGTTCCAGCATTTGAGGCATGGTGATGTCCGTGCCCGCAGGCAGGATGCAATCGTACTCCCCGGCATTGAAACAGTGCATGTGCCCGCCCAAGATGTCGGTTTCGGGGTGCGCTTCCATATATTCGTATTGAGCCTGTAAACGGTCGCTGACCATTATGTCGTCCGCATCCATACGGGCAATGTATTTGCCGAGTGCATTGTTGTACAGAAGGTTCAGGGAGGCAATATAGTCGTGCCGGTGACGAATGAGCCGGATTCTTCTGTCCGGGTAAGAACGGATAATATCCACAGTATCATCTGTGGAGCCATCGTCCACAATCAGCAGTTCATAATCGGAGAATGTCTGGGACAGGATGCTGTCCAAGCATTCACGCAAGAACGGTGACGCATTGTAAGTCACCATGCAGACGGATATGGAAGGGACGTGCTTGTTCATGGTCGGGAGATATTTTGTGTTGGGCTTTCGGCCAAAAGGTTACGATAGTAGGCGATGGTCTGTTGCAATCCCTCACGGAGGGATATCCGGGGGTGCCAGTCCAATGCCTGCCGTGCCAATGTGATGTCCGGATTGCGCCGTTTCGGGTCGTCGGCAGGAAGAGGACGGAATACCATCCGTGACCGGCTTCCTGTCAGTTCAAGAATTCGTTCGGCAAATTCCAGGATAGTATGTTCTTCCGGATTGCCGAGATTGACCGGTCCGGTAAAGCTGTCCGGGGTGGACATTATACGTTCCATGCCCTGAATCAGGTCGTCCACGTATTGAAAACTCCGGGTTTGCATGCCGTTGCCGTAGATGGTGAGGTCTTTGCCTTGCAAGGCTTGCAGGATGAAGTTGGAAACCACACGTCCGTCGTCACAGGCCATGCGCGGCCCGTAGGTGTTGAAGATGCGGATGATTTTCACCGCTACGCCATATCTCCGGTGATAGTCCATGCAAAGGCTTTCGGCACAGCGTTTGCCCACGTCATAGCAGGAACGGATGCCGTTCGGGTTGACGTGCCCCCAATAACTTTCGGGCTGTGGGTGGACTTCCGGGTCGCCGTAGACTTCACTGGTAGAGGCTTGGAGGAACCGGCAATGGTTTTCGCGTGCCAGTTCCAACAGGTTGAGCGTGCCGATGACCGAAGTCTTGGTGGTTTCAATGGGGGAGTCCTGATAGTGTATGGGAGAAGCCGGGCAAGCCAGATTATAGATTTCATCGATACCTTTTATCATATAGGGCATGGTGATGTCGTGTTCCACTAATTTGAAGTATGGGTGGTTCGTTAAGGCTGACACGTTTTTGGGATGTCCCGTCCGGAAGTTGTCCAGACAGATGACCCTATCACCTTTATGTAGTAGGTATTCGCAAAGATGGGAACCTATGAATCCGGCTCCTCCGGCTATGATGACGTGTTTCATGATACCTCCGTTTTGGTTAGTCCAAATGTAGGAATAAAAACAAGGATGGAAGGAATGTTTCGGAAAAAATGACTGTATGAAGTCTTATTTTTATCCAAAAGGGTAATTTTTTGACCGGGAAAAGAATGAAAAGGCCTGTGCTTTCATCGGAAGGCACAGGCCGGAAGGGGAAGAACGTTGTCGTCGGCACTATATCAAATGGTGTTGGAGGCAGAGTTGGCAGAAACTTCTGAAATTTTTTGTTCCGCTTTTTTTTAACAGGTTACGCCGGACTTTCTTGACAGCGTCAACTCCCCGGCATATTTCTTCAGCTGTTTCTTGGAGGGACATGCCTTTTAAGCCGCAGAAGATGACTTGTTTTTCTATTTCGCTCAAGGTGATGAAAGTAAATTCCGACCATGCTTTTTCTTTCAGGGAATAGAAAAATGCAGAGGGGATACCTTGGTGTTTGCGAAGGAACACTCTTCCTGTTTCATTACATGCTGCAGGGGTCATTACACAAAGGGCCAACCATAATTTACCATGGCAGAGCTTTAATGGAGCGATTCTTTGGTTGACCAGGATTTTGAAGCTTTCTTTCTTCAAATGGAAGTTGTAATAGAGGGAATACTCCATTTTGTCTTGTTCCGGCAGTTGGTTGAAACGCTCAAATCCCGCGCGTGTGATTTCAAATAACATGGGGGCTTCGTTTTTGGGGATACACTTGAGGTAAAAGTCAAATCCCATACGCCGGACTTCTTGTGGTGTGTATCCGCATAAAAAGCAATGGTTTTCGAACACATGGTAAAATTCCATTTTATAGAAATCAATAATGTAGTAACTTCCCGGTGAAATATATGTATTGGCTCTGACGCCAGTTGTCAAATCTTCCAATTGGGTGTATTGGTCTTCACTGATTTCCTCGGTGATGGCAAAACTATTAAGAAGGGTTTTATAATTATCCATGATGATAAATGATTAGGTTAATAAATTTACTTCGCAAAAGTAATGTGTTTAATGTGGAAAAACAAATTTTGTTGCTTTTATTTGCCTGTCATAAAACGATAAACGGAGGGGGAAGAGTTCTTCTGTTCAGGACGGTGTGTTGGTCTCCAACCGTGCCTCCGTTACATTGAGGATGCAGTCGGAGAGTTGTTCGCATTCGTTGATGACATCCATATACATTGCCCCGGTCTGGTAATTATACACTCCGTTGTTTACGTCTGTAAAATTCAGGTTACGCAGTTGGTTGCGGAATTTATTGATTTCCTTTTCTATATAGTAGGCTGCAGAAGCCTCTCTCGGGGCTTTCCGGATGGATAAGATGGTTCGCATTTGTTCCAATGCTTGTTCTGCCAGTTGGAACATCTGGTGGATGTGTTCCAACTGTTTTTCCGTGAGTTGTTGGGTGCTTCGATAGTTCCTCCGGGCGGTATGGGCGATGTGATGGCAACTGTCTCCGATGCTTTCTATTTCGGTCACTTCGCGTAGCATGCCGCAGATGGCACGTTTAAGGTCGGCCGATGGTTCTTCGGTACAGACTTTGTTCAGGTAGTTGGCTATGTCTACTTCCATTTCATCGCAAATATCTTCATAGTGTTCCACCAAGGTGAAAATATTTTTAAATTCCGTTTCATTGGATACGGAGAACAGGAAACGGGTTTGGGTGAACATTTTTGTAACGGTGTCGGCATAGTTGATGATTTCCTTACGGGCTTCCATGACGGACTGTTCCGGAGTGTCGAGCATCCCTTTGGTAATGAAACGCAACTGGCTTTCCTCTTCGTCGTTGTGCCGTGGCTTGGCCACCCAGCGGGTAGCCAGTCGTTCGAGAGGGTTGACCAAACCGATAAACAGGGCGGCGTTGCAAAGATTGAAACCGGTATGGAAGGCTGCTAAAACGTAAGCCAGGTTCTTGTCGGCCGCCATGAGCTTTTGCGTCGGGTCGAAATGGATAAAGTCGCATAGCAGATTGACGAAATAAGGAAAGGCCAAAAACATCCAGGTTACGCCACTCAAATTGAAAACGAGTTGTCCGAGAGCTGTACGGCGGGCAGGCGTTCCGGCAGAAGATGCCGCACGGCAAGTGACGATGGCTCGGCCGATGTTTTCACCCAACACAAAAGCCACGCCGGAATAGATGGACCATACGCCGGTGGAACACAGGGCCATTGAAGTGGCCATGAGCACGGCGGAGGACTGTACGCCGAAAGTGACGGCAGCACCAATGAGCAGCAATATGGCATACGAGGCGTAATTCTCATCGGAAACAGCCAAGTAGCGGGCTATGCCGTCTGGCCCGGTCAGCGTCATGTCGTCGGCCATGTGGCAGAGCAGGCCAAGGCTCAGCAGGATGAAGCATAGGCCGAAGATAGAATTGCCCAACGCGCTCCATTTGCGGTAGTAGGTCATTATAAACGCCACTAATATCAAGGGGTAAATGTAGTTGCTGATGCTGAAATTGAATTCGGCGGCCATAATCCAGGCGATGAATGTATTGCCTACTGATGCTCCCATGAGGATGGGCAGGGCTTGGACGAGCGTGAGCATGCCGGCATGCACGAAACTGACGGTCATCAGCGAAGCTGCGGTGGAAGACTGTATCATGGCTGTGACCAACGCACCGGTGAGTAAGGACGTGAAACGGTTGGTGGTCAGTGAATCGAGGATATGCCTGAGCCGTTCCCCGGCTAATTGTTGCAGGCTCTCTCCCATGAGTCTTGTACCGTACATCAGCAGGCCAAGGCAACCTAAAAGCTTTAAAAATGCTAAAACCACCATAAACAGTCGAAATATAAGTGAACGATAGTATGTTTTCTCCGTCCCATTGCCTATTTTTAAGGTGTTTATTCAAATCCCCGAAAAGCTTTATGGTACAAGAAATCAAAATACGTTGCAAAAATAATAAAAAAACTCTTCAACTCCCTATCGGAAGTACACTTTGGGACGCTTATCATGCGTTAAATCTGCAAATGCCTTACGGGCCGGTCAGTGCGAAGGTCAATAATAAGGTGGAAGGACTTCATTATCGTTTTTATAATGATAAAGATGTGGAGTTCCTTGATGTTACCTCGTCTTCAGGAATGCGTACTTATACCCGCTCGCTTTTTTTCGTGTTGGTAAAAGCAGTGAAAGATTTATTTCCCGGGTGTGTGTTGCGTATCGAGACGCCGGTATCGAGAGGGTACTATTGCGACTTGCGTATAGGGCGGCCGATAGAAGAGGATGACGTGACGGCCATTTGGCGCCGGATGCGGGAAATTGTAGATGCCGACATACCTTTCCATCGTATACAAAGTCCTACAGAGGACGCGATAGAAATGTTCCGCCGTCAGGGAATGACGAGCAAAGTGCGGTTGCTGGAGAGCTATGGTGCTATCTACACGCATTATTACCAGTTGGATCAGACGGTGGATTATTTTTACGGTTCGCTGCTGACATCGACGGGAGGATTGAAGGTGTTTGACGTAATGAAATATTATGATGGCCTGTTGTTGCGTATTCCGTCCAGGAAGAATCCCGAAAAACTGGAGGAGATGGTACATCAGGAGAAGATGCTCGAAATCTTTCGCGAGCATCATCGTTGGCAGGAAATTGTCGGACTGGGTACTGTAGGTGACTTTAACAAAGCTTGTCAAGAGGGTCGGACTACGGAGTTGATCAACGTAGCCGAGGCATTACAGGAAAAGAAGATCGTACGTATTGCCGATGAAATACAGTCGAGGCGGAATTTGAAACTGATATTGATAGCCGGTCCGTCGTCGAGCGGAAAGACGACGTTCAGCAAACGCTTGTCCATTCAGTTGATGGCCAACGGGATAAAACCTTATCCCATATCGTTGGATGATTACTTCTTGGATAGGGAGCATACGCCGCGGGACGAGCATGGAGAATATGATTTCGAGTCGCTCTATGCTTTGGATCTTCCGTTTTTCAACAGCCAACTGCAAGCGTTGTTGGCAGGCGAGGAAGTGGAACTGCCCCATTTCAATTTTCAGACAGGCCTGCGTGAGAAGAGCGGGAAGAAACTTCGGTTGGAAGAGCACATGATACTGATTCTGGAGGGCATCCACGGCTTGAATCCTGAGTTGACAGCCCAGATAGAGGAACAATACAAATATCGTATTTATGTCTCGGCCATGACGACTATCCTGTTGGATGCGCATAATTATATTCCGACTACGGACAACCGTTTGTTGCGGCGTATCATCCGCGATTACAAATACCGGGGATATTCGGCCTTGGATACCATCCGCCGTTGGCCCAGTGTGCGAGAGGGGGAAGACAAATGGATTTTCCCTTATCAGGAAGAGGCCGATGCCATGTTCAACAGTGCTTTGTTGTTCGAATTGGCGGTCATTCGCAACCAGGCTCTGCCGATATTGGAAAGGGTGCCTGAAAATGTACCGGAGTATTCCGAGGCTTATCGTTTGCGTAAGTTCCTGCGCTATTTCGTGCCTATGGCAGACGATGAAATTCCGCCGACTTCCCTGCTGCGTGAGTTTGTGGGGGGAAGCTCTTTCCATTATTAAGGATAGTTCATGCGGCTTCCCTCCCAAGAGTTTTACGAAATTGCCTTTCATCCTTCAGGGATTGATATAATAGGTTTATAATAAGATGGTTATAGGCTGAACTTTCATCCGGACATCTTTCAGCCATGTTTCAGCCCTACTTCGTAGAGAGGCGGACATTGCCTTGGGCATGACGCTATTTTTTTCTGCGCCAAACGAAAAATCATTCTCAGCCGAACGATTTTTCGTTTGGCGCAGAATGATTTGGCCTCTTCTGCATGACAGCAGGCTGAAAGATGCACACCTAATCCTTCAGCCCGTCAATAGGCTTTCAGACAATGGGTTACGGGTCGAACTGAAAGATGAAGGGACTTTTTAGAAATTTATAGGGGGCTCCATTAATCCTTTCAAGCTCGTCTTGAAAACGTTCCCATGCCATTAAATCCTCGTGCCAGCTTTCAAATTCTTCCCAATCGTCCATAATCCTTTATTATTCTATAATTTGCCAATATCCTTGCTTCCTGCCTCCTATACGTTTCAGTAAGCCAAGCTCTTGAAGGCGGGAAAGATTGTGTATAACACCTCCCATTGTCACACCTGGAATCTTCTCACATAATTCTTTTCGTGTGGCATTGGGGTGTTCATTCAGATAGACCAATATGGCTTGTTGTTGCTCCGTTAGCTTTTGTATGGTCTTTTGTATGGTCTTTTGTATGGTCTTTTGGGTAGTTTTCTGGTCGCTTTGGATCGTAGCCCTTTCCGGGTACTCAAACTTAAAGGTTGTCCATATACCCGAAGCATCATAACGAAATTCCGGTGTGGAGAATCCATCTTTCTTACAAGCAGTGATAATGCGCTCGATGCCGCGTCCCCATGCCTCAATCTCACCAGCACGAAAAAACGTATTGGCTATATCAGGGTTATAAGGCATACTCCGATGTGAGGACAATAAGGTTTCCACCGTCCATCCTTCGGGCAGTACCCCACCGTTGATTATCTCCAACTTGTTTTCATACACGCGGATTTGAATAGGAGAAGGTTCTGCGTAGTCTTTGTTGATGCAGGCATTCAATAATGCTTCACGGAGTGCCTCACGGGGCATAGGCAATGTTTCTATCCGTTGGATGCCTTCGTAGGTAATGATGGCTTTCATGTACTTGGTACACAGCAAGTCCATCAGTTTCATGATTTGCTGGAACAGATTGCCGTGCACTTCGTCCTGATATACCAAATCCATACCTTCGCGGAAGAAGCCAACCTTTACAAACGCTCCGGTCACATACTTTTCCGGGTCGGGATGGAATAGTAAGGCAGCAGCACGTTTCAAGTAACTGCCTTCATAAAGTCGGAGCTTCTCCAACAGTCCATGATTATCGTCCATTAAGCCCGCTTCCTCCATGCGTCCGCTCCGTTTGGCATACTTGCGGAACAAATCAAACGTAGCGTTATCCAAGTCCTCCGCTTTCAGATAAGGCACAGGTACACCATCCCAAGTCTTGCCCTGCTTGCGAAGCATGAAGCGGTCAAGTGCCGCTCCTTTCAGTTCCTGATTGGTTGCGCCGCTACGTTGGTAATACTTGCCACGAAAACTGACGGGATAAGGATAAGCCTCCGTTACAATCTCCAGACATTGCTTTCCATCTTTCTCTTTCAGATTGACTTCCACCAAGATACCCATCATGTCGCGCACCTTGTTCGGAATGTCCTCCATCAGTTTCTTGGCATCCGGCACACCGCACACCTCGCCGTTATCCTTTACACCCACATAAAGGATACCGCCTTGTGCATTGGCAAAGCCACAAATCCATTTCTGGTATTCGTCGCGCCAAGATTCTTTGAATTCTATGTTTTGGGATTCAGTATTCATTTTCATTTAACTGTTGTCTATAAAAGATGTTTTGGTATTGCAATATTTTCTTTGCAAAAAAACAACTCTACGCCATGCTTATTCATTCCTGCGCTATATGGTAAAGAATAAGATAACGATTGAGATTTTCTATATAAATTGGCTATAAATGGATGATTGTCATAAGTGATAATCCAATTTAAATTAATACGTTGTTGTATAACATTAGATAACAATATATGATCAGCATCCTTGAAAAAATTCACATATAGTTCTTTGCCTTTCACATAATATGGCGGATCCAAATAAACTAAATTTTTCCGTGCTATGTTGCGATAACGATGTAATAAATTCACAGCATCTTTATTGTGTAATACAAATTTATCTTTATGTTTGGCTATTAATAATATACGCTCAATCAACTGTCGTTTATTATAACGAGCATCAATTTTATAGTTGCCGGTTTGTCTTAGACCGCCTATTACACCAGCCTTTAAGACGCCTGAACGATTAGTACGATTTAAGAAAAAAGTAGAAAAGCCTAAATTGAATAAATCAACATCTTGTTTGTAGCGTTGGATTGTATGTTGTTTATGCCATTCTTCTATGGATAGTGGCGTCTGATATATTTTATCGATGAAAGAATCTGTATGATTTAATATACTATACCAAAAAGCATATATAGATCTGTCTAAATCATTGATAACAATACGTTCCATATATCCATCTATAGCTAAAGCAAGGGCAATGGCCGCTCCTCCTGAAAAAGGTTCGATATACGTCCCCCCTTTCAAATCATTTAACTCTATGACAGATTTGATAAAATTTATCAAACGGCTTTTGCCGCCAGGATATCTTAATGGACTATAATTATTATTGGTCATTTTTTATTATTAGATACATTGCATTCAATACAGGTGCTAAACAATTTGCACTGTCCTCAAGTGTCTTTACTTCAGCAGAAAAGTATTGATTATGAACAAACATATTACAAGCTGTTAGGTCTACAAAGTTTGTATAGCTTTTTTTAAACTTCTCCAGCACTTGTATTAATCTCGTGTCATTTTCAAGCAATTCAGGGTGGTGGATAATATATGCAATCATATTTCCAAGTTCTGGTATTTTATTCGATACTATTTTATTTGTAAATCGAGTATAGCGTCTCAATTCTTCGTCATTTATTTCAGTGTCACTTAAGGTGTACGCTGACTTGATATATTGTTTTAAATCATTATATTTTTTATCATTGGCATTTGCCGTGTTGTTTGCATCTTCTTTATTTACCTCTCCAATCTGTTTTTTCCTTTTTAAGAACTCATATATAAGCATATCTACATAGCAACGTAAAACTATTCCAGCCATGTCTGTATGCTTTTTTATATTAAGTTCTTGTAAGCTTTTAAACAGAGCGTCAATTTTTTTAACGCCTGTATCTCCCCAATTATAATCAGCAAATAATCCAGATTTTCTCCGAGTACGTTTGCCTTTAATGGATGCATCAGGTTCTTCCCGTTCTTTCTCTTTCGCATCACATTGTATCATATCCTTAGATTCAGTCCCATTGTAGCCTGATAGATCTGATGACTCTAAAGGTTGAATATCTAAATCAAATTTATCCTTATTATAAGTACAAATACTGGAAAAGTATTCTTCTTTATCTTTGTCATTATTAAACGTTCTAGAAGTTAATTCTTGTGAAAGAATTTGGTTTACGATGAACTTAAAGCGCCGATTAAATTCTTCCTCTGGTAATCGTTTTAATATTTCTCCATTACTACCAAAGCTTAGTCCAAGAAAATTTAATCCTCGATCGTCGTCATAAAAACGTTCAAAATTGGTAATAGGAAAACTTTGTTCTTGGATTTGCTCTAACTCATAAGGTTCTGTCTGGAATAATTTGATACAATATTGATGTATTGCATATCTACGTAATGCTTTTCTAATTTCTGACGCAGAAACACTAAGCTTATTGGCAACTTCTTCAACTGATGATTTCTCACTTTGTAATAGATTTACTAAAAAAGCATCTTGACTAACCTTATCCCATTTCTGTAATGGTATTCCAGTATGTTTATTATATATTAACGCATCGGCATCTCTCCGAGTAGGAGCAATATAACATCTTATTTTGTCATTAATACGTTCATATTTTGATAATTCTTTTGCACGTAGAGGAGACAAATATTTATATGGTTGCAGTAGAATTTTGCAGGCTGCAACTCGACGATTACCTTCTAATATTATATAATAATCTCCTTCTTTGCACACAATAGGCTCTTCGTTTAATAAATATCCATTTGCTGCAATTGCTTTTGCTAACTCATATACTGCATGATTTTCTATGAGATATTTTATAATCTCTGTTTGATTCATTTCTTTTGTAGACTGATAAGAAAAACGAGGATTCTTAACATCTAACTTTAAATGCTCAATTGACAACAATCGTGAGCCCCAACTTGAATAGTCTACCTTCATATATGTTGAACTTCGTGTAATTCTAAAAGACAAATGTAACACAAAAATTTGATATATGTTCAAATTTCTTCTAAATGATTGAGATTTAACGGTTCAAAATTTAAATTTATAGCGACATCTGTCCATTTTTTTTTGATAGAAAAAAACGGAAATCTTATATAACTTCTATCTTTATCTTACAGCCCCTTTTACCTTGCAAAATGGAATGCAAAGTGTGACATTAAATTTCTGTTCTCTCCAAAGGCTTTGCATGGAATAAATGACACTCTGACGGGAGCATTCACAGAGTAAAGACGTTGTGACATAACCTTTTTTGCATAAGTGGCAGGTACATTTCAAGAAAGTAAGATAATAAACACGACCTTTTTCTACGACCTCTCCCTTTACTCTCGGCAATTCATTCGCCATCTGAAAGAAAACATCCATATCCCCATCAGCGGCCTCATAAAGTTTTCTGTAAATGGAAAGCGTACCGCCATTCACACAATTCTTGCCACATTCCGAAAAGAATGCAGCCCGTTGCTCCGGTGATAGCCGGGCTATACCTTTCTCAAATCCTTTGAACCAATCAGATAAATCCATATAAAAATCTATTGTTTCATCAGATTATTTGTTTAAAGACAAAACGTATATCTGTTTTTCCGAATCATCGCGAAAAAGAACTTCTTCAAAACTTCCGAATTTATGAACGATAGTAAATCCGGCGCATTTTAAATAGAAATCCAGCTCTTGAGGGAAGAACAGCCGCATATCCATGTTTTGAACTGAATGAAACGTACCATTTATATAATAATGCCATTTTATACGATTGATTTGAGTTGCGTTTTCATAAGACATCGTTTGTCTTATCATTACTTCCCGTTCATCATCAATGGTATATCGAGCGATTGTTTCTTCCTCTTTTTCTCCATGGACAATGTATCGGATATTAGGATTAAAACAATCCAATAGAAAAAGCCCGTTCTGTTGAAGATGATTTCTTACCATCCTCAATACTTTAAACAAATCCTCATTGCTATACAAGTGATGAATGGAATTGAACGGAATAAAGATGAAATCGAATTTTTCCCGTAAATCTAATGTCCTGATATCGGCCTCGATGAATTTAACCTTCACCCCCGCTTCAATTGCTTTTAGTTTAGCTTGTTCAAGCATGGACGGAGTATAATCTATTCCGCAAATATTATATCCTTCTTTTGCTATCGGAATGGTAAGCCTACCTGTACCGCAGCAGAGTTCAAGGATTTTAGCATCCTTTTCCTTGGGCAGCCACTTCTTATAAAATGATAAATCGGACAGAAAAGTATTCAGTCCATCATACATTGTTGCGTCATAAATTAGTTCACCAACTTTATAACATGTATCCATTTCATTGTAAGGAATATTTAAAATCGTTCTTTACGTTTCGTTTTACAAACCATAACCGTTATTTGTTTGTTTGCATTATCCGCATCATTTCCACGAGTCCCAGTTTGTTAAAGCGGTAGAACATATCAATCTGTTCAGGAGTATCATTCTCCAGCAACAACAACAATTCTTTGGCAAATTCCAAGTAACCGGTGCCGTTTGCCGTTACGGTATGATTGTCAGATACGGCTTGCTCGTTCACGTAACCAGCCTTGTTGGTATAGGTATCTCCTCCCCATAATTGTAGTTGCTCCAAACCGTTTCCCGTATGTTTTATCTCATTTAAGAAACCGTGTTTGGCAAGGAAAGAAGCAGCGTTACAAATAGCTCCCACGATGATTCCCTTCTCCATGGCGCGGTGAACAATTGGCACGACTTTATCAGCTTCTTGTTCGTCGAGCCAACCAAAGCCACCAATTAGCACCAAAGCGGCATAATCATCAGGCATCGTTTCAAAAGAATAATCAGGCAAAGTATGGAAACCGCTGCATGAACGGACTGCATCCAATGTAGGGGCTACAACTTTGTTAATGTATTTGGGACTCTCTTTTATACAGCGTTCGTCACAAGCAATAGCCGATGCCAAGAACACAGGCTCATGGTCGGCATAATTGTTTAATAACAGATATAATACCTCATTCTTCATATTTATTTTCTTTTGATGGTTTGACATTTACGTTTGGTCATTTCTTCGGCGAAGGCTTGTTCTCCTTGTTCCTTTATATAGCGAATACAAGCAAAACGGTCAGAATTAAACAGGAATGCGAATACTTTGCCTATCCAGTTGGAAAACAACTTACATTCCCTGACATCATAGGAGCATTCAGCACAAGTATTGAACTTGTTTCCTTTGCAGCATGAGCGGATTTTACACCAAGTTGCCTTTTCGTTTTGCTTGCATCCAGGACATTTTTCTGCCAAGAACTTACGGCAGGCTCCGCAATAAAGGCCGCAAGCGGCTATGTTTTTAGTGTCAGATACGATAGTTTTCATAAGCATCAGATGTTGGAGTGAGAAAATTCGCCATTAATCCAGAACGTAGCTTCCGTGCCAATAAAATGCAGAAGTGCATAATTCGGGTCGCTCGCTCCACCAGGGAAATGATAAACGAACCAGTCCTGCCACATATCCTTGCGGATGGTATCATCCGTGATGACTTCTACTGTACCACGCAAGGCAACCCCATCTCCATAATGGTCATAGCATAGTCCCGCCTTATTGTTCGCCTTAAAATCATTCACTTTCATGGAATCGGCACTTGTCGCCATCCAAACCTCATGGAAACCCTTTGCACCAATCTTGGACATCTGCACTGGACGAGGATAACCGTTGGCATCAATGGATACTACGGTAACGTTCTCACATTGGGAAAGCAAATGAGTTGCTTTTTCCGCCAGCGTCCGTTCATCTTTCACTTTCCACCGTTTCAGGTGCGGAAAATGTTGGAGCATCTGTTCTTTTGCCTGTACAGGAGTCAACTTACATTCGGCTGGCAAATTCCATTGCTCTAAGAATTGCAGGCAGAACTCAATCATCTGGTTCATCGTGAACTCTTGGGTGAACTCTCCGTTTTTGTAGCAATAAGCGCAATAATCTTCGCTACGGCTTCCATCGGCATTGATTCCTCTGTTCTCATCACTCAGGGGCATGCCGCAACTTTGACAAAATTGTTGTTCCATATACATTGTCTTATTCAATGCCTGTCAGTCCCTTTACAGGCAATTATAAAAAGCAAGAGCGTGGAACTGCAATGCTACCATGTCTAAGTTGGAGGTCGTAGGAAACCTTTGGCACAGATATGATAATAGCAGCCCACACTATAGCGTGAGAACCACTATGCCATCTCTTGTACCAAGTCCGAAATTTCCTACGTTTCCAACTTACAAGACAAGCATAACGCTTCTTCTTTTTGTCGTATGTTTCGGAAAGAGTCGCCTCAATCCGATTACAAAGATAGGGAATTTTTGCGATAATCCCCTGTCTCCTATATCTTTATTTACGTTGGAGATGGAATTTAAACACATTCTATATGTTCCAGCTTTATATTTCTATATTTTAGGAGGAAGTAAGAGCCTGTTTAAATTTCCCAACAAGTCAGTTTTATCAGCTTTATTTTGAGTTTGTTTTCGGTCTGTTTTCCCGTTTTTACTCGTCAGATAGCCCGCTATCATCCTCGTAAAAACAGAAAGGCATCCTCGGAAACAATTCTCAAACTGAAGCAGAGCAAAATTTAAACAGGCTCTAAATTTTACCATGAGGCCAGTTTTTCATTTAAGTCTTGCAAATTATTTTCAGACATTCCTCATCTTACTTTTTGTTATTGATAATTTGTTCCACTTTCAACTTTTCCTGCATCAGGCTATCAGAAACTGTTTTCAAGTCCCTGTCATAGCCCTCAGCTTCCTGCCGTATCCATTCAATGGTTTCTTCATCACGCCGGATGTCGAACACATTGTTCAGCCAAAGGATGTGTTTCGCGTCGCAACCTCCCCATGAGCGGATAACACGGAACTTCAACGCATCGTCCGCATATTGCCGCTTGGACTTCCAAAGCTCAATGTTGCTCCAGAAGGAAAGGCTACACACGACACCCATGCCTACCAAAAGAGAAAACACCTTGCTCGACCGGATGTCAAAACAGTGGCGGTGGATATGCTCCTGCGGCTCATCTTCCCGTTCTTCTGAACTTCGGACAAACATCTCTTTCAAATCACGTAATAGGCGTAGAATCCTGTTCGATGCGCAAACTTCCGCCTCCCCGAACTTGGTCAGCATAGCCTTCGTCTGTGCCTGATGCTCCTTTGCAGAACTGTCAAACAAGTCCTTTATGGGAGCCAAATCCATAGCAGGAGTTTGTCCTGTTGATGCGTTATCACTTGTTTTTGGAGCGTTCTCCAATCTGTCATTGATACCCTTCAAGCCATTCTTGATGTCCTCGAAAAGCGCATATACTTCGTTATTATCCATTTTTAGAATCTTATTTTACGTTGTTTCTTTTTCTTACGTTTTAACTGTTCCTCAAAATAGTTCTCATTCGCCTGAGCATTTGCATTGTCGGGCATGAACAGGCCGATGGAACCGCTGTACAAATCATCGTTCCCCTTTGGCTCAAATTGTGACATTGACGGTATCGGACATTCTGCCGTTTGGTCGCCCATCACCCGTTGCCGTTCCTCATGGCGGTTGGCGTTCAACGCCGCGTCTATCTTGGAGTAGCTGAACCGCCTGTCTATCTTGGAACCGCTGAACGTATAGCCGTTCTTGGAGAAGATGACACCTTGTATATCATCCGACTTACCCTTGTACTTGAACCGCACTTCCACGCCTTGTTTCTCCAGATTAGCCATTAACTGCCGCCAGTTTTCACACCTTGCGACTTCAATTTTAAGGATAGCATAAAGCCCGTACTTGGTCTTGTCCGGTTCTTTCAATCTGTGCAGTTTCACCTGCTCCTTGCCATTGGCGAAGTACAGGTTATATTTCCTTGTTAGTTCCTTGCAGATGCGTGTGCTGCGTATTCGCTCGTTGCGGTCGCTGATTGTCCTGCCATCGTTGGTAATGCGGTTGAAGGCGATATGTACATGCGGATGCTCCTTGTCGAAGTGGCGCACGATAAGGAATTGCGTATCGGTTATTCCCATTTTCTTCAGGTATTCCAACGCTATTCCTGCCATTGCGCGATCGGTCAGGCGGTGCTCATCCTGCTTGGAAAAGGCCAATGCGATGTGTCCAACTGGCTTCGTCACCTTCGGATTCATCCTTGCCTGCGCTTCAAAACTGCCTGTGATTGTTCCCTTATTCTCTGCAAATAAGCCGTCATAGACGAGGATTTTCGCATCCTTTTCCTTGTCAAGGATGTAGCTTACCACGCCCTTGAAATTGCTTCCCTTGACGATTTTGGCTATCATATCCAACCATTATAAAAGGATAAGGTTAAGCACTTCCTCGATACGGGCGACCAGCACACGACATTCCAGTCTCACGGTGGCGAAGCCTGCCGCGTTAGCCTTGTGCGCAAGCTGGTTCAGGTTGTTCGCCATACCGCATAGCTGTCGGATATAACCCGTATGCTCCGGCGTGAGCCGTTCCTTCACCTGACCGTCCCTCATGCAACGGCGTAGGAATTCCCCGGCGGACATGCCCGCGCTCCGCGCCTTGCCTTTCAGCGTGTAGTAGTCCGATGTCGCCATCTTCACCGTGAGGCGGTATTTCAGCTTGTCTGCCGTTCCCTTCTTGGGGCGGCCTCCCTTGTTCCTTCTGTCAAATATCCGTTTCTGTTCCATTGTTTTTTATTGATTTCTACTGATTAGAATGTGATTACCTGTTAGACCAACGGGATGCGGCTTCCACGGAGTTCCGGAGTGGGAGCAGGAGGTTTCGGTATGCCCGAAACACAAACTTGCTCCCCTCAAAACTCCGTTGGACAGGTTCAGAGTAACTCTAAACTATATCCCGTTGGTCTGTCCCTTAATTCTCAGAGTTTACGCCACGCCTCGATGTCCTCACCGTAGATGGCAAGATGCTGCCGGGCGATGTTCTCCACCAGTCCCGACACGCTCATCTTCCGCTCACCGAACATGCGGACGATGCGGTCGAGGGCATCGCGTGTGCTGCGGCTGAGGAATACGGGCTTGCGGTCTTCAATGGACGGAACGGGGAGGAAAGTTTCCTTGTATTCCTCCAATGATGCCCGGCGTTGCTTGCCGCTGATGCGGCGTACCACCTGCGGAGTTTCATCCGTCTGTTCCGGCATAGGTTCATTAGCCGTTTCCTGTACAGCCCCGCTTGTCTGCTTCTGCGTTTCGGCAGGCTGCGGTTCTGACTTCACCATTTCCTTACTTGGCAGGTCTCCCAAAAATGTCTGCAATGCTGCATCCATTGTCTGATTGCTTACGCTCTTTTTCATACTTGTTTGAATTAAATGTTTAACAATAGTGGTCACAGTGCGCACGTTAGACCGATTATCGACCGCAAAGGAAGCGGATACATTACGGGCTGTCAAACGATTGGGTTCGGTGTGGCAACATTGTACGGATTTGCATTATACGCATTAGATTGACGGTGGATATTGCACCGATTTGCCATCAGGAGGAGTCCGTAACCGATGTGGCATCAGTTCGGATCTCAATAGGATAAGGTCGTACCTCATCCACCATGAGGCCGGACTTGATGTAGGATGAAGTACGGGGTGATGTTGGTTGCCTGATAGCCGCTTGGAGATTTGAAGAACGCCAGAGGCTACCAGACCGACGCCAAATGCTGCCACGCAGGTACGAAGTGATTGGATTAAGCCGGGTTTCGCTTTCCTTTGCATCACGGACGCTTGGAACAGCCGTTACAGATCGGCGGACAACGCCACTCCCTACCACTTGCTGCCACAAGCTGCCACCTCATTGCAAAGCCATTGTTTAATGCAGGCACTGGTTTTATTTTGTAGGCGAAACGGATTATTAACAACAAAAACAATACATATTCATGGAAGTAATTGTTATTTCAAAGGAAAAGTTTGAAGAAATGGTCGGAAAGTTCAATCGCTTGTCCGACCGGGTGAATGAAATCATCGGTAAACATGAAAAAGGAAAGCTCAGCCGTTGGATGGACAACCAGGATGTCTGCCAGCAGTTGCGCATCAGTCTGCGCACCTTGCAGACGCTCCGCGACAACGGGACGCTGGCTTACTCCCAGATAGGGCACAAGATTTTCTACAAGCCGGAGGATGTGCAGCGTATCGTCCGTCTTGTGGAGGACAGGCGCAAGGATGCAGCATGGCGTGGCCGGACTATTTGACCTGAAGATAAAAACACCACTAAATCCATTGTAAATACTGCAAATTATGAACGAGTTGATTCTTGCCGACAAGGAATTGGAAGTCGGCTTCATCGGAAAGCTGGATGCCCTGCTTCAAGGCATCGAGAGAATGGGCGCAAACAGCAAGGCTTCGCCAAGTAACGAACAGTTTCTGACGGACAAGGAGGTGTCGGCATGGCTCAAGGTGAGCCGCCGCACCTTGCAGGACTACCGTAACAACGGGATGATTGCCTATTACCAGTTGGGCGGCAAGATTCTGTACAAGGAGTCCGATGTCGAAAAGATGGTGATGAGCGGGTATCGCAACGCCTACCGCTTGGAAACGTGATTTAATTTGACATGCGCAAGAACAGAGTAAGCCGATGGTCGGGCAGTTATCCTGCCGCCATCGACTTACTCTTTATGGAATGGTTGTTTTGCTTACTTCACCCTAACACATGCATCGTGGATGGGTACTGGATAGCGAAAAGAACAAATGGACGGAATTTTCTCTATTGGCTGAATAGAGTTTGCCCATAACGAACCGTCTGAAAGCTATACACTCCTTAGTCCGTAGTCTGAAAGCTATGGCGACCACCATTTCAAGGCTGTACACGTCATAGCATATCCTGCCGTTCTGCCTGACATAAAGCATCGTCTCTTTTTCCGACAACTCCATGTTCTTGTAGATGGCACGTACAGCCTTGCGGATGTCGCAGCCGAACACATTAAACGCACCGCACATTTCCTGCTGTGTCATCCAAACGGGAGCAGTCGGCATAATGACTGTCCCGTTTTCACTGATTGTAATGATTCCCCTGTCCATAACTCTTACCTTGCATTAGAAAGTACATTCCGTACATTGCTCATATCACGCAGAATGGAACTGTCTAGTACACGTGCATAATGTTGTGTCATTTTTATATTGGAGTGACCGAGCATCTTAGCCACATTCTCAATACTCACACCATTGGCGAGGCAGACCGAGGTCGCATACGAGTGCCGCGCCGTATGAGTGGTTAAGTTTTTCTTTATCAAGCACAAATCCGCAATCTCTTTTAGGTAGCTGTTCATCTTCTGGTTACATGGAACAGGCAGCAATACATTTCTCTTTTGGCAAATGGGATGGTCGGCATACTTACGGAGAATTTCCAAAGGAATGTCAAGCAAAGGGATGTTACATATGTTCTTTGTCTTTTGCCGTGTCTTGCGAATCCACAGGTTGCCATTCGCATCCTCCACGATGTGTTCGGGAGAAAGTTGCTGCACATCAATGAACGCCAACCCGGTAAATGCAGCAAAGATGAAAACATCACGCACGATTCGGATGCGCTCCAATGGGAAATCCTTGTGATAGATGGTGAGCAATTCATCCATCGTCAGAAACTCACGTACAACCTCCTTCTCATGGAACTTGATACCAACAAACGGGTCTTTGGCAATCCATTCATTGGCTAATGCCAAATTAGTGATTTTCTTCAAGCATTTCATGTAACGGATAACGGTATTCTGTTGGCAGGACTTTTCCGTTTTGAGATAGAACTCAAAGGCACGAACCAATTCACCGTTGATTTCCGTCAGCGGTAAATCCTCCTTCCCGTATTTCTGCTTGATGAGTTCTGCGAGATAGCGTTTGCAGCTTTCATAACGGCGGACGGTAATTAGTGCATAGTCCTTGCCAACAAGCGCATGGCATTGGTCATTGTGTTCCTGCATCGTATAGATGAGCGTGCGGACTTCTTCCGGCTCTTTGTCCTGCCCGAAGAACTTTCCCTGCAACAGACGTGCGGTAATGGGTTGCCGTTGTTCCTCCAATTCATTGAAGATTTGGTGGAGCTTGATTTTTGCATTTTCGATATAGGCGTTCAGGTCGCACGCCTTGCGGCTTTTTCCACGGGCGCATTCCTTTGCCTGATTCCACGAAGCAGGGTCGATGCTCTTGCGGATGTTGGTTTCCACTCGCGCACCGTTTACCGTGATGCGCATACATACGGAGGCTTCTCCGTTTTTCAGCAGTTTGGCTTTCTTGATGAAGAAAAGCACATTGAACGAGTTTCTTTTCATTTTTCCTACAATTTTTTAGTTGGACAAAAGTAGGAAACCATCCACGTTTTCTTGATACACAAAACATTGCAAATCAGTGAGAAAGAATCTTATTCGGTGGAGATTTTCGCTCTACCTTTTCCGCTCCACCTCTTGGAACACCGGAAGCGGTCATATTCCGCACTTTTTTGCGTTCTGCGGGAAAGCAAAAACTCCCGATTTTGCTTGGAAATCAGGAGTTTACTGCTATTTTCTTTTCTTCAAAGTGGTGCCACCAGGAATCGAACCGGGGACACAAGGATTTTCAGTCCTTTGCTCTACCAACTGAGCTATGGCACCGACTTACTTTTGTTTTGCGAGTGCAAAGGTAGCGATTTAATTTGAAATGCCAAATATATTCGATATATTTTTGTGTAATATAGGAGAAAAAAGTAAACTCTCACCTATTTTCTGGGTCGGAGAAGATAGGTAAGAGTGTAGTTAAATGCAGACGGATTGTCTTTGATAGCAAGGAGGATTGTTGTCCAACCAGGCTGAAACAATGCGGCACATCAGCCTTTAAGCGGGTTCCAACCTTGAGCTTTCAGTTCAAATTCCTGGCCATCCCTACTGATGAGTGCATAGCCTAATTCGGCCTTGGTGATATGGCCTATTATTTTAATGTCCTTGATTTGGCTGACTTTTTCGTGGTCGGCAATGGGGACTGTGAATAATAATTCATAGTCTTCTCCGCCATTCAGGGCGCAGGTCGTGACATTCATGTTCAGCTCTTCTGCCATGACAGCCGTCTGGTAATCTAAGGGAATATATTCTTCATATATCCTGCAACCGACACCGCTTTGCGTACAAATATGCAGTAATTCGGAACTGAGTCCGTCTGATATGTCGATCATGGAAGTCGGACGGATATTAGCGGCTGCCAATGCTTGCACAATGTCACGTCGTGCTTCTGGCTTTAGCTGTCGTTCCAGTAAATACTCTTTTCCGCTAAAGTCCGGTTGGGCTTCGTATAATCCCTCTGTGGTCTTTGAGTTTTCGTTCCTGTGTGCTTCCTGCAACTGTTGGTTGAAAACGGCTTTTTCGCGTTCGAGCAACTGCAATCCCATGTAAGCTGCTCCTAAATCTCCGCTGACACAGATTAAGTCGGTTTCTTTGGCTCCGTTGCGATAAACCACTTTGTCTTTGTCTGCTTCCCCGATGCAGGTAATGCTGATGGCCAACCCCGTAAGCGAAGATGTCGTATCGCCTCCTACAATATCGACTTCATGAGCTTCGCATGCCATTTTGATACCATCGTAGAAAGCCTCCATGTCCTCTACACAGAAACGTTTGCCTAAAGCAATGGAGACCACCATTTGACGGGGGGTACCATTCATAGCATAAATGTCCGAGAGGTTGACCATGGCAGCCTTGTATCCGAGATGTTTCATCGGGACGTATGTCAGGTCGAAATGTATGCCTTCCATCAGCAAATCGTTGGTGACGAGGACTTGTTTGTCGGCCGGATATTCCATGACGGCACAGTCGTCACCAACTCCATAGCGGGTGGAAGAGTTTTTCAGCCGGATATTTTCTGTCAGGTGCTTGATAAGCCCGAACTCTCCGAGCGTAGAGATTTCTGTCCTGTTTGTTTCTTGCATAAATTTATGGGCTTTAAGCGCGGTTTATCATCTCACGCATAATCTCGGCCATAAGGGGTTGTACGGCATCGGCAGCTTTCTGTACTTCCTCGTGGCTGACTTCCACAATCTTTCCTTCCACTCCAAGGTCGGTGATGACACTGATACCGAAGCATTTGATTCCGCAATGATTGGCTACGATGACCTCGGGTACGGTAGACATGCCAACCGCATCGGCACCCCAAATGCGGAACATTTTATATTCAGACGGAGTTTCGAAAGTCGGGCCTTGTGTAGCGAGGTATACGCCTTGCTGTACCTTGATTCCTTTTTCTTCGGCAATGGCGAGTGCTTGCCGGATGAGTCCCTTGTTGTAGGCTTCCGACATATCCGGGAAACGGGGGCCGGTCGGAAAGTTCTTACCGCGTAGCGGATTCTCAGGAAGTGCGTTGATTTGGTCGGTGATAATCATCAGGTCGCCAATTTCAAACTTGGGGTTGGTGCCGCCTGCAGCATTGCTGACGAACAAGGTCTTGATGCCCAACTCATACATGACACGAATGGGAAAAGTGACCTCTTGCATGGTGTAGCCTTCATAGTAATGAAAGCGGCCTTCCATGGCCAGAATGTCTTTGTCACCCAGTTTTCCGAAGATAAGATTACCCGAATGCCCTTCTACCGTAGAGACTGGGAAGTTGGGAATTTCTTTGTATGAAATGCGGGTCGCATCTGTGATTTCGTTGGCCAGTTTACCTAATCCGGTACCTAAAACGATAGCCGTTGTGGGGCTTGTTGTCATCCTACTTTTTAGCCAGGATGCTGTTTCTTGAATTTTTGAATACATAACCAGTAATGTTTTCGTTAAACGATTCTTGTTGATTTTGCAGTATCTCTATTTCGACCGGCAGGGCATAGAGAGATTTTCTAACCTCTTCGCTCAGGCCGTTGAGGCCCTTCAGGCGGGTCGCATCTTTTTCTGTGGTTACAATTAGCTTCGGCGGGGACATTCGGGCGTAAGTTGCGTTGATTAGGGCTACGTCTTTGGGCGAGAAATAATGGTGGTCACCGAAAGAAAGCGGCGTGATATCCGTTTCATAATGTTCGAGGTCCATTTTCATTTGTTCCGGCGAAGCGATGCCGGTGAGCAGCAAGACATGTTTGTGGGGCAGCAACTCGTCCAAAGGATATTCTTCCTCTCCGAACAACGGTATGAGACGGCTGTATTTCAGTGTTGAGAAGAACAGCTTCTGGTAGGGATACAACTTTAGCGCCTTACTGATGACCCGGACCCCCATGGGCTTGATGTCTTCCGGACATTTGGTCACGATTACGATATTGGCTCGGTCTTTTCCTTCTTTCGGTTCGCGCAAACGTCCTGCGGGGAGCAACTTGTCGTCGCAAATCAAGCGATGGTAATCTACTAACAGGATGTTGATACCTGGTTTTACATAACGATGTTGGAATGCGTCGTCTAACAGGATGACTTCTGTTCCCGGTGCGATTTGCTCGTCGCATAACCTTTCAATTCCCCGGCGACGGTTTTTATCCACAGCGACATAGACATCTGGAAACTTTTGTTTCATCTGATAAGGTTCGTCGCCTATGGCGGGCATAGACGTTTCGGATGTGGCTAAAATGAATCCTTTTGATTTACGTTTGTATCCCCGACTCAACACGGCCACTTTATGCTTCTTTCGTAACAGGCGGATGAGATATTCCGTATGTGGTGTTTTCCCGGTACCGCCTACGGTGATATTGCCGACCGAAATAACGGGTATGTCGTAACTTTTGGATTTCAGGATTCCCATTTCGAAAAGCTCGTTACGAATCCTTACGCCTATTCCGTAAAGCCAAGCTACCGGTAACAACCATTCGTTGATTTTGATTAAGTCTCCTTCCATGATGGTTTAGTTGATAAAGTTGGGCTCATACGGTATCCGGGCTTGCAGGACGCTCATTTGCCGGATCTGTCTCAGGTTCATTAGCGGGGCGTAATATGTTCCGAGGGTCTCTTGTAAGGCCGTGTTCAGATAGTCCTTTTTCTGTTGGTCAAACAACCCCTCGTACCAAGGGGCCGGAGTCGGTGCGTATTCCGTATGGTAATCTTTTATTTTGGCCAATGACGCCGCTTTTTTGATAGCGGTCTGGAGGTTGCCATTGGCATCGGCTAGTCCGTTCCCTACGGCCTGCTGTCCGGTCCAAACCCGTCCTTCGGCCAGTTTTTCCACTTGGCCGGTTTCCATATTCCGTCCCTCTGCTACACGTTCGGTAAACAACTTGTAACCTCGTTGTATATATCCTTGCATCATTTGAGCTTCCGAAGGATTGAACGGGCGTGCAGGCGTGCCGAAATCGGCGTGTGCATTGGTTTTTACTACATCGAAATGCAGGCCTAATTTGTCGCTGAGCAGTTGGCTTGCGTCGGGAATGAGGCCAAAAATGCCGATACTTCCGGTCAACGTAGTCGGTTCGGCCACGATATAGTTGGCGGCGCAGGAGATGTAGTAACCGCCCGAGGCTGCCATTCCACCCATGGATACGACTACGGGTTTGGCTTCACGGAGTAATTTCACCTCATGCCATATCTGTTCGGAGGCGTAAGCGCTTCCGCCTCCGGAATTTATGCGAAGTACTACCGCTTTGACCGATTCGTCTTCACGCAGGGTTCTCAGGTCGTGGCATACTGTTTCTGCGTCTATCACATTTTCGCTCCATTCTGTCTTTCGGTCTACGATGTCTCCGTATGCATAGTAGACTGCAATCTTATCACCTTTTTTCGGGGTTGTTTCGGTGGCAGCCGCCAGTTCTTTCACACTGACGAGGGGTAGGGCGCCTTTGTCCTTTCCGGTTTTTGCGCGTAACATCCGGCTTATCCCGTCGATATAGCAAAGGCTGTCTACCATGCCGTTCCGTACCAGTTCTTCTGCGGGGCGGAATGTGAGCATGCTGTCTGCGTATTCGTCCAACAAGTCCTTCTTGATGGAGCGTGAGCGGGATACGTCCGTCAGCATGGTTTGCCAGATGTCGTTCAGGTAGGACGTGACTTGTTCGCGGTTGGCGTCACTCATTTGGGTGGCTGTAAACGGTTCCACGGCCGATTTGTAGCTGCCTACTTTGAACACTTGCATCTTAATGCCTATCTTTTCCAACAGGTCTTTGTAAAAAATAGGCTGCGAAGCCATACCGCACCAGTTTACCTGCCCCTGTGGATTAAGGATGATGCTGTCGGCTATGCTGCAAATATAGTAAGCCCCTTGGGTATAGTTGTCTCCGTATGCGATGATATATTTGCCGCTTTTCTTAAAATCGGCGAGGGATTCCCTGATGTCTCGTATCATGGCGGGAGTCGCCCCCAAGAGGGTTTGTGCTTCTATATATATACCGTCTATGTTCGGATTTTCTTTAGCACCTTGGATGGCTGTCTGTATTTCTCTCAGACTGAGGGTGGGGTAAGTACTGCCGAACAGGTCTCCGAGAGGGTCGTTCGGTGCATCTTCCTGTAATTCACCGTTTAGCGTCAGGCGAAGCACGGATTGGGGTTTGATGGATGGGGCGGTACTTTCCATGGTCATCATTCCCGCAATGGACAGGATGCCTAATGTGAAGAGGGCTATGCTAGCCAGAAACAAGCCACAGAGCGTGGCCAAAGTATATTTGACGAAATCTTTCATACGTTGTATAAGTAGGTAAAACCACACAATTACGCAAATATACAATAATGTCTACGATTTACAAACGCTATACCTTATAATAATACTTAAATTGGTTCTGTTGGCGGAATGCAGCTTCGTCTGGGAGAACGCTTATGGATTTTATGGGGCTATCTACCTCCTTCCATTCTGAAAAAAGTTTTCCCTCAGTGTGTTCGGTGTTTTCTGCTGTAAAACACGTGTTTTACAGCGTGTTTCTTGTCCATGTGGTTGTGTTTGTGTGTCCTTGTGTCGGGGTTGGCCCGGAAAAAAGTTGGTAAAACGTTTGGTGTTTACGTTAAAAGGTTGTACCTTTGCACTCGCTTTCGGGAAGCAAGGCCTTGTGTGGCCGCTGCGGATCGGGGGCGGTAAATGAAAGAGTTCATTGAAAGTCTTACATAAAGAGAGAAAGTAGTACAAGAGCTTGGGCGGAAGCCTGCGGTTATTCCCGTTAGCGTTCCGTCCAAGGGTAAAAAAGAAACGAACCGTCATACCCCTCATTCGAGTTGAGGGGGAACCAGGAGCGGCACGCCGGTAGGCGTGACAAGTTCGGGGAGTCCGGAACAGACGATATGCCCCGCCGTAAGGCGGGTCAAAAAGATATTCTACAATGGAGAGTTTGATCCTGGCTCAGGATGAACGCTAGCTACAGGCTTAACACATGCAAGTCGAGGGGCAGCATGAACTTAGCTTGCTAAGTTTGATGGCGACCGGCGCACGGGTGAGTAACGCGTATCCAACCTGCCCTTTACGCGGGGATAGCCTTCTGAAAGGAAGTTTAATACCCGATGAATTCGTTTAGTCGCATGGCTTGATGAACAAAGATTTATCAGTAAAGGATGGGGATGCGTCCCATTAGCTTGTTGGCGGGGTAACGGCCCACCAAGGCGACGATGGGTAGGGGTTCTGAGAGGAAGGTCCCCCACATTGGAACTGAGACACGGTCCAAACTC